>Ga0316575_10000086_pt1 | contig 22166 bp, 19 predicted proteins | sample J5NA_FD_203072 | JGI IMG/M metagenome (GOLD analysis project Ga0316575, IMG submission 203072) | Rhizosphere microbial communities from salt marsh grasses in Alabama, United States - J5-7_050615r2r3 | ecosystem: Host-associated > Plants > Roots > Rhizosphere | place: USA: Alabama | collected...
ACCGCAATCATCGCGGGATTCATCATTTCCGCACTGGGCGGTTCCCGAGTGCAGATCGGCGGGCCGACCGGGGCATTCATCGTGATCGTGTACGGCATCATCCAGCATTACGGTTATGCCAACCTGCTTATCTGCACCATCATGGCCGGCATCATGCTGGTTGCCATGGGATTTACCGGCATGGGCAGCCTGATCAAGTTTTTCCCGCGGCCATTGATCCTCGGCTTTACCAGCGGGATCGCGTTGCTGATCATCTTCAGCCAGGTCAAGGATTTTCTCGGCCTGAAGATTGCCGACCTGCCCGCCGATTTCTTGCCGAAACTTGCTGCGCTCTATCACGGACTGCCCACGCTGAATTTCGTTGCGCTGGCACTGGCGGCAGGCTCGGCATTGTTGATCTGGTTCTACCCGAAATCCTGGGCGCAAAAATTTCCGTCACCGATTTTGGCGCTGGTGCTAGGCACGCTGGTTGTCGCCTTGTTCCATCTTCCTGTGGAAACCATCGGAACACGGTTCGGCGGCATCCCGCAAAGCATGCCAGCCTTTAATCCGCCTGCATTCACTTTTGCCGCACTGCGCAATCTGATTGCACCGGCGATGACCATCGCATTGCTGGGCGCAATCGAATCTCTGCTCTCGGCAGCGGTCGCTGACGGAATGATAGACGACAAACATGATCCTAATCAGGAACTGATCGCCCAGGGCATCGCCAACATCGTCACGCCTTTTTTCGGAGGCCTGCCTGCGACAGGCGCAATCGCACGCACTGCCGCGAATGTCCGTTCCGGCGCCAGCAGTCCGATCTCCGGCATGGTGCATGCGTTAACGCTGGTGGTCATCGTGCTTATCGCTGCCCCGCTGGCAAAGAACATTCCGCTGCCGACACTCTCTGCCATCCTGGTGATCGTCGCGATCAACATGGGTGAATGGGAGGGATTCCTGACTTTGAGGAAATATCCGATAAGCGACAGCACGGTACTGGTTGTGACCTTCTTGCTAACCGTGATCTTCGGCCTCACTGTCGCGGTTGAGGTCGGGATGTTCATCGCGGTGTTCACCTTCATCCGGCGTATCACCAACCTCACTCATGTCAGTCTCTCTGATCGCTCGCCCAGGCCGGAAGACAACGAAGCAACTCTGGCGCATAAAGCAGTGCCGAAGGGCGTGGTGATCTACCGAGTGTTCGGCGCGCTGTTTTTCGGCGCCGCTGACAAACTGGAAACCATTCTGCAGCAAACCCACGTCGAGCCGGAGGTGCTGATTTTGAAAATGCACGAGGTCATCAGCATGGACAGCAGCGCGATGCACACGCTCGAACATCTCTACGGAAAACTGCGCAAGCATGGCAAACAACTGATACTGTGCGGCCCTCACTCGCAGCCGTATTTCCTGATGCAGCAAGCGGGGTTCTTTGAAAAGATCGGACTGGAAAATGTAGCGGGAAATCTGGATGATGCCTTGCAGCGCGCCAGGACACTATTGAATCAGGAATAGCCTGACATCAATTTCCATTTCCGGTTGAGTCTGTATAGCTTCAGCCGTAGATCACCTTCACGTTTTCCTCGTGCAGCAGCTGGCGCAAGTCGTTCAGCAGGTCGTCGTGCAGTGTCACTTGCCAGGCTTCGCCCAGGCGCAACTGGCAGGATGCCTCATCGTTGCGGTAGTGTATCTGCACCGGGCATTTGCCCTCCCGGTATGGCGTAAACAGTCTCACCAGCTGCTCGATGCTGGCTTTGCCGTTGCAGCGCAGCGCGAGCTGCTGCGCAAAGTGGGAACGCGCAGTCGCGAAATCGAACAGCTCTTCGCCGCTGACGCGCACGTTGCCGGAATACTCGTCCAGCTTTGCGGTGCCGCGCACCACCAGCAATTCATCTTCGCGTATCCACGGACGGTTGGCCTCGTAGATTTCGTTGAACACGGTCAGTTCGACCTGCCCGCCGCCATCGTCGAGCGTGACAATCGCCATGCGTCCGCGCCGCGTCTGCTGGATGCGCAGCCCGGCCACGATGCCGGCCAGCACGACCGGCACGCCGCGCCGCGAAGCGTGGCCGGAACCGTTTGATGAACCGTTCGATTGCCCGACGAATTGCGGTGTCAGGTCGGCCAGTTTCACCTTGATGAAGTTGGCCAGCTCGTCGGCATACTCCTGGTACGGATGGCCGCCGAGATAAATTCCCAGGCTGGCTTTTTCGTGGGCCAGCTGTTCGCGCAAGCGCCAGCGCGGCACGTCGGCGGTCTGCACGATCAGTACCGCATCGGATTCGTCGTGTCCGAACAGGCTGTTCTGGTTCGCCGCGCGCGCCTGCTGGTCGGCGCTCGCCAGCGCCGCATCGACGCTGGCCATCAGCGCGGCGCGGTGATCATTGACACTGTCGAATGCGCCGGCCTTGATCAGCGCCTCGACCGTGCGCCGGTTCACAATGCGCTTGTCCACGCGGCGGCAGAAATCGAACAGATCCCTGAACGGACCATTCCCGCGCGCGTTGACGATGCAATTGATCGCCGCTTCGCCGGTGCCCTTGATCGCCCCAAGTCCATATGCGATGGTCTTTTCGTCCACCGGCGAAAACACATAGCCGGAGCTGTTCACATCCGGCGGCAGAATGCGGATATTCTGCTGCAGCGCATCGGCGTAGAAAATGCTGACCTTCTCGGTATTGTCCAGGTCGCCGGACAAAGTCGCTGCCATGAACGAAGCCGGATGATGCGCCTTGAGATAGGCAGTATGGTAGGCGACCAGCGCGTACGCGGCGGCATGGGATTTGTTGAAGCCGTAGCCGGCAAACTTTTCCATCAGGTCGAACAGGTTGCCGGCAACCTCTTTCGACGTGTTGTTCTTCAGTGCACCCTCGACGAATATTTCGCGGTGCTTGGCCATCTCCTCGGCCTTCTTCTTGCCCATCGCGCGGCGCAGCAGGTCGGCGCCCCCGAGGCTGTAGCCGCCGACGATCTGCGCCATCTGCATCACCTGTTCCTGGTAGACCATGATGCCGTAGGTCTCCTTGAGCACCGGCTCGACCGCGGGATGTGGGTAGTCGAATTTCTCGCCGTGCTTGCGCCGGCAGAAATCCGGGATCAGATCCATCGGGCCGGGGCGGTACAGCGCGACCAGCGCGATGATGTCCTCGAAGCGGTCCGGCCTCGCCTGTTTCAGCATGTCCTTCATGCCGCGCGATTCGAGCTGGAACACCGCGGTGGTATTCGCCTGCTTCAGCAGCTCGTAGGTCGCGGCATCGTCCAGCGCCAGCGTTTCCAGCGTGAACGGCGCGATACCCCCATTGAGGCGCGTCACATGGCGCATCGCCCAGTCCAGAATGGTCAGCGTACGCAAACCAAGGAAGTCGAACTTCACCAGGCCGATGGCTTCGACGTCGTCCTTGTCGAACTGGCTGACCACGCTGGCGCTGCTGTCCGCGCAGTACAGCGGGCAGAAATCGGTGAGCTGGCCGGGCGCGATCAGCACGCCGCCGGCATGCATGCCGATGTTGCGCGTCAGATCCTCGAGTCTTCCAGCCAGTTCCAGCAGCTCGGGCACGCCTTCCTCGCGCTCGGCGATTGCGTTGATCTCCGGCTCCATCTCGCGCGCCTTTTTCAGCGACACCGGTTTCACCCCCTCGACAGGGATCGCCTTGGACAGGCTGTCGCACAGGCCATACGGAAAATCCATCACGCGCCCGACGTCGCGGATCACCGCCTTGGAAGCCATCGTGCCGAACGTGGCGATCTGCGACACGCACTGAGCACCGTATTTGTTCTTCACATACTCGATCACTCGCTCGCGACCGTCCTGGCAGAAATCGACGTCAAAGTCAGGCATAGACACGCGTTCCGGATTCAGGAAGCGCTCGAACAGCAGGCCGTAGCGCAGCGGATCGAGGTCGGTGATGCCGAGGCTGTAGGCCACCAGCGAGCCCGCACCGGAACCGCGGCCGGGGCCGACCGGAACCGCGTTGTTCTTCGCCCAGCGGATGAAGTCCGCCACGATCAGGAAGTAGCCCGGGAAACCCATATTTATAATGGTCCCGATCTCGAAGTCCAGCCTCGCCCGGTATTCCGGCATCTTCGCTTCCCGCTGCCCTTCGTCGGGATACAGCAGCGCCATGCGCTGCTGTAAGCCGCGCACCGACTCGTCGCGCAGGAAATCTTCCAGGCTCTCGCCGTTCGGCGTCGGGAAATCCGGCAGGCGCGGTTTGCCCAGTGTCAGCGACAGATTACAGCGGCGCGCGATCTCGATGCTGTTTGCGAGCGCTTCGGGCAGGTCGGCGAACAACTCCGCCATCTCTGCCTGGGTCTTGAAATACTGCTGCGCGGTAAAAGCCTTCGCACGGCGCTTGTCGTTGAGCACATAACCCTCGGCGATGCATACCCGCGCCTCGTGCGCCTTGAAATCCTCGGCCGTAAGGAATTGCACCGGATGAGTCGCGACCACAGGCAGTCCGAGCTCGTCGGCGAGCCCCACGGCATCGTGGATGTAATGTTCCTCGTCCGCAAATCCCGCGCGCTGCACCTCGAGGTAATAGCGGTTTCTGAACAGCTCCGCCCATTCCCGGGCATACCGCCTGGCCTGCGCGGCATTGCCCGACAGCAGCGCGCTGCCGACATCGCCGAGATGCGCGCCCGACAGCGCGATCAGGCCGCTGGTATCGGGCTGGAACCACTCGCGGCGCAACTCGGCCCGGCCGCGATGCTGGTTCTCCAGATAGGCGCGCGACAGCAACTGGCAAAGCAGCAGATAACCCGCCGTCGACTGGCACAGCAGCAGCATCCGGTGTGGACGCTCGCGATCGGCATCGTTGCTGATGTATACGTCGCAGCCGGCAATCGGCTTGATCCCCTCGCCACGCGCCGACTGGTAGAACTTGATCAGACCGAAGAAATTGTTCAGGTCGGTCAGCGCAAGCGCCGGCATACCGTCCTGCCGGGCGGCGTCCACCGCCTCGCCCACGCGCACCATTCCATCCGAAATGGAATATTCGCTGTGCAGACGGAGATGGACGAAAGCGGGTTGCGGCATGGTGGAAAACTGGAAATTCGAACGTAGATTTTAGCACCGCCTGAAGCGCAATTTTTCGTTATCGACACTGTTAAAATGCTTCCCTTGAAATCAACACCTTCGATCATGCATGCCACGCTGACTCCGCAACGCGAGCGCTATTTGTTGCTCACCCTTGCTGGAATCCAGTTCAGCCACATCCTCGATTTCATGATCATGATGCCGCTGGGCCCGGTCCTGATCGAGGCATTCGGTATCAGCACCCACGAATTCGGGCTGCTGGTCGCGTCCTACAGTTTCAGTGCCGCGCTGTCCGGTCTGCTGGCCGCAACATTCATCGACCGCTTCGAGCGCAAACGCCTGGTACTGGTGATATTCGGATTGTTCGGCATTGCAACACTGGCATGCGGATTGGCGCCCAGCTATGCGATGCTGCTGATTGCACGTGGCATGGCAGGAACGTTCGGCGGAGTGATGGGCGCAATGGTTCAGACCATCATCGGCGACGTGATTCCGTTTTCACGCCGCGCGCGCGCCAGTGGATTCGTGGCGACTGCTTTTTCCCTTTCAACGGTCGCAGGCGTTCCGCTGTCTCTGTGGCTGGCCAATCATTTCCAGTGGCGCGCACCGTTCATTCTGATCGCGGTGTTGACCGTGCTGTTCATCATTGTCGGCGCACGCATTCTGCCCGACCTGCGCCATCACATCAGCGACCGGAAGCGCGCCCATCCATTCTCGGCAATGTTCGAAGTGCTGCGCGAACCGAATCACCTAAATGCGCTGCTGTATTCGGCGCTGCTGGTGTTTTCCGGCTTCACGGTGATCCCCTACATCACCATTTACGCGGTGGGCAACGTAGGCATCCCCCTGCACGACATTCCGTTCATCTATCTAGCGGGAGGTACTGCGACGCTGTTCACCGCACGGCGGATCGGCCGTTGGGCCGACCTGCGCGGCAAGGTCAAAATCTACCGGACCATCGCTGTCGCGGCGCTGCTGCCCGTGCTGGTAGTGACCCATATCGGCGCCGCGCCGCTGTGGCTGTGGCTGGTCTGCACCACGGCATTTTTCGTGCTGGTCTCGGGCCGCATGATACCTGCGATGGCGATCATCACCTCGGCGGCTCAGCCGAAACTGCGCGGCACATTCATGTCGCTGAATGCAACGATGCAGTCGCTCGCGATGGGGCTGGCTACCTCGCTGGCTGGATTTATCATCACACAGAACGATGCGGGCCGGATCGTTCACTACGGCTTGGTGGGCTATGTTTCAATAACCGGAAACGTGCTGGCTATCCTGTTCGTGTCGCGCATCATGATGCACGGTCAGCATGCGGCCGAGCCGGATGTCGCACTGAAATAGCAGGTTCGGACAATCGAAGTCGGATAAGGCGCAACAGGCATTTCAGGGGTGTTGGACAATATTGCGGATTGCTTTCCCGGTTAACCGCTGGTATTGATTACAGCGCCAAAGTCGAATCCGGAACGATTCGGCAGCTGCAAATGGAAATGGAAATGGAAATGCAAGGATAACCAGCACCGATGAAACCGCTACCGAAATGGAACTACTTCACGGCATTGCTGCTGTGGCTGTCCTTGAGCTTTGCGCTGTCGGCCATTGTGGTCGCGCAGAATATTCACGGCGTGAAGGAAGACCTGGTCCAGTTCGGAGATGGCTTTGCGGACCACCTTAACAAGAAAATGGTCGGCACCGAAACCGTCCTGAAAGGATTCTCCGCGATGTTCGGTGCCGTAGGCAATGCCGATCCGGCCCAGGCAAGAAGCTATGTCAGGCAAGTCATCGAAAACAACCCGGAAATTTTCGCGCTTGAAATCGTGCAGAAGGTGAACAAGCGCGAGTTGAACGAATTCATCGTGCGGAAACGGCGCAACGGCACCCCCGATTTTTCCGTCAAATCGTTCTCTTACGGCAACGAACGAAAATGGTTGTCCCTGAAGGACAAACCCTACTATTACCCGATCGTCTTCATGGCGCCGATGACGGAAAAATCCAGGCAAGTCATCGGGCTCGATGTGGAAAGCGTGCCTTTCCTGAGACGGGCCATGTTTGCTTCACTCCAGAAAACAATGCCTGTTTCGACACATCCGTTCAGGCTGGTGGAAGGCAATACAGCCTATGTCGTGTTTTTACCGATCCAGGATGCCGGCAAGCTTCCCGATTTTCCTGGTGAGCATACTGCCCGGAACGATGAACTGGTGGACATGGTAATCGACGCGGAAAGCATGGCTCGTTCCGAAAAATTCCCCATTTCGGCAGGATGGAGCACCGATATCTACCACCGGGACTTCAATCCGGACGACCCGAAGGGCCAGCTGCTGGCGCTATCGGGCCCGCCCAGAAGCGCGTTCGAATCGGCGATTTTTCCATCCTTCACTTACCACAAACAGCTGGGCACGATGGGCGAACCTTTTTCGCTGGTCGTGAAGCGGCAGGTCGGCTGGGCTGATCTGGACTGGCGTCTGCTGACGATGGTCGGCTTGCTGACTTTGATTTCCTCCCTGACACTGGTGTCACTCTTGCGCGCGAACCAGCGAGGAAGAGTCATACTTATCGAAAACCAGCGGAAACTTTGGCAACTTGCCAATTATGATTCATTGACAGGCCTTCCGAACCGCATGCACCTGATGGACAGACTGGAGCAGATGCTGTTCCGCAACAACCGGCAGGAAAAGCACTTGGCAGTAATGTTTCTGGATATTGACGAATTCAAGCAGATCAACGATTCCTGCGGACATGCCGTGGGAGACCTGCTGCTTCAGGAAGTGTCACGCCGCCTTTGCGACTGCGTACGTGAAACGGACACGGTGGCCCGCCTCAGCGGCGACGAGTTTGTAATCATACTCGGCGAACTCGATCGCGATAAAACCGGGGCGGTCGCCCAGGCCAGCACCGTTGCCGAAAAAATCCGTGCTGCTCTCGCCGAACCTTACAGCCTGAAAGGCACGCAACATGGCACTGACGAAGAATCGGTTTCACTCAATATCACTTCCAGTATCGGCGTAGCTGTAATAGTCAACCAGGAAGCGGTTCCGGAACATGCACTCAAGCATGCAGATTCCGCGATGTATCTCGCCAAAAGGTCGGGTGGCAATTCAATCCGGTTTTATCAGCAACCGGCTTGAGCTTCAACGCTGGGCAAATGCGGCGAAAAGCCGGGGAAGTGGAGCGGGTGAACGGGATCGAACCGTCGTATGCAGCTTGGGAAGCTGCCGTTCTACCATTGAACTACACCCGCGCGGGTGGCGATTCTACGTGGGTTGCCGGCAATACTCAACACAGGCGCGCTTTCATTCGGGCATAGCGGCTGGCCAAAATCTTGGTGAAGCAGCGTTTCGGCTTCCTGCCGCGGTTTTGTTTCGTGGTCGCTTTATGTCGCTTTATGCCCCGGGTGGAATATTGCCACTGCCGACCGGAATCGCGCCCGGTTTCAGCATCTCCTCGAACTGCGCGATCGGCAGCGGTTTGCCGAACCAGTATCCCTGGAAGTGCCTGCAACCCTCTTTGAAAAGGAAGCGCAGCTGAGCCTCCGTCTCCACCCCCTCGGCAATCACGTCCAGGTTCAGACTGTGCGCCATCGCGATTATTGTTTTCACGATGGCCTTGTCGCTGCTGTCTGTGACGATGTCGCGCACGAACGACTGGTCGATCTTGAGCTGGTCGAGCGGCAGTCGTTTCAGATATTGCAGCGAAGAGTAGCCGGTTCCGAAGTCGTCCAGCGAAAACTGGATGCCGATTTCGCTGAGTATATTCATGGTCTTTATCGTGTCCTCGATATCCTCAAGCAGCATGCCTTCAGTCAGTTCCAGCTTGAGCTGCATCGGATTAATGCCATGGTTATGCACTTGCGCCTTTACCTGGGAGATGAAATCGGCCTGACGGAACTGCTTGGCACTGACGTTGACCGACAGCACAAGTTCGCGGGTGAGCGCGTCCTGCTGCCAAGCCTTGAGTTGCGCGCACGCCGTCTCCAGCACCCATGTGCCCATGGGCAGGATCAGGCCGGTTTCTTCAGCAAGTTTGGTGAATTGCAGCGGCGGCACCAGCCCCTGCTCGGGGTGTTTCCAGCGGATTAATGCCTCGGCACCCAGCGGCTTGAGCGCATTGTCAACCTGGATCTGGTAATACAGCTCGAATTGCCGCAGGTCAATTGCCTTGCGCAGTTCGCTTTCCAGCGCGGCGTGTTGGTTCACCGATGCCTGCATCTGCGGGTCGAAGAAGCGCAGCGCATTGCGGCCGGTTTTTTTGGCCTGATACATCGCGATATCGGCTTGCTTCATCAATTCTTCCATTCTGGTTTGCTGACCGTTGAACAGGGTTGCGCCTATGCTTGCGCTGTTCTGGTAATCGTGTACCGCCAGCCGATAGGGCATGCTCAGCGTGGAAAGGATTTTCTCGCCAATGGATTCCGCCTGTTCTGCAGCCGCAAGCGCGTGTTCGCTGAGATTTTCCAGCACCACCACGAATTCATCTCCGCCCAGGCGTGCCACCGTATCACCATCGCGCACGCTGGATACCAGTCGCTGCGCGACCTGCTGCAACAGCAGGTCGCCGACCTCATGACCGAGGGTGTCGTTGAGCGTCTTGAAATTGTCCAGGTCAAGAAACAGCAATGCACCTTGCTTGCCGGTGCGCGCGCTGTAAGCCAGAGAATGCTGGAGACGATCCATCAGCAACAGCCGGTTGGGAAGGTGCGTGAGAGAGTCATAAAACGCCAGCTTCCTCATTTCTGCCTCGACCAGCTTGCTCTCGGTGACGTCCTGTATCGTGCCGCGCATTTTTACCGGCATACCCCGGGCATTGAATTCCAGCTTCCCTAATCCATGCATCCATCGCTCGGCTTTGTCGCCGTACCGGATGATGCGGTATTCCCGATCGAAATCCTTGTTCTGGCCGAACACTTCGTTCTTGAAATATCTGCTGATCTCGATACGATCGTCAGGGTGAATCAGCGCCTCCCATCCTTCCACCGAGCGAATGTAATTTCCGTCAATCCCAAACAGCTTGTCGAGCACGTCGGAGCTTTCCCAGATCCCGCTGCCGAAATCCAGGGTATAACTGCCCAGATCCGCGATGATTTGCGATTCCCTGAGCGATGCTTCGTTCGCTTTCAGAGTTTCTTCGTGCGCGGAGACCTTTAGACGCAGTTGAATGTTTTCCGATATGCTCCGGTTGGTATTCCTGATCACCATGATCATGAATCCGAGATAAAGCATTCCGGAGATCCCCATCGCTATTGACAGGCTGTCTCCGACAGCAAACAGGCGTATTGCGGCCGGCAAGATCGCCAATATAGAGAACACGATTGCGGATACCAGGTCAGCCGAATACGAAACCACCCCGCCTGCGGTCAAACCGGCCAGCATGAAGACCAGAAACATCTGATGCAGCGGATCGTCGGCTGGAAACATCATGAAGCCTGAAGAACCCCACACCGCAGCCGCAACCAGCACGCCCATTCGGAACCTGATTATTCTGACGCGTACAGCTGAATCCTCGTACACAGGCGAACGCCGATACGCAATGACCAGGATCAACCGAATGAAGGTGACCAGTCCGACCAGGGAAATCCAGACAGCAACCACGCCCGCAGCGATGACTTCGCGCTGCATATAGGCGAGTATCGCGGCGAGCATCGCACTGGCAAACAGTGATGCATTGCTTGCAGACAATAACTGTTGCAGCTGCAGGGATCGTGCTGTTGCCTTCTTGCCAAAACTGTTCATGGCTTGTGGCTCAGAGAAAATGACATTGACTTGTCTGAATTATGCCACCAAGTTGCGTTACGCCTGATGAAATCATCTGGCAATTAACGCCGGCGACACGCATGCCGGTACGGAGCGTTCGTGCACGGTCCGTGCAGGCACCCACGCGAAACACAGAGAGGCATCTGCAAATCGTTCTCGCATGCGGCATGGATCATCAAAACATTGACAGTCTGAAGCAGGGATTCCACAATCCGCTCCGAATGTGTTGGATCAGCTTCCCTACTCCAATCAGGAATATCGATTGAACCATGGACATTACGGTGACTTGAACGGCAAGAACATATCTGGAACTCGTGGTCATTATGGATAAACTGGACTCGTCGGAATTATTCAGGCTTTATCCCCGTATAGCGGTCAAGATTCGCGGATTGTGGGGTACCCGGGAATGCCGGACATTGCTGATGTCGCTGTTGAACGATTCACGTGACGGAAACAGGGCGGGCTTTCCCGTTTCGGTTGGTCAAACCATCATTGCGCTGCTCAACGCGCATGACGAGAAGTTTCCGCAATTCGACACCAAAAATGACAGTCTCGTACCCTTTACCGCAGTGCGTCCTCGGCCCGTGGCTGTAAAGCAAAAGCAAGGTAAACAAGGCTGGGGCTTCATCGGAACTTTCGCCAAATTTATCGTTATTGTCTGTATCGCCGCGGTGGCCTACAAATATTACAAGGGCGCCTGAGCTGGACCCGGATCCCCGCTTCGGGGCGCATCATCTGCCAAATGTCGCATGAACTTTAATGCGCTTCAAGCATCGGAACCACTCCCGGGGTCTTGCTGCAATATCCCGACCAATTATTCTAGGAGAGATCATGTTAAAAGGTGTTGTGCTGGGCGTCGCACTGACAATAATTGTGGGTCTGACTGGTGGTTACCTGCTGTTGCATAGCGGACTGATTCCGGCCAACGCCGATGCAAAACCCGGCGGGCTGGAAACCTGGATGGCCGGAACTTCACTGGATGCAACGCTGGATCGTTACGCCCCCAGGGTACAGAATCCGGTGGCGCTGAACGACCAGAATCTCCTCAAGGGCGTTCGTCTTTTTGCGGAAAACTGCGCAGTCTGTCACGGTTCGGCAAAAGGGGCGGATTCGCCTTCGCCGATCGCGAAAGGCGAGTATCCAAGGCCGCCACAATTGGCGACCGATGGTGTCGAGGACGACACTGAAGGTGAGTCGTTCTGGAAGATCAAGCACGGCATACGCCTGACCGGCATGCCCTCGTTCGGCTATACACTCAAGGACGAACAGATCTGGACGCTCGCGCTGTTCCTGAAGCATATGGACAAGCTGCCCCCCCAGGTTAAACAGGTCTGGCAACAGGTACGGAACTGGCCGGTGACGTCACTGGATCAGACGGAACAGAAATAGTCTGCGGCGAAACTGCCGGCGTGGCGATTTCCTGGCTGTGGCCGTATTTATCCAAAACGCTCAAACTGTAATAGAATTGCACCCGCCTCGGGTGTAAATCAACGACGGATCAGCGGCCTTCAGGGCTGCCTGCAATGTCGCTGGCCGGCCAGCCTAATTCATCATCTCAGATTTAATCAAGCGACAAATAAATAGTGATTACCGTCAGCATCAACGGCACCACCCGGCAGCTCCCCGACTCAGCCGGCGTGTCCGTGCTTCTCGAGGAAATGGGCCTGTCCGGCAAGCGAATCGCGCTGGAACGGAACGGCGAAATCGTGCCGCGCAGCCTGTTCGCTACACAGCAATTGGCAGATGGCGATAAACTGGAAATCGTAGTGGCCGTTGGCGGAGGCTGATAGATTCATCGGCAAGATGGCTACGCTAAACAACAGGAATTTCAATGAACGACAAACTGATCATCGCAGACAAGAGCTACTCATCCCGGCTGCTGGTCGGCACCGGAAAATACAAGGACTTCGCCGAGACCAAAGCGGCGGTCGAAGCCAGCGGCGCGGAGATCATCACCATAGCGATCCGTCGCAGCAACATCGGCCAGAACCCCGGCGAACCGAGCCTGCTCGAAATCCTGCCGCCGTCGCATTACACGCTGCTGCCCAACACGGCCGGCTGCTACTCGGCGATTGACGCGGTGCGCACGCTGCGCCTGGCCCGCGAACTGCTCGACGGCCACAGCCTGGTCAAGCTGGAAGTGCTGGGCGACCCGCAATCGCTTTATCCTAACGTGGTCGAAACCATCGCTGCCGCGAAGACACTCGTTGCGGAAGGCTTCCAGGTGATGGTGTACACCTCGGACGACCCGATCATCGCGAAGCAGCTTGAAGACATCGGCTGCATCGCGATCATGCCGCTGGCCTCGCTGATCGGTTCCGGGATGGGCATCCTGAACCCGTGGAACCTGCAGCTGATCATGGAACGCGTGCAGGTTCCGGTGATTGTCGATGCGGGCGTCGGAACCGCATCGGATGCCGCGATTGCGATGGAGCTGGGCTGCGACGGCGTACTGATGAACACCGCGATCGCCGGCGCACAAAATCCGGTGTTGATGGCCTCCGCGATGAAGCAGGCTGTGGAAGCCGGCCGGTCGGCCTGTCTGGCCGGGCGCATGCCGAAAAAACTGTACAGCGCCAGCCCCAGTTCTCCGACCGCAGGGATCATCAGTTCAACGCGTTCCTGAAATATCAGTTCCCGTTGCCCGACATCCTCCCTGGCCAGGGCGAGGGGCACGAATAATGACCCGAAACCCATGACCGACACCACCGATCTTTCCAGACGCCACATCCGCAGCTACGTATTGCGGCAGGGACGAGTCTCGCCCGCGCAACAGCGCGCCTGCGAAACGCTGCTGCCGCGCTTCGGCATTGCTTATGCGGCACAGCCACTCGACCTGGAACAGGCTTTCGGCCGCCGGACGCCGAAAATCCTGGAGATCGGTTTCGGGATGGGAGACAGTACCGCGGCCATCGCGATCGCCCATCCGGAATATGATTATCTCGCGCTGGAAGTGCACACCCCCGGTGTCGGAAACCTGCTCAAGCTGATCGATACACAGCAGATATCCAATATCCGCATCATGCAGCACGATGCGGTGGAAGTGCTGCGCGACATGATTCAGGCGAATGCGCTGGACGGAGTGCATATATTCTTCCCCGATCCGTGGCACAAAGCCCGCCACAACAAGCGCCGCCTGATTCAGGGGCCGTTCATCGCACAGCTGGTGGCAAAGCTGAAGCCCGGCGGGTATATCCATGTCGCGACAGACTGGCAGGATTATGCCGAGCAGGTGCTTGCGGTGCTGACTGCGGAACCGCTGCTGGAGAATACCGCGCCGGGATACGCGCCGCGTCCGAACTACCGCCCGCTTACCAAGTTCGAGCAGCGCGGGTTACGCCTCGGACACGAAGTATGGGATATGGTGTTCCGCAGGAAATAAGCGGCGTGGCGGTGCCTGTCAGGCGCCGTCGAATTCCAGGTTGGGTGCCCGATTCAACAGCGCAGTCACCATCTCGGCGGGGGGGATCCGCTCATACAGTATCCGGTAGACGGCTTCGCAGATCGGCATCGCAACGCCGAGTCGCTGGGCAAGGCGATAAACTTCCCGCACCGTATAAACGCCCTCGGCAACATGCCCGAGTCTGTGCAGTATTTCCGGCAACTCGAGCTGCTGCACCAGCAGCAGGCCGACCTGGCGATTGCGCGAAAGATCTCCGGTACAGGTCAGGATCAGGTCTCCCACACCGGACAGTCCGCTCAGTGTCTCGGGTCGACCGCCAAGATTCAAACCTAGCCGGGTAATTTCCGCCAGCCCCCGGGTCAGCAGTGCAGCGCGCGCATTCAGCCCAAGCCCAAGCCCGTCGCTGATGCCGGCCGCGATCGCCATCACGTTCTTCACCGCCCCGCCAACTTCGACACCGACCAAATCGTTGCTCGGATAGATGCGCAGGTAGGCGTGGTGCAGCACCTGGGCGGTACTGCGCGCAAAATCCGAATCGGCAGAAGCGAGCGTCAGTGCAGTCGGAAATCCTCGTGCCACTTCCTGCGCGAAGCTGGGCCCTGACAGCACACCGGACCTGAATCCTTCGGGCAATACTTCAGCGGCGACCTGATGGGGCAACTTTGCAGTCTCCGCTTCAAACCCCTTGCACAGCCACACCACGTCGAAATGCCGCGTCAATTCCACAAGCCGCTGCAAGGCCGGACGCAACCCTGCGGTCGGCACCGCAATGATCACCAGCTCTGCGGCAGCCAATGCGGCTGGAAAATCCGCGCTCAATTCGATCGCGGCAGGCAGTTCTATGCCGGGAAGGTATTGCAGGTTATTGCGCGTGGCCTGCATTGCCGCGATCTGCTCAGCATCGCGTGCCCATAAAGTGATGCGATGATGGGCAGACAGGCTGATTGCAAGCGCTGTCCCCCAGGCTCCTGCGCCGATGATGGTGATATTCATTTAATCTGGATACCTGACATGGGCAATGCAGGCGCTGACGAGCAGCGGGATCCGGCCAGCTAGGCGCACAGCGATGCGACTGCCCGCTCCTCCGTTCATCCGGTCATCCTCCCCATACCTCGGAACTGCGCACATAGCCGATATTTCCATCCTGATGGCGCACCCTGATCCAGCCGTTGCCCGCTGAATTGATATATTCCAGCGCGACTTGCTGGCGCACCTGGAACAACCGCGCCGCCCCTCGATGGGGAGCGGCGCGGACATCTACCATAGGGAGCAGCGCAAACACGTAGCGCTTGCTGCTCAGCGCGCTTTTTTCCACCCAGTACGATCTGCCGGAGCGGTCGCGCACCTTGACCCAGCTTTCCAGCGTGACGACCTGCTCGAGCGGCATATAGCGATTCACCACGAACATTTTTTTTGCGTGGGTCGATGGTGCATCATAAAGTATCGCGCTGCTGTCGCTGACCGACACGTATTCCACCGCGTGGGCTGCACCCGCACCGAGCAGCAACGCAAAAAACACCGCAAGGCGGGATGAGCAAAAGCTTTTCATCAGTGCGTGGCAGGCGCGGTCCCGGGCTGAGGCTGCTGCTTCTGCTGCTGGTAGATCGAGTCGAAATTGACCGGGTTAAGCAGTACCGGCGAGAAACCGCCGCGCACCACCACATCGGAAACAACTTCGCGCAGATAAGGGAACAGGATGTTCGGGCACATCACCGCCAGAATCGGTTCGAGTTCTTCGGTCGGCACGTTGCGTACCTGGAAAATTCCCGCCTCCTCGACCTCGACCAGAAACATTGTATTTTCGCCGACTTTTGCAGTGACAGTCGCCTTGACCAGCACCTCGAAAAGCCCTTCCTCGATCGAAGCGGCCTGGGTATGCAGCTGAATATCGACCTGCGGACTTTCCCGAGACAGAAAGATTTTCGGTGCGTGGGGAATTTCCAGCGAGAGATCCCGGACGTAGATTTTTTCCACATTAAATACAGGCTGGTTTTTTTCTGCTGCTGCTGCTTCGCTCATTTCGGTATCCTTGAATGTAATTGGGGGATCAGGATTTCGCCAGCAGCGTATCGAGACCGCCATCCTGGTCAAGCTCTGCCAGATCGTCGAAACCTCCCACATGTACCCCGTTGATGAAAATCTGCGGAACGCTGCGCCGACCGGTCTTCTCGATCATCGCGTCGCGCAATTCAGGTTGCAGATCGACGCGGATCTTTTCGATTTCACTGACACCCTTGCGGTTCAGCAGTTTCTCGGCACGAACACAATAGGGGCAAAACTCGGTGCAATACATCTGAACGGCCATGGCTATTTCTCCAGTGGCAAATGGTTTTTTTGCCAGGCAAGCACACCGCCGGCAAGATTGTAGGCCTGAGAGAATCCCTGCTTTGCCAGCAAAAAGCACGCAGTGCCGGAACGATTCCCGCTTCGACATACCACCACGATGGGTTGGTCCTTGTATTTTTCCAGTTCGCCCATGCGCTCCTTGAGCTTGCCCAGCGGGATGAATTTCGAGTTAAGCACGTGCCCTGCGTCGTATTCGCTCCGCTCACGCACATCCAGCACGATTGCATCCTTGTGGTTGATCAGCTGCAATGCACCGGAGGTGTCCACCTCCTTCACTCCGCGAAAACGGTTTCCGAAAAACGACCACAACAGCATGGCGCCGCTGATGAATGCGATCGTGATGGGAAGAATATTACTGATGACGAACTGCACTGGCATGCTCCTTTTCTTTTTGATCCGCAAATTCTAACAGAGCCGAAAAATGGGCGGGGTCCTTCTCCGCCAGATCCGTCAGGAATTGATGCGCCTTCGCATCCCCCGGATACGACCAGACGGCCTGTTCCCACAGCTGTTCGGCCTGGGCCAGGTGTCCGCCCTGGGCCAGGAAAATCGCCTGACGATAAACCACCGGCGCAATCGGCAGGAAGCGCACCACGTTGTCGCCGAGAGCGATCTTTTGCTCGATGCGGTCGTCATTCAATTCGGTGTAAGTAAACATGTACATTTCCGCGTAGGGCGACAATAGCGGCTGGTTGTATGCCGCGATCAGACCGGAACGGATAAGCGGGAAAGTCGATGCAATATTTGCGGAAGCCGATCGCAGCGCAAGGGTGTTTTTCAAATGCTGATAGCCGCTGCGCAACTGCAGCAGCATCACCAGACCGAGCAGAAGAATGGCTAACGTCGCCAGGCGGCCGATATTGCGCAATTCAAGACGGTAGTGCTTTTCATCAAATGCACCCAGCAGGACTGCCGCGACGCCGATGAAGTAGGCATACCACAGCGGGTATTCGAGCAGGCTGTGGATGGCCAGCACACCCAGCATTGAATAACCCCACCAATGCGCCCCGCTGAATGTTACACGCCGGATGCCGTGCAGCCAGATCCCCAGCGGGACCAGCAATGCCAGCAAACCCGGTATGCCGGCAACCGCAGCCATCTGAAAAACCAGGTTATGCGCGTTGTTGTACAAACCTGAAATATTGGTCGCCTTCAGCTGCGGCAGCAACTGGAAGTGATGCCAGGCGAATTGCCCGAAGCCGATTCCCAGCAACGGGTTCTGGATAAACATCAGAAATGCCTCGTGCCACAAGTACAGGCGGATGCTGCCGCCGGTATCCCCGCCCCCGTTAGAGGCCAGCAGCCTCTGCACGGTGTTTGTACCGTGTCCAGCCCCTGCCATGAAGTGCATCTGCACCAGCAGGTGCATCAGTCCGAACCCGACAACCAGCAGCGCGCTGTAGCGCAGCAACGGTTTCATGCTCGTCTCGCGCCGCGCCATCCACCACGCGACAAAGATCATCAGCACAAGATATAGCCAGGTGCTGCGCGAACCGCTCAGCGTCATCGCAAACAGCAACGGCATTGACAGCAAGATCGCATAAACCGGTCTGATCATGCGTTGCTGGAACAGCAAACCCAGCGAGGCCAAACCCAGCGCGATGTAATCGGCGAAGTGGTTGGGCTGTGCAAGATTTCCGTATATGCCGCCCGCAAGATCCCGTGCAATCACCGGGTCAAGGAAGGTATGCCACTGGAAATGCTGCAACACGCCGATCAAGGCATTCAGTTCCGCGCCGGTCAGCAGGAATATCGCCAGGGCCGGCGCCAGTCTTTCCAGCCCGAAGTATTCGCGCAACCGGGCGCCCAGCACCATCAATAAGGCTGCAAACAGGAAATACAGCGCATATAGCAATGCCTGGTTGAAATAAGCGACTTTGCCCAGCACCAATTGCAGCAGCAGCACTACGATCATCGCTGCAGGAAGCTGCGCAATGCGGGGAATCTCGGCGCGTTGCCAGAACTCGCGGCCGACCAGCAGAGTAAGCGCGAGCACCCCCAGAATCGCGCTCCACCATTCCTGGTCAAACGAAGTTAGTGGATTTTCATGGCGATAATGCAGAAATGGAAAAGACCACATCAACCCGACCAGAATCAGGCTGATGCGCGCCCAAAGATTGCCTGACGGTCGGTTGGACAGGGAGGGTTTGTTCAGCACGAACCGCTTTTTACGCCGAACTTGGCAAGAATATTGTTCAGAGGACAAAACCGGGTGAAGCCGCTCTGGAACAGGTTCAATCCGACAAAGGCGGTGAAGAACAGAAAGTATTTGCTCACAAACACCGGACTGGCCTCGGCGCCCAGCGCCAGTGAAAGCATTACAAACGAACCTGCGACAATACGGACGATGCGTTCTGAATTCATGAGTTGAAGCTCCTTGAGGTTATAAATGGATCGGATTTTACTGGAATTTTTTGTAAAGCGTTGTTGCGTAATACAGTACTGCCAGTGTCAGCATGGTGAATAACCAGTATGCCGAACATCAATGAAATGGCCAAGCCATTGAATATCGGGGCTTCCGACATGAACAATGCACCCGGCAGCACCGGACCAAAATTTATATCGCTTTTCAATGCACTTACCCGCAATGAATCAGCAATATCATAATTTGCTAATATATCATAGAAACCGCTTTCCGGTATCGCCCCCATCCTTTTCAAGCATTTGTTTAATTAGACTGTACGGAATACCGGATATTCGGCTGATTCGCACCGGAAACCGGGGCAGACTCCTATTCAGGCCGAATTCAGATTGCGCGAATTGCCGCGCAACTCTCGCTGACCAGCGCCGGGCCGCGATAGATCAGACCGCTGTATAACTGCACCAGCGATGCGCCTGCCCGGATTTTTTCTGCGGCATCCGGGCCGCTCAGGATACCTCCCGCGCCGATGATCGGTACAGCACCCTGCAAATCGGCGGCGAGTTGGTGGATAACGGCAGTGGATTTGTCGCGTAGCGGGGCGCCGCTCAGGCCCCCGATTTCAGAGCCATGCGGCAGGTTTTCAACACCCTCGCGCGACAGCGTGGTGTTGGTCGCGATCACGCCATCGATCCGGTGCCGCATCAGCAGCCCGGCAATCCGGGCAATTTGCCCGGTTTCGATGTCCGGGGCGATCTTCAGTGCAATCGGCACATATTTGCCGTGTTTATCTGACAGCACCTGCTGTTCGTTCTTGATCCGGATCAGCAAATCATTCAGCGCGTCTTCCTCCTGCAGCTGCCGCAGATTTTTGGTGTTGGGCGAGGAGATGTTCACGGTGATGTAACTGGCTTGTGCGTAAACCTTGCGCAGGCAAACCAGATAGTCGTCAGCCGCATTCGCAATCGCCGTGCTTGCGTTTTTTCCGATGTTAATGCCTAGTATGCCGCGATAATCGGCGCGCTTGACGTTCTCGACCAACCTGTCCACACCTTCATTGTTGAAACCCATGCGATTGATGATCGCGCCGGCCAGCGGCAGGCGGAACAGGCGCGGCTTCGGATTGCCGGGCTGGGGCAGCGGGGTGACTGTGCCGATTTCGATGAAACCGAAACCGAGTGCCGCCAGCCCGTCGATGTATTCGCCGTTCTTGTCGAGGCCTGCGGCGAGACCGACCGGGTTCGGGAAATCCAGTCCCATCACCGAGCGCGGGTCACTGGCCGGATGTCGCCCGATGGTGCTGCCCAGGCCCAGTGAACTCACCAGATTAAGGCTGGCAAGGGTAATATGGTGCGCCGTTTCAGGCTCGAGACGGAACAACGCGGAACGCAACATGCGATACATGGCTAGCCTTCCCTGCCGGGAGTGCAGATTATTTTCATGTAGCGTCCCGATCGCAGTCCGCAGCGTCTAGCCCAACCCGTTCCGAACCTTCAGGGATAACGGAAGAGTTGTTAGCCGCCGGCTTGGCAAGCAGTCGCCATTCGCCGTCCAGCAGGCCTTGTGCGGGCTGATACTGGGTCTTGTAAGCCATCTTTTGGCTGTTTTCGATCCAGTAGCCCAGATAGACGAAATCGAGATCCAGTTTCCGGCATAACTCTATTTGCCATAGCACGTTGTAAATCCCAAAACAGGCACGGGGCAGATCCGGTTCGAAGAAGGTATACACCGAAGACAGGCCGTCACTGAGCAGGTCGATCACACTGACCATGCGCAGCAAACCCTGGTCGCGGAATTCGACCAGCACTGAATCGACATGGCTCAGCAACAGGAAATTCTGGTATGACTCGTGGTCATCCTTGTCCATGCCGCCGTCTTTGTGCCGGCTACGCTGATAGCGCTGATAGAGTTCGTAATATTCTGCCTTGTCCTTTAGCGGATGGAGCGTGGCCTCAAGTTGCGCATGCTGCTTCCATGCGCGACGCTGTGAGCGATTTGCGGTGAACTGCTTTGCCATGATGCGCAGCGGAACACAGGCGCGGCAGCTATCGCAATATGGCCGGTAGGTATAGGAGCCGCTGCGGCGGAAGCCGCGCTGCACCAGTTCAGAATATACCGGCGTGCTGATCAGCAAAGCAGGCGTGGCAACCTGAGAACGCGCCTGCAGATCTGCAAGGTAGCTGCACGGATAGGGCGCGGTCAGATAATAATGCAGCGCAGAAATCGGAATGTCGTTAAGCAGGCTCATCTAAACAGATCGCGATCAAATTGCCAGGCCGTCTGGTGGCCCGGGGAAAACCTTTCGTTTGCCGGCGTACAGTGTATCAATTCTTTCAGCCTTGCAATAAATTCACTACGAGGAATTTCCCTGGCGCCGAGGGACGCAAGATGGGGCGTGTTCATCTGGCAATCGATCATACCAAACTGCCAGCGTTCCAGTTGTCTGGCGAGATGGGCCAGTGCGATCTTGGACGCGTTGCTGGCGAGGCTGAACATAGATTCCCCGTAGAACATCCTGCCGATGCTGACGCCATAGAGACCGCCCACCAGCCTGTCTCCCTCCCAGGTCTCCACCGAATGTGCATACCCCATCCGGTGCAATTCGCAATAAGCGGCTATCATGTCTTCGCCTATCCAGGTCCCGGACTGCGCTTCACGCGGCGCGGCACAGCAACGCATTACCTGTTCAAACGACGTATCGCAGCGCACTTCAATGGCGCCATTGCGCAAAGTTCTGGAGAGCGACCTGGAAATCCTGAACTCACTGGGGATCAGCACCATACGCGGGTCCGGACTCCACCACAGCACCGGCTCGCCTGGATTGAACCACGGGAATATCCCCTGGCAATATGCTTCCAGCACCCTATGAGCATTCAGCTCGCCGCCTGCAGCCAGCAAACCATTCGGTGATACAAGCGCGGATTCAACCGGCGGGAAAGGGGTATCGCGTGCCAACCATGGAATCATCATTGCTCCCCAAACATCTGGTCTTTGAAGGTAATTTGTGGTTATATTGCCATGCATAATTGAATTGGGCTTAAGGGGCAGCGAATGTTATCGGTGATATTTGGGAAGAAGTCTGATCATCCCCTGGCGGATATCAAATCCGCACAGGCTTTGCTCGAAAATCTTCCCAAAAATGACGCATACAAGTCTCTGATGGAGTTGACGGACCTGGTTGAGTCGGTGACCGAACAGTACGACTTCAAGATCGACCACCAGTTTGCCGTGCTGCGCATGATAGACGAAGCTGCCCTGCCCTATGCACGGAAACTGTCCCGCGAATATTTTACACCGTTC
>Ga0316575_10000087_pt1 | contig 22107 bp, 22 predicted proteins | sample J5NA_FD_203072 | JGI IMG/M metagenome (GOLD analysis project Ga0316575, IMG submission 203072) | Rhizosphere microbial communities from salt marsh grasses in Alabama, United States - J5-7_050615r2r3 | ecosystem: Host-associated > Plants > Roots > Rhizosphere | place: USA: Alabama | collected...
TAACCGCAAAAGGAGAAACATTATGATGAACGAGAAAACCGGAACTTCCGGTCAATATGCCCGCATCGCGATCATTACCGGCGCGACCTCCGGCATCGGGGAGGCGACCGCGAGAACATTTGTTGCCAGTGGTTACGGTGTCGTAGGCAATGGGCGGAACGATGAAAAGCTGCGTGCGATGGAACAGCAGATGGGGAGTGCCTTTACGGGCATCGCCGGCGATGCATCTGACGGCAAGTTGCCGGAACAATTGTTTGATGCAGCAACCGATCACTTTGGGAGGGACGCCGACGTGGTCGTCGTCAATGCCGGACGAGGACTGGGCGGATCGGTCAAGGACGCCGACCTGTCACGGTTCGAGGAAGTGCTCAAACTTAACGTAACGGGCGCCCTGGCACTATTGCAACATGCCGCCCGGAATATGGCCGATGAACAGCCGTCGACCTATCCCAAGTCGGCAAAAGATATTGTCGTGATCGGGTCGGTGGTAGGGAGACACATCTCGCCGTTCAGCGGAGTATACGGCGCCACCAAGTTTGCCGTGCATGCGCTGACTGAAGGGTTGCGCCGCGAGCTGGGGCCCAGAGGAATACGCGTGTCGCTGGTTGAGCCCGGCGTCGTGGTCAGCGGGTTTCAGGGCGGCGCCGGGTACGGTGAAGACATGGTGCGGAACTTCGATGAAAAATTTGGTCCATTGCTGTATGGGGACGATGTGGCAAATGCGATTCACTACATCGTGTCACGACCGCCACACGTCCATATCAGCGACATCATGGTTCGTCCCACGCGGCAGGATTATCCCTGATGAAAATCGGCGAGGCTGGCATAACAATTAACTGACGGAGGATGCGATGCAACAGCGTGAACTGGGCCGGACCGGCCTGCGGGTTTCGGCTATCGGGCTTGGCTGCATGGGCATGTCGGAATTCTATGGCGGACAAAACGAGGCGGGCTCGATCGCGACTATCCACCGGGCGCTTGAGCTTGGCGTCAACTTCCTCGACACGGCCGACATGTACGGGGTCGGACGCAACGAAGAACTGGTTGGCCGGGCTATCCGCGGCAAGCGCGACCAGGTCATGCTGGCGACCAAATTTGGCAATATGCGCGGACGTGAAGGCCAGTTCCTCGGCGTGAATGGACGCCCCGACTATGTTCGCGAATGTTGCGAGGCCAGCCTGAAGCGTCTCGGTATCGACGTGATCGATCTTTATTATCAGCATCGCGTGGATCCCGATACGCCGATCGAGGATACGGTCGGTACGATGGCCGATCTGGTCCGAGCAGGCAAGGTCCGTTATCTCGGCCTGTCGGAAGCCGGCGCGCAGACGCTACGAAGGGCCAATGCGGTTCATCCTATCGCGGCCCTGCAAACCGAGTATTCATTATGGAGCCGCGACGTGGAGGACGATATTCTCGCCACTGTACGTGAACTCGGAATCGGGTTTGTATCGTACAGCCCTCTGGGCAGGGGCTTCCTGACCGGGCAGATCAAGCAGATCGACGATCTTGAAGACGGCGATTACCGCCGTAATTCGCCACGATTCCAGGGAGAGAATTTTCAGAGGAATCTCGATCTCGTGCACGAGATCGAGGAGATGGCACGCGTTAAGGGCTGCACTGCGGCGCAGCTCGCACTGGCCTGGGTGCTGGCGCAAGGGGAGGACATCGTTCCCATCCCGGGTACCAAACGGCCGAAACTCCTGGAAGAAAATATCGCCGCACTGGATGTTGAGCTCACGCAGGGGGATCTCGATCGTCTCGACCGGATCCTGCCCCCGGGTGCGGCGGCAGGCACGCGCTATGCGGCGCCACAAATGCAGGCGCTTAACCGTTAGGTGCTGGATATTCCTGCCGGCCTGGTGCCGGATTTGGTGCAAACATAAGGTACAAACTTATCAAACTGGGGAGCGTGCGATGCAAATTGAAATCTGGTCGGATGTGATCTGCCCATGGTGCTATATCGGCAAACGGCATTTCGAAAAAGCGCTTGAACAGTTCGGTCAACGCGAAAGGATAAACGTGATCTGGCGCAGCTTCGAACTGGACCGGAATGCCCCGCAGCATTATCCGGGCACGCCGGAGGAAAGACTGGCGAGCAAATATGGCGTGAGCCTGCAAGAGGCGGCGGCAATGAATGCCCGAGTGACAGGGGTCGCGCGGGAGAGCGGGCTGGAATATCGCTTGTCTGATGCACGGCCAGGGAATACCTTCGATGCGCACCGCCTGCTGCATTTTGCGAATTCCAGAAATCTCGGTGACCAGGCCGCCGAATGCATCATGCAGGCTTACTTTTCGGAATCGTTGCCGGTAGGCGACCGCGCTGCGCTGGCGGCCCTTGCGCCGCAGTTCGGCATCGCTGAAGCCGAAGCGGCTGAGATGCTGGAAAGCGACGCCTTTTCCGACGCAGTGCGCGCCGATGAGTTGCGCGCAGCCGAATTCGGCGTCACCGGTGTGCCTTTCTTCGTGTTCGATGAAAAATCCGGGATATCCGGCGCACAGCCGGTCACGGTGTTCGTCGAGGCCCTGCAACAAACCAGCCGATGAGTATGGATATTGGTCCGCCGGCAGCTTGTGGCGAGAAAATATCACCGCTGTTTGAAACGGAAATTCAACGCGATATGACCATGTCTGGAATCGTAGCGCATGTATATCCCGTGCGAACAGCGACGTATCCAGTCCGGAATTGCACGATGCATCCGTCCTGGAACAGGGAGCGGTAGGGAATCGATGTGGATATGACATTTGCAGGCATCGGGTTGCACGTATTTATTGCGGTTTTCTTCGCGATACACGTGGTGCGTACCGGGCAGCCGATGTATTGGCTGATCATTTTGTTCATCTTCCCGCTGCTGGGCAGCATCGTCTACTTCTTTGCAGTATATTTGCCGAACTTTCGCCTCAACCACCGCACCAGAAGAGTGTTCGCCGCGGCAACCAGGGCGCTCGATCCGCAGCGGGAAATCCGCGAGGCACGGGCGGCCTTCGAGCAATTGCCGACGGCGCAGAACCAGATTCGCCTGGCAGAAGCGCAACTTGAACTGGGCATGACCGAAGAGGCGGCGAAGAACTACGAGGTCTGCCTGAATGGCCCATTCCTCAGTTCGCTGGAGATCAGGTTTGGCGCCGCACGCGCTTTCGTCGAGTGCAAACGCTACCAGGAGGCAATCGAGCACCTGGAGGCGATTCAGAATAGGGACCAGGCATTCCGCCGGGAAGCGGTATCACTGCTGCTCGCCCGGTCATATGCTGGCGTGGGAAGGAATGCCGAGGCGCGTGCCGGATTCGAGTCGGTGTTGGCCCGCTACGGCAGTTTTCAGGCGCGCGTCGAATACGCGATCTGGGCGCTGTCGATAGCTGACAAGGACACTTCTGCCCGGATTCTTGCCGAAATCGAACAAATTACCAAACGCTGGAGCCCGCAAGCGAGGGAGTTGAATGCGGCAATCATGCGACGCCTGAATGCTGCGCTGGCAGCGTCCGGCAAGCGTCTATGAACCCTGCATTGCGCTCCCCGAAGGACTGACATGTACCTGATAAAAACATATTTTTTGCTGGGCCTGGCGATGAGCCTGGTGGTACTCTGGGATTACAAGTGCCTGCCTGGAACGGCAGGCAGGCTGGTCAAACAGCCGGGCGACAGAACCGGTTTTTCGCTTGTTGTGCTGGCAGTGCGGAATTTGACGCTGATGGCCTTGTTTGCATTTTTTCTCTGGCCACTCGTTGTGGCGCTTGAACTGTCCGGAACACGCAAGAAATGAGCAATATCGACAACCCGCGCCACTCTGTCTGAAGGTGAAACGTTTGCTGTACAGACGGCCATTGCGCCTGGCATCTGGGTAGCTGCACCCGTTCGATAGTTTTGCCGCATTACAATATTTTCAATTTTGACTCGTCAGCATCAGAATGGACATCACGCTAAGCCATAACACGATCACGGACGAACAGAACAGGCGTATCGCTGACGCCGTGTCAAGCGAGCGCGGACGTCTGATAAATTTCATCCGCAGGCGGGTTACCGACGCGAGCGAGGCGGAAGACATCCTGCAGGATGTGCTGTATGAATTCGTCGCGGCGTACCGTCTTCCGGAGCCGATCGAGCAGGTCGGTGCATGGCTGTTCCGTGTGGCGCGCAATCGGATCATCGACCGTTTCCGCAAGAAGCGGGAAGAGCAGCTTCCCGGATCATCGGGAGAAGACGACCAGGGGAATTGGCTGGATGAAATGTTGCCGTCTGCGGATGCCGGGCCGGAGGCGGGCTACGCGCGCGGGGTATTGCTGGATGAGCTGGCCGCTGCGCTGGAAGAATTGCCGATGGAACAGCGCGCGGTGTTCATTGCCCATGAACTGGATGGCCGCAGCTTCAGGGAACTGGCAGCGGAAAGCGGTGTGGGCGTGAATACCCTGTTGGCACGCAAGCGCTATGCAGTGCTCCACCTGCGCACGCGGCTGCAATTGCTTTATGAAGAGGCGGGCCTCGCGTATTAAGTCCGGGTGCATCGGCCATTCGTCAATGTCACGTATAATCCGCCCCGTGAATCCCGGGAGTGTATAAATGACGGCCTTGTTATGCAGTATTGTTGCCGCGCTGTTCACGGCAGTGGGCGGTATGTTCGCACTGAAACATACCGATCGTCTGCATCTGATACTGAGTTTCAGTGCCGGGGCCGTGATTGGTGTCGCGTTTTTCGATCTGATGCCCGAGGCGTTCGAGCAGGCGGGTTCCTACCATCGGATACCCGACATTGCTGTATTCATCGCGCTGGGATTTACCAGTTACATGGTGATCAATCGCTGGCTGTTGCTCAGTCCAGCCCACGATGAAGGCTGCGAAAATCCCTGGCACCGCGGGCAAATCGGCGCGGGCACCCTGTCGATCCACAGCTTCATGGATGGCGCTGCAATCGGGATCGGATTCCAGTCTTCAGCCGGACTCGGGATTGCAATCGCAGTTGCCGTTTTGATCCACGATTTTTCAGACGGCATCAATACGGTCGGGATGATACTGAAAGGCAACGGTTCGCGCAGGCTGGCCTGGCGATGGCTGGCAGTCGATGCGATCGCTCCCGTGGCCGGCGTTGTGTCCACCAGTCTGTTCGTGTTGCCGCCGGATTATCTTGCGCCAGCATTGGCAATATTCTGTGGATTCTTCCTCTATATCGGTGCGAGCGACATGCTGCCCGAAACGCACCATGCTCATCCCAAGCTGCTTTCCGTTATGGCCACGCTGGCCGGACTGTTTGCTCTGTATCTGGCCGGCCAGCTTGCACGCGGTTAGAGCCCGCAAATCATGATTTCTGCCGGCGCAGGAGTGGTTGTTGTTTCCGTCTGACCATGATCCATACAATATTTCTGTTTGTATATCGTCTTCACGGTTATGGAGGCGTGGCGGGTTTGCTTCAAGTTCCCGAGCCGGCTAGCGCAGACCACATATTTCTGATGTATCCAGTCTGTAAAGGAGAAATGAATTGGGCATGAATTGCTGTAAATCGAAATGCTGGAAGATTGCGATGATGATCGCGATCGGCCTTGCGGCTTTGGCCTGGGCGGTGATGGCACTGTGGAACTGGTTGATGCCGACATTGTTCGCTGGCGCGCATCAGATCAGTTATCTGCAGGCAGCGGGGCTGCTGGTGCTGAGCAGGATATTGATCGGAGGATTCCGCGGACATGGCTGTCCAGGGCGATGGCGTCACCACAAGCGGCTCGAACAAATGTCGCCAGAGGAACGCGAGAAATTCCAGGCCGGCATGCGCGGCTGTTGTGGCAGCAGCCAGCAGGGCGGCGCTGACGCCACGACAGAGTGACGGTCATAACAGCAATTTGACTGGAGGCCGCAATGAATCATATCTCTCTTGTTCCCCGCAGGCCAGTTCCTGCGCTTGATGTCGCGCTGACTTCGGGCGGACGATTTGTACTTGGCGCTGCGCCGGGTGGGCGATTCGATCTGGTCGTGTTCTACCGCGGGCTTCATTGTCCAATTTGCGCCAAATATCTGACCGAGCTTGAGCACCTCGCACCCGAATTCCAGTCCAGGGGCGTGCAGCCTGTCGCGATCAGCAGCGACAGCTTTGAACGGGGCAGCCAAATGGCGGAGAAAGTCGGTGCGAAGCAGGTCAGGTTTGGCTACGGACTGGACCTGTTGAGCGCGCGGAATTGGGGTTTGTATATCAGCACTGCTCGCGGCAAGACCTCGATCGGAATAGATGAGCCTGCTCTGTTCAGCGAGCCAGGGGTATTTCTGGTCAAGCCGGATGGAACGCTGTACTACGGTTCGGTTCAAACCATGCCGTTCGCGAGGCCGTCATTTCAGGAACTGCTGGCCGCAGTCGATTTTGCGATCGCGAAGGATTACCCCGCGCGAGGCGAATATTGCGGTGAGATTTAGAGCGAATCGAGGCTGTATATTTGGCTGGAAGGCGTTGTGGCGATAAGGGAATTTCATAACTTTCCCACAATTAAAATAGGTTTTAATGTTCTTGTTGAATTGAGAACAGCTGCTATAGAATCGCCCGTTGCGGCTTACTTGGCCATTGCGGGCAGATGTTTCGTGCAAAGTGCCGATTCAAGGGTTGTACGTGGTTCCGGACGAGCGTGAAATCCGGTTGAACTGCGCGTGGATTGCATCAAAATTAATCTCTGCCTCGCCGTTACTCAGGATTTGTAATGTTACATTGTGCGATTTGCTAACAAACTGTGAATAAGCCGATTATCAAACTTGCTGTTATTTCTGCCATAACCGTGCTGATGACGGGCTGTGCCGTGGGTCCCGATTTTCAGAGGCCGGCACCCCCTGCCGTGAAAGCTTACACCGCCGAGCCTCTGCCGGCCCGTCCTCCTTCGACGGATGCCCAGAAGTTCGTGGAGGGCCGCGATATTCCTGCGCAGTGGTGGACCCTTTTTCACTCGCCGGCGCTTAACCAGCTGGTCGAGCGGGCGCTGAAGGCCAATCCCAATCTCCAGGTTGCACAGGCTACGTTGCGACAGGCCCAGGAAAATGTATATGCGGCAGAAGGGACGCTGTTTCCCAGCGTCAATGCCAACGGTTCGGTCACCAGGGAAAAAACCAACGGTGCACAGAACGGCCAGAGATTCCCGGGCTCGCTGTTCACACTCTATAACGCGTCGGTCAGCGTTTCCTATGGCATCGACCTGTTCGGGATTGCACGCAGGAGCCTGGAATCGGTGGAAGCTCAACAGGAGTTCGAGCGCTTCCAGCTCGAAGGCGCTTATCTGACCCTGACCTCGAACGTGGTGACTACCGCGGTGCAGGAAGCTTCGTTGCGCGCACAGATTGCGGCAACCCGCGAAATCATCGATGCCGAGGCCCAGCAGTTCGACATGATGCAGAAGCAATACAGTGTAGGTGCAATTTCGCAATCGAGCGTGCTTGCGCAGCAAACCGCGCTGGCACAGACACGAGCGACCTTGCCGCAGCTGGAAAAGCAGTTGGCCCAAATCCGTAATCAGCTGGGAGAGCTTGCCGGCTATTTTCCGAGCGAAAATGACACGGCAGCATTCGATCTTGAGATGCTGCAACTTCCGCAGGAATTGCCGGTAAGCCTGCCATCAAAACTTGTTGAACAGCGCCCGGACATCCGCGCCGCCGAGTCGCAACTGCATGCTGCCAGCGCGAAGATCGGCGTGGCTACCGCCAGCATGTTCCCGCAGCTTACCCTCAGTGCTAACGCAGGTTCGGTTGCCAACAGCGCCGGCAACCTGTTTTCATCAGGAACAGGGATATGGAGCGTCGGTGCTGGTTTGCTCCAGCCGATTTTCCGCGGAGGCACGCTGCTGCACCAGCGCCGGGCCGCCGTTGACGCCTACGATGCCGCGGCTGCGCAATACCGCAGCGTTGTGTTGTCGGCTTTCAAGGACGTGGCCAACGTGCTGGATGCGTTGGAGTCCGATAACCGCATCTTCCAGGCACAGACGGCTGCAGCACAATCGGCAACCGAAAGTCTCGATATCACGCGCAAACAGTACCAGATCGGAGCAGCCAGTTATCTGGCACTGCTCAATGCCCAGCGGGATTATCAGCAGACCCGGATCGCGCTGGCACAGGCGCAAGCCACACGTTATGCCGATACTGCCGCGCTGTTCCAGGCGCTGGGCGGAGGCTGGTGGAATCGTGACGATGGGTCAGTTCCTGCGGAGCACCAAACATCAGGGGTAGCAAACAATGAATAACAAAACCATACAGCAGCAGTTAAAACGGAGACAGCAACAATGACAAAACGAATGGTGATCATGCTCGTTTTGGCCGTACTGGTATTCGGCGGCATATTCGGCTTTCAGGCGTTCAAGGCGCGGATGATAAAAAAATACATGTCCTCCATGGGCAATGCGCCGCAAACGGTTTCAACCATCACCGCCGCCTATCAGGATTGGTTGCCGCAACTGGAGGCGGTAGGCAGCCTGCGCGCAATCAACGGCGTCGAGGTCAGCCCGGAAGTGTCCGGCACCGTTTCTGCCCTCAATTTCCTGCAGGGCCAGGATGTCAAGAAGGGAAAGGTGCTGGTGGAACTGGTTGCCGATAGCGATGTTGCCAGACTGCACTCGCTCCAGGCAGCTTCTGCGCTGGCCAAGAGCACTTACGAGCGCGACAAACAGCAATTCGAATTCAAGGCGGTCAGCCAGCAAACACTGGACATCGACAAGGCGAATCTGATGCAGGCTGATGCTGCCGTGGCGGAACAGCAGGCAATGGTAAAAAAGAAACAAATCCACGCTCTATTTTCGGGCCGCGTCGGTTTGCGCCAGGTCAGTGTTGGACAATATGTCAATGCCGGCACGCCGGTGGTGTCGTTGCAGGCGCTGGATCCGATCTTTCTTGACTTTTCTGTACCGCAACAAAACATCAGCATGATCCACCATGGGCAGAAGGTGACCGCGACTTCCGATGCTTATCCGGGAGAGCAATTCACCGGGAGGATCGTTGTGATCAATCCGGAAGTCGACACGGCCACTCTGAACGTCAAGGTCAGGGCGGAGATAAAGAATCCTGGCCGCCGATTGCTGCCGGGCATGTATGCAACCGTGGACATTTCCACCGGAAAGCCGCAACGCCATATTACGCTTCCGCAAACCGCGGTTACCTATAACCCGTACGGAAATATCGTGTTCCTGACCGAGAAGCAGGGCACGGACGACAAGGGCAAACCGAAACTCATCGTCAAGCAGGTGTTCGTCAAGACGGGCGACACGCGCGGCGACCAGGTGGCAATACTCAAGGGAGTCAAGGAAGGCGACGTCGTGGTCACTGCCGGCCAGGTCAAGCTGCACAACGGTTCTCCCGTTGTCATCAACAACGAAATTCAGCCGAGCAACGAGGCTCATCCCGAACCCAAGGATGAATAACACGGAACTGCCGCAATGAAATTTACTGATCTATTTATCCGGCGGCCGGTGCTGGCCATGGTCATCAGCCTGGTAATACTGGTGCTGGGACTGCGCTCGTTCGGCGTCCTGCCGGTGCTGCAGTTTCCGCGCACGCAGAATGCGGTGATCACCGTGAAAACGACCTATGCAGGTGCCGATCCGGCTCTGGTCGCTGGCTTCATCACCACCCCGCTGGAGAATGCGATTTCCCAGGTCAACGGAATCGATTACATGAGCTCGACCAGCACCAACAGCAGCAGTGTGATCACGGTGACACTGAAGCTGAATTACGATTCGGACAAGGCGCTGACCGAGATGAGCGCGCAGATCAGTTCGGTGCTCAACCAGTTGCCTCCGCAAACCCAAAAGCCTGTCATGACCATCAGCATCGGGCAGACCCTGGATGCGATGTATATCGGTTTTTCCAGCAAGGTGTTGCCGTCCAACTACATCACGGATTATCTGTTGCGTGTGGTGCAGCCCAAATTGCAGGCGGTGGATGGGGTGCAGACTGCAGAACTGATTGGAGCAAAGAACTTCGCTTTGCGCGCCTGGTTGGACCCGAAGAAGCTGGCCGCCTACGGGCTAACGGCAACTGATGTCAGCGCTGCGCTGGCTCAAAACGATTTCCTGTCCGGCGTGGGCAACACCAAAGGCATGATGGTGCAGGTCAACCTCAATGCTTCCACCAACCTGCACTCCGAAGATGAGTTCCGCAACCTGGTGGTCAAGCAGTCTGGCAATGCCATTGTGCGGCTGAAGGACGTAGCAAATGTCACGCTGGGTGCGGAAAACTATGACTCCGAGGTTGCATTCGACGGCAACAGCGCGGTGTATATCGGCATCCAGGTGGCGCCTTCGGCCAATTTGCTCGATGTGGTCAAAGGGGTCCGTGATCTTATGCCTGAACTTCAGGCTCAGTTGCCGCAGGGCATAAAAGGCAAAATCGTCTACGATTCCACCAAATTTGTGAACAGCTCGATCCACGAGGTTATCAAGACCCTGTCAGAAGCCCTGCTGGTGATCATTCTGGTGGTGTTTGCGTTCCTGGGTTCGCCACGCTCGGTGCTGATTCCGGTGATTGCGATCCCGCTGTCGCTGATCGGCACATTCACCATCATGCTGGCTTTCGGTTTCTCGATCAACCTGCTGACCCTGCTCGCCTTCGTGCTTGCGATCGGCCTGGTAGTGGACGACAGCATCATCGTGGTGGAAAACGTCAGCCGCCACATCGAGGAAGGTGTCGCGCCGATGCGGGCAGCGATCAATGCGGCGCGCGAGCTGGCCGGCCCGATCATCGCGATGACTATCGTGCTGATCTCGGTATATGTGCCAATCGGCTTCCAGGGCGGCCTGACCGGGGCCCTGTTCACCGAATTTGCGTTTACGCTGGTCGGCACCGTCACCGTTTCCGCAATCATCGCGTTGACCCTGTCACCGATGATGTGCTCGCGCCTGCTCAGGCCGCATCTGCCACAGGATACCGGTCTGGAATCCCGCGTCGTGCATTTCATTGACGCAAGTTTTGAAAAAGTGCGGCAGCTTTATTCCCGGACGTTGCATGGGTCGCTCGATTACCTGCCGGTGACGGCAGTGTTTGCGCTGATCGTGCTGGGCAGCATCTACTTCCTGTATGCGGCAGCCAAACACGAACTGGCGCCGCAGGAAGATCAGGGTGTCATCATTGCCTCTCTGACCGCTGCACCCGACTCGACCCTGCAGCAGCGCGAACCGTATGCGAAGCAGAATTACCAGATATATGCCGGGCATCCCGAGACGGACCACGTATTCCAGATTGACATGCCCGGGCGCATGATTTCCGGTATGGTGCTCAAACCGTGGGATGAGCGCACCAAGACGGCCAGCCAGCTGCAGCCGGTAGTCCAGCATCAATTGAGCCAGATTGCCGGCGCACAGGCTGTGGCATTCCAGCCGCCATCGCTTCCCGGCAGCCGTGGCCTGCCGATACAGTTCGTGATCGGCACCACCGAGCCATTTGAGCGCCTGAACGATGTGGTGCAGGAATTTTTGCAGAAGGCACAGAAAAGCGGCATGTTCATGTTCATCAATACGGATCTGCGCATCGACCTGCCGCAATCCACCGTGGTGATAGACCGCAACAAGGCCGCGCTGCTCGGATTGTCCATGCAGGACATCGGTAATTCGCTTTCCGCGATGCTGGGCGGCGGCTATGTCAACTATTTCAGCCTGGCGGGACGTTCGTACAAGGTAATCCCGCAGGTGCAGCAGCGCTATCGCCTTAATACTGCACAGCTGCTCAATTATTATGTTCGTACTGCCAGCGGTGCTTCTGTGCCGTTGTCCAGCGTCGTGCATATCACTTCCAAAACGACCCCTGAATCGCTGAACCATTTCCAGCAGCTCAACGCGGCGACGGTTCAGGGCGTCGCATTGCCGGGCGTGACGACCGGCGAAGCGCTTGGGTATCTGAAGGATCTGGCCGACAAGACACTGCCGCAGGGATATTCGGTGGACTACGGCGGACAGTCGCGGCAGTTCATGCAGGAATCCAGCGGTTTCATTGCGATGTTCTCGTTCGCGCTGGTCATTATTTTCCTGGCGCTGGCGGCGCAATTTGAAAGTTTCCGCGATCCGTTCATCATTCTGGTATCGGTACCGATGTCGATTGCCGGCGCGCTGGTTTTCATCAGTCTCGGCGTTGGCGGTTCCAGCCTGAATATATACACCCAGGTCGGTCTGGTGACCTTGATGGGTCTGATCAGCAAACATGGCATCCTGATCGTGCAGTTTGCCAACAACCTGCGCCAGGAAGGCAAGACCAAGCGCGAGGCAATTGAAGAGGCGGCTGGCATCAGACTGCGGCCGATCCTGATGACGACTGCAGCGATGGTACTGGGGGTGATCCCGCTGATCACTGCCAGCGGCGCCGGTGCGGCATCTCGTTTCAACATGGGCCTGGTTATCGCAAGCGGCCTTGCCATCGGCACATTGTTCACATTGCTGGTAGTGCCTGCAGTGTACATGCTGCTCGCCAGCGATCATGTAAAATCTGCCGAGCCTGGAGAAGAACACGAATTGTCCAAAGCCTGATTAAACTTCGCGCATCGAGGACGTTTGCTCACGATTGGCGACAGGATGGATGGCTAGCCTGTTATTCCATTTGCGCTTCAAACATTGATCAGGGCATTGCGGGGATTGCCTGCGAAATTGCATGTCAGCAAAGCAATCAAATCGGGATACATATCCTTACATTACATGGTGATGGGGAATGTGCCTGAGCCGTGATGAACTGTTAAAATACGAACACAACGTTACTAAACAAGGACATCTATGCAACAAGTACCAGACACAATGACCGCTATCGAGCGTCGTTCCAGCTTTGGCCTGGCAAGTATCTACGGCCTTCGGATGCTGGGATTGTTCATCATCCTTCCGATCTTTGCGATTTATGCGCGACATTTGCCCGGGGGCGAAAGTCATCTGCTGATCGGCATTGCGCTGGGCGCTTACGGATTGACGCAGGCATTGCTGCAGATTCCTTCCGGCTGGTTATCGGATCGTTACGGGCGCAAGCCGGTAATCTACTCCGCCTTGGTCCTGTTCGCGGTCGGCAGTTTCATTGCTGCTGATGCACACAATATCTACTGGATCATCGTCGGGCGTGTGGTGCAGGGTGCGGGTGCGTTGAACGCGGCTGTGATGGCGCTTACAGCGGATCTCACGCGCGAAGAAGTACGCACCAAGGCAATGGCGATGATAGGCATTACCATTGGCGTCACATTTTCGGTATCGATGGTGCTTTCGCCGATGCTCAACAATTTACTGGGCGTACCCGGTATTTTTGCGCTGACCGGGGTTCTTGCGTTGCTGGGGATCGGCGTGGTGAAATTCATGATACCCGATCCGGAGATCACGCATTTCCACAGTGATACCGAAGCGAGCGGAAAACATTTCGCCGAAGTGCTGCGCAATAAGGATTTGCTGCGTCTGGATTTCGGCATCTTCTCGCTGCATGCAATCCTGATGTCGGTGTTCATGCAGGTGCCGTTCGTGATGGAGAAAGACGGCCTTGCGCTGTCGCACCACTGGTATGTTTATCTGCCGGTGATGCTGGTGGCATTCGTGCTGATGGTGCCGCCCATCATCATTGCGGAGAAGAAAGCCAAGATGAAACAGATATTCATGCTCTCTATATTTCTGGCGATGTGCGCACAGGGGCTGCTGATGTTCGCGCAGACCAGTTTATGGGGAGTGGCCGCCGCATTGCTGGTGTTTTTCACTGCTTTCAACGTGCTTGAAGCGACGCTGCCTTCGATGATCAGCAAGATCGCTCCGCTGGCTGCCAAAGGAACTGCAATGGGCGTATACAGCAGCGTCCAGTTTCTGGGAGCATTCTCCGGTGCTGCAATTGGAGGTGCGTTGCTGCAGTTCGTCGGAGGCAATTCGGTGTTTGTTTTTGCGATCGCTTTGCTGCTGGTATGGCTGATCGTCGCATCCACGATGAAACCGCCGGCGCTGGTGCGTACCAGGCTGTATCATCTGACAGAGATGGATGAGGCAGCTGCGGCCGAGTTGCAAAAGCAGCTCTCTCAGCTTCAGGGTGTGCGCGAAGCAATGGTAGTGGCAGCGGAAAGCATTGCTTCTCTCAAGGTAGAGATGCAGGGCTTCGATGAAGCGGCGGTAGACAAACTTGTGATGAAGGGAGCATGACATGTCGGTAAATAAAGTCATACTAATAGGCCGCCTGGGCAAAGACCCGGAAACCCGATACATGACCAGCGGAGAAGCGGTGACCAATGCGACACTGGCGACATCGGAAAACTGGAAGGACAAGAACGGGGAAAAACAGGAAAAAACCGAATGGCACAACCTGGTGTTCTACCGCCGCCTAGCCGAGATTGCGGGGGAGTATCTGAAAAAGGGTTCACAGATTTACGTTGAAGGAAAATTGCAGACCCGCAAGTGGCAAACCAAGGAAGGGCAGGACCGTTACACTACCGAGATCGTGGTCAACGAAATGACCATGCTGGGCGGAAGATCGTCAGGCGCGGGCAGTTTCGAAGTTGTTGAAGGCAAACCCGCCTCTGCATCGGGAGGCGCTGCACCGGCAAAGGCAGCACCGGCAGCGAAAGGCAGTTTCGATAATTTCGACGACGATATCCCGTTCTAAAGAAGCCGGCAAAATTGATTCCGGTTCACGGCAAGAAAAATTAACCCCCTGTATCATAAATACAGGGGGTTTTGCTTTGCGCGCTGGCCAACAAAAAACGTCGTCAGTATGCGGGAGTCCGGACCATGTTTTGTCTAGTCATCTGTCTCGTAATGAATCTCGAGCTTCTTCATTTTTTCCCACAGATTCTTCCGGCTGATTCCTAATGCAGTGGCGGTTTCAAGAATATGTCCGCCGTGGCTGCGCAGGATGTCCTGGATGAATTTCCGTTCGCAGGCATGAAGATATTCATTTAGCGATTCGATGCTTTGGGGGTGATCCTGCAGCGCCATCGGTACATCATCAAACAACAGCTCCGCAGTGAGCACATTTTGCTGGGAGAGAATGCAGGCACGCTCAAGGCAATGTTTGAGCTCGCGGATGTTTCCCGGCCAGGGATGATCCAGCAATGCCTTCTCAGCGGACCGGCTCAAGGTGCGTGGATCCGAATGAGGAGTAACTCAGGCGTTGAACTTTCAGTGGATTTTCCCGGGGAATAAATCAGCAAATGAAAACGACCGCAATGCGGTCGTTTTCATTCAGCTGGTCATTGAGTAAAGATTGAGTAAAGATAGACGAGATACCTCACAAACGGAAATTATTCCTCAGAATATCAGCGACGGTATGACCAGCTTTGATGTAGTAGCCGAAAGGTTAACCAAAGAAGCGCGTCAGCAGGGATATGCCCCAGTCGCTGGATATTCCCGCAAGAATCACGATTAATACAAATATAAAAACCGAAACGATAACGACCATTTTATTCTGCACAATGCTTCCTTTTCCGGGGGGTTGAGCCATAGATTGTATTGTATTAGCGGGTGAGCTTGAAAGAATAATCATTCATCGTGCGGCCTGTGCCTCGTTTTGCATAAGTTGCTTTACATATAACTGCTGCCCCGAGTGCGAGCTGTATCGATTGACGATGCTTCAATGACTGTAAGTGGTCGCTCATATCAATTTCACCTGGAACCACAGGGCTGGCGAAATAACCGTTGATAGCCTGTTGCAGATTACAGAGTAAATTTCCCTTCAAGCGGTACGGACATTTCGGCTAACGCCGGCTGTTATAATGTTTCGTTTGAATGCCGTCAGGGGAAATCTGAAATGAATTTGTCGGGCATAATGATTTTGGTTGGCCTGTTGCTGGTAGGTTGCAGCAAGCAGACTGCGGCTCAGCGCGATGCGCTTGAAAGTACAAAGCCCGGCTATCTGGTGGCGAAGAATTATTGCTCGCAATGCCACTCGTTGCCATTCCCGGACCAGCATCCGCCCGCTGCCTGGCCTTATGTAGTGTCGCGCATGCAAAGTTATATCGAAACCGCGCACAGGAGGATGCCCGATCCCGCGCAACGCAAAGCGATCATTGGATATTTTGAAAAAAATTGACAGGGCGAATCGGATCGATTTGGCAGCGGCAACTGAAATGCGCAGCCGTACTGGCGGCAATAAATAAGCCTGATGCTTGGAACAGCAGGCTTATCAGATTTTCAGTATTGGTTCAGGCGTAATAGCGAAGGTTGGTGGAAAACTTCTGCAAGGCTTCAATGCCGCTGGTTTCGGCGCGATGACACCAGGCCTCCAGGTCCTTTACCATTTGTTCCTTGGTAGCCGTGGAACGTTGCCAGATTGCAATGAGGTCCTGGCGCAGCGTGTAGGCGATATTCAATCTGTGGCTGGTCTGCATGACCAGGCCAAATTTCAGTTTATCCTGCTCGCTCAGAACATTGAGATCCACATGCAGCCAGTGCTTTAACCGCTTCAGGTCGACTTTGCCCAGTCCGGGCATGCGCAGTCTGAGTTCGGCGATTTCCTCTCGATAAGTCTTCTTCAGGGACTTGGCATATTTCGCCATGACTTCATAGCGATTGGCCATCACCGCGTGCAGTGTAGCCAGATCGCATGCGGTTTTTGCGGTATCGAGACGAACCTTGGGAGCGACCCTCCTGATCTTCGCAAGCCCCAGCGCGGCAAGGCTGCGGATGTACAGCCAGCCGATGTCGAATTCGTACCATTTGCTGGAAAGCTTGGCTGAACCGATATGCGCGTGGTGATTGTTGTGCAGTTCCTCACCGCCGATCAGGATGCCCCATGGCACGATATTGGTGGAGGAATCGGCAGGCTGGAAATTGCGGTAGCCCCAGTAGTGTCCAGCGCCATTGATGATCCCCGCTGCAGTCACCGGTATCCAGATCATTTGCACCGCCCAGACGGTGATGCCGATCGGCCCGAACAGCAGCACATCAATGCCCAGCATCAGCAAGATGCCCAGCATGCTGTGTTTTGCGTAAAGGTTGCGTTCCAGCCAGTCGTCCGGGGTGCCGCGGCCGTATTTTTCCAGCGTTTCACGGTTTTTGGCTTCCTTGCGGTACAGTTCGGCGCCTTCCAGCAGCACTTTCTTGATGCCCAGAACCTGCGGGCTATGCGGGTCTTCTGCAGTTTCGCATTTGGCGTGGTGTTTGCGGTGGATGGCGGCCCATTCCTTGGTTACCGTTCCGGTGGTAAGCCAGAGCCAGAAACGGAAGAAATGGCTGACAACCGGGTGCAGGTCCAGCGCGAGATGAGCCTGATGGCGGTGCAGATAGATGGTCACCGAAGCGATGGTGACGTGGGTAAGTGCAAGCGTGATTAGTACATAGCCCCACCAGGGCAGAACGATTAATCCTGAAAACATACAGCCTCCAAATTGCAACTGTGAATTGCAACAGATAATTATTGAAATGTAAACAATTGTACAGAAGCAAAAGCAGCCGTGGGAGACTAAATTCGTTCTAATATTGCTGCAAAAAACCCATCCGTGTTGTGTACATGGGGGCGGAGTTCCAGATAATCAATGGCTTCCAGAGAAATCTTCTGTTGCCGTAATGCTTCGCTCGCCGGGCGCAACGCAAAATCAGGGTGGCTGGCGAGGAAAGCTTGCACGATTTTCTGGTTCTCTTCCGGCAGGATGCTGCACGTCGCGTAGACCAGGCGACCTCCCTTTTTTAACAACCGGCTGGCTGAGGCGAGGATTGCGGCCTGTTTCCGGGTGAGCTCCTCTATGCTGCCGGGTGACTGGCGGAATTTCAGGTCGGGATTGCGGCGCAGCGTGCCCAGCCCGCTGCACGGTGCGTCCACCAGCACACGGTCGATTTTTCCGGCCAAGCGCTTTACCTTGAGGTCGTTTTCGTGAGCGATCAGCATCGGCTGGATGTTGCTGGCGCCGGAACGCTTCAGGCGCGGCTTGAGGTTGGCCAGGCGCTTTTCAGAAACGTCCATGGCATACAAGCGGCCTTGCGAGTTCATCATCGCGGACAGCATCAGCGTCTTGCCGCCGGCGCCGGCGCAGAAATCCACCACCATGTCGTTGCGTTTCGGGGCGAGCAGAAATCCGAGCAGCTGGCTGCCTTCGTCCTGCACTTCAATTTTGCCCTCGGTGAATAGCGGGTCGCGATTGAGCGGGATCTTTTCCTTGAGGCGGATGCCGACCGGAGAGAAGGGCGTGGCACTGGCCTCTATATTCTTGTCTTGCAGCTGCTGCAATACTTCGTCGCGCTTGGCTAGCAGGGTGTTGACGCGGATATCCAGCGGAGCACCCTGCTGCATGGACATTCCGATCGCGAGGATGTCGTCATCGGAATAGCTGGCACGCATCTTCTCCACCAGCCATTCGGGAAATTCGGCCTGCACCGGTAATGGCTGGTCTTCTATCCTCAGGCCTTTTACGGTGGGCAGCCATTCTTTCTCGTCCCGCTTCAACACAGGTTCAAGTTCGCGGATGTTGTAGCCGCCGAACCTGAACAGCCAGGCGAGCGCCATGCGGCGGGGGGTGGGATTGCCGTCACATGCTTGTTCCAGCAACATGCGGTGGCGCAACACGCCGAATACGGTCTCGGCAACCAGTTCTCGCTCGTTTGAACCGATGCGCTGGTCCTTGAAGAAATATCGCAGTGTGGTATCCGCGGGATGGGCCAGCGGCAGGATCGCACGCAGCGCCTGGATGACGATTTCTATCCTGTATTCGGTTATCAGCATGGGGAAGAGTCAGGTAAATCAGGCGTGCAGTTTAACAGGGTTGCCCGTGCGAACGATCATTCGTCGGATGCGCGTATGCTCGATATCAGAAATTCCTCAGTAACCGCTCCAAGGCCGTCATGGCGGCGGAATCTGACCGGCAGCAGCCGGTATTCCAGTCCCAGCCAGATTTCAAAAAATGGCTCTCCATCGTTATGCATCTGAATCAGGTGCAGCGCGCGCAACTTCCCCATCGGCGTATCGATATTTTCCTTCGAGCCGATCTCGATCTGGTATTGATGGAGTTGTTCGCCATCGCTGACGGGCAACAGGAAAGATTCAACACCCATCGGGAGTTTTGCGAGCTGGTACAGAAAACTCAACGCGTCCTGGGCGTTTTCGGGCAGCGCGGTTACGCCGCCGTTCGAGTTAAGCAGTTTTCCTGCCGCGCGGTCGAACGTGACCCGCAAGCTTTGCTTGCCTTTGCGGGTGATTGATTGTTCCTCGAATATGTCGGGTTGCAGATCGGTTTCGGTTATATTTCCACGGCTGTCCTGGATAATCCGAGTGCTATTGCGCAGGCTGGTCAGCCCGGCAGTTTGTTGCACTGATTCCAGGTTGTACCGGCCATCGTGGATATCAAACTGCTGGCGAATCTCGCCCGTCATTAATCGACCGGAGCCCTTGTATACGGAAAAAGCGAGCTGCAGATGTTTGGGGAAAGGCTCGGCCGCCGTCCTGAATCTGGTCTTTTTCATCGGAGCCATGGACTCGTTTGCCGAATCGGTCGATTTTTCTTCTGCAGAACGGTTCACGCCTTTCGATGGGACCGGTTTCGCAGCTTCCGCACGCGTTGCTAGCAACTTGACGGGTTGCGCCAGCGGCTCCAGCCTGACCGAGAGCGGCGGCAATTGCACGCCGGGCTGTGGCAAGGTGATATAGGGCAGCCACAGTATCGAGGCATGAATCAACAGCGACAGTACGATGGCCAGTGCTATGCGGCCGCCGGGAGTACGAATGGTTGCGATCACGGATTGGTAACGATCCTGGTCAATACCTGCGAGAGCTGGCCGCCGTCGGGATCGGTGATCACGATCTTGTACGGGAAATCGGTGTGCTTCCCGGCCAGCCAGATTTCGGTGCGGTTGGAGCCTTTTTCCGGAACACTTGCGATATACAGCGCGTCGAAACTGCCGAGCGGAATCGTCAGGCGACGGTCATGCGCAACGGTGTAATTGTAGATATCCAGTTTGTCGCCATTGGTCATATGGAAATTCAGGGTGTCGGTATTTCCCAGCGACAGGAACAGGAACTGGTACATTGCGCTCAGGCGGTCCTGGGTGTCATCCGGCAGGGGCATCACCCTGCGCTGATTGTGCCCGATCAGGGTCAGCTGCATCTTGTTCCAGTTGAATGTCGCGCTGCGATTCCGGTCCTCGTCGCCCTCGCGAACATCGCTGAAATTCAGCGGTTTCAGCCCGTGGGCGTCGACCAGCCCGCTGCTGCGCAGGATGATCCTGCCCCGCCTGAATATGGCAAGCAGGCCCGTGGCGCGCGTGGTGCTGACGATCGTATAGCGGTTGTCCTTGCTGATTGAAAATACTTCATCGACCTGGCCTATTTTGATGCCGGCCTTGTAAATCCCGTAGCTGGCCCGGATGCTGCCTGGCGCTGCCGCGAACGAAGGTCCGGCAACAATCAGCATCAGACAGGCAAAAAATCCCGGGAGACGTTTCATGTTATTCGAGGCTGGGGCTGACCAGCGCAAAACCGGACTGTTCGCGATTCATGAATTTCACTCTATCGTGCTCGTCCAGGATAATTTTTCCGCTGCATAGCCATTTGATGGCTTGCGGGTAAATGCGGTGTTCCTGGCTCAGCACGCGTGCCGCCAGAATTTGTTCGGTGTCGTCACGCAACACCGGCACTGCGGCCTGGATGATGATAGGGCCGTGGTCGAGGTCGGGTGTGACGAAATGGACCGTGCAGCCGTGTATCCATACCCCATCCTGCAGCGCACGTGCGTGGGTGTTGAGTCCTCCATAGGCCGGCAATAGCGAGGGATGGATATTGATCAGCCTGCCGTGATAGCGCGACACGAAACCATTGCTGAGGATGCGCATGAATCCTGCAAGCGCGACAATGTCGGGTTGGAACGCATCGATCGCCTGCGCCAGCGCAGCATCGAAACTGTCGCGGTCCGCATAATCGCGGTGTTCGACGATTGCGACAGGAATGTCATGAGCACGGGCGATATCCAGGCCTTCCGCGTCGGCGCGATTGCTGACCACCGCAGCGATCCGGCAAGGCAGCCCGGCATCCAGCAGTGCCTGAAGATTGCTGCCGCGACCGGAGATCAGGATGACCAGTTGTTTCATGGTGAATAGACAGTTGGCAAATCAGCCGACCTGCGTTTGCGCCTCGTTGCCGACGCGCGTGCGTATCGTTCCGATCACGGTGGCGCGCTCGCCGGCTGCGTTCAGCTGTTCCAGTGCCGCAGCTTCATCATGCTTGCCTACCACCACGACCATGCCGATGCCGCAGTTGAAAGTCCGGTACATTTCCTGCGGGGCGATGTTGCCCATTTCGCGCAGCCAGTCGAACAGCACGGGCGTGTGCCAGGCCTTGCCGTCCAGCTGGGCGACCATGTTTTCCGGCAATACGCGCGGCACGTTTTCCAGCAGGCCGCCGCCGGTGATGTGCGCCATGCCCTTTACGGTGATCGATTTCATCAGACCCAGCAGTGGTTTCACGTAGATGCGCGTCGGTGCCATGATCAGGTCGGCCAGCCTCTTGCCATCCAGTGATTGTCCGAGATCAACGTTGCGGGTGCTGATGATCTTGCGCACCAGCGAATAGCCGTTGGAATGCGCGCCGTTCGACGCAAGGCCGATTACCGTGTCGCCCGCGCTGATGTTCGCACCGCTGATGATCCCGGATTTTTCCACCACACCGACCGCGAATCCCGCAAGGTCGTATTCTCCGGCCGGATACATGCCCGGCATCTCGGCAGTCTCCCCTCCGATCAGCGCGCAACCAGCCTGCTCGCAGCCGAACGCAATGCCCTTGATGACCTCGGTGGCAGCTTCAACGTCGAGCCTGCCGCACGCGAAATAATCGAGGAAGAACAGCGGTTCCGCGCCCTGCACCAGAATGTCGTTCACGCTCATTCCGACTAGGTCAATGCCGACCGTGTCGTGGCGGTTCAGTTCGAACGCAAGCTTGAGTTTGGTCCCGACACCGTCGGTGCCGGACACCAGCACCGGTTCGCGGTACTTTTTGGAAATCTCCACCAGCGCACCGAATCCGCCGATGCCGTTGAGCACTTCCGGACGCATGGTGCGCTTGGCGAAGGGCTTGATGTTTTCGACCAGACGGTCGCCCGCATCCATGTCCACACCTGCATCCCGGTAGGTCAGCGGCCCGCTGTCGGCGGGCGAAGGATCGTTGGTCGGCTTATTCAAGTTGAGTTCTCGCTTTCTTCAGGATAAAGTGCTATACGAATTTGCACGAATTTTACCCGAAATGACCCTGTCCCGCTTTGC
>Ga0316575_10000088_pt1 | contig 21957 bp, 24 predicted proteins | sample J5NA_FD_203072 | JGI IMG/M metagenome (GOLD analysis project Ga0316575, IMG submission 203072) | Rhizosphere microbial communities from salt marsh grasses in Alabama, United States - J5-7_050615r2r3 | ecosystem: Host-associated > Plants > Roots > Rhizosphere | place: USA: Alabama | collected...
CGACACACCTTACACGGTCTGCATGGGCTACTAAGCATTTACCCGGCGTGACACAAGCCCGCTGTTCGCAGCGGGCTTTTTTATTGCCCGCCGTTTTCTATTTACCGTTGTGCAGCAGAGACTCGGCGGCCTGCAATGCTTCCGGCAGACCGAGCAGCACCAGGATGTCGCCGGATTGAAGCAGCATATCCTCGCTTGGATGCGCGCCATAAACATTGCGCCGGCGCACCGCATTCACCTCGACGCTCAATTCGGCCAGGCCAAGTTCACCCAGTTTTCTGCCCACCGCACTGGAATCGTCGTTGAGCCGCACACTCAGGAAACGCGGCTGCAGGCTGTCGCCCGCATCATCCTCGATACGGGCGGTGCGCAAGTAGCCGTTGAACACCGCGTAACGACCCGCGCGATTTTCCTGCACGCGGTGAATCACGCGGTTCAGCGGCACGCCGGACAACAGCAGAGCCTGTGATGCCATCATCACACTGCCCTCGGTCACTTCGGCGACGACTTCCGCCGCCCCGGCTTTCTTGAGCTCTTCGATATGGGTATCGTCGGCGGTGCGAACCACCACCGGCAGATCCGGTCGCATCTGGTTCACATGATGCAGGATCTTGAGCGCGGAATGCTGGTCATCGTACGTGATGACCAGTGTCTTAGCGCGCATCAGCCCGGCGGCTACCAGCACCTCGCGCTTGGCGGCATCTCCGTAAACCACACTGTCTCCCGCAGCCACCGCCTCGTGCACGCGGCGCGGGTCAAGATCAAGCGCGATGAAGCGGATATTTTCCTGTGACAGGAAGCGCGACAGCGCCTGCCCGCTGCGCCCGAATCCGCAAATGATGATGTGCGCGTCAGTCGCCATGGTTTTGACAGCAATCTGGTGTATCTGCAGCGCCCGGTCCATCCACGCTGACGGGGAAATCCGCCGCACGATGGCCTCGGCATGCTGAATCAGAAATGGCGCAGCCAGCATCGAAACCAGCATCGCCGCCAGCACGTTCTGCATCACTTCCGCAGGCAACAGGTGCACACCGCCCGCCAGCGTCAGCAGCACAAAGCCGAATTCGCCGGCCTGCGCCAGGCCCAGGCCGCTACGTATCGATGCACCCCAGTCATCCGAGAATGCGCGCGCCAGCAGTGTCACCACCGCGGCCTTGAACGGCAGCAGGATAAGCAGCACCAGCAGCACCCAGCCGATCCCGGTGATCACATTCTGCAGATTGAGCAGCATGCCGATGGTGACGAAGAACAAGCCGAGCAGCACATCGCGGAATGGCTTGATGTCCTCCTCAACCTGATAGCGATATTCGGTTTCGGAGATCAGCATCCCGGCGACGAACGCGCCCAGCGCCATCGACAGTCCGGCCAGTTCGGTGACGTAGGCCAGACCCAGCGTGAACAGCAGCACGTTGAGCATGAACAGCTCGGATGATTTCTGAATCGCGACAAGGTGGAACCACGGGCGCAGCAGCCGCTGCCCGAAAATCAGCAACGCAGACAAAACCAGCGCTGCCTTGAACATCGCGAGACCGATAGTGAGATAGAGATGCTCACCGCTGCTGGCGAGAGCAGGAATGATGATGATCAGCGGCACCACGGCCAGATCCTGGAACAGCAGCACGCCCATGATCTTCTGGCCGTGCGGCGTGCTCAATTCTGCCCGCTCGACCAGCATCTTGCTTACGATCGCGGTGGATGACATCGCCAGCACACCACCCAGCGCCAGTCCGGCACGCCAGTCCAGCCCGAAGAACAACGATGAAAGCATGACCAGCAGGATGGTGGCGACCACCTGTGCGGTACCGAGACCGAATACCAGACGCTGCATGCTGCGCAGCCGCGAAAGGCTGAATTCCAGCCCGATGCTGAACATCAGGAACACCACACCGAAATCAGCCAGATGGCGGGTTTCCGGCGCATCGGGTATCCAGCCCAGCGCATGAGGCCCGATCAGGATTCCGACCAGCAGATATCCCAGCATTGCCGGCAATTCCAGTATCCTGCACAGCACGACCACTCCCACGGCGACCGCAAGCAGTATCAGCAAAAGTGGCAGAGAGTTCGTCATGAAAGCGTACAAAGAAACATAGTCGGCATGTCCGGATAATGCACTAAGTTGACCGCGCTTTCAAAACTTCCTTGGCAGAATCCTGTTGTCAAAATTTCTCCGTGCATCAGGCGCACTGCTATAATCCTGCGCTTATGAACAAGAATCTATCTGTCACGCCCGACGCGCTGGCACTCGCCCGCGAGGTGTTGAATATCGAAGCCGCTGCGGTGCAGGCGCTCAGTGCACGCCTCGATGAAAATTTCCTGGGCGCAATGGAAGCCGTGCTGCACTGCAAAGGCCGAGTCATCGTGAGCGGCATGGGAAAATCCGGCCATATTGCGCGCAAGATAGCCGCCACTCTGTCCAGCACCGGCACCCCCGCCTATTTCGTGCATCCCGGCGAGGCCAGCCACGGCGACCTGGGCATGATTACCAGCGAGGATGTCTTCATCGCGCTGTCCTATTCGGGTGAAAGCGAGGAACTGATGACCATCGTGCCGGTCATCAAGCGGCAGGGGGCAAAACTCATCAGCATGACCGGAAATCCGGCGTCCAGTCTGGCCAGGGTTTCCGATGTCCATCTCAATGCAGCGGTGGACAAGGAAGCCTGCCCGATGGGGCTGGCGCCCACGGCCAGCACGACTGCGGCATTGGCGCTTGGCGATGCGCTTGCAGTGGCATTGCTGGACGCGAAGGGATTCGGGGCGGAAGATTTTGCCCGCTCTCATCCCGGCGGCAGCCTGGGGCGGCGCCTGCTCACCCGTGTAAGCGATATCATGCGCACCGGCGAGCGCCTGCCCATGGTCAGCCTGGATGCGACACTGGGCGACGCGATTCTGGAAATCTCGAAAAAGGGTGTGGGTATGACCGCAATCGTTGATGCAGAACAGCGCGTTCTGGGCATTTATACCGATGGCGATTTGCGTCGCACGCTTGCAAAGAAGCTGGATTTCAATGCCACTCCGATTCGCAGCGTGATGTCCGCCGATCCGCACCGGATAAACCCGGACAGCCTGGCTGCCGAGGCGGTGCAAATGATGGAACAATACAACATCAGCCAGATGCTGGTGGTGGATGAACAAAATAAACTGGTCGGTGCGCTGAATATGCATGATCTGCTGCATGCCAAGGTGATCTAGGCAATTTCCCTGCTTGCGGCAGATCATTCGAAACCGGCGTTGCATTTCACCTGCAACCCGTTGATCACGGCACGGGCCTGTTTTGGCTGGAGAAATTAATGCTGTTAAACCGTTCAAAACTGATACGACTGATCGCGTTCGACGTCGATGGTGTGATGACCGATGGCGGCCTGTTCTATTCCGATTCCGGTGAGGAATTCAAATGTTTCAATTCACTGGACGGGCACGGGCTGAAAATGTTGCGCGCCAGCGGCGTGGTACTCGCCATCATCACCGGCCGCACCTCGCGTTGCGTCGAAGCGCGCGCAAAAAATCTGGGCATCACGCATCTGTACCAGGGCATCGAAAACAAGCTCGAGGCAATGAAGGACCTGCTCGGCAAACTTGATCTGCCTCCCGATGCCGCAGCCTATATGGGCGACGATGTGGTCGATCTCGCGGTGATGCGGCATGTCGGCCTGGCAATCAGCGTTCCGGAATCGCCATTGCTGGTGCGCAAACATTCGCACTATGTCACCCAGCGCAGCGGCGGGCATGGCGCTGTGCGTGAAGCCTGCGAAATGATCATGTCGGCGCAGGGCACGCTGGATGCCCAGCTCGCCCCCTACTTGCAATGACGCTTGGCTCGCGTGTCCGTCCCTGGCTGCCGCTGTTACCCCTGCTTGCTTTGCTGTCAGCCACCTACTGGCTTAACCAGCAGGCGGCACCCGGGCCAGCGGAGCCGGAAAACGAACGCCACGATCCGGATGCAATCATGGAAAACTTTTCCGCAACCAGCCTGAATGACCAGGGCGTACCGGACTTCATCATGGACGCAACCAGATTAATGCACTACCCGGATGACGACAGCACGACTCTGGATCAGCCGCGCATAACCATGCTCTCCCCCGGACAGCCTGCAATCCACGCCACTGCCGAACATGGCTCAATCTCCGGAAAAGGCGAAGATATATACCTGCGCGACAACGTGAAAGTACTGCGCGAGGCGAGCGCTCATCAGGGTCAGCTTACGTTGCAAACCGAGTACCTGCACATCTCGCCCGATCAGAACCTGGCCAATACCGACCGCGCAGTAACGATCGTGGAAGCGCAAAATATCGTGCATGCGACAGGCATGGAATTGAACAACAAGACACGCATCCTGAAACTGCTTTCCCAGGTCCGAAGTGAACATGTACCAAACAAGCCATAAATTCTCCCAATATGTCCTGTTGCTGCCTTTTTTCCTGCAGCTCTGGGCACCATCATGCCTTGCCGCCAGCACAGACAGCTCGCAGCCGATGCATCTTGAGGCCGATCAGGTGATAATGGACGACGCGCAGCAAATCAGCACCTTTATCGGCAATGTGAAGTTGTCGCAGGGAACGTTGTTGATACGCGGCGACAGAATAGTTGTCACGCAGGACAAGGAAGGTTTCCAGCACGCCGTCGCGTATGGCGACACTGCCAAGTTCCGGCAGAAGCGCGAAAGCATGGAGGGATATGTGGAAGGTTACGGAGAACAAATCGAATATGACACGCACACTGGGATCCTGGACCTTTACGGAAAGGCGCGCCTGAAACGAAATCTGGATACGGTCAGTGGCAATCATATTATTTACAACATCAAGACCGAAATCTTCAAGGTGAGCGGAAAAAATGCAAACACAGACAATGACACGCCGGTACGTGTACGCGCCGTGTTGCAGCCCAAAAACGGCAACATGGCAGCACATCAAGCATCGGGCGTCTTGCCCGCCTCTTCCGTTACGACTCCGGGCCGGGCGAAATGAGTGAACTGCGCGCGGTTGGCCTGAAGAAAAAGTACGCCTCGCGCACCGTGGTGCACGATGCATCACTGTCCGTAAGTAGCGGCGAGGTGGTCGGACTGCTCGGCCCGAACGGCGCCGGTAAAACTACAGCTTTCTACATGATTGTCGGCCTGATTGCAGCCGATGGCGGAGAGATTTTCATCGATGAACAGAACATCACCCATCTGCCGATACACCGCCGCGCCCGTCTCGGACTCGGTTATCTGCCTCAGGAAGCATCCATATTTCGGCGCCTGACTGTTTCGCAAAACATCGAGGCCGTGCTGGAACTTCAGGGACATAGCGGTGACGGTCTGAAAAATCATCTGGATAAATTGCTGGAAGACCTGCACATCACCCATATTCGCGACAATCCCGCGATCAGCCTGTCGGGCGGTGAGCGGCGGCGGGTCGAAATCGCCCGGGCTCTGGCAACCGACCCGCGCTTCATACTGCTGGACGAACCGTTCGCAGGAGTAGATCCGATTGCGGTGCTGGACATACAGAAAATAATCCATTTCCTGAAAGAACGCGGCATTGGCGTGCTGATAACCGACCATAATGTTCGCGAAACCCTCGGTATCTGCGATCGCGCCTACATCATCAATGCCGGGTCGGTAATGGCGGAAGGCAAGCCGGATGAAATCATCTATAATGAGGGCGTAAGGAAAGTGTATCTGGGAGAACACTTCAAGCTCTGATACGAACGTTATCCCGCACAATAAACCAGTCAATGAAACCCGCTCTACAACTCCGACTATCCCAGCAACTGACCCTCACCCCGCAGTTGCAGCAGGCTATCCGCCTGCTGCAACTGTCCACGTATGACATGCACCAGGAAGTCGCGCGCCTGCTGGAAGAAAATCCCATGCTTGAATCGTCCGACGAATCAGGTGCGGGCACTTTCACCGCGGAAGCTTCGTCATTGCCAGCACACAGCAGTACCGAGGCTGAGGAAGCGCGAACAACGAACAGCGAGGAACGCGGTGAAAATGATACCGGCGCGGATGCATTTGACAGCGAACCCGTTGACTGGAATACCGGCGGGGTCATGCGCAGCGCGGACGACGAGGACGAGTCATACCCCGAACAGGCCGCCGAACAAACCAGTCTGCGCGAACACCTGCATAGCCAGCTGACCACCAGTTCGATCGATGACAAAGACCGCAAGGTGGTCGGGATGCTGGTCGATGCGCTGGATGAGAACGGCTATCTGGCCCAGGACCTGCAGGAACTTGCGGACCTGTTGCCAGACGAACTCGAAATCACTCTGGATGACCTGGAAACCGCGCTGGTTCAACTGCAGCACCTTGACCAGCCCGGCCTCGGCGCGCGCAATCTGGGTGAGTGCCTTGCGCTGCAGCTGAAGGCAATGCCCGAGGACACGCCGCAGCGAGATCTGGCGGTTCGACTGGTGAGCCAGCATATAGACCTGGTCGCTGCGCATGACTTCAGCAAGATCAAGAAACTGCTGCGCTGCACGGACGATGAATTGCGCACCGCGCAACAATTGATCACGGGCTTGAATCCCAAACCCGGCACCGAGTTCGGGCAAAGCGTCGCCGATTACGTGGTACCCGACGTGATCGTGGAAAAGCACAAGAACAGATGGCGTGCCAGGCTGAACGCAGAAGCGATGCCCAAGCTGCGCGTTAACCAGATTTATGCCAACATCCTGCAACAGCGCTCCGACAAGAATTCCTCACAGCTTGCCGTGCAATTGCAGGAAGCAAAGTGGCTGATCAAAAACCTGGAGCAGCGCTTTGAGACCATATTGCGTGTCGCTCAAGCTATCGTGGAACGGCAGGAAAAGTTTTTCGAACACGGCGAAATCGGAATGCGCCCGCTGGTGCTGCGCGAAATCGCAGACCAGCTCGAGCTGCACGAATCCACCATATCGCGCAGCACCACGCAGAAATTCATGCTGACTCCGCGCGGCATATACGAATTCAAGCATTTCTTCGGAAGCGGCCTGGCAACGGAAAGCGGCGGCACCTGCTCTTCCGCCGCGATACGCGAGCTGATCAAACAACTTGTCAACGCGGAAGATGCGCACAAACCGCTTACCGACAGCCGTATGGCTGAAATCCTGGCTCAGCAGGGCATTGTCGTTGCCAGGCGTACCATAGCAAAATACCGGGAATCAATGCGCATACTCCCGGTGAACCTCCGTAAATCTCTCTAAAATATAGGAGCACACCATGAACCTCCACCTAACCGCTCACCATCTGGAAATCACGCCAGCCATCCGGGATTATTCGACTGAAAAGTTTGATAAAATCAAGCGCCATTTCGAAAACGTGGTAATAGATGTAAACGTGATTTTTTCGGTTGAGAAGCTGAAACAGAAGGCCGAAGCAACCATGCACTTAAGCGGAAAAAACCTGTTCGTGGAATGCGAGGACGAAAATCTCTACGCGGCGATCGATATGCTGGTCGACAAACTGGAACGCCAGGTGCGCAGGCATAAGGAAAAATTGTCCGATCGCCGCCATGACGATTCAGGAAAACTCGCGACAAACGAGTAACTGCCAGGGGCGCGTGATATACCGCTCCTTTTAACCGGTTTCCTATATATGAACCTGATCAGCAAGATCCTGTTGCCCGACAACATCCTGTTGGACAACGAATCCACCAGCAAGAAGCGCGTGTTTGAGCGGGTTGGCCTGTTGTTTGAAAATAACCAGCAGATTGCACGCAGCCAGGTATTCGACAGCCTTTTCGCCCGCGAAAAGCTTGGCTCAACCGGGCTTGGGCAAGGCGTGGCAATTCCGCATGGACGTATCGCCAAATTGCGCGACGCGACTGCCGCTTTTGTAATGACATCCCACCCGATCCCTTTCGATTCGCCTGACGGTCAGCCGGTGAATCTGATATTTGTGCTGCTGGTTCCGGAACGAGCCAACGATCTGCATCTTCAGATACTCGGCGAACTGGCACAAATGTTCAGCGACACACAATTCCGCAACAGCCTGCTCGCCTGCAAGGACACCGGAAGCATCCATCAGCTGTTCTATGACTGGCAAAGCCAGACATGAGCCAGGTCAACATACGGCAACTGTTTGAGGACAAACAGGAGCGGCTGTTGCTCAGCCGTGTTGCCGGTGCCGACGGAACGGATCGCATCATCGTCAGCGACGAAGTTGACGCATCGAACAAGGGGCTGATTGGCCATCTCAACCTGATCCACCCGAACTGGATTCAGGTGCTGAGCAATACCGAGCTGGACTATCTGCGTGCGCTGGACGCTGATGCACGCGAAATCGCGTTTCGCCAGCTCGAACAGAACGGTACGACTTGCCTGATCATTGCCGGCACCAGCGACATCCCGCCCGAACTGGTCAATTTCGCCAATCGCTCGAACATTCCATTGTTTGCCTCCCCCAAACCCAGCGTGCATCTGATGTGGCTGGTCCGCCACTATCTTGCCAAGGAACTGGCCGAATCCACCACCCGCCACGGTGTGTTTCTCGACGTGCTCGGTGTAGGCGTGATGATCACCGGTGAAAGCGCAGTCGGCAAAAGCGAACTTGGCCTCGAACTGATCACCCGCGGCAACGGCCTGGTAGCCGATGATATCGTCGAACTGCATCGAATTGCCCCGGATACGCTTGAGGGTCGTTGCCCGGAATTGTTGCGGGATTTTCTCGAAGTGCGCGGTCTGGGCGTGCTGAACATCCGCACCATGTTCGGTGAAACTGCGGTGCGACGCAAAAAAAGCCTGAAACTTATTGTGCACCTGCACAGCCCGCCCGGCGGCGACTTGTCGCAAATGGAGCGCTTGCAGCTGAATGCCACGCACCAGGATATCCTCGGAGTGAACATCAGCACGGTGAATATTCCGGTGGTTGCAGGGCGCAATCTCGCCGTACTGGTGGAGGCCGCGGCGCGAAACTTTGTGCTTCATCAGCGCGGCATCAACAGCATGCAGGAATTCATCTCGCGCCACGATCAGCTGCTTCTCAACGAATAGCTGGAGCCCGGTGTGCAGCTATTCCTGATCAGCGGCTTATCCGGTTCCGGCAAGAGCGTCGCGCTCAAGGTGCTTGAAGACAGCGGCTATTACTGCGTGGACAATCTGCCCGCCGACCTGTTGACCGCGCTGGTGGAACATCTTCAGCAGGCCGGATACAGCAATATCGCCGTCAGTATCGACGTGCGCAGCGCTAACAGCGTGCAGCGCCTGCCCGATCTGCTGCAGCAAATCAGACAACACGGCGTGGATGTGCACGTGCTGTTCCTGGATGCCCAGAACGACACACTGATCAAACGGTTTTCCGAGACTCGCCGCCTGCACCCGCTCAGCGACACCTCACTCCTGTCCAACGACAAGACCGCCCGGACCCTTCCTGAATGTGTCAGCTATGAACGTGAGCTGCTGGCCACAATCAGCGACATAGGCCATCACATCGACACCACCGAGCTCAACGCCAACTCCCTGCGCAGCTGGATCAAGCAATTCATCAAGGTCGACCGTGCACGCCTGACGCTGCTGTTCCAGTCGTTCGGCTACAAGCATGGCATACCGCTGGATTCCGACCTGGTATTCGATGTCCGTTGCCTGCCCAATCCGCATTATTCGCCGGATCTTCGTCCGCTTACCGGCTGCGATGCCCCGGTGATCGACTTCCTCGAAAACACCCCGGATACACAGCAGATGTTTGGCGACATCCGCGATTTCGTGGCGCGCTGGCTGCCCAGTTTCGTCGCCGACAACCGCAGCTATCTGACCGTTGCGATCGGCTGCACCGGCGGACAGCACCGTTCGGTCTACCTGGCCGAAAAGCTGGCCCGCCACTTCGAGCATCAGCAGCAGGTTCTGGTGCGCCATCGCGAACTGACGCAATAAATGATTTACAAGCTGGCCATGCAGCATATAAAGCCCGGCGACTGGCTGACGCTACTGCTCGGTGGCACCCTTGTCGTGGCGCTCACGCTCAAGCTGTGGAACGGCGATCTGGCCGACAAAGCCATTATCCGCAGCGGCGGAAAGATTTTCAGGGAAGTATCATTGTCCCGCGACCAGAAAATCGAAGTTCCCGGCCCCCTTGGGATAAGCATCGTCAGCATCCGGGACCGCAAAGCGCGCATTGCATCAGACCCCAGCCCGCGCCAGTACTGCGTGCGCCAGGGCTGGCTGCAGCAGGCAGGCGAGATCGCAATCTGCCTGCCGAATCAGGTGAGTGTCGAATTGGCCGGCAGCAGAAGCAAATATGACAGCCTCAACTACTGAAAAACAGGTGCAAGGTATGAGTGGCAAGGAACAAGCAGAAAGCGCCGGGGCGGATTTACCTTGCTCCTCGCTCCTGCTGGACACCACCGCCGAAGACCACCACATCGCGCGCATGGCGGCGGTGGCCCTCGGGCTGACCATCCTGGAAAGCGCAATCCCCTCTCCCCTGCCCGGGGTCAAACCGGGGCTGGCCAACATTGTTACGCTGATCGTGCTGGCCCGCTACGGCTGGCGCGCGGCGGCATGGGTGTCGTTATTGCGCGTGCTGGCGGGCAGTTTGCTGTTCGGAAATTTTCTCGCTCCGGGATTTTTCCTGAGCCTGTCCGGCGCATTGTGCAGCCTGGTCGTGCTGGGCTTGGCCCGGCATCTGCCGGTACGCTGGTTCGGTCCGGTCAGCCACAGCATCCATGCCGCGTTCGCGCACATTGCCGGACAGATGCTGGTGGTGTACTTTTGGCTGATCCCGCATACCGGGATTGCCTACCTGATCCCGATTTTTGCCGCTGCGGCACTGCTGTTCGGAACGGTAAACGGTTTGATCGCGGCGCGTTTCATGGATAGTGAAACTGTGGCCGAAAACCGGAAGCCTATCCGCCGGCCGCAGAAATCATATGGCTCGCCGGGATGAAGCTAAACAGTGTCGATCACGGCCGGAAGTGTTTTTTTGTGAACGCTGTACGCTCTGGTGTGGATACTAGCCATTCCACTAAGTCACCTAATTACGGTGACCAAGTGGCTGGTTATGTGGCAAACTGACCACATGAAAACGGTGACCCTTGCTTTCACCGGTGCATCCGGGCTGCCCTATGGCATGCGCCTGCTCGACTGCCTGCTGCAAAGCGGGCAGCGCGTCCATCTGGTGTATTCCCAGGCCGCGCAGATCGTCGCCAAGCAGGAGCTTGATTTCACGCTGCCGAACCGCGCCGCGGATGCGCAACAGATGCTTTCAGAGCATATCGGCAAATTCAGCGGCGAACTTGAAGTATTCGGCATCCAGGACTGGTATGCACCAATGGCGTCCGGCTCCAATCCCGGCGATGCGATGGTGGTCTGCCCCTGCACCATGGGCACGCTGGGCAAGATCGCGGGCGGGATCAGTGATGATTTGATTAGCCGAGCCGCCGATGTAATGCTCAAGGAAAAACGCACGCTAATTCTGGTGCCGCGCGAGATGCCCTTCTCCGCAATCCATCTCGACAACATGCTCAGACTTTCGCACGCCGGCGCAGTCATCATGCCCCCCAATCCTGGCTTCTATCATCATCCCCTGAGCGTGCAGGACATTGTGGATTTTGTTGTGGCACGGATACTCGATCATCTGGGCATCGCGCAGACGCTGATCGGAAAGTGGGGGGAAAAGTAGAATTCAGCGCCCCGATTTCCACTTTGCCCTGGATTTGGTCTGGAAAGCCGTTTCTATCGCGGCACGATATCCGGAGAAAATTTCAGCTTGTCCAGTTCGAATGAATTAAATTCCGGCAGAGCTTCATTCAGCTAACCGCGACAGTATTCTTCCAGCAAGGCCCTGACCGGTTTTGGAATAGCCGCCTGCAATGCGGTTTCCACATCCAGCCACAAGCTTCCCGCTTGCTGCACGCTTTGCGGCCGGTGCGACAAGCGCAAACGCAACGGGGTGATGTGCAATTTGAAATGAGTGAAACTGTGTGTGAACGTCTGCAGTGACTCGCACCGGCTCTCCGAATTGACCGGGTAGCGGCTCGCGGATAATGCATGTTCCGGTCTGATATACACGCCTGATCCTGAAGTAATCCCGATCCCCTCCTTTGCACTCCAGGCCAAAGCCGCTGCCTCATCCTCAAACTGCGGCGGACACCACAGACCGCCCCATATCCCGCTTCCGGGGCGTTTTTCCAGCAGGATGTCGCTGCCGTGCAGTAACAGCAGTAATGCAGTGCGTCTTTCCGGTTTGGCTTTGCGTAAACGCCGTGTCGGCAATTCGCTCACCCTTCCGCCTTGAAAAGCTACACAATCGTCCTGCACCGGACAAATCCCGCATTTCGGGCTGTTGCGGGTGCAAAGCGTAGCACCCAGATCCATCTGTGCCTGAATGTATACGGCAATGTCCCGAAGCGGCAGCCGCGCTTCGGCCTGCTCCCAGAGCAATGCTTCCACCGCCTTTTCGCCGGGTGCTCCGGCAATGCCGCAATGCCGCGCCAGTACGCGCTTGACGTTGCCGTCCAGTATCGCGCGGCGTTCGTGCCAGGCCAGCGCGCAGATTGCAGCAGCAGTGGAACGGCCGATACCGGGAAGTTCGACTATCTGCTCGAATGAGCGCGGAAACTCGCCGTGGTATTTGTCCGCGATGATGCGTGCCGCCGCATGCAGATTGCGTCCGCGTGCGTAGTAGCCCAGACCGCTCCAGTACGCGAGCACTTGCTCCTCGGTTGCCGCGGCAAGTGCCGGGATGTCCGGAAAAGCAGCAATGAAACGCTGGTAATACGGCAGAACAGTGGCGACCTGGGTCTGTTGCAGCATGATTTCCGACAACCAGACATGGTATGCATCAGCGCCTTGCCACGGCAGGTCGTGTCGTCCATGTTTGCGCTGCCAGCGGATCAGGCGTTGTGAAAAATTCGATGTCATCTGCGGGCTGCTCGGGTCGCTGTTTGGTCAGAGGCTGTTGTGAACGGATGAGCAGTCTGAGTGGGTGAGATGATGCATGCGTTGTTCCGGCCAGAAGGCAATGATGATCGCATGGATCCGGCAAATGGGCCGCTCACTTGAACAGGCCCTTCAATCCTTTCTTGAGTTCTTCCTGAAGTTTGGCCTTGGCGTCTTCTTTCACCTTTTCCTTTTTTTCATTGATTCGCTGCTTTGCGACATCAACGAGCAGCGCCCCGTAATCGACCTTGAATTTGAGCGCATCGAACGGGCCGCTCACATTCACCGGCAATGTTGCTGTCCTTCCCTGCGCAGATTTGGCAAACGCTGCCTTTGCATTGTAGTTCAGTCTGTCATGGCCAATGTCGATGTCGCCGTTTCCGCTCAGCCGCATCACGGTCGACCTGACTGTCAGGTCGTCGTTATGAGCCACGCCATCATGAACCTTGAAATTGGCCTTGAACTCGCTGAATTCGGTTTTCTCGTTCTTGTCCACGCCCAATGTCTGCGTTCTGGTGTCCTTGCTCAGATTCTGCACGCCCTGCACCAGTTTGCTCAGATTGATTCCCTTGATCGCGCCGTTCGCCAGATTCACCGACACCTTGCCGTTCAGCGCCTTTTTCAGCTTGCTTACGGTATTGCCGCGCGTGGTCAGGTCCAGCACGATGTTGCCCTTCCCTTCGGCCAAATCAAGACTGGCGGCATCTTTTAACAGGGGCGCGACATCGATTCCATTCAGCCTCTGCTTGATAACAAAGCTGGGAATTTGCTTTGCATTGATGCTCAGGCTTCCGTTCATGCTGCCCTGATAAAGTTTGGCGGAAATCGGGCTGAAATCCACCAGTCCGTCATGCGCTTTAACCCCCAGATGCAGCTGGCTTGATTTCACGTTCGCCACCTTGAGTGAACCGATGCGCAGGTTGCCATCCAGTTTCAGAGTACGCAATGCAGACAGATCAAACGGCTGCTCGGGCTCCTTTGCCCCAGGCTTGGCCGCCCGCGTGGATTTTTTTGGCAGGTAAGGATCAGCATCGAACTTGTCGACGTCAACATCGAAGTTGATTGCCGGTTTGGCAAAGCCCTTTACAGCTACCCTGGCCTTGATCTGGCTTTGCAACAGGCCGCCGGCGAAATTCGCCTGCACGATTTCTTTTGCGGCATCGATATGTACACCACCCTTCATCTCGCTGCTAACCGACTTGTTCGGCAGCTTGTCACCAGTCGCAGTCACTGCGATGCCAAGTTTGTCCAGATCGAATTGCCGTGACTTGATATTTCCGGACAGCGGCGAGGCAAGTTTAACCTTGAAAGCCTGTTCGGGCTGTTTCACATCGAGATCCAGGCTCAGCGCACTGATCCTGAACGACTGCGCGCTGCCTTCGATGCCGGGCATGGTCAGGTTTGCTGCTATATCTCCGGCGGCTCCGTTCAATTTTGCATCCAGCTTGATCCTGTCGCTGGAATATTTATCCCTGGTCAATTGAAGCGACGGCGCATCCAGATCAACTTCGAAATCGTCCTTGTCTTTCTTGCCGGAGGCACTCAGCGAAAAACTCTTCGCCGCGAACTCATTGCTGGCCAGATCCGCATTCACATCTCCGCCGGCTTTTACTTTGAGGTTGCCAATATCCAATGCCGTACCGCTGGCCTGCAATTTCAGGCCTTGCAACTGATACCTCTTCTTTTCCGGATCCAGTGCCAGCGTTGCCTCAATTTGGGTATTGATATCCAGTTTTGGCTGATTGGACTGTATGTTTGCCGAAAAATCGATCTTGCTTGGCACCCCGACGGCAATGCGTCCGGCTCTGAGATTGAGGTCTTTTATCGAATATTTCGCTCCGCTGCTTTCATCGCGATAGCTGAGACTGGTTTTTTCCACGGACACGGAAGCGATGTCGAATTTGAGCGGCGTGCCGGTTGCGGGAGCGGATTTCTGCTGCTGCGGTTGCTGCCCGGCTTGGCCAAGCAGATCGTCGATATTGGTTGTTCCGTCCCTGTTTTTTACCAGTGAGGCATTCAGGCCGCTTATCGCCACTTCGTCCACCACCACCTGTCTGCGCAGCAAAGGCAGCAATGCCAGCGAAACCCGCGCAGACCGGATGGACGCAAATTCCTTGTTGCTTCTGTATTCTGACAGGGAGACCTTGCTCAGGCTTGCGCCGATATTCGGGAAAAATGACAGTTTGATGTCGCCATCGAGCCGCAAATTGCGCTGCTTGCTGTCCTTCACCGCCTTGATGATTTGCGCCTTGTAGTCATTGGGATTGAAAGTTGCGGCCACATACGCAACCGCAGCAGCAGCCACGACAACGAGGGCCGCAATGACCAGAAAACCGTATTTTATGATTTTATTCATGCTCTACCCAATAAAAAGTTCACATTCAATTATTGCGCAAAGAGAAATTGACCGGGCCAGGCCGGACCCGAGGCTAGATCACCTTGGAATAGAGTGCGTGCTCCTGCCGCGTGCGCAAATACTTGTCGAAAACCATGCATATGTTGCGTATCAGCATGCGTCCCTTCGGGGTAACCTTGATCGACTGCGGTGAAATCACCAGCAACCCTTCTCGCTCGTAGTCGCGCAATTCATTCAGCTCAGTCGCAAAGTAGTCATCAAAATCTATCCCGTATGTGCTGCTGAAAGATGCCTTGGAAAGTTCGAAGTGGCACATCAGGGCCTGAATGATTGCCCTGCGCACCAGGTCGTCCGAGTTCAATTCCATACCACGCATGATGGGCAGTACGTCCCTGTCGAGCGCATCGTAATAATCCGCAAGATCACGATAATTCTGGCTGTATGTCGGGCCGATCTTGCCGATCGCGCTGAGGCCGAGCGCCACAAGATCGCAGTCCGAATGTGTGGAATAACCCTGGAAATTCCGGTGCAGCCTGCCCTGCCGTTGCGCAACGGCAAGCTCGTCTTCAGGTTTGGCGAAATGGTCCATGCCGATGTAAACATAGCCCGCACTGGTGAGCTTTTTCACCGCCATGTCGAGTATATCCAGCTTCACCTGCGGTGCGGGCAAGTCCTCTTCATGAATACGCCGCTGCGGCTTGAAGATGGTTGGCATATGAGCATAGTTATAGATGGACAAACGGTCCGGGTTAGCTGCGATGACCCTGTCCAGGGTCACACCAAAACCATTCAGGGTTTGTTTGGGCAGGCCGTAGATCAGATCAATGCTCACCGACCTGAAACCGTTTGCGCGCGAGGCTTTAATCACCCGCAGAGTTTCTTCTTCGCTCTGAATGCGGTTCACGGCACGCTGCACCTCATCATCGAAATCCTGCACTCCGATACTGATCCGGTTGAAACCTACCTCGCCCAGCAGCGCGATGGTTTCATCGCTTACTTTGCGCGGATCGATTTCAATCGAATATTCCCCGTTTTCCACGAGCTTGAAGTGCTGGCGTATCGCCTGCATTACCTGGCGGATTTCTTCATCGCTAAGGAAGGTCGGCGTCCCGCCACCAAAGTGCAGCTGCTCGACAACCTGATCAGGACCTAGCAGCATCGCCTGCATCGCCATCTCCTTGATCAGATAGCGCACGTATTCGGCAGATTTGCTCTTGTCCTTGGTAATCACCTTGTTGCATGCGCAATAGAAACACAAGGTGTTGCAAAAAGGAATGTGGATGTACAGCGACAGCGGGCGGTCAACCCCGCCAATCTCCCGCTTGGCCACCCATTGGCCATAACGCCCGGCATCAAATGCTGCAGTAAATCGATCTGCGGTAGGATATGAGGTATAACGTGGTCCGTTTTTGTCCAGCCGACGTATCAGTTCCAGGTCCACGATCAGTTGATTGGCCGATTGATCCATAAATCCTCCTTAACTAACAGGCATTATGCCAGTTAGCCGCCCGAAATACACCTGATCATGCGGCGAATACTTGTCAAATCAGCGTCGACAGGCATTTCATCCCGAACTCGCCTCACGCCATCCCTTTAATATATATATCATAGTGTTGGATACAGCCAAACCATCTCAAGTTCATCTCGACAATTCCGGGTTACGGCCATATGTTAATTGTGGTTTAGTTGATCCATGTCAGTGCAGTGAAAATCGTTTGCAGTTATGTTTCCACCTGTTCTACTGCGAACTGAAAAGCGGTTTTTCGCGGTTATCACCTTCGCCGGGAGCGACACAGCCTGAGCGAAGATCATGTGGGCAGGATTCATATCGTTGATTGATGTTATGAAACCGGAAAATATGCGTTTCGGCAATCTTTTGCAGGGTTGCCACAACATAAGGAAACGTCTATTCCGCCCCGAAAATTGACGCAAATGACACATTGCAGTCTTGATGTTATTATCATCTAAGCCCTTGAATTAGGGATTGTTAATATTATTATCATTCAGAGGAGAAGGAAATGCTTGAACCATATGACACAAATACCGCCGATGTTGTAGGCATGTATATAGGTATATTCGTGTTTTTATTTGGCCTGGCTATTATTCTAATGAAAAAGAATTCCTGATTAGCTTGTCCTGCATTAGGTGCTGGTAATTAAAATATTTTGAGTGGGGAGGGGTACATGAGTAAATTATCCAATTTGGCGCTGGCAGGTTTGGGGGCAGTCGCCATGCTGGCATTTTCAGGAGCAGGCTTTGCCGATCAAGGCGTTGTCACGGCAAATCCCGCCAATGGGAAGAAAATCTTCGAAAATGGCATAGGCGACAAAGTTCCTGCTTGCGCTACATGCCATGGCGACAAAGCCATGGGCAACGATGATATGGGAACTCCGAGGCTTGCTAACATCGGATTTGTATACATCGTCAAGCAACTGCACAATTTTAAAGAAGACAAGCGCAAAGACATGACCATGTTCCAGATGAACGATATCGCTAAAAACCTGACCGATCAGGATATGCGGGATCTTGCATCATATGAGGACACCTTCCCATTGGACAATCCTGAAGTCTCCGATCTCAAGCAGCTTAAAGCCAATGGCACAGTGGTAGGTGAATCCTACAAGGGGAAAATACTGGTTACCTATGGTTCGGACAAGGTTTCCGCGTGCAAATCCTGCCACAGCTATGATGGCCGTGGCGCCGACCCGATATTTCCGAAGATCGGTCACCAGAAATATGTTTATCTGGTCAATCAGCTGACACATTGGCGCGACGGTACCCGTGCGAACGATCCGAAGAAAATGATGGAAAAGATCGCCCAGAAGTTGTCTGACGACGATATCCACAATGCCGCGACGTACTTGTCGCAAGCAGCTGACAGCACAGCTGGGGACGGTTATCAATTTAACAACGAAACAGTTCTGGATAACATTAAAATCGTCAAGTAGTATATATTGGCGTAGTTAGGCATTCTTGCAGCTCTCCCGCACCAATTATCGGTGCGGGAGGATTGATGGAGACTGGTCTGCTTTGATCAGTCTTTTTTGCTTTGTAGGTTCCCTGAACTAATAATGTTGTTCATGGTCTTCCTGTTTTAATCAAGATTGGTGATGATGAAAAAGGGTGAAAAGATTCTATTTGGGATAGTGGGGTTTCTGGTTGTAATTACTGTAATTAACTTTACCGTATTGGAGAAAGCCAGCCATAAATCAGACAAGCCGTTGTACCCCATTCTGACGCATTACGATTTTTCGCCTGCGGGCATGCGCGGTTACAGCATATATGAGCATGACAATTGTTACGATTGCCATAAGGCGGTAGGCAGCGGCACCAGCATGGGTGTTACCCTGGACGGCCTGGGATCAGAGCATGACGTGAATTATTTCTACAATTTCCTCAAGTATCCGGAAAAAACCTATGGTGCAAAAACCCTCGATCATGGCGCACCGCCCAAGGATGCAGCATATGTTTCCTCACTTCCGGATTCGGACCTGCATGACATCGCGATATTCCTGTCGGAGCTGAAGTCCGACCAGGGCTCTTCGTCATCCTTCGAACCACCCAAAGGTGACTCCAGCTTCATTGATGCCATGGTTGATATGTGGACGCCCGCCAACTGGAGAAGCAAGTACAGGGATATTCGCGAATGGATGAAATCAAAAAATGAGGACAAGCATGACGGAAAGCAATAAATTGAGCGCTGCGCAAAACAAGGAATTCACCCGGTATATCCTGTTTTTTGTGTATGCCTGCATAATCTACAGCATCATCGGCTTTTCCTGGGGTGCCATTATGGGCGGTATTCCGGCCTTCAGGCATTTCGTCGACTACAGTGCACACGGCCGCCTGATTACCCTCGCGCACGGGCATATCAATCTGCTGGGCTGGGTTGAAATGGCGATATTTGCTTCCTTGTATTATGTGGTCCCTACCCTTACACGCCGGTCAATCTACAGCCTGCGCCTGGTTAAGGTTCATTTCTGGATGCACAATTTCGGCCTGATCGGCATGGTGGTATTTTTCTTTTCAGCCGGACTGGTCGGCGGCCTGAGCACTGGCCCGGATACCGAGAAACTGGTCAGTCATCTGCTTGCTTTTGTCGGTATATTCGGAACACTGGTTCTGACAGCAAATATCATATGGGGTTATAACCTGTACAAAACCACAGTAGGGTGGCAGAAAGAGGCATGAACAAACGGTGGCTTCTATCGGTTTGTTGCGTGATCGTCCTGAGTTTGCTGGGCGGATGTGGCCAGGGCGGCCTGTCCGCCGGCTTCACTATAGGCCAGAAAGCGCCCAGTCTTCCCACCAAGACCCTGGCCGACGTGGGCGGTGACTTCAGCAAAATCACCACCTACCGGCAGCCTGACCCGCGCATGTATCAGTATTCAATCGACAAGGCTCTGCTGACCGGCAAGCCTATCGTGCTTGAATTTGCGACTCCCGGTCATTGCACCAATTGTGATGCGCAGCTCCAGGTACTCAAGGCCATACTCGACAAATACCAGGGGCAAATGATATTCATCCATATCGACCAGTATGAAAATCCCCAAGCTTACAAAGCATATCAAGTCATGGGGGATCCCTGGACGTTTCTGATCGACAAGCATGGCATTGTCCGCTTCGAGCGCGCGGGTGCAATGCTGTACGGCGAACTGGATATGGCCATCAAGAAGTTCTTTCTGTCTTGACCATCCAGTGCTCATTGCAACCAACTAAAAATTACAGGCAGCAGACCTATGGCTGACAGAGAAACAGCAGGTAAGATTCAGATTGAACTGGTCAGGGATCGCAAGGGAATGATATGGGACTTGCTGCTTTACATTCCAACAGTCGTTGCGCTTGCCTCGATTTCAGCCAGCTTCTGGTACGGCAACAACCACAACATGGGATATTTGTTTTCCTTTCTTACCTGTTTCTTTTTTATAGCCGGATTCAACCGAATATTCAAAACACGTTTGATGCTGCTGCCGTCAGCTCCGATTTCCATATCCGTAGACGAACAAAGCCTGGGCTTGCAGCAGAAAAACGGTAACCGTATTGATCTGATAAAAAGTCTTCGTTATTACCCTGACTATGCGGGCAAGTCCTTCGGGATTTCTGGTTTGGATGGCATGGGAAAGCAATTGCAGTTTGTGTTCCACCGCGGGCAGTTTGCAACTGCGGAGCAGTATGCTAGCGTTCAGGACAAACTGAAACGCCACAAAAAATAACGGCGGGATACACCGGGGCGTACACGATATCACTGCCCTTTTTACTTCCGTCCTGAACGTCTTTGAATCACATCCCAGGTCATGTAACCAATGACCCCCACGACCATCAGGCAAGCCAGAACGATAATCTGCAACTCTGATTGCGGACTTACCAGTCCGCCTATGAACATGTGCACCGCATAACCGGTAATGAATAGCGCGCTGATCGCAACCACCAAATACATCAATATTTCGCCCATCATGCCATTTGCTCCCGCTATTTGGTTGTTGTGGACTCCTTGATTTCAATAATAACCCCGCCGCGCTGCAGGGCAACTGTCTCGACTTTTCCTGCATCCATCATCGCAAGATTGTGTGACAGCGAGTGATTCGCAGGATCTCGCGGATCAAACAGCAGATACTTGACACCCCTCATCATCGCCAACAAGGTTTCCTCGTCCTTGGCTGCAGGAGGCAGTGGCAGGGTATCGCAGCGGCATGCCAGCATGGTCCTTGCAGGCCACTGGCTGGCTATCCGTATCGGCTTGCCCGAAGGTAAATTTTTCTGTTGCCGGTCACTTGCCATGTTTTCAACATTATCGACATACGCCTTGATCAGACGGTCACTTGATGCAAGCTGCCCGGCCAGCATGGCCTTATAGTGCGACTTATCAATCATCATATAAGTCGTGGAAATTACGACAAACAGCACCAGAACCACACCCCGCTGCTGCCAGAATCCGCCTTGGAATTCCGTGTCCTTCTGCAACAGCAAAGGCAATCCCCAGTAAAGGCTCGTGACGAGTGCAAACATGCCGAGCGTATCATCACCGGTCAGCATGCCTATCGCCAGTGCAAGCAGAAAAATGCACCCCAGAAAATCCGTCCATAAGTTTCTCCCCTGCTTCAAAACAATCAGGAAAAGGATAGCCAGGACCCCGATCCCGCTGAACCAGCGGTCGGTTTCAAGAACTTTGCTGCCAGCCGGCCCCTGCAGCACTGTTGATAAGCCCCTGACTGGATTGGAAAGCCACGTAACATGACTCCACCCCATTGTCAGCACCAAAGCCAGCAGAACGGTGAAAATGATTCCTGCAAAGAAATAATGCTGCTGCTTTTTATTGACAGGATCCTTGTACCATCGCCAGAACAAGGCCAGAGGATATGCAAGCCCGGCAGGATGCAGCGTTACGCTCACCAGACTCAGCAACATTTGCAGGAAATACCTTCCCCCGAATGCCTGAGGCAACTCGCGGTATTTCAGGTCGGTCCAGGCGCCAATCGCAAATGTAAAGAGCAGGAAAGGTCCGACCGAAATAGTGTCGATCTGACTAAAAACCAGAGGGGAAATAAGCAGCAAACCGGTTGCCAGAAGTGCACCTTCTGTTTCCCCGCTGCGCCGGCGCCATGAATGAACAGCCCAAGTGGCGACTGCCATTACCAGGATCGTAAATATCTTTGCGGCCAACAGATTTCCTGTCCACAAAAAGCCGACCGGGGCGAGAAACACAGCCCGGAAATCCGGAAAACCCAAAGTAACGACCGAACTTACCACATTGTCCACGACCGACCAGG
>Ga0316575_10000089_pt1 | contig 21937 bp, 31 predicted proteins | sample J5NA_FD_203072 | JGI IMG/M metagenome (GOLD analysis project Ga0316575, IMG submission 203072) | Rhizosphere microbial communities from salt marsh grasses in Alabama, United States - J5-7_050615r2r3 | ecosystem: Host-associated > Plants > Roots > Rhizosphere | place: USA: Alabama | collected...
GCTGACCGATAGATCGCTGATTCGCGGGCCTTCGATGGTCCGCGAAGCCGTCATTGCCATCGTGGCCGCGTTCAGCGCGACCGTGATGGCGAGCGATACTGGATCGATCCCCATCTATCCCCCTAGCGATGGCCACGTCCAGAAGCTGTGAATCGGACGGCTGCGCCCGATCGGCACCTCTATTACCTTTTTCAAAGGCCCCCCGCCGTAGCAATGAACCAGGCGGTCGCCGGTGGTCAACATGGCAAGATGGCGTGGTCCGTCATCCGTTCGGTCAATCTGAATTGCCACCACGTCGCCCGGCAGGCCTTGCTGAACTGGGATTAGGGCGGCGCGCAACCGTTCGAGCATCAGGTCTGGCCGAAAATCCTTCCTATACGTCCGTTCGGTCGCGGCCAGCAGTTCTGCTTCCGGTAGGCCAAGTTCACGCCCTACGCCGGTTATCAAGCCCCGACAGTCGCAACCGTGACCTTTCAGGCTTGCCTGCCAGTGAAAAGGCGTGCCCTTCCAGCTTCTTACCTCCGCGACCAGCTGATCGCGCGTGACAAGCGGATTAACCGCTCGAACCGGGAATGGCGATTTTGACATAGGTGTCGCTTCCGGGGCAACGATCGAAGCCACGGAACCTTTCGACATTATCGTTCGTGAAGCAGGTTGGAATCGTTGGATCGCTATGCTTCTTCAACTTCGAACATCCGGTATATATGTGCAGCGTGTCGCCCACCTGCGGAATACTCGGCAACGGTGAAAAAAGCTCAATCACGCCATCTGCGCTGCTTTGCACGACCTCGAAACGCCAGACATTCGAAAGCGCGCCGGTCAGGAAGTCTACTTCTCCGAAGCGAAATTCTTGATCAGAATAGCCGGAAAGGTCGGTCGTGAACCGCATGTTTGATTCCATGGCCGTGATCGCGCATCCGACAGGCGAAACGATCTTGCCACATTTCGTATCGCCGAATGTCGCGCGGCAGCGTGGCGTGATGACGGATCCGATAACCGAATTGAACTTGTCGACCAGCGACCTGATTTCAAAGACTGCCTCGCCCTCCTCGACATCCGCGTCGGTAATCCATCCCTTCATGACCTCGACTGCGACGAAGGAATCGGCCTGATGGTTGATGTCGAAGATATAGACCGATGCTTGATTGAAACGCCGGCCCGCTACATCTTCGCGCGCCACCAAATCGCCGATCGGAACCCTGAGCGATCCATTGTCAGAATCAAGTCCGGTAGCGAAAACAAGATCGCCAAGGATCATTCCCGTTGCGGAATAGCTTACCGGTGAGGATCCCATATCGCTATCGAGCGCGACCGTGATCGATCGATCCAGGTCCGTGAAGCCGATTTCGGTTCCGTCCCGCAGCGCAATTTTGACACAAGTGCAGAGCGTAAACAGCCCGCTGGTGATCATTGCATCAATATCAGAAGGCGCGGTCCTCATTCCCGCACCTCGATAAGCATGATATTGGTCGGCTTGTCCAGGCTCTTCATGATCGCAACCAGTTCCAACTGATCATCCGCAAACCTGACCGGGATATCGAACTGAAAATCGGCTGTGATGGCGGCGCCATTCGTGGGCGCAGCCGCAAACGTAATCTGCCCTGTATCGTAATCGACCGTCACCGCTGTCTCGACGCCGTCCAGATAGGCAGTCACGCTACCGGTGACCGGCCGCGTTATCTTTCGCGTCCGGGTGACGTTTCCGGCCTTGTAGACCCGGTAGAGCTGAAAGGTTTTGGTTGTCCCGTCTCCGGTAGCAATTTCCTGGTTGGTGACATCCCAGTCGCCCCAGTCACGGAAACGCAAAGTGTTGAACTGGCCGGCCGCGGCATGCCACAGATTCACGAAGGCGCTTAATTTCTGGTCGGCAGAAAGACCAATCTGATCTTCATCCTCCCGATCGCCGGGCTCGAGCGCGAATTCAAACTGGAAAAGTGGATAGGACCAACGTTGGTTCCGCACCTCATAGCCGGAATCAGTCTTGATCACGTCTGTGCTATACCGCGGACGAGCGATCGCCCCCACTTCGATATCCCGGATCAGTCGTTCATCGATCATTGCGATTCAGTCCCGTCTTGGCCGCGCGGGCAACCCTTCCTCCCAGATCGGATGCCGCCTGCCGGACGCTCTGGCGTGCCGTGCGTTCATCGGTCACGTTCGGGAAGATCATGTCGCCCATCTGGACGTGCACATCGCCGCCACGCTGATTTCCACCCATGCCGGCAAAGTTGGGCGTTTTGCCCATCCGGATCATGTCGAGTTCACTTCGAAACTTCTTCGTTGGTCCAGGTGGAATGAGGTATTCGCCCACCTCCGCCGTAATCCCGACATTGCTCGGCTTGCGCCGAACCGGCATACCGCCAGGTCCTACCATACCGCCTTCGTCGAAAATTCCCGGATTTGCCGCGATCGTATTCGACACGTCCGCGACCAATCCCGCGCTTGGAGTGAACCCGGCCCCCACCCCGGCGATACTCGCAATCGTACCAAGCAATCCGCCGCCGCCTCCGCCGCCGGCCACGTTGACGTTCATGCCTTGTGCGAACCGGGTGGCGGCCAGTGCCATCGCGTCAATTTGCGTCGAAGCCTGAAAACTTGAGGTTCCAAGCTGCTTGATCCACAAGCCCTCCGGCCCAGACGGTGCACCCGTCACCTTTTCGGCCAGCGGGCCACCGATATGCTGGCGAGTCCATTCCTGAAGAGGACGAATCAACACCTCTTCATTGAACGTGTTCGTGAAACTCGTGAGGAAATTTGTCAGGATCTGTAGCGGTGATCGAAGCGCGAGCGCGTCCCGGGCCACATTGCCGAACGCTCCGCTGAGATCATCCGCCATCTGGACCGAACGACCGATGCGGTCCTGGAGTTCATTCACTCGAACTTGCTCGAGCCGATCCTGCAATTCGTTCGAACTGATACGAAGAGATTGGAAGAACTGTGCAACCGGGCCTTGTGTATCCTGCCTGATCAGGCGGTCCTGCAGGTCTTTCCATTGCTCGAGGTAAGCCAGTTTCTCTTCCGCCAACTTCTTGTCGAGATCGGAAGAGGTTTCGGAATCCCGCTGTGCCTCGAGGGCCTTGCGGCGGATCTCATACTGGATGTCTAGCATGTCCAGTTCGATTTCCCGTCGCTCTTTATTCGAGCGCGCGAAGTCCTTTTGAAGTGAGAGGATTTCCGCGTCGTCCTGAAGTTGCGTGGTCTCAAGCTCCAGTTGATCCTTCCGGACCTGCTCCCTCTTCTGGATGTCAAGCATGGCGCGCTTTTGTGCATCCAGTTCAGCAAACTTCGACGAAAGCTGATCCGCTTCCGCCTTCGTGAATTTCTTGTTCTTTACGTCGATCGCAAGCGTTCGCTGAAAACGATCTTTCTCGATGTCGAGAATTTTCGCTTCAATGATCGCTTTCTCGCTGGCGTTCTTGGTCTGGCTTGACAGCCCGCGTAGCAGTTCGGTCTGCAACTGCGCCAATTCGTTCTCATAAGCGCGTTCACGATGCGGATCGCGCTTGGCTCGACCGGCCGGTTTCAGTAAATTATTGACGTTCAGCGGCGTTCCCTTTGGTGCATCCCGCACCGCGGTATCGCGTGCCGCTTGATCCAGATCAATTCTGACCTGCCCGTGCTGCTGGATCTGGTTTCGCGCGCGCGCCTGATCGGAAATTCCAAGCATTTCCCCAAGGCCGAAGACATCGTTCGGGATATGGTGGTCCAGAAAATTGCTCAGCGCCGTGCTGGCGTTATTCAGCTGGTCGACAAGTTCGATCACCGCGTCGGTCAACTGAATGATCGAGTCGGCATTTTCGGCGACCTCGCGCGAAATCTTCGCCGACAGAATCGTCTTCATGTCTTCAAGCTTCTGGTTTGTCTTGTCCAGATTGGCGATTTCGTCCGTCGATAGCACAATGCCGAGCCGATCGGCGGCATCCGACAGATTGTTGATTTCCGCCGAGCCGCCCTTGAGCGCTGGTAGAATTTCGTCGGCCGATTCACCGAACAACAACTGCGCGACCGCGGCGCGCTTCGTCGTGTCCTCGATCCGGTTCAGTGCATCGGCTACTTCGGGCATGACCTGCGCGACCGACTTCGCCTTGCCGTTCGTGTCCGTCAGACTGATCTGCAGCGTTTTGAAAACCTGAGATTCACGCTTCGCGCCGAGCGACGCCCGGCCCATGCTCTTGTCGAGCTGTTCCATCGCGCGGTCCATGTCGCCAGCATCGACGCCGGTCTGCTGCGCGATGTAGTGCCAGCGCTGCAGTTCCTCGACGCTGACATTGACCGCTTCGGCCTGCTGCTTGATCGCAGTCGCGTTCTGAAGCGCGTCTTCACCCAGCTTGATGATCGCCCCGACGGTGACCAGCGCCGCCAAGCGCTTCATTCCCTCAGACGCCAGTTTCGAAAAGGCCGACATTTCCTTCGTGCCTTCGGCCGAATCCTTGAACGATTTGGCGGCTTGGTCAGAAGCCCGGGCGGCTTCCTGCTGATCCTTTTCCATTTTTTTTAGCGATACCGAAGCCTTGGACAGACTTCGTTCATACATCTGGATTGCCTTCGTCTGCGTTTCCTGGCTCTTCAGCCAATAGCTTGAATTGAGGCCAAGTTTGCGAACTGCTTCCGCGGCGCGATTGTAGGTCGCGGTGAATTTCTGGCCAGCCGTGTTGCTAGACGAAACTTTGTCGTCCCAACGACGGACGACCTTTTCACCATTGCGTAGATCGGCCTCAAGGCGCCGTATATCGCCATAGACTTCGACGGCGGCACTGCCGACCACATTATCATTGCTGGGCGCGCTAGCCATCCTGACCGCCCCTCCAGATGCGATTATGGAATTTTGCGAAGCTGCGGAACCGATCGATCATGGATGCCTTCTTCTTTGGCTGTCCGGGATGCTGATCCCCTTTCTTCCGCTTTCCGAAGATCATTCCCAGCAATTCGGTCCTGCCATCTAGCGCCAACTGAAGATTGTTGACGTTGCACTCGAGCGTCTGGCGATCCGACCAGCCTAGCCAACCGGTTCCCCGACTGTAGAGTCGGCTGTAGAATTCCGTGACGGTGATCCTAAAGGGGATTCGTCCCCATCCTCCTCTTGTTTATCTTCAACTTCAGGTAAGCGGCCGCCATTGGCCACGACTTCGCAGAACTCTATCGCCTTCACGGACATTTTGAACAAACCGGCCTCATATACCGATTTCGGCAATTCCTTCTTGCGAAGATGGTCCGACAGCGGCTTACCGTTTGGTCGAACGCCAGCACCGATCACCAGACAGATGGTAGGAAAATGCAGGGCGCGGCAGAGCGCCACGACACCGTTTATGCCCTGTGGTTGCCCTGCAATTTCCATACAGGCTTCGAGCGATGGTTCGAGATAGGATTCCCTGCCGTCGATCGTGATTTCGATCCGTCCATCATTCGGCTTCTGGCTCATTAGGTCGGATCCACTTCCGTGATCGCGGAGTTGATGCCGACATTGAACGTCTTACGCGTCACCGCATTGGCATCACCGACGTTACGGCGCTTCGACATCACTTTGCCGATGAAGAAGTGCTGCGATCCGCTGCCCCCGATCGTAATCGCGTTATTCAGCACCACCTTGATGTTGAAGTCGAGCGGGCTTGCTTCGGCCGCCTCCATGGCCGTCTGACCGTCGTCCTTCATGTCATCTCCGACCACGATCGGCATACTGCCGGCATCGCGCGGTCCCTTGAGGTGACGCACGCGCGCATCATTCAGGGAAGTGAAGGTGATGTCGCCCGACTCGTCGCCGAACTCGCCAAGGCTTTCGATTTCCCCGACTTCGACGTAGCTGTCAGCCTGGTAGTCAGCCAGCAACGTGTTGCGATTTGAATTCTGGCTACCGATGTAAAGCATGGCACCAGACGATGCAAAAATGGTCATGATTTTTCCCCTAGCCTGACCTGTACGGTGAGCACCCGACCGACTTTGTTTTCATCATCGACAGGTGCGGGCACCGGACCCCGCACACGCACGTCTATGACATAATAGCCGGTCGGCTGCACCGAAAAACGATTCCGATGAAAATGCTGACGCGCCGCAAAGGCCGCGCGTTCAACGGCGCGCGTCTGATCCTGTTCCGATCCAGGCGCTCCCTTGTTCCCATAGAAGGCGATCTGGTGCGACAACACGGGTCGTTGAACTGACAGGCCGTCCTGGTCCGTCAAATTGACCGGCGCGCTGATCATACAGATCGGAAACTCGGCATCCTGCGGCGCCGGCCTGCGCGTGAAGACCGCCGGCTCTTCATTCCACGCAGCCAATTCCGCTGTCACGCCCGTAATCTCGAGTACGGAATCTCGCAGATCTGGGAGAAGATCGAGGCTCATTTGAACAAGGCCCCCAATTCCATCCTGACGTCCTGTAGTCCCATATCGGACACGTTCGCCAACGCGACATTGGCCCAGGGGCGTGGCTCAATTTTTTCATCGCCAAACTGTAGCCGCGCCGCATATGCGGTCGCCCACGTGATCCGCGCCATCAGCATCGGTTCGAATGGCGTGATAAATACGCTATTGGCCAGTGTTCCAGTGTCGCTTGCCGGCGGTTCACCGGGCGCGGAAGCCTGATGATCAACACCGCGCCGGCGATAGATTTTTCCGGTTCCGGGCACGTCGACGATCAGGCGTGTTCCCTCTGCCTCGACCCTTCCAGCCCAACTGATAACTCCGCGCATAACCGCCTGTCGGATCTGTGGCATCATCGCACCGGCGTTCCAATCGACGCTCATGACGTGGGCGCCTTGACGATAAAGGACTGGCAGCTCCAGAGCGCATGCGCGGGATCTGTCTTCACGCGCCGGACCTGATACCAGGTTGTGACGCCGTCTTGCGTCATACTGATCAGGCTATCTTTTTTTGGAAGAACGGACGGCGCCGACTGACTGAACCAATTCACCATCAGGTCAGTTTCCGGAATACCGGCCCGCGCCCTGTAGGCTTCGTCATAATTTTCGACAAATCCCTCGATCGCTACATCGTCTTTTGAAAGCTCGACGGGATCGCCGCGCCGATCCAGTGCCCCACTGGTCGGTGGGGTGAAATTCCGGATAGTGCCGGTCAGCAATTCGCCGGTAAATCCTTCGTAGATCGAAGTGGCGAGCTCGGCTGCGTCAAGAATCCCCATAGCCGCTACGCACCAGAGCCGTCGCGATTTGCGTTTTATTCATGCTCTTCTGGATGCCCGGGATTTTCTTGGCAAGGTCAAGCAACGCGGCCTTGTTATAACGGCCCATCAGCCGTTTTACCTGCTCTTCCTCGCTGCCCCCGGTATCGGGGAGCGACCCTCCCTTATGGCCGTCGCCATCGTGATCCAGAGGATCACCGGTCGGTTGCACTGTCGCTCCCCGCCCCCTTGCCCGCGTCAGAAGTTCAATTGCCCGCGGGTCATCGTCGTAAACAATTTTGCGCTGCTCATAGCAGAGCCGAAGCGTCCGTTCGTCGACAAGCGACTTGTCGAACTTCAGGCCCTTGCCCCAGACCTTACCGCCTGCCCGAAATGCCGTCTGGGTTACAAATTCACGGGCCGGGTCGAATGGTTTCAGAAAGGTTCCCATTATGATTCCTCCAGTCTACCCCTCGACCCGGGGCCGTTTTCAGCTATCCGTCTTAGTTACTCGACGGCGCGTTCGCGTAGGCCAGGAAGATGCCAAGATCGGCACTGACCTGCTTGTACTCGAACGCATTGTGGTTCTGGATCCAGTCCGACGTCGCACGATCATCCCGACCGCGGGTGATGACGCCCCCGGCCTGATTTGCTGCGCCGCCGAGCAGACCGGTCCAGCCGAACCGCGCGATGGCGGTGGGAGCATTCAGACGTGCGGTCGGTTCGATATATCCGATCCACATGCCGTTCGGATCGACGATGAACTCCATATCGTCGGTCGCACCTTCGGCCGCAGCGTTATAAACCCCGCGGGCGGTCCGGACAGACGAAACTTCGAAGAGTTCGGCCAAAAGCCCCAGAGTGGCGATGCCCCGCTGGGTATATTTGACCCGATCGACGATATCGGCGTTGCTCCGAAGCGCGTTGTGGACGTTAGCCCCCAGGACGATCGTGTTCGGCATCATGCCGGTCGCCTGCGCCATATTGGTCTTGTACTGGTCAATGACCTCGATGGGCGTGCTCGATACATCGTTGAACGGCGTGAAGTGCTGCCCGCCAACATAGTCATGCGTCCAGACGCCAGTTTTGAAGAAGTTCGTCGCCCAAATGCGATCCTCGCGGATCATCTGCTTGCCGTCGAGCAGTTCGACAGCATTTTCGTCGAGGTCTTCCGGCATATCGACGTTCGCACGTTCGCGATCATCGATCGTGTGCTCCAGTGCCCATTCTTCACATAGGTACTGGCCGGTTTCTTTCTTGTAGGAGACCTGGACCGGACGGCCGCCCAGCGGGCGAACTTCAGCTTCATCACGCCAGAAATATCCGGGCGGATAGATGGCGTATTTGTCGGACTCGTTGAGCACCGGGACCTGCGTCGCCGCAAAGCCGCCGATAAAATTCGCCGCGTCCTGACGATAACGAACCGAGTAGTTCGTCAGCCAGGTATCGATATGGAAGGTGCCCTGAAGGTCACTGACCTTTCGCGCCCGGCCACTCGAGTCGACGTTCGGATTGTAAGTCGGCATAGATTTTCCCCCGCCTGATGCCTCAATGACGACTTGACCGTTAGGTCGTGGCGTCGGTTGCGATTTCGACCACTTCGCCCGCCACCGCACTGTTGCGGGCATAACCGATCGCGTTCGTGGAGCCGGACTTGGCCTTGCCGAACTGGTTGCTCTGGACTTCGTCCCCACGGCTGATTGCCTCACCGCAGATAGCTTTCAGGATCGGGCTACCGGGCGTGTTGAACGAAGTGTGATAGCCGACATCGCGGCCCTGGCTGATGACGCCGGCGATGCTTTCCCCGTCGCCGCACAGCGCCGCCTTGCCGGCCGCGGTCCGCTTGACGAAGTAGAGTTCCTTGCCGGTCAGATCTTCGGAGCTCTGGGCCGTATCGGTGAAGAGGCCATCCTGCTTCTGAACTGCCATAATATTGTTCCCCTTTCTGGACTGCTAGGCTGCGATCAATTCGCGCCCGAATTCGGATAGGCTTCCCGATATTCGGTCGGGAATTCGCGCCGGGCCTTCGAAAGCGCCTGGTGATCCGAGAGGTTGTCCCGCTTGGCGATGTCGGCGACCTTGCTGTCGAAAGTTTCGCGCGCCTTGTGGACGTCGGCTTCTTTTTCGAAGCTGGTGCCCAGCCGTGCAAAGGCGCTCTTGGCCATTGCCTCGTTGGACTTCAGGACGGCATCGATCGCCTTCTGGGTTTCTTCATCCGCCTGGTCCCGAACCTTCAGGATCAGGGCGACGCTGTCCGAACCGCCGGCAACGTTCGGATAATTCTCCTGCGCCTTTGCTTTCCGGATGGCGGTTGCGACGCGATCTTCCTGCGCCTTGATGACGCGGAAGCCGGCTTCACCAAAGTCCGACTTGCGAACTTCCTCGCCCTCGACCTTGATGACTTCGTCGGTCGCCTTGGCCAGATCGGCCTTGAGGGTCTGGTTTTCGGCCTTGAGGTCAGCGACCTGTTTGGCCAGTTCGGCATTGTCGCCGGACTTCTCGAGCGCGGACCTGGCGGCCTTGCACTGTTCGGTCGCCTCTTCCATGTCCTGCTTGGCCTTGTCGGCCTTCTGGGTCATGTCGGTCAGCTGGCCCTTGACGGTATCCAGTTCCTCATTCGCCTTCGCCAATGCGGCTTCCAGCTGCTCCACAGTCTTCGGCATTTTGGTTCCCCTTTTCTCGAACAGGGCAATCAGGCCCTTCATTGCCGCTTCGCCGGCGGCGCCTGGCGAAATTCCCCGAACGGCAGTCAGGAACTGCTGCACGGATTCGTTGATCTTGGTTTCGCGGTCGTCGGCCGACAGTGTCTTGTCGCCAACGATACTGCGGATCGATTGGCTGAGCGCGTCCGTGAACGGCCAGATTTCCTGACTGAACTTGTTTTCGACCAACACTTCCTGAAAATCGTGTGCGCCGTCCTCGACGCCGACATATTTCTGGATCAGCGCCACGGCGTCTTTTCGGCTCGCTTCATCGTCGCGTTTCATGATCACCGCGACAGCGCCCTGCTGCGCCGGACTGTCGACGCTCGAGAGTTCACCAAGCTTCAGGCTGGTGAAGGTGGCCTTCTGAGGTTTTCCATTGATGACCGGCATCAGGCGTTCCCCTCAAGGTCATATTCACAATTTCCTCCGATGCTGAAGCCAGTGCGTTCACCGGAAGCGAACTGCTTCAACACCTTCGGCGACGGTGCCATGGCGACCATCCAACCGGTCTTTTCTGTCTGGATACCGAACGCCTTTGCGATTTCGGAAGTCATGGGCATGGAATGCACCACGTCTCCAATCTGATCTCCCGTGTGCATATCCTTCGCGACGCGCGCGTCCTTCATGAAGTCCGTGACGGCTTTCAGCATCACGGGTTCTGGAATGTGGTCGCCCTGGACATCGTGATAGCGCGCACCTTTTTCAGTGCAGACGATAGCCCAGCCGAAGACCAGACCCAGCCCTTCGTCGACCTTCGCGACGCTTGCTTTCTGGAATTCTCCGAATTCGGCCATGGTCCCTTTCCGTGCCGGATTGGAACAGGTCGTTAATTCAGTTTGACAAGCTCGGCAAGTTTTCGAGGTGAACGACGCGCACGACTCGCAATTGCTTGTTTTCGCGATTTAACGCGTACTGTATCGGCCAGCCTCGCTATCTTGAAGTGCGGGCTTGATTTCGAAGGTCACGACACATCGGCAATTTATGGTTGTTTCCGGGGGCGCGGATGGATCTCCGGGCCAGAGCAGTTCATTACCGTTTCCATCGGTGAATTTTTCCCGCAGGCCGACCTGCTGCCCCTGCATGCTCGAATGCCAGTCGCGCGTTCGTTCGTCCCGCGTAGCATTCCAGACGCGAGAAACGCGACGCGGATCGATTCCGATTTGTTCGACCATTTGGTTCAGCGCTTCTTGACGTGCCTGCGCGGTGGCTCGCAAGGCTTCCGTGCGTGCAATCGTTTCGGATCTCAGCATCAGCGCCCTAGCATGGTAACGTTCGACCATGCGATCAATCTGCGCCGATGTGAGCGGCCGGCGGGTCCGCAGCGCTCGCTCAACCGTTGGATCAAAGCGACGATCGCGCAGCGCACGACTCAGAACGCGGCGGTCGAGGTTTTCCAGGCCGGCCCGAAAATTTGCCACCCAGCGTTCTTGTCCGGAAGTCAATCCGATTGATTCCCGAAAAGCGCGCGCGGTCGCGACAGGACCGCTGGTTCCTTCCTGGAACGCCCGCGCGATAGCCTGTCTGGTTGCCCGGCGTTGCTCGGCTCCAAATTCGCGGATCAGGGTGAGCCGGTTAGCTTCTGCGAACGCGGCCGCACGTGGATTCGATGGATTGAAACTGATTCCGACTATGAATTCGCTGGCCAGTTCCGCCAGTTCTTCTGCGGCCGCGGCACCAACCGTCGCTTGAATGGAAGGCAGCACGCTAGCGAAGCGCGCAACGTAACTGTCGACGATCTTCAGTGCGCCAGGAACGTCGCCGCGTTCAAGCAGGTCTACCACTTGGGCCGTCACGGCGTCCGAATTCATCACCCGGATGAAATCCCGGAACGCTTTGGCGATCCTGGCTTCCTGTTGGGCTAGAAGTTCCTCGAGGCGATCAAGCAGTTCTGCCATTTAGCCATTCCTTCGTCGGCGCACCAAGTAGTTCGCGCGTCCAGCCAGACATCGAACGCACGCGTGATTGTATGCGAGGACGCCGCCTTTCCCAAACCTGGTGATATTGTCGGCATTCGTGCCATGGCCGCGGGTCATCATAATGGCCATGCTGTTTTTCCATCGGGACGCCGCAAAGGACTATGTGGCTGCACCGCAACTCGTACGCTACTGCGATGCAGAGCATACCGGATGAACCAGCCCAACTCTCGATCTGGGTCGAATCTGGATAATTGCCGCGATGGCGCGGATGCCACAACTGACCGGCGGGCGGTAGGCCGGCCTCTACCCGCTCGCCAATCCATCGCGTCCGGATGTCAGGGTGCATCGTCACCCAATGGTCGACGCGGCCCCGTTCGTCGCGGCCGGCGTGATTGCATGCAATGACAAGGTCAGGCTCGAACAGTTTCAGCGCCGCCGCTTTGTCATCCCAAAGATTGCCCGCGCCGCCGAGAATGATCGCGCGTTTTGGAGATCTTCCGGCCATGGGGTTTACTCAAATGGCGGAGTTCTGGCCCATTCGAACCACTCTTGCGCGAATTCACAATCCTGATAGCCGGCCATGCGCGGGATACCTAGCGTGAAATGGACGATCTTGGCATCCGGGTTCGGCGGGTCGACGCCCACCAAATGGTTCCATTCATGCGGCAGCGCTCCAATTTCGCTATCTTCCAGCCATTTGAACTGATGCAGCGCACGGCCGGACCAACTGTTTACCTTAGCTGCGGTCAGCAGCCGGTTGGCCGGGTGGCGCAAATTCCACAGCATCACGGAAGACCAATTTTTACGCGTGTAGGCGGTTTGGGTTCGTCCATCCATCTTGATGCTTTGCGCGGGTTCGTAATTGTGTTGGACGACCTGCAGCGCTTTAGCTGGATCCAGAAGATTGAACAATTCCGCCAAGTCGGCGCGTACCAGCATATCGCAATCCATGAAGATCGCGACATCGTGGTCTTCGGCCAACTGCGGAACCAGGAAACGACTGATCGCGAATTCGGTCGACATCGGGGCATCGCTGATCACGTCCCAGAGCTCGCCGGACGGACTACGCTCAGTCGGCCTTTGGTAAAGACCGCATTCGACCAGATCGGCCAGCGGGATGACGTTGATGTCAGCCTCCAAGCTCAAGTGAGCCTTAATGGAGGCAGCGCAGATCTTCACCGCGTCGATTTCCCGTGTGTCCAAACCGATCCAGATGCTGCGCTTCATCTTTGCACTCCCTTTCTCGGCCCCTTGTTGTGCGTCATTAGCGCGCCTAGCGGTGATCCAGGCCAGACGTGACCGCGTGCACGATGTTTACACAGGTTTCTTTCGCTCAGATTAGCCGCCTCGCGCGCCCGATCCCACACATAGGCGCTGTGCCACTCGGGCAGATCAAACACTCGCCCGCTGGTATAGTAGTCTGCCATTTCGGTCAGGAACGCGCGCGTCTTTGGGTTCAGCCGGACGGCCCAAAAGCCGATTTCGGAATGTTGATTGGGTTGCCGGCCTAGGTAGCAGACTTCGGCATCACCAAGCAGACGCGGAACGAAATCAAGCGGAACCGGATGCGTGGTCACGACATCCCCGTCGAGCCAGACGAGAATTTCCCCGTCCCGCATTTCATTTGCCGTCGCGCCGGGAATCAGGATCTGTTTCCAGAATTTGTAAGCGTCGTGCTTGAAGCTGTAGCCGCGCCGTATATCCTTCTGCTTCCAGTTACTGCGCGGAACTAGTCCGTGGGCCTCGTGATTGTCGCGATGCGTGCGATGGAATTCGAGCGCACCCGGGATAGACCAAAGGTCGCGCCATGCTCCGCGCGGCATCGGCTGTTTTTCCTCGACCCAGACTGCCAGTTTGACTTCCTTCGGCCAACGGCGATCGAACGAATTCAGGAAGGTGTCGCCATACTGGGACCGACCCTTAGGCGACCAGCCGGTGCATACTTGGATCATATGCTTTTGACGTCGGAGTGATAGAAGCACGAAACCGTTCCGTTGTAGCTACCGGCCGAAGATTCGAACGCGACGATCACGTCGCCGACGGCAGGCACTTTCGCATTTCCCAAAGCATCGTCGAGCGTTTGCCCGGTGTTGACCGCCACTACGGTCGCGAGAGGCACTGCAAGACGGCTCGGCATCCCGTTCTGCTGTCCGAGTTTGAGTTGATTGGGTGCGAACAGCCGATCTCGATCGATGTGCCGATCGCTCGCATTGTCGAACACGATACCTTGCACAAACGCGATCTCGGCCGAAGTTCCGTCGATCTCGCAAATGAGCCCGACGCGGATCGCTCCCTGGGCGGTAGTGTTGCGGTCGGCCTGAAGATAAACCGCCGACAGATCGATGCGGCCGGTTTCGTTGGCGGATAGGTATCGAGATCCGACAGGTCGATCAGCATCCGGTACGTGTCGCTCGTGACCCCATCTACCCTGATGCCGGTATATACCCCGCGCTCGCGCTCCGTGACAGTGGTCAGGATCTCGCCATCATCTGAGACCGAATAGGGAAAGAGATTGTTCCCGGTCGCGACATGAAGTCCGAAAATCTGCTGCTCGGTTTCGTTATTCCGGTATCGCGCCCGATGCCATCTGCCCGGCATCTTTACGAACGTCCCGAATTTGAACTCCAGCGCCCGGACTTCCACCGTTCTGGTGAATGCGACCATGACGCCCTGGTTGGTCTCGATCCCGATATCGATGTAGAGCGTGCCGGTCTGATCCGAAACGACATTGTAGCCGATGTGCGAATCATCGTTATTCAGCCACACGCCCTCGAATGCGCCATTTGCTGGCAGCGTCTCAACACTGCTATTTTCATCGGACTTCGTTCCGTCGGAAATAACCAGGCCACCACCTTCCGCAACCGCGACTGGTTGCGGCCGTTTTTCCGAATTTATTCCCTCGATCAACATTTCGGCCCCCTTAACTGGATCGCATCCGGATCACCTGACCGGACAATGACGGCGATGCTTTATAGAGCAAATGGACCGCTTCCGCTGCAACCTCTCGGGCGGTCAACCACCTTCCGAGCCTATTCGCCTTACCGCGTTCCTCCAGGTCGGACAGATCATCCCGGCGCTGGGTCATCCCGGAATCCCAAATCACGTGCGGCGCGAGCGCGATCAGCATCTGGTCAGGATGATCAAGACACTTGGTCTCAACATAGCGGTGCAGCGCTGCCTTCGCGCCCGCGTAGGCCATATCGTAGCTACCGTTAATGCCGCTTTCGGATCCGATGACGACCACCCGGGCGCCGACATTGCGGTCGAACAGTCGATCGCAGAAACGCGCCACGTCGGTGAAATTCAGTCGCCAAGTCTGGTCAAGCGTCTGCTGCTTCTGATCGGCGAGCCGCTTGCCGGCGAGGAACCCGGTGCAGATCAGATAACGCGGCAGATCGAGGCGCATGGCATGGATGGTCGAAGCATAGACGTCTTCGCCGACCATGTTGATGAACGCCTGCGCGATGGTGCTGCGCGCGCCTGTGATGCCGACCGTCACGCGACGGTTCCATCGCCGCGAATACCGCGCGGCGCATCGGGGCGATCGAGGTCCGCGCAAAAAGTCCCGTTCGTCAAATAGCCGTGGTAGAGATATTTCGGACCCGGTTTGCCTGGTTCGGTAAAGCCTGCGCCGATGCTGGGCGTGCAAGTTATGTTCGGCACCTCACCGGTCACTTTCCACCCAAGGCCGTTGCTCGACCCGGCGTCGGGTATCCATGGATGATCATTCGGACAGATGACGCAGATTGGAGGACGGGTGAAGGAATGATCGCGCCAATAGTACATCGACAGATGGCTTTTCGCTGATCGGTCTCGCCACTGCTGTTCGGTTGCGCGACTGAGTCGCTTGCGCATTTTGGCTTGGCCCTTCTCGAGGTTCTCGGGATCGAATTCCCACCAGCAGTAGTACATCGAGCCCGCTGGAATGAATTCCCGGTTGCGCGCACGGAATTCCGGGGTCCAGAGCTTCTCGTATGGCAGGTCGGGGTGTTTCTTCCGCTCTGCATCCACCTGAGCCCTGCGCGCCTCCTCCCGTTCGGCATATTCCTGTCGATCGAGGAATCGACACTGCAGCACCACATTGTCACGCTTGCCCATCAGATGAACTCCCTGACCTTACGTTCCGCTTCCAGCACGGCGTCGATCTTGCCTGCGCGAACGCGAAGCAGCCCTGGCTCAACCTGCCGGACGTCTACCAGCCGGCTGTCGGCGCCGCTGAGCGGCATAGCACGAATCGACAGCAGCCGATCGACGACGCGGTAATTCTCGATCGCGGGATAGAAATGGCGCATCTGGCGGTACATCTGAATGCCTTGCTGGCATACTTCGGATTCGGTCACATGGTCGAGAAACGCCCGCGCGTCCCGGTAGGTCTTCAAATCCTTGCTGAACGGCGTCCAGCGCGCGCTGGACAGCGATGACAAGCCGGCCTCTTCGTCCCACGGGTACAACGATCCGAACGGGCCATCCATGATCGTGACCGCCCGATCTGTCGGACCGTCGAGCATCAGAACCAGACAGGGTTCGTAGCGGTCCACGCCAGCGCTATCGTTGGCGCAGAACGTGCAATCGACCGTCAGATCGACGTCGGATCGGTTTTCGACGCCAGGCTGAGCGCCGAGGCGCAGGCGCCCAGCGAGCTCTCGCTCAAAGTGCGCGCGCGCCTTTTCCGCCAGGATATGTCGTTCGCCAGTAAGGATCGCGCCCTCGACGTTCTGGAGTCCGAATTCCCATGGGTCGTGCACGGTGATGAATTCAAATTCATCGCGAAGTGTGGCGGTGTACTGCTGGAAGTCGACAAGGCTGTGATCCTTCGCGATCGCATAGAGGTTGATTGGAACACCGCGCGTCAGGAACCCATAGGCGCGCAGGAATTCTTTGGTGTGACGCTGGCATGCCGCCCGGGTCTTATGGCTGCGCGGATAATGCGCACCGATGTGCAGCCGGGCCGGAATTCGACCGCTGGCGCCATCGAAAATCCGATTCCGCGTTTCGAGGATTTCGATGTCGTGTCCATCGCACAATAGCGCGGCCGCGATATGGCATCCGTACCAGCCAGCGCCTAAGATGCGGATTTTCACCGGACCGCCCTATTGAACTCGGATCATTTCGTTACCGGCCTGCAGATACATCGCCTTGTCGACGTCGGGGCGAGCCAGAGCGGCCTTCCAGTCATCGACAGTCCACCGGAACGGCATCTGGTCCTCGATCGCCTTCATCATCTGCTTCTTCGGATAACGAACCTGTTCGCCGACGAAGACCGCCTTGTTTGCCCGTTCGTAGAGCAGGTCGACGACCCACGGGATGTCCGCAACCGGGATCCAGCATAGGACCTGGGTCGCGACCACGATGTCGAACTGGCCGTCAGGCAACGTCGAGAACTGGGGAAGCCCGGGGTCATACATGGCGATTTGCTCGAGGCCGAAATAGTCCTTCAGCATCAGGCCGGACGCCATCGTCTTCTGGTACTGGACGCCCTTCCCGCAGCCATAATCCAGCATGGTCCGGCACTGGTGTTCGTCGATCACCTGCTTGACCCGCTCGGCATAGCGGAAAAGAAACCGGCCCCCGAATGTCTTCTTGCGAGCGTGATGATCCTGTGTTGCCTTCAGGGCCATCTGGTAAGTTTCAGTCTGCATCGGCGTATCCCATCAGTTCGATCAGCGCCGGGCCGCCGTGCTTTTCCCATGCCGCCCAAGCGAGCGGACCGAACCAGTCCCGGAAGTTCGAATGCTGACCCGTGAAGGTCGGACCCGTGCCTAGCTTTTCCGCGAGGATTTGCGGCGCGTCAATATCGGACCGCCCCAAAGACTGTGCAAATAACGCAGCGAACCACGAACCTTTCGGACCCGTCAGTTCCTCGAAACTGATCCGGATCGCGTCCGGCCAGCCGACCCAATGGGAAATCACGTTCGCGAAGCACTCGATGGCAGTCCGGCCACGTGGCTCGTGCGGATTTTCCTGCTCGATGAAGCGCGCGATCAACTGATCGGCTTCATGGCTACCGGGCGCCGGCACGGCGCGGTCACGCTTCCGCTGCTTCCAGCGCATCTGCGACACGAAGACGTTGCGGGGATCGCGCAAACTGATCAGCACCGGACCGTTAGGCCGATGTTCGATCGTCCGGCTCTTGAAGATGTCGAGCAACGGCAAGCCGCTGACCTCGGACGCAAACGGCTTGATGAGATGCGTGCCGCCGTGCCGCAGGCAAATCACCGTCAGGTGCGGTTGGGCAGCGATTTGGGCGAATGCAACCGGGTCTTTCATCGTGCTTCCTCGCAATCGGCCGGCGAGACTGGTTGGGATTCAGGCCGTCGCATAGATTTCTTCCTGCATGATCTCCCACGGCATCCCGGTAGCGAATTCCGTATTCGTGAACTGGTGATATGCCAGCGCGGAAAAGAGGCGCAGGCGCGCCGGATCTTCAAGCATCAGAGGATCTTTCACGTCTTGCAGCCGTGTCGAGCTAATCGGTCGCCCGATCGCGTTGCCGAGCACCACACAGGGAATACCTGCCATCAGAGCCTCGAAACAACTGTTCGAGCCATGGGTCACAATCGCCCACGCGTCTTTTAGCGCCGGGTCGATCGGACCACGATTTGAGAAAATCGTGCCTGGGATCGGTCTGGCAAGTTCCCATGACGGTTTGGGCCGATAGATGATTTCCCGATTGTTCTTCTGCCTGATCTGCTCTGCCAGTTTGGCGGCATATTCATTCGGTTCCGGAAGATCGTAAAACGCATGATATTTTGCGCTCGATCCGACGATGATGATGTGTTCGCCCTGTTGGCGCCACGGTCTGATCGTGAGGCCCAAGGCATTCCAGCGGTCTTCCGGAAAGTCTCGTTCCATCAGAAATCGGGTTGGATGGTGATCGTTCACCGAAAAGCGGAAATATTCCCATTTCTTGGATGCACCGGTGTTGCCGTCCCGGCTATAGCCTTTGTCGAACATGATCAACGTGGATCCTTCCGCCCTATGCGCTTTCCAGCGTAGGTTCGACTTCACGCCAAACATGCAGATCACGTCATAGGTGCCTGGCTCGAGTTCCTGACCGAGCGGAACCATTTCCACCTGATGGCCATGTCGTTTAGCGCCAGTCAGAACGGCGTCTGCCAGGATACGTTCGCGCGGCTTGTCGGATGCAAAAAAAGCCACCTTCATCAGATCAGTTCCTCGTCTAGCAAATAGCGCCATGCCCGGCCGGCCCTCATTTCGTCCATATTCCATTGGGTATAGGCAAGATCGGCGGCCCACTGTTCGCGACCGTCCGGCATTGGCGGATTTTCGATATCTTCAAGACTGCGCGATCCTAGCACCGATGCGACGCCGGCTTCGCATATGCAGGGGATCCCGGCTAGCAAGCCATCGACCGCGACATTGCTGTGATGGGTCACAACAGCGTGGCAATTGTTCAGCGCTTCCTCGATCGGGACTCCGCGCTGCAGGGCCGAACCGGCGATCAGGGATGCGTGGGGCCAATTCGGCTTCGGACGGTAGACAATCGGTCTGTCGGTCAATTCGCGCAACCGTGCGATCGCGCGGCGCTCCCATTCCTCTGCGCCGAATCCTTCGGCCGCGGCGGCCTTTGCTGACATGCCGGCGACAAGTACGTGCCGGCTTTTCTTTCGCCATGGCCGGATCGGAATATCGAATTGATGGAACCGGTCGCCGGGATGCTTCCGCAGTTGGAAATAGGCGGTTGGATGCCGATCGTTGATCGCGATCTTGTGATAGCCGTCATGGCGCGTTCGCTTGCGTCTGCCCCAATACCCCAGATCGACATAAACAGCCCGTCGGGTGGTCTTTCGGTAATCGTCAAAGATGCGACGCAGCCCGTCCGAAAAGCCGTAGAAGATCGCGGCATCGTGTTCGGGTTTGCCGCGGTACTCGAGGGAGCGCTTGTAATCGACCCGGATGCCCAGTTTGCGAGCGCCCTCAAGCATTGAACCGGCGATCAGATTTGATCTGCGATTACTATGCGCATAGTAGATGACTATCTTCCGCATTCAGCAACCCGTCGAACGCCTCCCCGGACGAAATTTCATCGATCGACCACTGCGCCCAGGTGATTCGGCGCCAGAGCTCGGTCCGGTCAGGCATATTGCACGCCTCGAGATCAGCGCCAAGCCGCGCGGCCCCGCTGGCCCCGATCCACTTCTCGAAATCGAAAAAAACCGGAATACCAGCCCGAATCGCCTTTATGCCCGCGCCGCTCCCCCAGGTAACAGCCGCGTGACAGTTCACCAAATCCGGTGCCGGATCCAGCTTCTTGTGGCCCGGATGGGGACGCAAGCGAATCGGTCGATCGGTCAATTGCTCGAGTCGCTTCATGGTCTGCTGCGTCCATGCGCTCGGCATCCTGACGCCCGGACTGCCGATGCCACGTTGGGGTAGCACCAGGATATGATTTCCTTTCTTCCTCCATGGATCTTCCTTCACTTCGTATCGCGGACGGTCTCCAGCGTACCAACGGCCTGCCCCGTTATGCCTGTCCAGCGCAAGAGCGTAGTATTTTCCTCCGCCTTCCGGTTGTCCCAGATAACCATTCTCGGCGACGATGACGGTCGCACCCGCTGACTCATAGGCCGCCGCGACGTGTTCATAAGGCCGAGGCCGGTTCCACAATAGGAGCACATCACCGGGCTGCGGGTGACGCAAATGGCGATCACTCACCTGAAATCCATGGCGGCGCAGGCCGTTTAGGAATTCGATCTTTCGGTAATAGACGCTTTCGCGAAACAGGCAGGTTGCAGTTTTAGGGGACACGGGGTTCATACCTGTCGCGGAAATCGCTGCAGGTGTCGGTTCCGGTGGCTACTACGCCCGACAGGCCGACGCCACCGCGCAGACCGCGCAGCAGTTCCTCGATCGCCGTCGGGAACCGGGTTCCGCCGTCGAGCTCGCGGAAGAATTCCTTTTCGACCGATCCGGCCTTGAGGCGCTTGGTGCGGCTGTCGGTCGTGCTTTCCGACGTGACCTTGCTGCCGTTGTTGATTTCGGCGGCCAGTAGGATGCAGGCGTCGATGATCTGTTGCGGAATGACGTCCTGATCCACACCCGTGATCCCAGTTCCCTTCCGGGGCCATTCAAGCGTCTGATAATCGCCATCCGTCTTACTGCCTGGCCATGACTGACGATCAATAAGCCGCGTGGCGCTGACGAGCGCGCGCGCCTTGGTGTCGTTATCAGTCAGGCTCGCTGAGCGCCATTTCGTCGCAGCGGCGCTGACTTCCGCTTCCAAATACGAATTCGCATCCGCGATGGCGGCATAGACATCGTATTCGGTGCCGCCCACCGAGACCGTGTTGTAGGTTGCAGTCATGACAGGCCCCCTTTCGAGACACTGGATAAACGAAACACTCCCGTTCCGCTAGGGAGCGGGAGTGTCATCACGGCGGGCTAGGGGGACGCCGCAATCTTAGGCTGCTGTGCGGGCTCGCCTAAGTCGTATCTTCGAATTCCAATGTGACATACGGTCGAATTAACTCCACGGGATCATCTGAAGCAGGCTCTTGATATAATCTCCGCCAATCAGCCAGATCATGATCACCGCACGTGCTTCGTTGGCCAACAATAGGGCGACAACGATAAGCCGTTTTTTTGTGAACCATTTACGTATGGTCATACCCAGGCCGCACTGCGTCATCTTCGCTGCGTTACCCATGCTCGATTCCTTCCTTTGGCAATTGGGGATCACCGGAAGCGATTTCTATCAATTCGACGATATCCGATGCGATCAAGGATTCGAGACATTTCATCGCCTCGCTTCGTGAGGTCGGATCAATGATCTGTCCGTCCTCAACATGTAGAATCGTATAAGCATTGCGCGAAAAGCCTTTTTCGGACCGCCGCTGAACAAGACTATAGCTGCGAAGAATACGCGTGACCTCTATCGCTATCTGTTCAGGCGTCACGACTCGCCCCCATCATAAGAGAAGGTTCGAACCTGCTCCCCGATCACGCGGTGTCCCGCTCGCAACGCGTGGTGTCGGGCTGACTTGCGGGCGTAACGTCCTTCAAATCGTGCACCGCAAATCACACAGTTTGCGATAACATGGCCAACATTGCGGGACTTGCCGCTCACGACTGGCCCCCTGCGAGCTTGCGGAGCATGGCGCTATTCATCATCGATCCTCAGCGCCAAATCATTCAGGACAGCCGCATGCGCTTCACTCTTTGGCTCGATAGCGCGGAAGCCTGCCT
>Ga0316575_10000090_pt1 | contig 21826 bp, 16 predicted proteins | sample J5NA_FD_203072 | JGI IMG/M metagenome (GOLD analysis project Ga0316575, IMG submission 203072) | Rhizosphere microbial communities from salt marsh grasses in Alabama, United States - J5-7_050615r2r3 | ecosystem: Host-associated > Plants > Roots > Rhizosphere | place: USA: Alabama | collected...
TATAATTTATAAATACGACCCGAATAAAACAATAACTATTTTACCCTATTAATAATAAAAATGACATCCCCATTTGAAAGAAATATCATTTTTTAGCGCGGATAACATCGTCGGAAAACTTGAGGTACGGAAGGTTTCAGAACGGGGATCTCGGAACTAGGGGATTGAGATTATTGTTTTAACAACCGGAAAGGGTCAAGCATCCCTTTCCGGTTGATTTTCAATTCAACGGAGCATGGGCATAGGATCCCGCGCTCAGATGATTGGCGCGGACGCTTTATGAGGACTTAAGCTCCGGAAACTCATGATAGAAGTATTCTTGCGGTGCTTTTTCTCCCTTTTGCTTCTTGTCTTGTTCCGTTTCTCTGAGCTCAATTCTCCGAATCTTTCCGCTAAGCGTTTTGGGCACTTCGGGGACGAATTCGATAATGCGAGGGATTTTGAACTTTGCCAGAACATTAATGCAGTGTTGGAAAAGATCGAGGGCCAGTTGCCTTGAAGGCTCATAGCCGGGCTTTAAGATGACGAAACCCTTGACAAGCTGCCATCGTTTCGGATCCGGACTTCCCACGACCGCAGCCTCCGCCACCGCTTCATGTTCGACCAATGCGCTTTCCACCTCGAATGGGCCGACACGGTAATCCGAGGACTTAATGACATCATCGGCACGTCCTACGAACCACCAATAACCTTTGTCATCAAAGTAAGCTCGGTCGCCAGTGTAATAGTACCCTTTTCGAAATACTTCTTTCATTTTTTCAGCGTCACCAATGTACTGATCAAAAAGCCCTATGGCGCGCCAGGGGTTCAGTCTGACCGCGATATGTCCTACTTCATCGGGTTTTGTGATTTCTTCGTCGTTTTCGTTCATTATTTTAATATCGTATTCGAATGCAGGGCGACCAAAAGATCCCGCACAAATTTTTCCCTTGAACCAAGGTGGATTGCCGATCATGGCCGTAGATTCGGTCTGCCCGTAAAAATCTCTGATTTCTGTGCCGGTGTGTCTTTTCCATGTCTGGATGATTTCGGGATTGAGGGGTTCCCCTGCGCTGATAGATTCTCTCAGGGCTTCAAATTTATATTTGGACAAATCCTGCAGCATAAAAGCCCGCCAAGCCGTCGGCGGGGCACAAAACACGTTGACCTTGCTGTCATCAACGGCTGAAAGATATTTATCGGCATCGAATCGAGAGGGATAAAAGAAGCCGGAGGTGATGGCGCCCACATTGAATGGCGCGAAAAAGGAACTCCAGGCCCACTTTGCCCATCCAGGCTGGCTCAGGTTATGGTGGATGTCGCCGGGTCTGATGCCGGCAATATTGGCGGTGGAAAGATGTCCGACAGGATAGGAGACGGCCGTGTGGGCCACCCTTTTTGCAAGACCGGTCGTACCGGAAGTGAAGAAGCAAAGAATAATATCGTTCGTTTTCGTCCTGGCTGCTTCCGCTTTGGAAGATTCTTTGTCAATAACACTGTAACTGCTCCAACCGCTCACATTTCCAAGAACAATTTTCACTTTGGGTTTGGCTGACACATTTTGCAAAGCTTCGTCGATCAGCTTGGCCGAATCCTCATCCGAAAGAATCGCATGAGGCGAATATGTTTTAAACCGATACTCCAGTTCTCTTACCGTCATTGTCGTGGCGGTTGGTACGGAAACCAGGCCTCCCTTGATGGTCGCGATGTTCGCAAACCAGGTCTCTGGAACCGAGGGGACCATCATATAGACGCTGTCGCCTTTCTCTACTTTATGTTTCCTTAGGAAATTAAGGAATTTATTGGCATTTTCCGCCAGCTCTCTGTAGGTATATTGTCGTTTTTCATCCGTCTCCAGATGGATCCAGAAGAGTCCCGTCTGATCACCTCTCTGTTTGACGTGAATTCCTTCGAAAACTTCCTTCACCCAATTGAAATGATCAGGTAAATTGAAATAATTCAGTTTTTTGAAAAGTTCTCCCGATGCCGATGCCTTGGCCTCAGTGTCCTCCATGGCGTTCACTTTCATCATTTCTGAAAAAAAGTCTACAAGTTCCATAATTATTTTCCTTTCATTGGTTAAAATCGAACTGAAGTCGCATACCCGGATCGCGCACTTTCGTTGCTGGTACGGTATTTGCCGGCCTATGAAGCACAGGCGTGTCTGACAAATCGCGACCGAATCACATCACGCCATGTTTCTTCAGTTCCTCGAGCCGACTGCGGCCCATTCCCAGATATTTTTGATAGATGAATTCATTGTCTGCCCCGATGGGCCGGCAGATCCACTTCACACGGCCCGGCGTTTTCGTCATGGCTTTGAACGAGGAATTTTGGATCAACAGCTCACCGTAATACGGGTCTTTCCATTTGATGAAAGTCTTCCTCTCCTGCCAGTGCTCCCTTTGTAAAACATCCCGGGGGCTTTCCAGACGCCCGGTAACCACCGTGCCTTTCTTGTCTTCACGCTTGCTGTATTGATACACCATATCCTGAATTTCATCCGCGGTGTGTTTCTCGGTAAACGTCTCGATTTCATGCTGAATCAAGGGTTGATTTTCAGGCGTGAGACGTTCTTTGATGGTTGGAAATTTCTGCTGAAGATCCGGCCGGTTCATGATTTCACAAAGTGCCGCCCAGTTGGGATCGGTGAACCCGGAAATAAAGGTGTAGCCATCCTTGCACTTGACATAAGTATATGGAAAAACGGCATAGTCGTAGTTTCCGGCTCTCGGCATTTGTTCACCGGACATATGGAAGTACTGTATGGCATAGTTGGCGATGGACATGAGCCCTTCCGGGGGGGCACAATCGATAAATTGACCTTTACCGGTCTTTCTCCGGTGGAACATCGCCGTCAGCAAACTGAAGGCGGCCCAGGCACCACCGGCGTACCACCCCATCCAGTTGCCATGTTTCATCGGCCGTTTATACTCGGGAGCGATTTTCGTATCGAGATCCGGCTCTCCGGTGATGGACATGATGACGCCCCTGGCTTGATCGACGATATCATAACCCGGCTGATTGGCGCTGTTTTCGGCGTCTTTCCCGAATTGGCCGTAGCTATTAATGGCGCAGTAGATCAACCCCGGATTGTTTGTGCTGAGTTGGCGGTAACCGATTCCCAGCCCGTCCATGTAGCCCGGTTTGAAGGTCTCGATAATTATTGCAGCCTTGGCCGAAAATCTTGTAAAAATCTTGCGTCCTTCCTCTTTGGTGAGGTCCAGGGTAACGTGAAATTTATTTCTGGCCTCGACCAGGTAGGCCAGGCCGGAATCCTTGATCATCATACCATAAGGGGACATCTTCCTGGCCAGATCTCCGCAGGGGGGCTCAATGCGAATTACTTCGGCGCCCATCTCGGAGAGAATCGAGGAAGCAAAAAGACCGGCAAAACTGCCGTGACTGACGTCGAGCACCAAAGTGTCGTCAAGGGCTTCCTTTTTTTTGTAAGTATCCGGGGGATAAGTTTCCCGGTGCGCCCATCGGGCGAATTCCTGATTGATTGCCAAACCTACAATTTTTTCGTCTTCCATGTTATTACTCCCGGAAAATCTATTGGAAGTGGATTCGAAACCTCCTCTCGGACTCAATCTCTGTGTTGGATTGAGACGCCCAATCCTCGAAATATTCCCGATATTCCTGCGGTTGGCCGCCTCAGGTCGCCTTGACCTTGAACCCGATTGAAGGTTTTGTAACCACTTCTACAAATTATCGCTAGGGCAGCTTCAGGCCGCTTTTGCCGTCCCAATCCGGTGGCGGACAGTGAGAAGGGATGTCCGGATTCCACTGGAAAATAACTTTTTCAAACTCCAACTGTTTGATCTTCTCCAAGGACAGGCCCAAAATTTTTTGAAAAACATAACGGTTGTCGAATCCCACCGGACGGCTGCTCCATTTCACCCGACTGGGCGTCTCGCTCATGCGCGGCGGATAGCATTCCTGCCTCATCGTGCCATAGACGGGGTCTTCGTATTCCTGGACGGCGCCTCTTTGCCGGTAGTGCTCGCTGTCATAGGCATCGGCGGCGGTCAGAACCCGGGAAGCGGCAAAGCCGTTTCGGTTGCCCAACGCTTCGATCTCTGCGACCTTTTTCGTAGCGGTCCACTGGCCGATTGCCTCGAGAATCTTGCGGCTGTTTTCATCCTGCAGCCGTTTTAAGGGATCGGCATATTTCTCATAAAGATCCAATCGATCCATGACGCCGCACAAACCGCGGAATTCTTCTTCGCTGAAAGCCGCCAAAGCCACCCACCCGTTGCTGCACTCGAACAAGTCGGAAGGACAGACGGCCAGGTCGCGGTTGCCGGATCGTTTCCGGTTTTCACCTGTCTTGAAGGTGTAAAGCCAAGTCCAGTCAAGCCACCTGATGACGTTTTCTACCTGCATGTAGTCGATGAACTGGCCCTCTCCGGTTCTCTCCCGGTAGTTCAGGGCCGCCATAACGGCCACTGCGCACATCAGACCGGTGATCCAGTCGGCAATCCATACGCCTGATTTGATCGGCCCCCGGTCCTGGAACCCGGTAATGGGCGACAGGGATCCCATGCTCTGCGCCACGGCATCGTAAGAAGTCCTTCCGGTCCAGGGCCCCCAGCTCCCATATCCGGAAACATGCAACTGGATAATCCCCGGATTGATCCGGCTCAGTTCACGGTAGCTCAAGCCCCACTCCGCCATTCGGCCCGGAGTAAGGTTGTCCACCACCACATCGGATTTTTTCACCAGTTCAAGGAATAGCTCCTTTCCCTGGGGGTGGCCCAGGTGCATGCCCACCCAGTATTTATTATGATTTTCGATTTCGAGGCCTGGAGACATGTTTTTCCAAAAATAGGCATAGGGCGTTACAAATCGCATCTGGTCTCCTTTTTGTCCCTCAAACTTGATTACCTCGGCGCCGAACTCGGCCAGATAATCGCATGCCGCGGGGCCAAGGACCACGTAGCAGACTTCCAAGACCCTTACGCCCGCTAAAGGCTCCGGCTTATCGAACAGTTGCCCGACATCAAATTTTTCATTTAGAAAATCCCGATAGGCTGTGTCATCGCTCATACCAAAAGCTCCTTAAATGATGTTGATTACAGATAAATATTTACTACTTTCAGAAATCTCACATATTTTGCACCTTTATTTTCCAGCCTTGTCCGCCGGTTGTGCAGCGAAGACGGCTAATAAATTTTAGCAGGCCTCTCATATCCAATGGCGTGATTAAGGTAAAATCTGCAAAAAAGATGGTGAAATTTGAAAGAACCCTCTTGAGCCCGGAAAATTGCGGCAGCAAAAAGTAACCAGTACAGATTTATATCAATTTTAAAGAAGGCGTCAGGGTGAATTTTGGCGCCGTACGATAATGCACCAGAGAAATATTTTGCCTCAGTCCCGCCATTCGGCGGGCCTCTTGGCCTGCGGGATCGTCCACTTTGCGGTATGTGATACAAACCGGAGGCGGACGAGAAAGCTTTTTAGCGATTTAAGGGTGCGAAACTTAAACAAGTAAGTTATATGATAAGCATGCTCCCCGCATGATGGCTTGTCAAGCAATTTTCTCCAAAATATTTCGTAAAAAGTCTGCATAGGGCTCAACTCGCCGTCAACGAGTGGATGCTAAAGAAATCGTCAACGATTTAAAAAAGAAAAATATTTGACGAAATAACCGTGAGCGTTGATAATACAAAGCAAAGCCACGGCGTTGCTTTCCGGACTGGTTGATGCAAAAATATCAATTTTATCTTACCCTTTTACCCCGTGGTGAAAAATGGAGGGATAATGTTTATCGACACGGATGAAATCAGAAGATTGAGGCAAAAGTATTACCTGCAGATGCAGCAAAGCGGTATCAAAACATTTCAGGATATGGATAAAATTGAAATGGAATCCCTTGAAGGCGGCGAGCTTGCACAAAAATACAAAGAACTTATTGCTCTCGGAATCAGTATATCCAACGCCTGCTACGGCTGAATTGAATACCATGTCAGCAGTGCTGTTGGCTTAGGTGCAAGTCGTCAGGAAATATTAGAAGCTGTTGCCGTTTCAGTCGCCCTGTGCGGATCCGTTGCGGATTGGCCGGCCAGGTATGTTTTCAAAATTTTAGAAGACATCGAAATGGATGAAGAAAGGATGGAAAAATAATTTTGAAAAAAGAAAATGTTTTCATTGTGTATTTTTCGCCGGCCGGGTCCACCCGGCATGTCGCAAAGGTTATCGAGAAGCGGTTTCAGACGCTGGATGCCGAGGTATCTGTGTTTGACCTGACCGAATGCCAAGGCGATATTGCCATGACAATTTCGCGGCGGATGGAAAACGCGGAAGGCAAAAGTTGTCTGTTTATCGGTTCTCCGGTATATGCTTCCCATGCAGTTCCGCCGGTGATGGAATGCATCGCCGGGATCAAAGAGAACCCCGGTATGTTCGCCGTACCTTTTGTGACCTGGGGCGGGGCTTGCAGCGGTATTTCCCTGTATGAAATGGGTAAAAAATTAATAAACAAAAAGGCTACGCTTCTCGGGGCAGCCAAGATTCTGGCCGTCCATTCCTTGATGTGGACGCTTGAAAATCCAATGGGGAAAGGGCATCCGGATGCCGGCGACGACCATATGATTGAGGCGCTTGCAAATCATATTCATCGAAAACTTCACGAAGTAAATCCCAAGGGTATAAACCTGTCCGAATTGGCGTATCAGACAAAGGCGGATCATGAAGAAATGGAAAAAACCGGCCTTCAAACCGCCAAAGCGCATTTGCCGAAACGAAAAATTGATACCGGGCATTGCAACCAATGCCTGTTATGTTCGGAAGTCTGCCCAACGGATGCCGTTAGGTTTACGCCGTACCCGGAATTCGGCGATGGGTGTGTTTTTTGTTTTAATTGTATGAGAAAATGTCCGGAAGAGGCAATCATCGCCGATCTGTCGGGTATTTGGCAACGAATCAGAGACAGGGCGGCTTATTTTTCCGAGCGGCCTTATTCACAGATATTTTATTAAGTGTCCATTTATGAATGGACACAGTGTTCCTGTATTTTATGACGAGATGTCTTATCTGTGCTTTACCGTGCAAAAGGAAACAGAGGAATTTTATTATGCCCGATAAAACACTAGGCCCTGATGATCGTATACAAATGCTGCGCAAGTTGTACGAAGACAAAATTCCTTTTAACAAGGTTTTGGGTTTTAAGATTGAATCGTTGGAGATAGACGATTTGCGTATTAAGTTCGAGATGAAAGACGCGTTCATCGGAAATTTCGTTCAGGGAATTCTTCACGGGGGTGTGATTTCTTCGGTTTTGGATACCACTGGAGGACTAACCGCTTCTTTGGGTGTTCTTCAGAAAATGGCCGGACGTACGGCCGAAGAAATCGGTAAAAGTCTGACGAAAATCGGTACTATCGATCTTCGCGTCGACTTTCTGAGACCGGGTAAAGGAAATTATTTTGTTTCGACGGGCGCCATCATGCGGGCCGGAAGGCGGGTCAGTGTCACCCGAATGGAGCTGTACAACGATCAGAAAATTTTAATCGCCGTCGGCACCGGAACATACATTGTAGGATAGATTATAGTATCGCTCTCCATTCATTTCAGAAAAATGTCTGTTAAAACCACCGGTCGAAGTCCGGAAAATAATTATTTTAAAATGTGTAACTGTTTGATACGAATATGTGAAAAATTCAGATGCCGATATATGGTTTTGCCCGACATCGTGACTCGAAGTGGTGAACATTTATGAAGATATTTTCGGCAGCAAGCCTTAGAACACGACTATATCTGCTGGTTTTGGCCGCATTCATACCGGTGTGCATCCTGTTATTTTATACCGCCGAGGAGCAAAAAGCCATTGAAACGAATGCGATTTTAAATAACGCGATACTTCTCGCACATTCCGCGGCCAATGAGGAGCACCAGCAACTGGAGGCAACCCGCCATCTGTTGATTGCCGCATCGGAATTTCTTTTGCAGAACGACGCCGGATCCGACAGGACAGAGCACTTCTTTGATGATCTCATTAAAGAATCTCGAGGGTATGTGGATTTAGGGGTTTTAACGCCCCATGGAAAGCTTTTAAACAGTGTCCGCGGCGTCCCTCCCTTCAAAGGGTCTGAAAAACCGGCGTGGTTTGTCCGGTGTATCACAGAGAAGATTTTTACAATGGGTGATTACAAAGTCGACCAGATTACCCAAGAACCTATGCTGTATTTTGCTTTGCCGGTCCTGGATAAACACCGGCAGGTGAAGGCTGCTGTTTTTGCGGCGATAACCCTGAACTGGATCAATCGATCGATTTATAGGTCCTTTGCAGAATTGCCGCAAGGTTCCACCCTGATCCAAATTGATGACGGCGGAGATATTCTCATATATAAACCGCATTTGCAAAAATGGATTAAACAGGATCACTTCGATCGATCACTGCTGCAGTGGATCTTAAAACACAAAACAGGTATAAAAAAAATCATCGGGGAAGACGGTGTTTCCCGTATTTATGCCTTTGCGCCGGCGCCCAGCTCTCTGAAAGCCCGACGCCACTACATATCGCTGGAAATTCCTCAGAAAATCGCATTCGCGGCCTCCCAACGGGTTTTTTTCCGCAATATCATTTTGCTCGGATTTATCGCAATATTGGCGGTGCTTATTATATGGTGGGCCGGTGATGCGCTGGTTCTCAGGCGCGTCAATATGATTGTAAAAGCCAGTCGAATGCTTGCTGAGGGTGATCTTGCCACCCGTGTCGGACCCATTCGCGGCGGTGACGAGATCAGCCATTTGGCCCGTGTCTTTAATGACATGGCGGCTGCTTTGGAACTGCGCGAAGTCCGGGAATATGAGGCCAAAGAAGCCCTCGAAAGATCCAGAGAACAGCTCAGGGATCTTGCATCCTATCTGCAAGATGTCCGCGAGCAGGAAAGGACACGAATCGCTCGAGAGATTCATGATGATTTCGGTCAATCGCTGACGATCTTAAAAATGGATTTGTCATGGCTGAAGAAGCACATGATTCAGGATCAACCGCAGGTTCAGAATAAAATTGATGCCATGTTCAAGGTTATCGACACGTCACTGCAAACGCTCCACGTCGTATCATCGGAACTTCGACCGGTCATATTGGATGATTTCGGTCTTGAATCCGCCATCGAATGGCAGGCCGAAGAGTTTCAGAAGCGAACCGGTGTCCGATGCCGTGTTTATTCCAGTGTCTCCAACCTCGATCTGACCAAAGACCAGTCGACTGCGATTTTTCGTATATTTCAGGAAACCCTGACCAATATCATGCGACATGCCGGTGCAACCAAAGTTGACGTCCGGTTGGAGATTAACAAAGATACGCTGACACTGGAAGTCGCGGACAACGGCCGTGGAATTACCGAAACTGAAATCGGTAATTCCCAATCCTTCGGACTGCTGGGCATACGGGAGCGCCTTTATCCCTTAAACGGGCAGGTTGATTTTATCGGTCATCCAAACAAGGGAACACGCGTCATCGTCCGCGTCCCAATTCCTATAAAAGGAGGGGCAGAATGATCAAGCTGATTATTGCCGACGACCACCCCATCGTTCGCGAGGGGTTGAAGCAAATTATTGCCGACTCTTCCTATTTTGTGGTTTCTGATGAAGCCGGCACCGGTGCCGAACTTTTGGCCAAGGTCCGTGAAAATGATTTCGATGTCATTTTGCTGGACCTGAAAATGCCGGGAATGGACGGCCTGGACGTATTAAAACAACTGAAAGTCGAAAAACCCAAAATTCCGGTGATTATTTTGACGGTTCATCCTGAAGCCCAGTATGCCTTGCGAATTCTTCGGGCCGGCGCATCCGGGTATTTGACCAAAGAAAGCGCTTCCTCCGAATTGATAGCAGCCATCCGAAAAGTAAATCGCGGCGGCAAATATATCAGTACCCATCTCGCTGAAAAGATCGCTTTTGCCCTGGATGCGGATTCCGAGAAGATGCTTCATGAGACGTTGTCGGATCGAGAGTATCAGGTGCTGTACATGATTGCTTCGGGTAAAACCGTCACGGAAATCGCGAAAGAACTCAACTTAAGCGTCAAGACCATCAGTACGTATCGCGCACGAATTTTGGAAAAAATGAATATGAAGACCAACGCAGAGCTCACCCGTTACGCATTTCAAAACCATCTCATCGATTAATCTTCGAATGACGCATTTTATGTCAGACGATGACTGACATGGCGTTTTCCTGATTTCCTACAATATTTTCAGACGATCACTGATTTTCGAAATTTTTCCTGCTGCTTATATTGATTTAACAAGAAAATGGATAGGTCATGAAAGACTCAAAGGAGGGCCATTTTATGGAACCTGTATTTATAAGCGGCGCGGAATCGGAAAAAAGCCCGATTCAGGAATTGTTTAAAAAACTCGAATCCGATAAGGGCGGCCTTTCCTGGTCAGAAGCGGAAAATCGGCTTAAGCAATACGGCTTTAACGAGATCGAGGAAAAAAGGGTCAGTCTGTTGCGCAAATTTTTGGGGTATTTTTGGGGACCGATTCCCTGGATGATTGAGGTCGCGGCTATTCTTTCTTTGGTGGTCCGGCATTGGGCTGATTTTTACATCATCATCGCGCTTTTGATTTTTAATGCCATTGTGGGCTTTTGGCAGGAATATCAGGCAGGTAATGCCGTGGATGCACTCAAAAAGAAACTGGCGCTAAAGAGCCACGCACTGCGAGATGGAAAATGGCAGGAAGTGCCGGCCAAGGAACTGGTTCCCGGCGACATCATCCGTTTGCGTCTGGGAGAAATCATTCCCGCTGATACCAAACTCTTTGACGGCGACTATCTCAGTGTGGATCAGTCCGCGCTCACCGGCGAATCATTGCCGGTGAACAAGAAACAAGGCGACATTGCGTATTCCGGTTCGATCGGAAAACAAGGCGAAATGGTCGGTCTTGTCACCGCCACAGGCAACAATACTTTTTTCGGGAAGACCGCCAAACTCGTTGTCGGGGCAAAAGCCGTCTCTCATTTTCAAAAAGCCGTGCTGCAAATTGGGGATTATCTGATTTATATCAGCCTCGGTCTGGCAGTCATCCTGGTCCTGGTACAGCTGTTTCGCGGGACGCCCTTTCTTGAACTGGTTCAGTTTGCCCTCATTCTTACCGTGGCTTCCATCCCGGTGGCCATGCCGGCGGTGCTCTCCGTAACCATGACTGTCGGTGCACTGGCACTGTCCAAGTTTAAAACCATTGTATCCCGGCTGGAGTCCATTGAAGAAATGGCGGGTATGGATATTTTATGTTCTGATAAAACCGGGACCCTGACACAGAATCGGCTCACATTGGGAGAGCCTTTGATATTCGGCGCGCGAAACAATCAGGAGCTGATTTTGGCCGCCGCCCTTGCTTCAAAGCCAGAAAATCAGGACGCCATCGATCTGGCGGTCATCGGTGGAGTTCAAGATCCGGAAGCCCTGCGAACGTATGATCAACTGAAATTTTTGCCTTTCGATCCCATCCACAAACGCACGGAGGGAACGGTCAAGGATACTCAAGGCAGGAGCTTCAAAGTCACCAAAGGGGCGCCTCAAGTGATTCTCGAAATGAGTGACGCCGGTGATGACACGAAAAGAAAAGTGGAAAAGGCGGTAGATGAATTTGCCGCCAAAGGATATCGGACCTTGGGTGTGGCACGATCCGAAGAAAATGGATCCTGGCAATTTTTAGGTATTCTACCGCTATTTGATCCCCCCCGGGATGATTCGGCCGAGACCATTATGCAGGCCAAAGCGCATGGTGTTCAGGTCAAAATGGTTACCGGAGACAATCTTGCCATCGGCCGGGAAATCTCCGGGCAGCTTGGCCTCGGGAAAAATATCGAACCGGCGGACAGTCTGCTTGCCGCCAATCAAAAAGAAGGACAAATGGCCCCTGATGTCGCGGATCAGGTCGAGCAGGCGGATGGGTTTGCCCAGGTGTTTCCCGAGCATAAGTTCGGTATTGTCAAAGCCCTGCAAGCCCGCGGCCACATCGTGGGGATGACCGGTGACGGTGTAAATGATGCACCGGCTCTGAAACAAGCGGATGTGGGTATAGCGGTCAGCGGCGCCACCGATGCCGCCCGTGCGGCAGCGAGTCTGGTCCTCACGGCACCCGGCCTGTCGGTGATTATTAATGCGGTCGAAGAAGCCCGCCGGATTTTCGAGCGGATGAATTCCTATGCCATCTACCGCATCACGGAGACCATTCGAATCATGGTTTTTGTGGTATTGGCGATGTTGGTTTTCAATTTTTATCCCATCACCGCAATTATGATTATTTTACTGGCCTTTCTCAATGATGTTCCGATTATGACCATTGCGTACGACAAGACATATCTCAACCCAAAACCGGTGCGCTGGAATATGCATCAGGTTATCGTGGTTTCCACCGTCATGGGATTGACAGGGGTCACAGGCAGTTTTCTGATGTTGTACCTGGCCATTGACTGGCTGCACTTGAGTGTGCCCCAGATACAAACCTATATATTTCTCACCTTGACGGTCGCCGGGCATATGACACTATTCGTTGCGCGAAACAAGGGTTTTTTTCTGAAAAAACCTTATCCGGCGCCGGTTATGATCTGGTCGGCAGTTGCGACCAAATTGCTCGGGACGCTGATGGCGGCGTATGGTTTTGGCCTCATTACGCCCATAAGTTGGAAGGACATCGGCATCGTCTGGGGATATGCCATTATCGGGGCATTTTTTACGGACTGGGCTAAAATCACTGTTTATCGCCATTTTGCCATGGAAAGCCCGCGTCATGAGGGATTTCTTAAAAGGGTTCAAGAAACTATCACACCCCATGCGCGCCACCATCATGGCATGTTTCAAAGGAGATAATTTGCTTCTCAACTCATCGAGAGACCAATGCAGAAGGATATTCATATTATTTAAATAAACCAGAATTAGGCATAACCTTCCGGAATCCGCATCGCTTGACAGGATTTGTCGGAAAACCACCGACATCCGATTGCGCTAAACGCCTACAACAAGATCAGACGATATCCGATTTCTATATTGCTCGGTATGGATTATTATAGGATAAAAATAGAAAGGAAGGTCTGCATGAAAAGAATCTACATCGTCGATGATTCCGTCAAACTGCGGAAAACATTGTGCGAGCTGCTGTCTGACGTTGACAATGTCCAAGTTATCGGACAGGCTGGCGATGCCGGGGAAGCACTCGACGATATTCGCATTCTCAAACCCGATACCGTTCTTTTGGATATCCGGCTTCCCGGTAAAAACGGTATCCAGTTGCTTGGCGAAATCAAGGAATTGCAGCCTGACATAACGGTCGTTATTATGACCAATTATGATTATCCACAATATCGTCAGCAGAGTATTCGAGCTGGCGCCGATCACTTTTTCAACAAGACCCGTGAATTTGAAAACATCATCGAAGTCTTGAAGGGGTGATTTGACGGATTGTTGAGTTTGAATGAGAGTGGACCAGTTGATTTTCATGAGGAGATTCATGTGATTAAAACCGTCAAAGGAGGCAAACAATGAAAACATTTAAAAATATTCTCGTCGTCAGTCGATCAACGAAATACTGCCGCGAGGCGGTAGAGACCGGCATTTCGCTGGCACACCAGTATGGCGCAAAACTTTATCTTCTGCACGTGATTCATGACCCGTTCAACCTGGACGGCTGGAACTTGCCTGTCTACAGCTTCCATAATGAATATGAAAAAATGGTCGCCGATGCCCGAAAGGCTCTGGATCACATGGTAAAGGTTGAGAAAGACAAAGGATTGCCGGTTACGATATGGGTTAAGGACGGTCCGCCGGCAGAAGATATCAAGAAGGTCGTCGAAGAGGAAAATATCGATCTGATTGTCATGCTGGCCCATCATGAGGGGCGTTTGGAACATTTTCTTTTCGGCCGAACCAACGATGCTATTCTGCGCGATTTGCCCGCATCCATTTTGCTGGTAAAAAAAGAAGAATAAGCCTCGATAGAGATGGGACATGCGAAAAGAGAATACTAAGGGCTCGCACAAAAATAACTTCACATTTTCGCATCCCGTCTTCAGGCCATCTTTGCCCGATCCTCAACCGCCAAATCCTCGAAATAGGCCTGCTATTCCTGTGGTTTGGCAATTTCGGATCGAACAAATCTGACCCAAATCCGGGCGCCAATTCTGTGAAATTATTTTTGCGCGAGCCCTAAATTGCCGCCGCCTCTTCTTCCGGGACCTTTAACAGTAGAACATTTACCTTGTGATTTGCGCGTTTGTAACCTATAAGCCCTGTTCCGGTCATCGCCAGACTCAGCAATGCAAGGACCCCGTCGAAAATTGACCACCAGGAAAAACCGAACATACGAAAGAACGCAATGCTCAGCGTAAAAAATGCCAGTCCGGTGCGAATGAGGGCCAGATAGGTCCTACCTTGAGCCAGAGCCGTTCGCATATTCGAAAAAACCGTTCGGGTGCCGGCAAATGCTGTGCGTTTCTCTGAAAACTGTGTGCGAGTGGCGGCCATTCTATTGCGCTGTTCGGCCAGATTGTTCCTGGATCGTGAAAAATCCGTGCGCAATACAGAAAGATTCGTTCTCTGGCCTGCAAGAGATGTACGTTCATGAGCCATCTGGGTGCGGATATCGGACAGTTCGGTGGATTTGGTGGAAAGGGTTGTCTGCTCACGGACGAGCGCGGTCCGCTCTTTTGCCATATCGGTTCGATGTGTAGCGAGGGTATTGGTGACGGCCGCATGTTCCAGCAAATTCGAGGCGGATTCAGTTTGCTTTTTTTCCAAATCATGGATGGACCTGTTGATTTCAGTACCGGTTCGCTGATTATCCACCGTCTGAATCAGCAACGCGTGAATTGCCTCTAAAGTGGATGCGATCTGTTCGCTATATCTCTCTTCATCCATTGTGTTTTCCCTCCTGATGCCTTGAGGAAGCGGGGTTATAATTCTTATCCATGCCCATTCCGTATTCATGTATCCAGGTCCGGAATTGACGGTTATCTTCAAACTTGGACGCATATCCGGGGCTATAACGAATATCCATCGTGCCGGACACTGCCGCCTGAACAATCTCCATGATCGTTGTCAGCTCATCGCTTTCTAAATAGGGACCGATGAGAGAGACGCCGTCGCTTTGGACATCGGCCCGTATTTCCATCGTTGCCGTACGGGGATCGGTGACCAGTGACTCCTCGATTGCCGTTGCAAGGTAGAGCTGCTCCACTTCGGCCCTTGATTCCCGAGAGGCTTGAAAATCCTCCTCCGCCATGATGCATTCGAGAACGGCGCAGGCCGCTTTCAAGGATACACGATCCAGATTCACGGTGATATCGTATAACATGGTATCGCGTATGTCCTGCGCATACATGAATCTTGCCCACTTTATGCGCTGGTCGTCTGCATTGACGATATACTCGCGGGCCTTTTTCTCATCGCATGCCAGACGCTGCATGGTCATGGTCAGGCGCATTTGCAGGGGCGCTTCGATACGGACCCGCACCAGATGCCTAAGATGCGGCAAAAGGAGGTGGCCTGAATAGCCGTGATATACGACATGGTCATACCGGATTTCCTCAAGCAAGGCCTTTCGCATGAGAACCATATACGGCCATCTGAGTTCACTGAATTGATCGTACGCGGAAGCTGCTTCGGCAAGTTTTTCAAGAACCCGTGCGGCGATCTCTCCATGTTTGTTGACGTCGCTAACCAAATCTTCGCGAGAAATGCAGCGAATGCCTGTTTTATCATGGAGACAATCCACCAGCAGGTGAACGCCGGACATGGTTCCCCTTGAAATAAAAATAACCGGCATTTGTCAGCCCTCCTTTTTCATGGGGAATGCTGGATTCTATTGTATTAGGTCTATGGTGAGGGGCATCGCTAAAATATTGAAGCAAAGACCAATAGGTCCAGTTTATTTCTTAACACCACACGGCCAAATTGTCTATGATCGAAAATTCGTCGTGAAAAAAACGGCGCTTTAATTGCAGCTGGGGACTCGTCGTTTAATCCGGATTTATCAATTCGCTGATTTTTTCCATGCCTGCGGGCCCAGGATCTCGAGGATATCCTGTTCATCGATTTTTTCTTTTTCCAAAAGAATATGCGCCATGTCTTTGAGCTTCTCTTTCTCCTTTATAAGAATCTGTTTGGCATCTTCATAACATGTTCGAATGATCTCTTGTGTTTCTTCATCGATGATCTCTTCAAGTTTTTCCGAGCGTTGCTGAAGCATCGGACCTTGACCGAGAAACGGATTCTGGTTTTTTTCCACAAGGGATAAGTTGGGTGCGTGTCTACTCATACCGTAAACGGTAAGCATATTTCTTACGATATCCGCCACTTTTTCAAGGTCGTTGGAAGCGCCCGTTGAAACTTCGCCGAACACCAGTTCTTCTGCTGCCCGGCCGGCCAACAGCCCCTTGATTTTTCCGAGCAATTCGGACCGTGACATCAGAAAACGATCTTCCAAAGGGGTTTGAAGCGTGTATCCCAAAGCGCCGATGCCGCGGGGGATAATGGAAACTTTCTGTACGGGATCGGCGCCGGGAGTCAAGTGCCCGACAATGGCATGTCCGGATTCATGATAGGCAACCACCTCCCGTTCATGGGGATTGATCAGCCTGTTTTTCTTTTCCAGACCGGCAATGACCCGTTCGATGGCATCTTGGAAGTTGTGGTGGGAAACCGTGCTGCTGCCTTCACGGGAAGCCAGAAGGGCGGCCTCGTTGCAGACATTGGCAATCTCAGCACCGGCAAATCCCGGTGTTTCGGCGGCCAGTGTGTGAAAATTCACATCTTTATTTAAACTGAGATTGCGGGTGTGTACCTTAAAAATTTCTTTACGTCCTGCGAGATCCGGCCGGTCTACGAGGATCTGGCGGTCGAAACGGCCGGGCCGCAACAATGCCGAGTCGAGAACTTCGGGACGGTTTGTGGCTCCCATAATGATGATGCCCACTTGGGGATCGAAACCGTCCATTTCCGTGAGCAATTGATTCAGCGTGTTTTCTCGTTCATCGTTGCTGCCCGTGTAAACACCCTGGGATCGGCTTTTACCCACGGCATCAAGTTCATCGATGAAGATGATGCAGGGTGCTTTGGTTTTCGCATCCTTGAACAGATCCCGGACACGGGCCGCCCCTAAACCGACGAACATTTCTACAAAATCCGATCCGCTCAGACTGAAAAAAGGTACACCCGCTTCACCGGCGACTGCCCGGGCCAAGAGCGTCTTGCCCGTGCCAGGGGGGCCCACCAGCAGGATACCCTTGGGAAGCTTGGCACCCAGCCGGGTATAACGGTTCGGTTCCTTCAGAAAGGAAACAACCTCTTTGACCTCTTCCACCGCTTCGTCGACACCGGCCACGTCCTCGAAGGAAACTTTTTGAGACGAATCAACTTCATAGATTTTGGCCTTGCTTTTGCCCATGCTCAAAAAATTGCTGCCTTTGCCCATTCGGCGCATAATAAAGCTCCAGAGAAGAAAAAAGAGCCCCAAGGGAATGATCCAGTCTGAAATAAAATGTGAGAACCAGTGGGATTCGATCTTGCCGCGATAATTAATGTCGTGACGCTGAAGATCTTGTAGAAGTTGTGGATCTTTCAAGGGTACCACCGTGAATTGGCGATCACGTTTTTGTTGACGTTTACCGGCCAATTCGCCGAAGTCCAGATACCATGGCGTATGTTTTTGATGTGGTGTGAAATTGGATTGTTCTTGGGAAAGGGCAGCGTCCGGTTTGGTTTTTCCTTCTGTAGCGGGTCCTTTCTCCAATCCGTAGATTCGATCCGGCTCGATGATCACGTTTTGGATCTTGTTCATCCGGATCAAATTTTTAAACTTGCTGTAAGAAATTTCCTTGACGGCCGTTCCGGAAAAAAAGATCGTTTCCAGAAACAGGATCAATGAAAAAATGATGAGGTAGTAACCTAGTGAAAATTTTTTTCGATCTTCCATATCGGCCTCTGTGTAATCTTTACGTGCCATGGTGCGGAGTCGCTGAAGTCCACGGTGCATGACGGACGGTTTGCGCCGTCATGCACGCATGGCCTATCGATCTGCATCTTACTCGACCATCACCCGGATGTAACCGGTTTGACCGGTTCGGTGGTCCAGGACCAAAAATTGAGCCCAGTGGTGGGGTTTCAGGGATTGAACGACATTAACGAAACTTTGTACGCCGCTCACGGGTTGACCGTCAATGGACAGGATAATATCATTGACTTCAAAACCGGCTTTCCCCAGTAATCCGTCCGGCTGGAGCAATTTTATGGCTACCCCCTTAGGTTCTTGCATGCCATATTTCTGAGCCTCTTTGTCTGTTACGGGTCTCACCACCACGCCCAGTCGCTTGTTCACGGAAGCCGCCATTATTTTAACGGCGTTTTGAAGATTACCGATTTTAACCTTAAGGTTTCGTGATTTTCCATTTCGCATGACGGTCATGGTGACTTCCTTCCCGATGGTTGTATTTGCCACCAGATTTTGCAGGTCCGATGCATTCTGTATCTTGTTTCCCTCATACCCCGTTATTATGTCGTTTTTTTGAAGACCGGCTTTATCGGCCGGGCTTCCTTTAACCACTTCGACGACAAGAGCGCCTTGGGAAACATTAAGCTTCATGGACTGCTGCAGCGCCGGTGTGACGTCACGGATACTAACGCCCAGCCAGCCGCGTATCACCTTGCCGTTCTTGATAAGCTCATCGGCAATATGAACGGCGATTTTGCTCGGAATAGCGAAGCCGATGCCTTCGAATCCACCGGATTCGGATATGATAGCGGAATTGACCCCGATGACCTGTCCTTGCAGATTCAGTAAGGGGCCCCCGCTGTTACCCGGATTTATGGCGGCATCGGTCTGCAAATAGTCCTGGTAACTGCTTGGGTTCAAAATGCCCCGACGATGCTTGGCGCTGATGATGCCCTGGGTGACGGTCTGGTCCAGCCCCCGCGGGGCGCCGATGGCCACCACCCAGTCGCCGACTTTCAATTGATCCGAATCCCCGAAAGTGACATGGGGAAGCTTTTCGTCGGTTTTTATACGAACGACGGCAAGATCTGTCTTTGGATCGGTGCCGACGACTTTGCCCGGATATTTACGTCCGTCCGCCAGAAACACCTGGATTTTGTTGGCGCCGGCGACGACATGGTTATTGGTCAGAATATATCCTCTGGCATCCATGATCATGCCGCTGCCCAGTCCTTTAAGTTCTCTTTTGAATTTACGAGGCATTCGTTGATTGGGAGCGTTGAAGAAATAATGAAAGAACGGGTCGTTCTCAAAGGGCAAAAACGGATTGCTGACTTCCTGGCTCTGGGTGACCTCAATATGGACCACCGCCGGAAGCGCTTCCTTGGCAACCCTTGCGATAGCGGTACTCAGATCTTCGGCTGACGGATTGACCTTCATCGGCGCTGCGGCCTGCATGGAAGGACCGGCATTTGTCGCCGCGCTGGCGACGGCGACCGAATTCTGTGCAGCCGCTGAACCGGAAGACCGTGACTCGCATTGGGTCACCCCCAGAGTCAGTAGCAAAACAACGAAGATAAGCAGGTAACGCATGGTTCGAGTGTGTTTGTAAATCATTTTATCCTCCTAACTTTTCTGTTTTGATGAAAATACCCGGATCGATCTAAATTCCGGAAAAGATGAGCTCCTTTGAAGTTGATATTCTATCATTGCGCCGGGCTGCGATTGACACTGAAGGATGCAATTTCAAAAGAAGCCGTTAAACTTATTCTTTTTCATTTTCAGCTATCATCATTTTAATCATGTTTAAAAAATTCGGTATAAGCCTCCTTCTGATTTTCCTGTAGGAGATTGCCAGAACTTGCTGTCGGTGAGTGTCCTACAGCCATAGGTCCCCATAGACCAAGCAACGCATTTCGATGTTTTCAGGCGTGCGTATTTTTGCGTGTCATCAGTCCCGCCAGCAGGACCGCCAGGATGCCGGTCATGAAAATGCCGTCAAAAGTTCCGGCGCCGCCGATGGAAGCGATGGGAGCTCCAAGACCCTGTATTTTACCGAGATTCAAAAGATCTGCACCGATTAGTGTGCCGAGTGTGCCGGAAATGTAGGCCAACGCCGGGGCATACTTTGCGGACAGCAGCATCGCTACTGCCGTGGCTGCCGCGAGAGGAACCAGAAGCGGTACGGCGATACCCAGTCCCGTTACCGGATGGGCCAACCAATGAACGACAACCGACACCACAGCGACCCCGAGCAGCGCCGTGCCGAAAAGTCGATTCTTGAAAATCAGATAAATGGATAGAATAGTAGGAATAACAGCCCCGCCGACGTTGACCGCGATAACTGTTCCCGGATATTGCGTGACGGTGGGAATGATATATGGAATACCGAAAAATGTCACCTCGCCGGCGGTCCGAACGGTTTCCGGCGGCAATTGATAAACCGGAATATTGATGTAGCTGCCCAAAAAACACATCAACAGCAGCAAAAATACGTAACGCCGGTTGACACCGATGGTCTGGTAAGCGTATCCGAGAACGCCCACTTCAATCATGACGATCAGAAAAATAAACAGAAAAAAGAGTATCAACAAAAACGGCAAGGCCAACGGGAAATAGTGCAGCATAATTTTCCTCCTGTGAAAATCTGACTTCCGACTAATGGGGTGCCGGACCTTCTGTGACCTGGACCAGGCTTTTGACCCGAAGCTGCCTGACAAATGCCGATTTGACCTGTTGGGCCGTCAGTGCCATATAGCGTTTTGCGGCTCGGCTCGGTTCGTCCAAAGGAAGGTCCAGGACCGACCGGTGGATGTACCCCCGGGCAATGCTTCCCAAGCTTGATTCGGCCAGCGGAATTTCTCTCAACAGCATCGCTTTTGCCCGCCGTAGCTCAATGGGGCTAACCAGTTGCGTTTGCATCATTTTCAAGTTTCGTTCTACGATGGCGCGCGCCCGAGAGACGTTGGATGGGTCACTGGCGTAAGTCACCGCAAAGGTGCTGCGGGTTTTACCCGCTTCCAGATCTACTCCGACAGAATACACCAGACCGGTTTGCTCGCGCAGGTCCCGGTACAGACGTGTGGCATAAAACCCGCCGCCCAGCACGTGATTGCCCAGATTCAGGGCATAGTAATCCGGATCCGAACGGGTTATGCCCAGAGTTTCGGCCAGTATGACCTCATCCTGAATCCGGCTGGTGTCCGGAACGTTGACGGTGGAAGGAGCGTTTGACGGTACACGGGGAAGCAAAAGGTCGGGTTTTTTACCGACGGCTTTCCAGGCGCCGAAGTATTTGTTTATGACCGACGCTGCCTTTTCGGGCGTCACGTTTCCGATGATCACGATAACGGTCTCGTCGGGCCGAATAACAGTGCTATAGTAATTTCGAACATCCTTTAATGTCAGCGCGGCCACAGTTTTCGGCGTGGCCCAGTGCAAGGCAGGATCGTGCCGGGGCAACAAAGCGGTTTTCAGTGTCCGGTGGGTCAATACATCGGGACTTTGCTCTTTTCCCGCAGCAATGGCTTTGACCTGGCCTCGGACGATTTTGAATGCCGTATCCGGCAGGGCCGGATGCAGCAAGTCGTCCGCCAGCAACTGTACCCCTCGATCGAAATGACCCGTCAGAACCTGCAAAGAAAAATCCGTTCCCACGGAAACGTTTGCGGCGATGTCATCCAGGGCTTTTTGATAGGCCTTCCGGCTCATTGTTTTGGTTCCGTAACCATAGAGTCCGTCCAGAACCTCGTCGACGCCTTCCTTGCCGGGAGGTGTTTGCAGGTATGGATTGTTCTTAACATGTCCGTATATGCTCACCGTATGGCTGACGGACTCCGGTTGAACAATCAGTTTGATACCGTTGGGCAACGATTTTACTACGGGATTGAGATTCGAGGTGG
>Ga0316575_10000091_pt1 | contig 21815 bp, 15 predicted proteins | sample J5NA_FD_203072 | JGI IMG/M metagenome (GOLD analysis project Ga0316575, IMG submission 203072) | Rhizosphere microbial communities from salt marsh grasses in Alabama, United States - J5-7_050615r2r3 | ecosystem: Host-associated > Plants > Roots > Rhizosphere | place: USA: Alabama | collected...
CCGGATAACTAAAATCTAACGAATTAACATGGATAAGCGCGATCCGTATCCTGTAAATTACCTGTGAGGCACACCACTAGGATCCATTGACCTGCGAAATGATATCCCATGCGTCTTCTGCGGTTTCTACGAATTGAAAAAGATCCAGATCTTTGGCTGAAATCGTTCCCTCCTCTACCAGGGCATTAAAGTTAATCACCCGTTCCCAGAATTCCCTGCCGAAAAGCAGAATCGGTATGGCGTTGACTTTTTGGGTCTGAACCAGGGTCAGCGTCTCAAAAAGCTCGTCCAGCGTACCAAATCCCCCCGGAAATGCCACCAGGGCTTTGGCACGCATCAGCAGATGCATTTTACGGATGGCAAAATAATGAAATTGAAAGGTTAACTCCGGAGTAATATAGGGATTGGGGGCCTGTTCAAAGGGCAGCACGATGTTCATGCCGATACTCGGGATGCCGGCTTCGTGAGCGCCCCGGTTGGCAGCTTCCATAATACCGGGGCCCCCGCCGGTAATCACGACCAGCATATCTTTACCGGTGTGGCTGGAAATGAGGCCGCCGAGTTTACGGGCTTCCTCATAATATTTGCTGTTGGCCAGAGCCCGCCGGGCAATATTGACTTTTTGTTTAAGGGCAGCATCATTTTTGTTTTTGCGATATTCGGCTTCGGCCGAAACCAGCCGGGCTTCAGCGGTTTTCGGCTCCGGAATTCTGGCGCTTCCAAAAACAACCACTGTCGATTCAATGTGGTTTTCCTGCAAAATCAGCTCGGGTTTCAACAGCTCGAGCTGCAATCTTACCGGACGCAACTCATCCCGCAAAATAAATTCTTCATCCTGATATGCCAGCCGGTAAGAGGAAGAGCGGGTATGCGGAGAATCAACGTGCAGATGGGCCGATTTGACATCATCGAGTGCCGAGATGAAAAACTTTTTTTTGGGTTTCTTGGAAGACATGGATCACACTCCTTATGGTCGGTTCATCTATCGGTTTGCCAAGCGTGTACAAAACCTGGATTAACTGAAAAAAATTCCGGATTACCTTGAACCCATTGATTAAATTTATCAGGGGTCTCAGTCTCAAGCAAGCCTTTTACCTAAATTGAGTGTTTCAAATTTTAAGGGGTGAAAAAAGGAAGCTAAAGTGCAGAAAAGCTGAAAGGGCGGCTAAAGGACACAGCTGACAAAAAGTGGCTTTATTAGCCGATGGTATCCAGCAGCGAACCCAGCATTTCATCCTGGGTTTCAATGGTTTTCAAGTTTGCCTGGTAGGCCCGTTTGGTGACCATAAGATTTGGAATCTCCTCCGTCAGATCCACATTGGAAGTCTCCTTTTCAACTGTCTTACCATTTTCGGTCACATCATATCGAAAGCCCGGGCTATCATCCCTTCTGATTTCGACTCGAACCCCCCCATTCTGTTCTGCTTGAAAAGTTGCCCGGTTTTTCTTGAAGCCATCCGTGTTGACATTGGCAATGTTGTCGGCGGTAACCCCCAGCTTCGTAACAAACGCCCTCAGAGCGGATACCGTGCTGTTTAATGCTGAAATCATTTTGCCCCCCAATAACCGGCCGAATGCAGTGCGCCGTGTTGTTCTTCAAAAAAAAACTTCCCATAATGCCGTTATTCTAACCGGAACATACTCCATCATGTATAGTTGTGAGAGCCCGAATAAGAAGATGCACGTGCATCTGAGAAGTTTTAAATGTTTAATACATTTTTACGGATTTGATTTACAATATCCGTGCCAATTCCCCCGAAAATATAAAATATATATTAATATCAATTATTTAAAAATTTTATAAAAACAGAAAAAAATCGGGAAATGACAAATAGTGTCATAATTTTTGCCCTAAAATGTCAATTTAAGCGGTTTGAGCCAATTTGAATTTCAGCCGGGAAGGTGGTAAGAAACTTGAACCTATCTCAAAAATAGTAGATAAGTTCTTGATATTGTGCCCGTGCAGAAGGCAAAAAATGAGATTTCAATTTTCCACAGCCAATCAAATCATTTTTGGACCCGGTACCGTCAAGCAGATTGCCCCGCTGGCGGTTGAAAGGGGAAGCCGGCCACTGGTGTTGACCGGTGGCAGCCCCGAACGGGCGTCCACGTTAATGGATGACCTGACCGCGGAGGGAATGGAAATTACCCGGTACCCGGTAGCCGCCGAGCCCACCGTTGATACGGCTCTTGCGGCAGTGCGCAGCGCCCGCCGCGCTGAATGTGATCTGGTAATCGGAATCGGCGGCGGCAGTGTGATTGACACGGGAAAAGTCGTTGCCGCGTTAATCACCAATCACGGCCGACTGGCGGATTACCTGGAGGTCATCGGCGAAGCCCGTCCTCTGGTTCATCCATCTGCTCCGTACATCGCCATACCGACCACAGCCGGCACCGGAGCAGAAGTGACCCGCAATGCCGTGCTGGGCTCAGCGCAACACCGGGTCAAAGTCAGTATGCGCAGTCCGTTTATGCTGCCGGATCTGGCAGTGATCGATCCCGATTTGACGCTTTCTTTACCGTCCGCGACCACGGCTGTAACCGGTCTGGATGCTTTCACCCAGCTCATGGAAGCATTTGTCTCCAACCAGTCCAATGCCTTGACCGACGGTATCTGTCGTGAAGGGCTGCAGCGCGTTGCCCATTCGCTGCAACGGGCCTACGAGAATGGAAGCGATCGCAGCGCCCGCGAAAATATGTGCCTGGCCAGTCTTTTTAGCGGAATAGCCCTGGCCAACGCAAAGCTGGGAGCGGTCCACGGCATTGCCGGTCCACTGGGCGGTATGATTTCCAGCGCCCACGGGGCCATCTGCGCCGCACTACTGCCCGATGTCATGGACACCAATATTAAGGCCTTGCGCAAACGCGCAGCGGATTCACCAGTCCTGGAGCGCTACGATGAACTCGCACGCATTCTGACCCGAAGCACCAAAGCCCGGGCTGAAGACGGCATATCGTGGGTAAAGGATCTCTGTCAGACGCTTCAGATCGAATCGCTGGAAAACCTGGGCCTTAGTAAAGCCGATTTTCCAGCTGTGGTGGCCAAGTCTCAGAAAGCCAGCAGCATGCAGGGCAATCCGATTCGCCTGACCGAAGAAGAAATACTGGAAATTCTACAAATGGCCTTTTAGCAAAATGGCGGAAACGGTCAGATAGGGCAAAAATTGCCGGAGGCGAAACACCTAAAGCGGTAATTTGGGGGCAGGAATGTGCAGGGTGATGCCGTAAAATCGATTTACCTGAAGACAAACGGGGGGGAGTCGTCGTCCAGGGCCACATGCCTTTTTGCGCGGTTGGGGGGCTTCATATCCTTTTTGATCTTGGGGAGGCCAGAACCGGCGAACAACCCTGTAAGGATAAAATGGACAACCCGATACAGCAGCCGCAAGAAATACAATACCCCATAGAACAGGCCCATACCGAATGCCACCTGCACAAAGGTCGGTTGGGTTGAAGTCCACAGACTGAATGCATTCCAGACTTCTGCCAGCCAATTTAAGGTAAGATCCATTTTTACGCTTTCCTGTATGGTCTTCTGATACCGTCGTCCCGATCCAATGTCAAGCGAACATTCAACCGCTATAAGCGGTCAAAATTTTGACGACCGCCGGCTGATTCCATTTTTCGCTGTCTTCGAAGATGAGCTGCTAATTTTGAGATAGGCTCTATACGCTTGATCTTTTCGTAATGTGCGCCGCCGGGAAAAAATTGGCATAGAAATTGAATTAATAAATTCCAGTGCGCATGGGCGCTTAAACAGCTTTAACCCGTGCGGCTTTTGTCCCAAGGGTCTAAACGCCCCGGGGGACTCTCCTCCTTTTACTGCCCCCGGGGCTTAGCTCACCCCGGGGGCTAAAATGAGATTGGCGTTATGAAGAATGAAAAGGCACCCAAGAATAAAAGGTTGAATAAATCATGATTTGCGTGGTGGAATACGGCGAACACATCGGAACCCTGAGAAACCTTTTCCCCGATAGCCAGCAGGCGGTTGTTTTTGCAGAACAGATTATTGCTTTATCCGACGCTGAATATCGATGTATCGGACCGCATCAGTGGTACTGTCAAGAGAAAAAAGAGTATGTCAAAATCGAAGGCATGGGGAATTGAAATTTTACCGAATTCGGATATCGGATAATTGATCAATTTTACAGTTAAAGTTTCCTCGGAAAGTACCGATAAATAAAACAACAGTGTGCAGGCGGGCACGCTGTTTGATATAATTCCTTAGGGAGGGGGTGGCTCGTGATGGGCCACCCCTATTTTTTTGGTTTTATCGCGGTGGTCAAAAAACCTTTCAAATTCAAACATTTTTCACGCATCCGTATAACCGGGCAACTGTTTATGCCGCTTTTATCATCCTTCCGATTGACCCGGTTGACCGGTTTCGATTGAATCCCTATAATATTATTACCTTAGATCGGACTGCGTCGTAATTCAAAGACAAAGAAGGACCCTTATGATCAAGCGCAATTTTGTTTTTGCAGCCGGTTTGATTATCGTGCTGCTGGCAGGCATCCTTTTATGCCGAACCGCGGTTTCTGCGGCTTCAATTGAAGTGCCCCGCATTTCAATTGAACGCACCAAACAGATGCTTTCCAACCCGGATGTGGTTATCATCGACGTGCGTACGGCGAAAACCTGGTGGCGAAGTACCAGCAAAATCAAAAATGCGGTGCGAGAAGAACCAGGCTCGCTGAAGCGCTGGGCGGAAAAGTATCCCAAAGAGAAAACCCTGATTTTTTATTGCTCCTGAAAAAATGAGAGAACCAGTGCCCGGGCGGCACGGCATTTCATAAAAAAAGGCTACCCGAATGTATACGTGCTTAAAGGCGGCTGGTATGCCTGGCAAAAGGCGGGATACCCGGTAGAAAAAAAATAAGCTTGAAAAATGATTTTTCAGGATATATGTTTTTTGGGGCCACCCCCCACTTTTTATATTCAGAAAGGTAAAAACTCTGAAAAATTATTCACACCTGTTATTGTCGGGAAAATTGTCCATGAGTGGTTTGGATAACTTAATCGCATTCATTGATAACGGCGGCACCCGTTCGGGTTCTGAGAGACGGCGATTTGCCGAGGACGAATTTGTACCTGAAAGGCGAATGCGATATGATCGCAGAAGCGGCGCCGATCGCAGAAGATCCCTCAACAAAAAAAGAAAGCAGGGCAAAGAGCGCCGCACCATATTTGTTGACTGATTCTTGCCTTTTGTAACTTCAACCAACCATTTGGCTCTTCACCATTGCCTTCAAAGGAGTTGGTGCGCGTATTCAACAGATAGAAATACCCTCCATAATTTTTTTCTAACGAAGCGAATTCGCTAAAATCGGCTTATATTAACAGGGTGTGGCGTTCGGAACGATCTACAAACCCCGGCCCCAGATGCCGAGTTGCCGGCTTGTCAACGGATTGGGAATTCCAATCGTCAATTAATTTATATAAAACAGCCCAAGCTGGAACAACGCTAAAACAGCCGCAAAGATTCGTTTAAAGCATTTTGTCCCGGCATCTAAAAACAGATACCGGCTATTGTTGTTTTTTAAAGGAGGATTCATGGCGAGCGCGAAATCTGGTAACGGCTCACCGGACTTCGCGCCGGCTGGATGGATAATAAGATGGATAGCTGCAAACCGGATGAGAAAAACAGTTGCCTGCTCCGTAAAGACAATTGCGGAGTCCGGCTGGAGTGCGCAAATTACTGCGTGGCAGGCTTGATGTCGCGTTGCAGCGCAGGCACGGTCTGGAATGATCAGAATCGGTGCAAATTCGCTGAAAAATCAACTGTTAGCAACCGATGCATGCATTATATTGAGGCCATCGACGGTCACTGTGACTGCGAGGGGGCCCAGAGAGAGCTCAGATGTGCTGTTAATACCAAAACGGATAAGCGCTAGCGCTTTGTATCGATTTGCCAAATCTTGGATATCAGGCATTAAAAAACCCCCGGGCAGCCCTCACACTACCCGGGGGTAATTTAATTGTGGCCATAGTGACGCATGATCAAAATCCGAATTCAACTCGTTTAACGATGTCCCGTTGTCGTCCACTATGACCGATGTGGGCAAAACCGCTACGGGACTTGCCCTGCCTGCCCTCAAATGATTATTACCAATGGCCAGCAACAATCATCTTTGTGCTGATATATTTGTATCACAACATATTGATAAATGTCAAGAAAAAATACTATATGTTGTATATACACGCGCTTATCAGCGACGGTAAATTGCCCTCAAATCAAAATGAAATCGTTGAAAATGAGTGCCTATTGACGAATTATTCAGAAATAGTGCAATATGGCTTTATACGTTCAAAATTATGCTTATTATTGAACCTTAAAGCCGTTAGTAGGGAATTTTTCGACTTTCAGGAGCAAAAAGCTGATGAAAACAAAAATACGAATGATTCTTTGGGTTCTTCTGATGGTTGCCCTTTCTTCACCGGTCACGGCAGACATCGATTTGACCGAACTGGTAAAATCGATCCAGCCAGCGGTAGCCACTGTCGTTGTCTATGATGTCAATAGCAATGTCGCCAATCTGGGTACCGGATTTTTCATTGATAAAACCGGAACTTTAGTAACGAATCATCATGTGCTTGTGGGAAAATTCAGCGCTGAAATCAAAACCGCCGACGGAAGCACCTACCCCATAAAAACGGTGGTTGCCGAAAATCGAGCAACCGATTTGATAAAAGTCAAAGTCGAAATCCCACCCGAAAAAATCCACTGGTTAGCGGTGGGCGCTGAGCCGCCCCTGGTTGCCCAGCACGTGGTTGTCGTGGGCAGTCCGATGGGGCTCGAACAATCTGTCAGTGACGGCATTGTTTCTTCGGTGCGGGAGATACCGGGCCTGGGGATTTTCTACCAGATGTCCGCCCCGATATCCCCCGGTTCAAGCGGCAGTCCGGTGGTCAATCTGCAAGGAAAAGTTGTCGGCGTAGCATCCTTTCAATTGTTGCAGGGTCAAAATCTCAATTTTGCCATAGCGGGCAATTCCATCCTCGACCTGAAAGCCGATAAACCCGAGCAATCACTCTCGGAATGGACCTTCAAACAAAGCAATCAAAAGTCACGATTGGCAGAGGAGATGTGCCGCAAAGGATTCAGTTTTTCGATCGGCGGGCAGGATCAGAAAGCCCTCGAGTATTTTAAGATGGCAACCGAAAATGACCCCAACAGCACGACAGCATGGTACGGTCTCGGATATTGCTACGCCGGCAAAGATTCCCAGAGGGATGCCATCGAAGCCTATAAGCAGGCCATTCGAACAAATCCGGCAAACGAGATCTCCCATTTCCATCTAGGAAATTACTACTTCAAAATCGGTCGCTACGATGATGCGATTGAAACATTCAAACAGGCGGTTTTAATAAATCCTGAATTTGAAGCCGCGTATTTTAACATCGGAATGGTTTACAATAAGGTCGGCCGGATTGAGGAGGCAAAAAAAGCATTTCAAATTGTAGTTCGCCTCAATCCGCAATCAAAAACAGCCTATTATAATATCGGGGTGGCTTCCACCAGACTCGGCCAATATGAACAGGCTGCCAGCGCTTATAAAAAAGCAATCGACATCGAGCCGGCATTCCCCGAGGCCCTTTTTAATCTGGGAGTTGTTTCCGGCGAGCTGGGCAACATTCAGGAAGAAATGGAAGCATATAAAAACGCCATCCGGGTTAATCCGGATTTTACACCAGCCCATTATGCCATGGGGCTGGCCTATTTAGAGCAGGGAGATAAGGCCTCCGCACTGCAAGAATATAAAATCCTTAAGAAACTCGATGACGATATGGCCGACAAATTATTTGAAGAGATTTATCGCTGAGACATAATTTATGGTACTATAAGCTATCTTAAAATTAGCAGTTCATCTTGGAAGACAGAGAAAAACTAGTTCCAAAGGTGCTCTAAAATTAGAAGTGCCTAAAATGCCTAAAATGAGCTAAAATGCCTAAAATTATGGTTTCGCTGCGCTCCATCTTTTATTTAAAATGATAGAATTCCTCAACTTTAGGCATTTTAGATCATTTCAAATTTTAGTGCATTTGTTGTTAGAAGCACTTTTATTAGGTTTAAAACTTTAGCATCCGATGTTAAATGCATTTTTGAAATAGGTACTAATGAACGAAGAATACATCCAACTGCCAAACCGGCGTGACCACAATTGTTTCGGCTGCAGTCCGCGAAACACATCCGGTCTGCAGATGAACTTTTACACAAACAAAAAAGCGGTATACTCAAAAGTAAAAGTGCCTGAGCATCTCTGCGGTTGGAATAACCTGGTTCACGGTGGCGTGCTGACCACAATTCTGGACGAGATCATGAGCTGGTCCGCGATCTATTTGCTCAAACGGGTGTCCATGACAAAATCCATGAGCATTGATTTCCTCAAGCCGGTTTATGTTGGCAATCCATTGAAAGCTGAAGGCACCGTTTTAGAGAAAAAAGGCAAACACGAAGCATTAATGCAAGGGCGGATTTATAATAAAGATGATGTTTGCTGCGCCAGTGCCACCGGAACATTTGCCGTTTTTTCACCGGCTGTGGCGAAACGGCTGAGTATCACCGACAGCGAATCGTTGCAATGGTTCGAGCAGATTTTCAACCTCAAGTGAGGTTGAAAAAGGTTTCAGGTAGCAGTGTTCAGATGTCGGGTGTCAGAGGGCAAAAATCAGACACCAAACAATTTTTCCTTGTTCGAATATCGAACAAGGAATTTCGAATGATGAAGTTTTCCTTTCCTTCGACATTCATTATTCCTTGTTCGGTGTTCTGCGGTTCTCTTTTTTATACTGCCTTAAACCTACTGACGGCTGTCTTCAGCCAGCGCTGCCAGGCCCAGAACAGTTTCGAGCTGAGATTTTAGCGGATTTTGATTTAAGGCATTCAAATGATCAAGCTGGCCCTTCAGCTTTTCGAAGGCCTTGCCGGTGATCCGTCCGCTGGAGGCGGCCGCCCGGATGCACAGCTGCAGGATGAAAAAACTTAAAAACAGGATCAGGCCGATGGCCCAGAAGGCGTGCATAAAAAAATCACCCGAAAGATAACGGCCGCTAAAAAAAGTCTGCAAGGTTAACCAACCGCAATAGCCCAGAAAACCGACGGCGGGCAGATTAAAAAAAAATTGCAGAATCAAACCGCTGAGCTTGGCGGTTAAGCGCTCGAGTTCGGCGTCTAATGCGTCCGTCCAGATAGCCGCAAGCTTGTGTTCGAAACCTTCCGTGCCGCTCAGCGCATCTTCCACTTTACGAATCGAGCCGTCAAAACCGCCCCGAACCATGGATCTGGCAATATCCGGCCAGTTTTCCAGGACCGCAAGCCGGTAATTCCTGAAAGCCGCTGTCATCTGTTGATCCTTTTGGGGTTCTTCAATTGCCGGTTGAGATTCCTTCGAGCGCTTTAGCGCCGACAGCGTGTTCAACACCTGGCGCACCGGGCGGCCGTGTCGAAAAACAGCCATGATGCCGCTGCCAAAAATCAACAGACGCGCCCAGATCGCAATCATCCATCCCATGGGCCCCAACCACCGCTGGGCCAGCTTCTGGTAAACCAGGACATTTAACCCGAATAGCGGCTGCGTTCCGATTGCCTGCATACCGGAAATGGCGCTGCCCAGCGCTTTTTTTTCGGTATCCACCATCGCGCCGGCCGCATCAGCCAATATCGCTTTATTTTTAAGAACTTCGCCACCGGCTTCCTCAAAGACAAAGTCCCGCAGGCGTTGGGCGTTTTCAATTCGGCGATCGATGACATATCCGGCCCGGTTGATGGTGTTTACCACCAGTTGTTTCAAATCCTCAAATTCATCAAAATTATGTCGCGGACCGGCGTCCGCGTCCCAATCTGGATCTTGCAGGTTGCGGCGGGCGGATATACAAAACACCCGATCGGCCGGAACCTGCCAGCCCATCCGGATGTGCTCGAGAAAATCCGGCACAATTTGCTTTTTGAGTTCGGGCTCATCCAGCCGGTCGCATTTATTCAGGACACAAACCAGAGATTCTCCGCTGAATTTTCGGATGAACGGCGCTAAAAAATCCAGGTGATCCCGTCGTTTGGGGTTTTCGGCGTCAAACACACAGATCAGCATATCGGATTTGGCTATGGTCCGTTCAACCAGGGGGATATGTTTTTTAAAGGCCCTGCTGTCCGTATCCGGGGTGTCGATCAAAAGCACATGCTCGAAGTCGTCGGCGGCGGGGGTTGAACGCGTTTCAACGATTTCGCTGTCAAGGGCCTCGATGAGTTGCCCGCCATCGTTTGGATTTGCGCTAAAAATGATCAGATGATCGGTGGTCGGCCGCCGATGGCCGATCTCCGAAAGGTCATCCACCCCGGCCAATGCATTTAAAAGGGTGGATTTGCCCGAACCACTGGGCCCGACAAGCGTGACCACCAGCTTGCGGTCGAAGCGCTCGGCGATGCCGTCGATCATGCCAATGGCCTGGCCGCATTGTTTTTCAAGTCGACGGCCCGGAAGCCACAGGGGCGCCCCGCCCAATTCGGAACTCAGCCGGTGTAAATCATTTTTAAATCCCTCGATTCTGCCCAGGGCTTTTAAGAGGGCTGTCTGGCGATCTAAATTCATTTCTTATCTTATTTCCCCCGCGCAGATATTCATGCTGCTTTGCATATCGGAAACCTCCGCGGCTGCCCGTTCAATGGTCTCGCTGACGTTGCGGATGGTACCGCCCGTAATCGTTTCTTCAAAAAGCTGCTGCACCTTTTTTAATTTGTGATTAAACCAGGCCTGGGCGATGGGCGCCAGCATGGTTTTGAGCTGCTCTTCATCCGCCTTTTTCAAAGGTCCGGTCAACGGTATGGCAACCAGCGCGTAAAGATCTTTGGCACCGAAGAGCCCGGTTAATTTCACTTTGATCCCGGCAGCACCGACCGGGTCTCCGGTGGACAGCACATAGGTAACCGCCGCTACTGCCGGCAAAACGTTTAGCGAGGCAAAAAAGGTCTGGCTGATTTTGGACCAGACCCCCATTTTGCTTCGAAAATGGTCGGCCAGCTCTTTTAGATCCGCCAGCATGTCTTTGGGAATGTCTACCAGGTCTTCCTTTTGGGCCAGGATCTTTTGCAGCATGGACCGAAAATCCTGATCCCGCAAGCGCTCCTGTTCCGCAAAAACCGACGGATGGGTATCGACAAAAAAACGCAGAATCTGATCTTGATCGGCGAATTCCGTCCGGGGGTTTTGCGCTGCGGTATTCGCCCGCTGGACCCGAATGCGATCGACCCGCTCAGACATCCGTTTGATAACCGGATCGTTTAGCGATCCGGTAACGCTGATCTGGGGGCCAATGGCCTGGGCGTGTAAACTGGTCAACGCGGTAACCAGATCTTCTTCCAATTTTTTGTTAAAATCTCCGGGATCCGCCGGCACAGCTTTGCCGGAGGCGAGGCGGTCTTTGGTCCAGCCCGCGACCCCTGACAAAACCTTCAGGGGAAAACCGATAACATTGCCGGTTTTGCGCATAAACTTGATATGGGCCGGATCGGTTTTGGCCCAAATTTTGAGAAAGCGCTTCATGACCCGATCCATCGGGAAATGTTTGAGGGCCTCATGCACGTATTGACTCTGGACGGTTTGAAATGCATCCAGATAAAGTTGCAGCTCATCCAGAGAGCACTGCGCATCGCCAAGGAGGGTTGCGGCTTTTTTCAGTACGTCTTTCAAAATCGAAGCGTGCAGTTCAAGTCGCAATTCAGCGGCATCAACCGCAGCCAGGGCAGAAAGAAATTCGAGGCCATCCGGCGGCACGGGCCGCAGCTTCATGAAGCTTTTTTCAGCTGCCACCCGGTTGTCTTCGTCCGCACGGTAAATTCCCAGCAGATTTTTTGCGGCATCATCACCGTAAATACCGCCGGCCACGGTCATGGCATGCTCGCGCACCTCCTGGTCGGTAAAGCTGGGATAAACGCGATAGATCAGGAAACACTTGCGCGTACCGATGCCGGTGAGCATCTGTGACATAAAATCGGTGTTGTCCCGGTTGTTGTAATTGGAGTTGGTAAAGATATAAATAAATATATCCGACGCTTCCAGGGCCAGGCGGGTTACGTCCCGATTGATGTACGCGCCTCTGGCGCCGGTGTCAAAGTCGGGCGTGTCCAGTAAGACCAGGTCTTTCGGTCCCGAGTGGTTAATCACATAAAGCGGGTTGCCGGGATGGGTGAGATCGGCGCTGGCTTTTAGCGGCTGCAAATCCGATTGAAACGGTTCGGCCAGATCGACAACCACCCGGCTTTGTTCCACCAGGCTTGCGGGAACGGAAAACAGCACCCGGCGATTCATACCGGCACGGCCGCCGGCGGGCGCCAGCCGCTCACCCGACAACGAATTAAACAGGGTCGACTTGCCCGAGGAGCCGCCGCCGCAAATCGCCGCTACAATGGGAAAATCCGATGAAAATCGGGGGATTAGCTTGGCTTCGACGATATGGATCCAGGAAGCGATATCAGGTTCGTCACCGAATTTAAGCAATTGCGCCAGGCGCGGGATGCCTTCTTTCAAATTTGATAATGCGTTGTGAAACGTGGTGTCCATAATATTTTTTTTAACATATTGAGATCATTAAGACAAAAGATAAATCGCAAAGGCCCATATTCAACCATTGAATTATTGTCAGAATTCGCTAAACTCTATCTGGCTGTTGGTCACTGGTTGCTGGTCACTGGCTACTGGATTACTAATAGGTTTCAGTGTTCAGTGTCCAGATATCGGTGTCAGAGGGCAAAAGTCAGACACCAAATAATTTTTCCTTGTTCGAATATCGAATATCGAACAAGGAATTTCGAATGATGAAGTTTTCCTTCCCTTCGACATTCATTATTCCTTGTTCGGTGTTCTACGGTTCTCTGTTTTCTGACATCCGCCTGCGCGGCCATAGCCACTTCGGCGCTGCGAAGACCCGAAACCTGCTTGCCCGCCGTAGCCTATAAGGCGAAGGGGGGACACCTGAAACCTTTTTGAATTGAAAATTATGCCGATAAACCTTGCCAACTTACAAACTTTAGCTCTCGATTGTCAGGCCACCGGCGCCAACCCCCAAAAAGGACATCTCCTTGAAATCGGTTGGCTAAAAACGTGCGCTTCCGGCACATTCAATCCCCGTGCCCTATGCGTTAAGTCTTATCTTGCCAGTTTACCGCAGGATGCTGAAATCCCGCCAGCCGTGCAGCGCGTAACCGGAATATCTGCGGAGGCTTTAGGAAAAACGCTCACCCCAGCCGAAATCTGGCAAACGGTTTTCAAAACCGCAAACGAGATCGCGGCGGCCGACCAGATGGACAAATGCCCGACAATTATCCATTATGCCCGCTTCGAAGAGCCTTTTCTAAGAGATCTGCACGCCAAAAACGACCGGCAAAATGATTTCCCGTTCCGAATCATCTGTACCCACGAAATCGCCAAACGACTGCTACCCGGGTTGCCGCGCAGAGGACTGCGGGCTGTGGCCGGTTACTTTGGGTACTCGGTACCGCGGCAGCGCCGCAGCGGTGCTCACACCGTTGCCACGGCCGTAATCTGGCAACATTTTGTTCGGCAGCTTAAGGCGCAGCACGACATCCGGCATTTAGATCAGCTGGCTGACTGGCTCGATCGTACCAGACCTTACAACCGCACCGGTCGGGACTATCCAATGAGGCCTGATATTCGTCTCAATCTGCCGGATAAACCGGGCATTTATCGCATGTTACGCTCCAATGGCGATTTGCTTTACATTGGAAAAGCGACATCCCTGAGGCAGCGGGTGAACAGTTATTTTCGACAAAAGGGATCCCACGCTGAGCACACCCTCGAAATGCTCAGTCAGGCGTCCGACCTGGACGTAATCCGCACCGGCTCGGCGCTGGAAGCCGCCGTGCTGGAATCCGATGAGATCAAACGGCACAATCCGCCCTATAACGTCGCGCTGCAAACCGGAAAGCGCAAACTGGCATTCTGCTCTGATGATTTACAGCAATGTGCCGGGAAAGCCGATGCCATCCATTGCATCGGTCCGCTCCCTGATGGGAACCCAACTGCTGCCATCATGACCTTCGCGGCCTGGCATAAAAACAGGCGAGTTAAGATCGGTGATCATCTTTTTAATAGCGCATATGCCCTTCTGGGCGTTTCGCAAGCTTATGCCCCGGAACCGGATTGTCTAGTTGAGGGTCTGGCTTTATTTCGTCGCAAACACCGGAAGCGCTTAAAAAACCCCTCTGTAAAGCGAATTCTGGTCGGACTCGGCCGTGAACTCTGGAAAGAAAGACTCAAAACACTTGAAAAAACAAAATCCGAAGTGATGGCGGAACAGATCGAAGAGACACCGGATGACCAAGAGCAGGAAATTGAAGACAAGCCGACCTGGACGCCGGAAGCCGTGGCACGCGGAATCGAACACTCCATAATGCACGGTGCGCATCTGCTTCGTCGCGCGCGCTGGCTGTGCCTGCTGAGCGAGTCATCTCTGGCCTGGGAAGCACGCAATGCAGCGGATCATCATAAAACGGTACTGATGTTTGAGAACGGTGTCGTGGGTTCGCGAGAAGAATTGCCTGCTGAAAAAGAAACGCCTTTATCACCGGGCTATAGCAAACGCATCCCCGAACGCCAGAAAATTTTTGACTTGGCCACCTATGAGCGTCTGCGGGTGGTCACCACCGAATTGCGGCGGCTCGTTGGCGAAAGTCGCAAAATTGAACTTCGTCTGAACCCGACCTCTGTCCTCAGCCGCTGCCAGCTGACCAAATTGCTGCCATGGGTCTGATTCGTATTCTGCTGATCGCCGACACCCACCTGGGCTTCGACCTGCCCTTTCGCCCGGGCATCAAACGGCGCAGAAGGGGCCCGGATTTTTTCGCCAATTTTGAGCGGGCCCTGCGTGCCTTGGCGCCGAAGACCATGAATATCGACGCCATTCTGGTTGATTATCGTCATTATAGGTAACAAATTGATTTGATAGCAGATTAGCTTTGACAACGGGTCAGCTTTGGGTGTAATTAACGATATTTATCGGGGTGTTTGGAATTTAGAAGATTTGAACCGAAGATGACGATCAGTTTTCCTTATGCAGGAATTTGCCAGACTGATGGCAGCAACGGTAGAAACGCTCAAGGAGGCATCTCATGTTCCACAGCCAGCTGGAAAACGCAAAGGCTCACAGCCGACAACTTGAGCAGGAAAAGGCCGCAGACAGGCGGGCTGAGAAAGACCTGAAAGAACGCCTGCAGTTTGAGCGGCTGTTGTCCGACATCTCGGCCCGGTTTATCAACATCGCCCCTGAGCAGGTCGACCTGGAAATTGAAAGTGCCCTGAGCAAGATACTCCAATTTTTCCAGGTGGACCGTTGTGGTCTGGTTCGCATTTCACCTGAAAAAACTTCATGGCGGGTTACCCATGTCGCATATGCTTCCGAGGTTTTCCCCGTACCGGAAAAAACCGACCTTCCCACAACGATGTTTCCCTGGGTCTACGAAAAACTCACCAAGCAGCATGAGGTCGTCTCTTTCAAGACACGTGATGAGCTGCCGCATGAGGCAGCCATCGACAAGCAAACATACGAGGGATTGGAAATTCGATCCGGTCTGAACATTCCGATCCTGATCGATGCCGAAGCCGTTTACACCATTAACATTAATTCGGTCCGCAGAGAATGTGCCTGGCCGCAGGACTATATCCCCCGGATGCGCCTGCTGGGAGAGATCCTGATAAACGCCCTGCAGCTTGCGCAGACACGTCAGCAATTAGAGGATCGGCTGCGGTTTGAGGGGTTGATTTCCAATCTCTCTGCCGGTTTTGTTAGCATTTCGTCCGATGAAATCGAGAATCAAATCAATAAGTGCCTTGAGCAAATCACCGAATTTTTCGCTGCGGACCGGTGCACTCTGGGGTTGTTTTCGGAAAACGGGACTCAACTCAAGCGTGCTTTTGAATATCATGTGGAAGGGGTCGAACCGGGGCCCGTCGCCCTTTCGAAGGATCAACTACCGTGGTACATATCACAATTGGTGCAGGGTAAATTGGTGGTGATCAATCGACTGGAAGACCTGCCGATTGAAGCTGAAGCGGAACGGCGCCTTTGTCTGGCCAAGAGCATGAAATCACTTCTTTCAATCCCGATGGTAATCGGGCAGAAAACACTGGGATCCTGCGTGCTGGTGGCGATGCGTGCGGAGCGGGTCTGGCCGGATGATCTGGTTCAGCGGATGCGGCTCATCGCAGAGGTACTTGCCGGCGCGCTCGCTCGCAAACGGTTTGAGGAATCGCTGCGGGAAAGCGAGGCCCGCCTGAGCCTGGCTGCCACTTCCGCGGAAGCGGGCCTGTGGGTTCTTGAGATTGCCAGCGGTCATATTTGGACCACGGAAAAAACCCGGGAATTATATGGATTTGCCCCGGATCAGGAGCTGAACTTCGAGGGTTTCATCCAAATCGTCAATCCCGAGGATCGCGCAGCGGTTCGCCGCAGTGTGGAGCGGGCCGTGCAGATGCGAGGGGATTTTCGAGAGGAATACCGCATCATACACCCGGACGGAACGATCAGGTGGATGGCTGCTCGTGGACGCCCTTTTTTCAATCAGGCCGGTGAGCCGGAACGCCTGATGGGAGTGTCCATCGATATCTCCGAGCGCAAACAAATGGAGGCACAGCTACAGAAAAGGCTGCGTGATATCGAGCAGCTCAAACAGCAGCTGGAAACGGAAAACATCTACCTGCGGGAGGAAATCGAACTGCAGAGTTTGCACGAGGAGATCGTCAGCCGCAGCCCGGCCATGAAGCACATCCTCACCCAAATCGAGCAGGTAGCACAGACGGATGCCACCGTCTTGATCGAGGGGGAAACGGGCACCGGCAAGGAGCTTTTAGCCCGGGCCGTACATCGACTCAGCGCTCGCAAGGATCGACCTCTGGTGACAGTCAACTGCGCGGCGCTGCCGCCCACCCTGATCGAAAGCGAACTATTCGGTCGTGAAAAGGGGGCCTATACTGGCGCCCTGACGAAGATGACGGGGCGATTCGAGGTGGCTGACGGGGCCACATTATTTTTAGACGAGATCGGCGAACTACCCCTGGAGGTACAGGCCAAGCTGCTGCGGGTGCTGGAAGAGGGCCGGTTCGAACGCCTGGGATCCACCAGGCCGCTGCAGGTGAATGTACGCATCATCGCAGCCAGCAACCGGGATCTCGCCCGCAATGTAGACGAAGGCAAATTCAGAAAGGACCTGTACTACCGGCTGAATGTGTTTCCCATTGCCGTGCCGCCCTTGCGGGAACGCCCGGAAGATATCCCCCTGCTTGTCTGGGCCTTTGTCGGGCAATATGAAAAGAAGATGGGCAAACGGATCGAGCATATCCCGCGCAAAAGCATGGAAGATCTGCAGCATTACCCGTGGCCGGGCAACGCTCGGGAGCTGAGAAACGTGGTCGAGCACGCCATGATTGTCAGCAGCGGCAGATCCCTGGACGTTCGCGCACCCCAGAAGGCGTTAGCGGAAATCCCCACGAATCTAAGCCTGGAGGATGTCGAACGCAGACACATCCTGGCCATTCTGCAGAAACGCGGCTGGCGCCTTGCAGGCCAGGGCGGTGCCGCCGAGATTCTGGGACTCAAGCGCACCACGCTGCAGTCGAAGATGAAAAAACTGGGAATCAAACGTCCGCCCGAATGATGCCGGAAGATGGGGCTTTTGCTGAAATATCGGCAGCTATCCACATTCTTTTGAGACCGCAGCATTTACCCTTCTTGGAAATTAAATCCAGCATTTAGGGTACCTTATCGACCAACAGGCTGTTCTTGTCAGTCTGGCACGTATTTCGCTTTTACGCTTTACGACTCGCGAAAAGTTCATCAGCAGTAAACACTGGCCAACGAGGCCTCCTCCGAAAAAATTTACGAGGAAATCCAAAAATATGAAATGGATTAAGCACATAAGCGCTTTGATGATTCTAGCGCCGGGAATGTTTTTGGCACTTGCAGGCTGTGCCAGGGCACCTGTGAACAAAACTTTACAGGTCGAGGAAGCGCTTATAGGCGCCGGGTTCCAGCTGAAGAGGGCGGATACGCCGGCAAAGGTCGAACGTATCAGCCGCATCCCTCAGAAAAAGGTTGTAAGGGCTATGATCAAGGGTCGGGAGGTTTACCTCTGGGCGGATGCGACAGGCTGCCGATGCTATTATAAGGGAACTCACCGTAACTACGAACAACTGCTCCAAAACCAATGGGAAGAGAAGGCGGACCAACGCACCTACTGGTATCAGGATCAACATGAAGATCCGTTGTAGCTGATTCATGGTAGGGGTGATTCGACTTTTTATTCTAACATAGAAAACCCGGTCCTCTAATCAGGATTCTTTATTTGATATCAGATATTTGTAAATAAGCAGACAATGAATGATGCCGATATAATGGCGATGCGCCGAAATATCGTCAGAAAGCCATTTTTAATTCCCTTGGGTTCGCCTGCCGTGGATTCAAAAAACCCAATATATAAAGGATGTTATCAGTCAGTCGGACCTTTTCTATCGGTCTGGCATGTATTTCGCTCTACTGTTGGAAGCCATGAATATTTTTTCCTTCTAAAGGGATGCCTGCTCCATTCTGCTATTTTTCTCAATAACTTCTGTGAACTTTCGGGCAATTTCGGGATTCTGGCAGTTGGCGCACATCCTCTCGGCCTGCAGACCACAAAGGAGATAATATTGGTAAGATCCACCATCCATATGCTCATGCCACTTGAAAAGCAGAGTGAAGCCCTGGAAATTCTGGGATCAATTATTGAACAGACTCAGTTCGAGCCGGGCTGTATCAGCTGCAGGCTATACCGGGGCGTGGATGAGGAGGGGGCCATTCTGATCGAGGAACTCTGGATGAGCGATGCGGACGTGAAGCGTCATCTGCGGTCGGATAAATATCATAAAATTCTACTGGTGGTCGAGATGGCTGCCGAACCCCCGGAGATCCGCTTCGACACTATCTCGCACTCGAGTGGTGTGGAAACCATTGAACTGGCGAGGAATCAAACCGATCAACCCGCCCAATAAATAAGGAGAAAAACGATGAAAAGTGGAATCAAATTCGGAATCTTGGCTTTAATGATCCTGTTTGTTGCCGCAGGCTGCGCACCGACAAATGTGCAGCAGGAGACAATCACCGCCGCCAAACTGCCGCGACCCGACCATATCCTGGTCTATGACTTTGCGGTTACGCCGCAAGAGGTCGAGCTCGACAAAGGGCTGAGTGCGGATCTGATGCAAAAATACCGTGAGCACAAAGGAACCTCCCGCTCCGCCGAGGAAATCAAGGTAGGCCACAAGGTGGCCGATGCCCTGGCGGAGGAGCTGGTCAATAAAATCCGCAGCTACGGACTGATGGCCGAGCGGGCTTTCGGGCTGCCGTCTGCCGACGGCAAAGTTTTGATGGTCAAGGGCCAGCTCCTGTCCATCGACGAGGGCAACCGCACCGAGCGCGTGGCCATCGGGCTGGGCGCCGGCCGGACCAGCGTGCAGGCCAATGTACAGGTATACGAGATGACCCCCGAAGGCAAGCAGGAGGTGGATTCCCTGCGGGGCACTGCCAAAAGCGGCCGCAAGCCGGGCATGGGCGAGATGATGGGGCTCGGGGCCATAGCCGGCCACCTGCTGGCCTCGACCGTGGTCAGCGGTGCTCTGTCTGCAGGTACCGAAATGACTTCTGCCACGGTGGAGGCCGACGGCAAGCGCCTGGCAGAAGATATCGCCAAGGACCTTGGAAAATTCTTCGTCGACCAGGGCTGGATTCCGCCGGAAGCGATGAAGAAGTCGCTGCTTTAAGCTTGATTTACTTCAAGCTCCCGAACGCCGGCAGTAGAAAAAGGTGACGCACCTCCAAACCCAGGCGGTCGGAAGATAACCGCGATTTGCTGTTGCGTTAAGGTGTTGTCTGCTTCGCTAAACTTCCTGCGTAAAATGAAAAATAAAAAGAGAGGAGCAAACGTATGAAGAAAAAATTAACAGTGACTATTATGATTGCATTCATCGCTGCGGTCATGATAGCGGCTTGCGCGACGCAACAGTCCGGTTCCAAGCCAATGGCACCGCAGGTTACCGGTAAACTGGGCTCACCCGGTGCCACCACGACGATCAGCGGCAAGCAGCTTCCCGCGCCCGCACCGAAGTTCGGCGGCGTGATCAAGGACGACGCGCTGAATTCCACCCAATGGTGGCCGCCGCGCATCGTGCCGCCCAAGGGCGCGCCTAACATCCTGCTCATCCTGACCGACGACGCCGGCTTCGCAGTACCCAGCACCTTCGGCGGCGTCATCCCAACGCCGACCATGGACCGGATCGCGAAGGAAGGTCTGCGCTACAACCGCATCTTCTCCACCTCGCTGTGCTCGCCGACGCGCGCCGCGCTGATCACCGGGCGCAACCATCACTCGGTGGGCTTCGGCGTGATCGCCGAGCAGGCCACGGGCTTTCCCGGCTACGACAGCGTTATCGGCGTCGACAATGCCACGATCGGGCGCATCCTGCGTGACAACGGCTACGCCACGTCGTGGTTCGGCAAAAACCACAACACGCCGACTTACGAGGCCAGCCAGGCCGGACCGTTCACCCAGTGGCCGACCGGCATGGGCTTCGACTACTTCTACGGCTTCGTCGGCGGCGACGCCAACCAGTGGGGGCCGAACCTGTTCCGCAACACCACCCAGATCTATCCCTTCACCGAGCACGAGAGCACCTTGAAGATGGACCGTTCGGATCCAAAGGCGGAAATCTGGCCGGTCACCGGCAAAGAAAGCTCCTGGAACCTGATCACCGCGATGGCCGATGACGCCATCGCATGGATGGACCGGATTCACCAGACCGACCCCACCCAGCCGATCTTCCTCCACTACTGCCCCGGCGCCACGCACGCGCCGCACCACCCGACCAAGGAATGGGTGGATAAAATCCACGCCATGCACCTTTTCGACGATGGCTACGAGAAGCTGCGCGAGCGGATCTTCGAGAATCAGCAGAAGCTCGGCGTCATTCCCCCGGATCAGAAACTGACGCCCTGGCCGAAGGACATCCTGACGCCCTGGGACGAACTCTCCGATGAGGCGAAGAAGCTCTACATCCGCCAGGCCGAGGTGTTCGCCGCCTATGCGGCCTACAACGATCACGAGATCGGCCGCGTGATCCAGCACTTCGAGGATCTGGGCAAGCTCGACAATACGCTGATCATCTACCAGAACGGCGACAACGGCACCAGCGCCGAAGGCGGGCCGGAAGGCACGTACAGCGAGGTGGCGTTTTTCAACGGCGTGAGGCCGCCCGTCGACGTGCAGATGAAGTTCTACGAAGCCTGGGGCACCGAATTTGCCTACAATCACATGTCGGCCGGCTGGTCCTGGGCCTTTGACACGCCCTTCGACTGGTTCAAGCAGAACGCCTCCCGACTCGGCGGCACCAACCAAAACATGGTGGTGTCGTGGCCGGCGCGCATCAAGGACAAGGGCGGCCTGCGCGAGCAGTTCATGCACGTGATCGACCACGTGCCCACCATCCTGGAGGTCACCGGCATCAGCGCGCCCGAATATGTGGACGGCATCAAGCAGAAACCGATCGAAGGCACCAGCTACGCCTACACTTTCGATGCGGCCAACGCCAAGGTCCCGTCGCGCCACAAGACCCAGTACTTCGAGATGATGGGCCAGTGGGCACTGTACCACGACGGATGGCTGCTGAGCACCAAGGTCAACCGCACGCCGTGGGATGCCTTCTCGCCGGCCAACCCGGACCCGCTCAACAACCAGGTGTTCCAGCTCTATGACCTGAGCACCAGTTGGAACCAGTCCG
>Ga0316575_10000092_pt1 | contig 21797 bp, 14 predicted proteins | sample J5NA_FD_203072 | JGI IMG/M metagenome (GOLD analysis project Ga0316575, IMG submission 203072) | Rhizosphere microbial communities from salt marsh grasses in Alabama, United States - J5-7_050615r2r3 | ecosystem: Host-associated > Plants > Roots > Rhizosphere | place: USA: Alabama | collected...
CCACGTCTCTCGGTGCTGTCACCGATACCGGTAAGCAAGGCGCGGGCCAATTACAGCAATTTCACGGAGCAGCGGCGCGGGCCCGGCGATCACGCCGGTCGGGCCGCGGCCGCCGCGCGGCCGGCCCTGACATCGACCCGCCACAGTAACAGGGCGCCGATCAGGAATAGCAGCAGGATCGGCAGCAGGGATAGCCGCGGCGCACCGGTCAGGGCCGCGGTGGTGCCCACCAGGAAGGGTCCGAGGACGGCGGCGAACTTGCCGACCATGTTGTAGAAGCCGAACAGCTCCGCGGTCTGCCCGGCCGGGATCAAGCTGGCGAACAGGGCCCGGCTCAGTGCCTGGATGCCCCCCTGCACCAGGCCGACGGCGACGGCCAGGGCATAGAAGTCCCTCACCTGCTGCATCTGTGACGCGGCAACGACCACCAACGCGTAGATGCCGATGGCAAGCAGGATGCTGGGCTTCGGTCCCCAACGCGCGCCGAGCCGTCCGAACACCAGGGCGGCCGGGAAGCCGACGAACTGCGTGATCAACAGCGCCAGCATCAGGCTGGAGCTCGGAAAGCCCAGATCCAGACCGTATTTGACCGCCATGAAGACGATGGTGTCCACGCCATCGATGTAGAACCAATAGGCGATCAGGAACAGAAAGGTGTCCGGCAGGCGACGGACCTCCCGGAAGGTGCCGGCCAGCTCGCGAAAGGCGCCACGGATCGCGCTGCCCAGTCCTTGGCGGCCGGTCCCCGGAGACTCAGGCACCAGCAGCGCCAGCGGCAACGTGAACAGCGCCCACCACAGCGCGACGCCGAGAAAGGCCGCCTGCACCGCGGCGCTCTGATCGGCGAAACCGAAGAGCTCGGGCCGGAGCACCATCGCCACATTGACCGCGAACAGCAGCCCACCGCCGAGATAGCCCAGGGCATAGGCCAGCGCGGAGGCGCGCTCGTAGTCGTCCGGCGCGGCGACATCGGTGATCAGCGCATCGTTGAAGATATTGCCGCCGAAGAAGCCGAGCAGCCCCGCCAGGTAGAGCCCCAGGGCAGCGACCCAGTGGCCGGCGCCGAGCCAGAACAGGGAGGCCGTCGCGAGCACGCCGAGCAGCGTAAAGCCGAGCAGGAAGCGCTTCTTGGCGCCGAGCTGATCGGCGAGCGCGCCGAGTAAAGGTGCACTCAACACCAGGATCAGGCTCGCCGCGCTGCTGACGTAACCGAGCCACTGGGTGCCCTGCGCCGAGTCCAGGCCCGCGGCCCAGAACTGGGTGAAGAAGACCGGGAAGAAGCCGGCGATGACAACCGTGGCGAAGGACGAGTTCGCCCAGTCATAGAAGGCCCACGCCAGGGTCTGACGGCGGCGAGAGAGGGTTCCGCTCATGGCCATTGGATTTCCGATCGAAACGGGACGGAGACCGCGTCTGCGCCAGGATTCCGCGCGGAGCTGTCGGCGCCGCGCTGGCGCACGGCGACCGCGGCGAGTCTAGATGGGCTCGCCGCGCGCGATCAGCGACATCCGCACCAGCTCGGCGAGGGAGTCGGCCCGCATCTTGTCCATGACCCGCGCGCGATGCACCTCCACGGTCTTGGCACTGACACCGAGCGCGGTGGCGATCTCCCTGTTGGACTTGCCGTCGGTCACCATGGTCATGACCTCGTACTCGCGCGGCGTCAGCTCGGCCAGGCGCGTGGCGATGTCGGCGCGGCGGGCTCGCAACTGGCGCTGCTTCTCGTCGTGGGTCAGGGCGTTGCGGATGCTGTGCAGCAGCTCCTCGTCATCGAAGGGCTTCTCGATGAAATCGACGGCGCCGACCTTCATCGCCTTGACCGCCATCGCCACGTCTCCATGGCCGGTGATGATGATGACCGGGATGCGACTCTCGCGCCGCGCCAGGTAGGCCTGCAGCTCCAGCCCGCTCATGCCGGGCATGCGGACGTCGAGCAGCAGACAGCCGGCGCGGCCTGGGTAATAGGCGTCGAGAAAGTCCTGCGCCGACTCAAAGGTCTCGACCTTCATGCCCACCGACTCGATCAGCCATTGCAGCGAGGCGCGCATCGCCTGGTCGTCGTCGACGACGAACACGGTCAGCTCGCGGCTCATCAGCGCATCCCCGCCGCCAGCGGCGGCTCGTCATGGTGGGTGCTGTTCGCGGCCTCGGCCCCTTCGGCCAGCGCCGACGCGGCAATGGGCAGGCGCACGTGAAAGACACTGCCGGCCCCCGGCTCGGACTCGGCCCAGATCTCGCCGTCGTGGTTCTCGAGAATGGTCTGGCTGATCGGCAGACCCATACCCATACCGCTCTCCTTGGTCGTAAAGAAGGGATCGAACAGGTGCGCCATGCGCTCGGGCGGGATACCGGGGCCGCTGTCGCGCACGCTGACCAGCGCCCGACCGTCCCGGACAGAGGTGCCGATGATCAGCGCACGCTCGCCAGCCGGACGTTCCTCCAGCGCATCGAGGGCGTTACGCACCAGGTTCAGCAGCACCTGCTCGATCTGCACCAGATCCACATCGACAGGGATCTCGCCCTCGGCGAGCTCCAACTGGACCTGAAGATCGAGCCTGGTCGTCTCGAACTCAACAAAGCTGCACACCTCGCGCACCAGGTAGTTCAGGTCCACCGCGGAGCGGCTCGGCGGCTGCTTGCCGACCAGCGCCCGAAGCCGTCGGATGATCTCGCCGGCGCGCTGGGCTTGGGTCGAGATGTGGCGCATGGCGTCCACCAGCGCATCGCTATCACCGATGCCGCCCTGCAGGCGCCGGCTCGCGCCGTTCGCATAGTTGACGATCGCCGACAGCGGCTGATTCAGCTCGTGGGCCATGCCGGTGGCCACCTCGCCCATGGTGCTGAGGCGACAGACATGCACCAGCTCGGACTGGTGCTGGCGCGACTCCTGCTCGGCGCGGCGGACCTCGGTGATATCGCGGGCATAGATGTTGACATAACCCAGGTCCTGGATCGGCACGAACAGCAGCGAATAGATCTGTCCAGCCTGATCGTCCTCCCGTTCACGGTTGTGGCCCTCGTCCAGCGCCGCGCGCACCTCGTCGATCCAGGCCTGCGGCAGCAACTCCCCTGGGCCCGTCAGCCAGGCCTGCATCAGCGGCTCGCTGGCGAGGTTGGCGTAGGCGATCAGGCCCTCGCCGTTGACCCGCAGGATCGGGTTCGGACTCTCGCTGGCGAAACGGGCCAGGCTCTTGATCTCCCGCTCGGCGGCCTTGCGTTGGGTCGCATCATGGATGTAAAGGGTGTACACGCGCTCGTCGTCGATGTCGATGGGGACGATCGAGATCTCCACCGGAAAGCGCTTGCCGTCGGTCCGCCGCGCCCACAACTCGCCGCGGGCGTGCGGCCGATGCCCGTTGTGCTCGCGGCGCCCGGACTGGTGCAGCAGCCGCAGAAATGCGGCGTGCTCCGCCGGCTCGAGGAAGCGACGGGCAAAGTCGCCGCCGATGATGTCCTCGCGGGCGAAGCGCAGCATCGACTCCGCCATCGGATTGTAGTCGACGATCTCGCCACCGCGGTTCAAGGTCACGATGGCATCCAGCGACGCCTCCATGATGGCCGCCTTCAAGGCCTCGGTCTCGCGTAATTCGTGCTCGTGCTTGCGGCTCATCTCCTCGCGCGCCTTCAGCACCAGATGCGTGAAGTGCTGGATCCAATCCTCCAGCATCAGCAATTGGTTGCCGCCGCGCTTGAAGCCCGGGTGCTCGATGTTCAGCGCTCGCTCGGAGAAGCGCGACATGCGCTTCAGCACGCGGTTCAGGCGCGCCGACACCAGGTACATAACCAGCGTGAATACGCTGATGAACACCAGTGCGGCGATCAGGCGCTGATTGCGCTCGAAGTCGACGACCCGCTCCGACATCTTGGCCACGCTGCTGTGCGGGATAAAGGTCGCGAACAACATGTTCCAGTTGGAGCCCTCGTACTCCGGCAGCGACTGGGACGTGATCACATAGTCCGCGCTCCACTGATCGAGCTGTGTACCAGGGAGCAGCATCTCCGGCTCGTTGCTGGCCAGGATCCGCTGTTCGTCGGCGTCCACCAATGCCACCGCGGAGTCATCGGCGGAGACGGCACCCTCGGAGGCGTTCAGGAAGGCCGCATCGATCGGGACGACGACCACCAGATGCCCCATGTTGTAGCCACCGGCGTCTTCGACCCGATCACTGACCACCAGGTAGGGTTGATCGCCGATACGCGCGACCACCGTACGGACGTCATCGTCTTCGCCGATCCACTGCTGGGTGTCGACCAGCATCTCGTCCGGGAGCTTCAGGTCGCCGGCCTGATAGATCTCGCGCACGCGGCCGCGGGAATCCACCAGCAAGACGTGGCTCGGGGCCAGCAGCGCGTTGCGGCCGAAGAAATCCGGCAGCCAGAATGGCCGGAAGCCGGCATAGACGACCGGCTCGATGGTCTCCTCCGGAAACCAGAACAGCGGCTCCAGGTATTGCGCCAGCCGCCGATGGTTCGCCAGCAGCCGCGCGGTGGCTGCATAGTTGGTCATGTACTGATCGAAGCGCAGCAAGCTCTCGCGGGAGCGCAGGTCGAGCCTGGCCTGGAGCTCCTTGTTGAAGATGTGCTCGACCGCCCGGCTCTGCACCTGATCGAGCACGCCCCAGACCGCGAGACCGGCGATCACGCCGATCAGGATAGCGATCAACGGCATCGGCAACTGACGCAGCAGCCGATATAGGCCCTGCTTGACGGCGATGCTCGTCTGCTTCAGTTGCTTCAAGGGGACGCTGAACAGTTTCAATCGTTGGCTCGGGAGTGATCCGGAACCTTAAGTCTAGCGGATGCGCATCGGCGACAGAAACTGGGCGGGCGAGGATTGACCCTGTATGCAGCAGGTCAATGACGGCGCGGCAGCGATCGGGGACAATGTGCCGATGGCAGAGCCGTCGATCAGCACCGAAGCCACCCATCTCAACCGCTCCCGCGCGCCCGGTCTGATGCGTCGACTCGCGACCATGGTCTATGACCTGATCCTCCTCGGCGGCGTGCTCGTGCTGGCGGCGGCGGTATTCGTGATCCCGATCCAGGCGATGACCGGCGTGCCCTTGTCCAGTGGCCCGCTGCACCTGCTGTTCCAACTCTACCTGCTGGCGGTGATCCTGCTCTATTACCTGTACTTCTGGACCCATGGGCGGCGGACCCTGGGCATGCTCGCCTGGCGCATGTTCCTGGTGCGCGACGACGGCGCCGATCTAAGGGTGGCCGACGCGCTGCGCCGGATCGGCTTCGCGGCGCTGACGCTGGCTCCGTTGGGAATCGGGCTGCTTTGGGTACTGTTCGATCGCGACGGCCTCGCCTGGTACGACCGCCTGTCGGGGACGCGCCCGGTGCTACCGGCGCGCGGCGATCGTCCGCCTCGGCGCCGCTGACCAGCAGCCGATGTTGGATTACCGAATCATTCCGGTGACCCCGTTCCAGCAGAATTGCACGCTGCTGGTCTGCTCCGAGACAGGCGATGCCGCGATCATCGATCCCGGCGGCGAGCCGGAGCGCATCCGCAGCACCGTCGACGCGCTGCGCGCGCAGCCGGTGATGATCCTGCTGACCCACGGCCATATCGATCACGTGGCCGCCGCGCCCACGCTGGCCGGCGAGCTCGGTCTGCCGATTCTCGGCCCGCACCGGGACGATGCCTTCTGGCTCGACGCACTGCCGCAACAGGCGGAGATGTTCGGCTTCCCGCCACAGCAGCCGTTCACGCCGGATCGCTGGCTCGATGCCAGTGACCCGGTCGAGATCGGCGCGCAGCAGATACAGGTGCTGCACTGCCCCGGACACACCCCCGGGCACCTGGTCTTCTTCCATCGGCCGTCACAGCTGGCCCAAGTCGGCGACGTCCTGTTTCGCGGCAGCATCGGCCGCACCGATTTCCCCCGTGGCAATCACCGCCAGCTGATCGCATCGATCCGCGAACAGCTGTTGCCCCTCGGCGACGAGGTACGCTTCATCCCCGGCCACGGACCGATGGGGACCCTGGGCGAAGAACGGCGTACGAATCCCCATTTAGTGAGGCATGTCCAATAATCAGGCATCGGATCCCGTTCTTTCGCGCCAGGGCATGCTTTACTTACGATGAAACAAACGCGTCATCGTGCGGGGTGGCACCGTGCCATGAACGTTAGCGACATGTGGATAGCTTGCCCGCCGCGCGCGGACGGCGTGGGCGGACATCGACCGCAGCGGCACCAGCTGGGCAGCGTGCTCAGTCGACCGACAGCCTGTTTCCGTGATCGATGGAGAAGACGATGCGCAAGACCGAACGGACCCCGACCGAGGGCAATCGGCGACGAGGCGCTTGGATGCGGACCCGGATCGGCCGGCCGCAGCCGGAGATACAACGCGTGGCTGCAAAGCCCGACGCGAAGGCCAGCGAAGCGGCCGATGGTCGGTCGGCGAAGCGTTTCGTCGAACCCTTCCAGTTCGACGACGCCCAGCGCGCCGCGATCATCGAGACATTGGCCGGCGACGGCGTCGGCGATGACACCGCCCGCGAGATCTTCGTTGGCGCCATCGCCTATGACCTGGCCGTCCTGAAGGCCGCGGCCGAAAAACCGGCGCCGGAGCCGAAACAAGAGACCCCGGATTCCTCCGCAGCCCCCGCCGAGCCGGCGCCCAAACCGGCACTTGTTCCCCCAGTGCCCAGCGTGCATCCGCTGGCGGGTGCCGCACGTGCGCTGGCGGTGGAGATCGGTGGCCTGAGCGAGCAGGATCGGCAGCGGCTCGGCGAAGCCCTGCGCACGTCCGACCCCTTTGGCCGCCCCCATGACGCGAGCTATCTCACTGCGGTGTTGGCAGAAATCCAACGCATCGCCGAGGCCGCGGAGCGCATCGCGCCGAGCCCGCCCGAGACGGCGCCGGCACCCGGCCCAGCCGAAAAGAAGCCGGTACTGGTGCGGGCGCGGCCCAAGCCCCCCAGCGAGCCGAGCGCGGCCGCCATCGCCTTCATCCGTCATGCCGCCAGCGTCTATGAGCAGTGCTTCGACGCTGCGCCGACAGCAAAGGCGTCAGACCCGTTCGCCCACGTCCTGGCCGCGATCGCCAAGGCCACCGGCATCCCGCTGCCGCGACAGGCACAGGTGCTGAGGCAGGCGCTGGAAAAGGCTTGAGCCATCGCCCGCGCGGCGCGAGCGATTCCGCCCCTGTCTCGATGGCGCCGTCGCCGGACTGTCGCACGGCCTGCCTGGTGTCAGAGAGCTCGGCCGCTGCCGCCGATGTGGCAGCCACGACTCGGCCGCCTGCACCAGCGGCCCGTCGGTTACAATCTGGTGTCCTTGCCTTGTCCTACCACGGGCTGTCATGTTTCTGAAACGTCTGTTCGGCCGAAAGAAGACCGATGCCCAGTTGGCCCTCGACCGGGCGCAACTGATCGAAGTCGCGTTGACCGACCCCGACAGCGCGAACAGGCGCGATGCCTGCCATGCCCTGAATGACCTGGCCACGCTGCGCCGGGTCGCCGAGGACGACGGCAACGCCGGACTGCGCGACCTTGCCGGTGCGCGCTATCGGAAGTTGTTATGCGGCATCGATGAGCAGGCCCCGCCGCTGGCGGAACGCTTGCAAGAGCTCAAGGGCGCCGGTGACGAGGCGGCGCTCGCCCATTGCGCGCGCCACGGCAGCGAGCCCGAGCTCCGCCTGGCCGCGATCGAGGCACTCCAGTCCCAGCAGGCCCTGGCCGACTGCGCCGTCGACGACCCCCTTGCCGCAAATCGGCTCAGTGCCGCAGAACGACTGCAGGACCGGGACGCCCTGGAGCAGGTCGCGAGACGCATCGGCAAGCGCGACAAGCGTGTCTACCGCCTGGCACGGGAGCGGCTGAAGGCCATCGGCGAGCGCGAGCAGCGACCGCGGCTGGTGCGCGCCCAATGCGACGCCCTATGCGAACGGCTCGAACGCCTGGGGCGCTTCGACAACTGGGTGCAGGACCATGCCCTGCTCATGCACCTGGATCAACAATGGGCCGAGATCGAGCCGGAGGTGGAGCCCGCCGACCGCGCACGATTTCAAGGTCTGCGCCAGTCCTTCATCGAGGCCTACGACGCCTATTCCGAGCAGCATGCGGCGCAGCTCGCCGAGCAGCAGGCACGCGGCGCCGCCGCCGAGCGCCGGGCGCAGCTGGTCGGTGCGCTGCGCGAGGCCTGCGAGCTACCGGACCTCGACGCGCTGGACCGACGTCTGGCCGAGATCGAGCAGGAATGGCAGGAGACCACAAACGCTTCGGCCGGCGACGCCCATGCGGGGGCCCATGCCAAGGCACTGGAGCAAGTCCGCGAGCATCGCCGCCAACTTGCCGAGCAGCGCCGGCAGGGCGAGGCCGCCGCCTCGCTGCTCCAAGAGGCGAAGGCCTTGCTGGCGGCGAGCGGCGAGGTCGACCGGCAGCGGCTCAAGCAGCTGCGAAAGCGCCTGGAACGCATCCAGGACCCCGGCGCAAACACGGCCGTGGTTGCAGAATGCACCGCGGTTCTGGACCAGGTGACACAACGGATCGAGAAGCATCGTGCGCAGATCGCCCGCAAGCTGGCCGCGCTGCCGGAGCGGCTGCAGGCCCTCGATCAGCACTTCGAGCAGGGCCGGCTGAAGAGGGCGGAGCCCCTGTACCAGAGCATCGCCGCGACGCTGGAGCAGGCGCGCGCGGCCGGACTGCCGCAGAAGGACCTGGACCCGACCGAGGCACACCTGAAGCAGATCGCACCCCAGCTGCGCGAGCTGCAGCGCTGGCGCCGCTGGGGTGCGGACAACCAGCGCGAGTCGCTGTGCGCGGAGATGGAAACGCTGGCCGCCGATGAGCAACACGCGCTCGAGCCGCTGACGATCCGCTTGCGGGAGCTGCAGGACAGCTGGCGCCGGCTCGATCGCACCGGCGCGCCGGCCGACGATGCCCTATGGCAGCGTTTCCATGCCGCGGCGGAGCGGGTGCATGAGCACGCCCTGCCCTTTCTCGAGGCCCAAGCCAAGGTGCGTGCCGCGAAGCGCGCCCAGCGCGAGGCCATCTGCGAGCAGCTTGAGACCTTCTTGGAGCAGGTGGATTGGGCGCGCATGGATTGGAAAAAGGCGACCCGCGCCGAGCGTGAGATGCGCCAGGCCTGGGCCGCGCTCGGACCCGTCGACGGCCGCGAGCACAAGCCGCTGGAGGGCAGATTCCGCAAGGCCATACGCCGCCTGGACAAGGCCCTGAACGCGGAGCGCGAGCAGAACATGGCGGCCAAGCGCGACCTGATCGCGCAGATGGAGGCGCTGGTCGATGAGCCGGACCTCGGCCGCGCCATCGACGCTGCGAAACGACTGCAACAACAATGGCACACGACGGTGCCGGGCCGGCAGCGCGACGAGAACGCCTTGTGGCAGGCCTTCCGCGCCGCCAGCGATCAGGTCTTCGCCCGGCGCGAGGCCCAAAATGAGGCCCGCAACGCCGAGCTCCGCGAGAATCAGGCCACTCGCGAGGCGATCTGCGACGAGCTGGCCGAGCTCGGCAACACCGCCAGCAGCAGCGCCGCGCTGCGTGCGGCGTTGCATACCCTGGAACAGCGCTGGCAGACCACCCAGGCCCTGCCGCTGCCGCGGACGGCAGCACAGTCGTTGGAACGGCGCTGGCGCGATGTGCAAACCGCCGCGCGCCAACAGCTGCGGTCACTGCAGGAGGCCGAGCGCTGGGCGGCTATCGCGCGGCTGGAGCGGCGCGCCCTGTGGTGCGACAGCACAGCGAGAAGGGTCATTGCCGCCCCGGAGGCCGTCGATCCGGAGATCCTGGAGCAGCAATGGGCAGGACTGCCGACGATCGATGATCCGGCGCTGATGGAACGGTTGCAGGCCGCCTTCTCCCTGGTGAAGCAGGCTGCCACCGACAGCGGTGTCTGCACCGAACTGGGGCACCGCATGCGCGAGAACGCCGAGCGGCGGCGCGACCTTTGCTTGCACCTGGAAATCACGGCCGGGGCCGAGTCGCCGCCGGAGCTGAGGCAGCAGCGCATGGAGCTGCAAGTGACGCGGCTGCGGGAGCACATGGGCGAGGGCGAGGTCGATCCCGTCGGTGACGGCTCGCGGCTGTTGCAGGACTGGTACCTGTGCGCCCCGGCCGCTGCCGTCGACGGCCTTGATGCGCGCTTCGACCGTGCCAAACGGGCATTGATGGGCGCTCAGCCGGCACCGGAGGCGGCCTGAAGACGACCCCAGCCATCCGTGGTTGCGAGCTGGACGCCATAAGCGGCTCTTCCGGCCGATCGATATCCGCGGCGGTTTGCCGCGACCAGCGGGTCAGTACTTGACCGAACAGCCGTAGGGTCGCGTCTGCGGCTGCTGCACGGGTCTGCCGGCAGCCCGATCGGCAATCGCCATGCGCACGTAGTTGTCGGCACCGGGGACGTCGTCGGGATTGGTGCTGGGCCTGTCGTCGATGCCGCCCATATAGACCAGTGTCCCAGTCTCATCGATGATGAACATGTGCGGTGTCGTCCGCGCGCCATAGTCACGGCCGATGCGACCCTCCGAGTCGAGCAGCACCGCCGTCGGCGCCGCGTTGCGCTCGGCGGTCAGCGCGTCGGCCTCGCTCGGGCTGACATTACCCTGCTTGCCCGGTGCCGATGAGATCACCGACAGCCACAGGTAGCCGTCACCGGTCGCCTCACGTTGCAGCGCCTGCATGTTGCCGGTGCCGTAGTGCTTCTGCACATAGGGACAGTCGTGGTTGGTCCATTCCAGGATCACCGGCTTGCCCCTCAGCGCGCTGAGGGACCAGGTCTTGCCGGCGGTGTCGGTGCCGCTGAAGTCCGGTGCCGGCGAGCCGACCTGGGGGGCCGCCGCGCTGGTACCGGCGAACAGCGCGAGCGTGGCGGCCATCAAGGACATCTGCAATCGGGTCATCGGGTTTCTCCTGTCATCGAGCCTTCGATAGGGCCGGGATTGTGCGGATTCCGACGCTTGTCCTCAGTCGGCGGCCAATCGGCGGAATCCAACGAGACAGAGCGGTCGGCTGTCGGCATCCAGCCGTCAGCACTGTCTTCTCGGCAGACCGGGTGCGGCCGCCATATGCCTGACAAACAGGTCAAGGGATCGGCCCGGTCCTGCTGGAAACTGATCGCTGACCGCTGATCGCTTGATGCTTCAAAGCCGCCAGGACCACCGCTTCGGTCAATATCTGGGGCAGCAACTTGGGTTCCCCACCCGACGGATAAAAGACGTAGATCGGCACGCCGTTGCGACCAAAGGCGGCCAAATAGTCCGTGATGGCGGGATCGCGGTTGGTCCAGTCGCCCTTCAGGTACAGGATATCGGCGTCGGCGAAGGCCCGCGCGACCGCGTCGCCGCTCAGGGCGACCCGCTCATTGACCAGACAGGTGATGCACCAGGCCGCGGTCATGTTGACGAACACCGGCCGGCCAGCCGCCCTGGCCTCCGCCAAGCGCATCGGCGAGTAGGGCGTGACCGTGATGTCTGCCGCCGGGTCTGACGCGGATGCCGAAGCAAGGGCCGCGCTCGGCGGCCGCCGTTCGGACTCGAGCGCCAGTCCCAGCCACAGCGCGAGCCCGAAACCGACGACAGCCGTGACCGACGCCGCCTGATGCCACGGCGACCGCGCATGTCTGGCGGCCTCGGACAGCCACAGCGCGAAGGCCAACGCGATCATGCCGGCCAGCACCGCGGCGACGCCGCTCGGCCCGGCCTGGACGCTGAGCACCCAGACCAGCCAGGCCGCAGTGGCAAACATCGGGAACGACAGCAGTTGCTTCAGGCGCTCCATCCACGGGCCTGGCCGCGGCAGCCGGCGCGCGAGCTGCGGCATCCAGGTCAGCAGCAGCAGGGGCAGCGCCATGCCGAGGCCGAGGGTCAGGACGATCGTCAGGGCCGCGGGCCAGGGCTGGGTCACCGCGAAGCCGAGCGCGGCGCCCATGAACGGCGCCGTGCAGGGGGCGGCAACGAGCGCCGCCAGCGCCCCGGTCATGAAGGCGCCGGCGTGGCCTTGATCCGGTCCGGCAACGCCGAGCCCCATGAGGCGCGTGCCAAGGGTTGTCGCGCCGGTGAGACCCAAGCCGAGCACGAGGAACAGATAGGCGAGCAAGGCAACAAAGGCCGGCGACTGCAGCTGAAAGCCCCAGCCCACCGCCGCACCGCCGGCACGCAGCCCGAGCAGCAGCAGGGCGACCAAGCCGAAGAAGGTCAGCACGCCGGCGGCATAAGCGAGACCATGGGCCAAACGCTCCCGGCGCGACGCACCGCCATGCCGCGCCAGGCCCAGGGCCTTGACGGCAAGCACCGGAAACACACAGGGCATCAGGTTCAGCACCAGGCCGCCGAGCACCGCGAACAGCAAGGCGAGCGGCAGGCTCATTGCACCTCCGCCAACGTCGGCGACCGGCACGAGGGGGGACACGGCGTGTTCACGTGCGTCGATCTCGATGCCGCGGCGCCCGGAGGTGGTCGTGACCGCCAGCAGCCCGCTGGGCTCCGCGGACGCCGCTGCCTGCCCCGCCGTCATCTCGATGACCAGGTCATCGCCGTCCAGGTGCCAGTGCTGGCGCGCGGCAGGCTCAATCAGCCCCCAGGCATTGGCAAAGAAGCGAGCCTCTGTGATCCCGCTCGGCAGCGCAGCGGCAGGAACCGACAGTCGGACGCGGTCGCCCTCGGCGGTCAGCCGCGCACCGACGGTGCCGGCAGCGGGCAGCGCGGCACGGGCCTCGGCGAACAGCTCGGCGACGGACGGATCGATCGGACCGGCCCTGGCTGAGGTGGCGAGGGTCAGGCTGAAGCTGCCCCGCTCGGGGATGCATTCCTCCTCGCAGACCAGCCAGGTGGCATCGGCACGGACCGGGATGGGCCGTCCCGCCGGCCAGCTCGCATCGGCCTGCAGTGTCACCAAATGGGTTGCGCGACTGGAATAGCCGTAATTCGCGAGCGGTCCGACGCGGATCAGCTTCGGGACGGGCCAGCGGATCGGTCCGGCCTCGACCCCCGGGGGCAGCTGCCAGCGGATCCGCGGCGGCTCGCCGGAGTCGCCGGGATTTCGCCAATAGGTGTGCCAGCCCGGGATGATATCGAGTACCAGGGCCAGGTCCACGCTGCCCCCTGGCACGAGCTGAAGACGCTCGGCGACCAGGCGCGCCCGAACGTGCTCGGTGCGGACGGCCTCGCCTTGCGCCTGCTGCGCGCCTGTATCCGCAAACGCGGCCACCAGCAGCAACGCAACCATCGGCACTGCTCGACCGAACCAGCGCGCGCCGACACCGCCCCCTGTGCGCGCCTTGCTCATGACGCGCAGCTGACGGCAAGCCGGCGTCCCCAATCCGGGGGCTCGGCGGCGTAGGCCGCATGCTCCGGCTGTTCGTCGTAGGGTCGCGACAGTGCCGCCAGCAGCCGGTTCAGCTCGCCGTAGTCCTGCGCCCCGGCGGCGTGCTCGCCGTCCTCCGGATCGAGCAGCGGCAGCATCGCCTGGGCCAGACAGATGAGATTCCATTTGGCGATGGCCGGCTGGCGCTCGAAGGCGTAACGGCCCCAATGGTTGGAGTGATTGCCGCCGAGCTTGGGGTCGCAGGCGTCGAGATAACCAAAGGGGCCGTAGTCGATGGTCAGCCCAAGCATGGACATGTTGTCGGAGCTCATCACAGCATGGGCGAAGCCGACCAGCTGCCACTGAGCGATCAGGCAGGCGGTTCGCCGCAGTACGGCGTGCAGCAGATCGAGCCAGGGCGTCGGGCTGTCAACCAGCTCCGGATAGTGACACTCGATCAGATCGTGTCCCAGGCGCTGCGACAGGTCGAAGCGCCCGCGGGGGAACAAGGCCTCGAAGATGCCGAAACGCACGTGGCTGGGCGCCAGTCGGGTCAGGATCGCGCCGGTCTCGATCCGTTCGCGATAGACCTCTTCGTCGCCGTGCACCAGGCACAGGTCGAGGTCGATCAGGGCACAGGCAGCGGGGCTAACCGCAGCGAGCCGCGTCGGCCCCGCCAGCGGTGTCGGCAAAATCCGTGAGTACAAATCCGCCGGCAACCGCGCGAAGCTGTTGTCGAACCAGAGCTGGTCAAGCGGTTGCATGCGGCGTCAATGCGGCTCGCGCCCCTCGACATCAAGTCGCGCCGACCGCGTCTCGATGTCCCGGTGCGGCGAAGGGGTGACAGAGATTCGTTTTGGCGCCGGACGCGAGGCACGCGCTTGCGCCGACCCACATCGCGTGTCGAAATCGAGGACTCCGCGTAAAATCCTCGGCCGAAGCCCTAGGCTCGCTACGGGTTTTCCATGAGAATTCGCAATCTTTCGGATGGCTTGACTTGCTTTCCGCGGGAGAGTCAGCCATCTTCCCGACATCCGGTAGTCTTTTTGCCGGATTCCCTATCCGATAACGAGCGCGGCCGCCACAACATCAAAGCCGACCGCGCCTGCACGCAGGCTGCCTCGCCTTGTAAGCCTGCGTGCGTTTAAACCGAATCGAGCATATCCCCCGGAGGACAAGACATTGGAGAACACTGCGATCGCCGAAGCCATTCGGCCGGACGACATACGCGTCAACCACGTTGGCCTGGACCAGCCTTGGCAATGGATCGAAAAAGGATGGCACGACCTGTTGCAGGCGCGCGCCTACAGCCTGACCTACGGCGCCGTCATCGTTCTGATCAGCGGCCTGATCACACTCGGCCTGATGGTTCAGGATTTGGGCTTTCTGGTGCCCTTTCTGGTCGCCGGTTTCTACCTCTTGGCACCAGTCATCGGGCTCGGTCTCTATCAGATGAGCGCGCACGTGGAGCGCAAAGAGCCATTGCATTTCTGTCATTTCCTGGAGGCATGGAAGCACAACCAGGGTCAACTGGGCGTCATCACCGCCGGGCTGCTGATCATCATGCAGTTGTGGATGATGTCCAATTTCGTGCTGTTCGCGCTGCTCTATGATGGTATTGACCCTCCGCTGGAGAACTTCGTCAGTACCGTCTTCCTATCCGGCGAGCACAACGCCTTCGCATTCGCGAGTATCGGCGTTGGCTTCCTGCTGGCCTGGGTCGCTTACGCCATCAGCGCCATCTCGGTACCGATGCTGATGGACCGCAAGGTGGACGGCTGGACCGCCATCCGCACCAGCGTCAAGGCCGTGACGCAGAATTGGCCGGCCATGACCCTGTGGGCGGTGCTGATCGTGATGTTCATTGGCATCGGCCTGCTGACCTTCTACGTTGGGCTGTTCGTCGCGATGCCGCTCATCGGACATGCCACCTGGCATGCCTATCGCGACACGGTCCCGGCGGAAGACTGATCGCTCTGCCTACCCCTGCCGCGCCTCTGCCGAGGCCGGCAGATCGGGTGAATCCAACAGCGGCCCCTGATGGGCCGCTTTTTTTGCGCCCTCGAACAGGCGGACCAGCAGCGACGGCAAGGCTGGTATGCGAAACCGCGCTGCGGCGTTCGTGCTCGCCACTCGCCCGTACTTACGATGAAACAAACGCTTCATCTTGCGGGGTGGCACCGTCCTCGGTGTCAGTGGTGCGGGCAAACGCCGATTAGAGCCCGAGCTCGTGCCAGCGCGCCTCGATGCGCTTGACCGAGACCGGATAGGCGGTGCCGAGCTGCTGCGCGAACAGCGATACGCGCAGCTCCTCGAGCATCCAGCGGATCTCGTCGAGCCGCGGGTCATGGCGATCGGCGGCGCGGGCCGCGGCGCTGCGCTCACGCCATTTTTCCAATATCGGCGCCATCTCGCGCATCAGCGACTGGTCGCGGCCGGCGGCATGGGCCAGCTTCTCGGCACGCTGCTCGGCGGCCTTCAGCCAGCGCGGATACTGCTTCAGCCGCGCATAGCGTATCTGCTGCAGGAAGCCCCGGAACACCAGACCATCGAGCTGGACGCGCAGGTCCAGCACCGACGGCATCCAATTGATCTGGGTGATCGCGTCCAAACGCTTACGCAGGCGCTGATAGACATCCAGGATGTCGGCGGCCAACCGGCACACCTCCTCGGCGGTGCCCGGAAGCCAGCCGCGGTTCTGTGCGATGCGGGTCTCGAAGGCCGCCTGATCCCGCACGGCGGGTTGATCCTCGATGAAGCAGAGATCGAGGATCAGCGCCAACAGCTCATCGGCCAGCTCCGGCGGCTTGCCGACCAGGTCACCCGGCACCGGGGCCTTGGCGTACTGCAGCCGCATGCGGTCGAGCCCAGGCAGGTTGCGCCGCAGCCGGCGCAGCTCGGCGCCGAGGCCGAGCATGATCAGACGTCGCAGCCCGGCGCGCATCACTCTGGCCGCATCGGCCTCGTTGTCGACCAAGCGGATGGCGACGCTGTCGCCACGATCCACCAGGGCCGGATAGCCCCGCAGCCGGATGCCGGCGCGCTCGGTATCGATGTATTCGGGCAGAGCGTCGAAGTCCCAGCGGGTGATACCGTCGCGCTCCAGCGCGTGATTCCAGTGCGGGACAGCGCTGCCCGCCTGCCGGTTTCCGGCATCGCCATGCCGGCGTTTCAGCGCAATGAGGTCGTCGCCATGGGCAACCGCCCTGCCCCGCTCGTCCACCAGCCGGACCTTCATGCGCAGGTGTGCCGGCAGCGACGACTCGTCCCAGGCGCTTTCCGGGACCTGGACGCCGGTCAGGGCCTTCAGCGCCTCGGCAACCGCCTGAATCAGCGGCCGATCCGATGGCGTCAGGCGTTCGGCAATCCGCGCCGCCGTGTCGGGGATCGGCACGAAGGCTTTGCGCACCTGCTTCGGCAGACCACGTAGCAGCGCCGTGATGCGCTCGGCGAGCAACCCCGGGACCAGCCATTCCAGTCGTTCCGGCGCCAGCTGGTTGATCAGCGGCAGCGGCACCACCAGCGTCAGGCCATCGGCACCTCCGCCCGGATCGAACTGATACTCCAGCGGCAGGTCGGTCGCACCGACCCGCAGGCTGTCCGGAAAGCGCTGCGCGGTGATCCCAGCCGCGTCATGGCGCATGACGTCGGCCATGCGCATGTGCAGCAGCTTGGGCTCACGTCGCACCGCCTTGTGCAGCCAGCGCTCGAACTGGGGCTTGGAATAGATTCCGCTCGGCACACGCCCCGCGTAGAAGGCATAGATCGCGTCCTCGTCGACGAGGATGTCCCGCCGGCGCGACTTGGCCTCTAGGTGGCGGACATAGTCGATCAGTTCCAGATTATGACGCCAGAACGGGGCTCGAGTTTCGAAATCGCCCTCGGCGAGGCCGAAGCGCAGGAAGACCTCGCGCGCCTCGGCCGGATTGATCGGGCCGTAGTTGACCCGCCGCCGGCTCGCCAGCGTCAGGCCGTACAGGGTAACGGTCTCGAATGCCGCCACCTGGCCGCTGCCGGCCTGCCAATGGGGCTCGGCATAGCTGCGCTTGATCAGGTGCGCGCCGGCGGCTTCGATCCAGCTCGGCTGCACCCGCGCCACGGTGCGGCCATACTGCCGCGTGGTCTCGACCCGCTCGGCGCAGACGATCCACTTCGGCGACGCGCTGAACAGCGCCGAGCTCGGATGGATGTAGAAGCGGCCGCCGCGTGCACCCTGATACTCCCGCTGTTCGTCCTTGCAGCCGATGTTGCTCAGCAGTCCCGTCAGCAGTGCGCGATGGACCTCCTCGTAGGTCGCCTCGGTCGCGTTCTCCCGGTGTCCCAGGACGTGCATCTGCTCGCGCAGTTGGGCGTGGATATCGCGCCACTCCTGCACCCGGTTCCAGGACAGGAAGTGCTGCCGACAGAGCTGCTGGAACTTGCGCCTCGACAGGCGCTCGTGCTCCTGCTCCAGGAATCGCCAAAGGTTCAAAAAGCCGAGAAAGTCGGACTCCGGATGACGGAAGGTGGCGTGGATCTCGTCGGCATACTGCTGTTTGTCGATCGGCCGCTCGCGGGGGTCCTGCACGGCGAGCGCGGCGGCAATGATGAGCACCTCACGCAGGCACCGATGCTCGCTGGCGGCCAGCAGCATGCGACCGATGCGCGGGTCCACCGGCAACCGTGCGAGCTGCCTGCCGAGGGCGGTCAGGCGGCCGCCGGCGTCGATCGCCGCCAGCTCCTCCAGGGTTCGATAGCCGTCGCCGATCAGCCGCGCGTCCGGCGGCTCGATGAACGGGAAGCCCTCGATGGCGCCGAAACCGAGCAGCTTCATCTGCAGGATCACGGCGGCCAGATTGGTGCGTTTGATCTCCGGCTCGGTGAACTCGGCACGGGCCGCGAAGTTGTCCTCGGCGTAGAGCCGGATGCAGATGCCCGCGGCCACGCGCCCGCAGCGGCCCATGCGCTGATCGGCCGAGGCCCGTGAGACACGCTCCACCGGCAGCCGCTGCACCTTGCTGCGATGGCTGTAACGGCTGATGCGCGCGAAGCCCGGGTCGATGACATAGTGGATGCCCGGCACCGTCAGCGAGGTCTCGGCGACATTGGTGGCCAGCACCACGCGGCGCGTCCCATGCGGCTTGAAGACGCGCGCCTGCTCTGCGGGCCCCTGGCGGGCGTACAGCGGTAGGACCTCGGTGGACGGTGGGTGATGCTTGCGCAGGGTCTCGGCGGTCTCGCGGATCTCCCGCTCGCCGGACAGGAATACCAGCACATCGCCCCGGCCGGAGCGCGCCAGCTCGGCAACGGCGTCGGAGATGGCCTGCTGCATGGCGTCATCGCGCTCGGCGGCCGATTCGTCCTCCGGCGGCCGATAGCGCACCTCCACCGGATAGGTGCGCCCGGAGATCTCGATGATCGGGGCGTCGCCGAAGTGCTTTGCGAAGCGCTGCGGGTCGATGGTCGCCGAGGTGACGATCAGCTTCAGGTCCGGCCGCCGCGGCAGCAGCTGTTTCAGATAGCCGAGCAGGAAGTCGATGTTGAGGCTGCGCTCGTGCGCCTCGTCGATGATCAGGGTGTCGTATTCGTTCAGGAATCGATCCTGCTGCACCTCGGCGAGCAGGATGCCGTCGGTCATCAGCTTGACCGAGGTCTCCGGCCGCACCCGGTCATGGAAGCGCACCTTGTAGCCGATGCTGGTACCGAGCTCACAGCCGAGCTCCTGCGCGATGCGGCTCGCCAAGCTGCGGGCGGCAATGCGCCGCGGCTGGGTGTGGCCGATGCGCCCGAAAAGACCGCGGCCGAGCCCAAGGCAGATCTTCGGCAATTGCGTGGACTTGCCGGAGCCGGTCTCGCCGCAGAGCACGACGACCTGATGCTCGCGGATCAGCGCGGCGACCTCGTCGCGACGCTCGCTGACCGGCAGCTCGGGCGGGTATTCCAGCCGCGGCAGCGCGGCGCGCCGGCGATCGACGACGGCCGCCGAGGCGGCGATCGCCTGCTCCAGCGCGGCCCGCTCGCGGTCCGGCGGCACGCCGTCAGGCTCGCGCTGGCGCAGCCGGTGCCGGCGGCGCGCCAGTCCCCTGCGGTCACTGAGCAGGCAATCGGCGATGTCGGGCCGCGCGGCACCGGATTGCGGCGGGCCGGTCAATCGCCGCCCTCCCAAGTCCGAACAGGTTCTCGATCCCAAAGCCGATGGTGCGGTGGCGCCGCGGCGCAGAGGCAAGCGATCACGAGGCGTTGTTGTGAAATCTCAATCTTTGATCCTAAGTAGAGCAGTCAGCTTCCAGCCGCCAGCCTCCAGCGGACGAAAATCAGCGGCGTGGCGGATTCTTTCGCCGATCAGCGGCTCACCGTTGGGTGAGGAATCGAACGGCGGAAAGCAATTCCAAGACAAAGTTTTAAGCTGGCTTCTGGTGGCTGGCAGCTCTTTCTAGTCAGTTGATCAGTTTTGACGAACCGAGGGCGCGCACGGGAGGGGGAAACCCGTCTCGGCGAGGCGGCGAAGAGGGCGGCCTTGGTAACATCTGCGCAACGACGCCGGCACGGTACGCCTCGCAGGCAGCCGCCGCCGACCTGCGTCACCTCGCAACAGGAAGATCACCAGATGCGCATTATCCGATTCGAAGACAACAGCGGCATCGTCCATTACGGCCGGGACGGCGGTGACGGTCAGGTGGAAGTGCTTCGCGGCGATCCCTTCTCAAGCCTGACACCGAGCGGCGAGCAGGCAGAGGTCCGCCGCCTGCTGGCGCCGATCGAGCCGGTCAATATCTTCTGCATCGGCCTCAATTATCGCGCCCATGCCGCCGAGACCGGAGCGCCGATCCCGGATCAGCCGGTCGTATTCATGAAGCCCACCACGTCCGTCGTTGGTCCCGGCGCGCCCATCCTGTTGCCGGCCGCCTGTCAGCAGGGGCCGGAGGTCGACTACGAGGCCGAGCTGGCGGTCGTCATCGGCCGCCGCGCGCGCGATGTCGGCCCCGACGGAGCGCTCGATCATGTCCTCGGTTATACCGGCGCCTGCGATGTCTCTGCTCGACGCTGGCAAAAGCACGGTGGCGGCGGACAATGGATTCGCGGCAAGAGCTTCGACAGCTTTTGCCCGCTAGGACCGGCGCTGGTCACGGCAGAGGAGATCCCTGACCCGCAGATACTGGCACTGCGCTGCGTCATCAACGGCGAGGTCATGCAACAAGGGTCAACCTCGGACATGATCTTCTCGGTCGCCGAGTTGATCGCCTTCCTGAGCCGCGACACGACACTTGCCCCCGGCACGCTGATCCTGACCGGCACACCGCCCGGAGTGGGATTCGCGCGCCACCCGCCCGTGTTCCTGGCTGCCGGTGATCGGGTCCAGGTGGAGATCGAAGGCATCGGCGTGCTGGAGAATCCAGTTGCGGACGCCGGCGGTCGGACCCTCTGACAACCTCACCCCCCGGCGCGCGACTTCCGACCGGCCGCCTGGTCACGGCCGGAGCGGCGTGGGCCCCGGGTCAGCGCTCGTCCTTTGGCGGTATACGTACCGCAAGCAGATCGCAGACCTCATGACGCAGCAGTGCGCGGGGGGTCGAGCCGAACAGCGCGCTGAGCCAATTGTGGTCGCGTGCGCCGACCACGATCAGGTCGACCCCCAGGTCCTTCGCGACGTGCTCGATGCTGCGCCCGGTGGGACCGAACTCGACGATCCGGTCCTGGGGCGGCACGCCGATGCGCTCGCCGACCTCGTCGAGCTCCTTGACCGCCACGTCGATCAGTTCCTGCTCCAACTTGAAATCATCCGGTAGCACCGGCTCGGCGACGAAGGCGCCACCGGCGTATTCGGCTCCCGGCGGTACATACTCCACGACATTGACCAGGCTCAGCCGGGCATCGAAACGGTCGCGCATCGCCAGCGCGCGTTGGATGACGATCTCGGACTCCGGCGTGAAGTCCACTGCCAACAATAGATGCCGGTAACCCTGTTCGGACATGGCCGCCTCCGTTAGCGGTTGAACCTGTGTACAGTATAAGCGCCGACGGGGCGCACACTGACCATTTCCTGTCGATTTCCACCATGACCCGCATCGATCCGGGGTGTAGCATGCGCCCCAATCGGGCATCGGGCGGGGCGCAGACCCCGCAGGCTCCATCTCACCAAGGCGCACCGGGAGACAGTCCCCGCGTCTAACCGGATCGGGCCCACCGCCGGGCCAGCTGACAGAATCCATCCAAGCCATAAGGGCATCAATGCCAAAGCACGCCAATCCGTTTTCCCTGGACGATCGAACCGCCTATGCCGATTGGCGCGGGGCGAAGCTCGACGGCTGTCCGCGGCGCATCGACGACCTGATCGTCGAGGTCAACGACCCGCGCCGGCTGACCGATGCCGAATACGCGGCCATTCTCGACCGCTGCCGGCGCGCGAACCTAGCGGTCTACGTCGGGCGTACCGGAGACGACCCGGACAAGGACATCCCGCGGCTGCTCGGCGAGCGCTTCGGACTGCGCCGGCTCGACCGCAATCCCGGCGCCGACGCCGACGCGATCACCTCCATTACCATCC
>Ga0316575_10000093_pt1 | contig 21743 bp, 23 predicted proteins | sample J5NA_FD_203072 | JGI IMG/M metagenome (GOLD analysis project Ga0316575, IMG submission 203072) | Rhizosphere microbial communities from salt marsh grasses in Alabama, United States - J5-7_050615r2r3 | ecosystem: Host-associated > Plants > Roots > Rhizosphere | place: USA: Alabama | collected...
CTGGTAATCACACGCTCTGCCACACCCAGCGTTGTTTCCTCCGCCTCGATGCGGCGCGAGATGTTGTAGGTGGTTTCGATCTCGCTGCGCTTGACGCCGCTGGCCAACAGCTGTTTGCGTTTGCTGCGCCCCAGCGAGTGCCCGGTATGCACCAGCGGGACGCCGAGCTGGTGCGAGAGACGCGATCCCACATAGCCTGCATCCGCATAGTGGCTGTGGATGATATCCGGGATACGCCAGTGGCTTTTGATCCATGCGAGCGAATTGTCGGAAAAGTTTTCCAGGGTATCCCAGAGCGTTTCTTTGCTGAGGTACTTCTGTTCCCCGCATTCGATGCGCACGATACTGGCCTTCTCCGACAGCGCCTCCACCGGCTTGGCATAATCGGGGCTGACCTGGCTGTCGATAACCCGCCTCGTCAGCAACACCACCCTTTCGACATCGTCGCGTTCACCGAGTGCACGGGCTAGTTCCACAACGTATTTGGTCTGTCCGCCGGTATCCGCATCGCGCCCCAGCTCCAGATCGTGGCCGCGAATCAGCCCGTGCACACTGATCAGTACAATGTACAAAGGGCTCTTGGGTTTCGGTCTCCGTTCTTTCATAAATCCCATTCATGGATAAACGGCTTGTAGAAGTCGGCATGGTCGGGAATTGCGCCGCGAATTTCGCAGATCGCGGCGGCGAAAGCATTGGCACGTTCCAGCGTCCTGGCAGCGGGCCACTTCATCAGCTCCCCGAGGATGAAAACCGACGCGAAACCGTCGCCGGCACCCACCGTATCCATCAGTTTGATGGTCCGGTCCTGCGGGGCAGCTTCGGTTTTCCTGCCTTTGCGGTTGATCTGCCATGCGCCCTCTTGTCCGCAGGTTACCACGACCTGTTCGAGATCAAACCGCTTGATTAATTCCATGGCCAGATGGTGCGGTTCGCTTTCCCGCAACTCCAGCATGTCTGCAAGTATAGCCAGTTCGTCTGAATTCAACTTGACGATATCGGCGAACTGCAGGGACTGCTTAATGGTCTTTTCTTCATACCACGGTGCGCGCAGATTGATATCGAGAAATTTTGCGGCATGTGTGCTGCGCAGCAGGGTCTTCAGCGCCCGCCGCGAAATTTCGTTGCGCTGCGCCAGGGTGCCGAAATAGACCAGTCTGGGTTTGACTGAAAGTGCGGTCATCCGGACCACTGCCGGGTGAATGTAATCGTACGCCTGCTCGGGCAGAATATCGAAGGTGTGCGCACCGTTCTTCATTTTCACCTGAACGCGTCCGGTGGGATGGTTGTTGCCGTACTGAACTCCCAGCGGCTCCATCCCGGCATGCGCCATCGCATCAAGCACCTCATCGCCGAGGGCGTCATGGCCCAGGCGTGTGATCAGCAGCGGGTTCTGCCCGAACGCCTTGAGATGCCGTGCAACGTTGAAGGGAGCGCCGCCCAGAACCTTGCGATCCGGGAAAATGTCGGCCAGCACTTCGCCGAACAGGATGACCGTGCCTTTCCGATTGCCGCGCAAAATGGATCGCGATGTGGATTGTGCTGAATAAATGTGGTGTGTCATCGGCCTGGCTTGACTCTCTCCAATTTGCGAGCACTTCACATGGGAATATCTCCTTGCAGTGAAAGCTGTAGCGATAATTTGACGATGCAGGTTTGCCAGCGCGGGCAATTGCAATTTGCCGGTCCGGCATCCGGGAAAACCGCCGGAATTCCGATGCTCAACAAGCAGATATGACTAGCCAGGCGTTGGCGTATTGCAGAAGGATTTACACCAAACTAATTGTAACAAATATAATTGACGCAAACCGGGAATGCAAGTTTTATAATCCGCTCCCGATCAAACTGGAAGCAACAAAATCCGCGGGGGTGCAACTTGGGCACAAGCAGCAAAAAGCAGACTTCACTTCAGGTGTTAAAAAAATTCAGGATCATTTACGGCTCGGTACGACAGCATTTCCGTGAGGTCGAGCAATCATGCGGTGTGACCGGATCGCAGCTGTGGATCATGCAGGAAGTCGCAAACACGCCGGGTGTCGGCGTATCGGACCTTGCCGAGAGACTATCGATTCATCAATCCACCTGCAGCCTGCTTGTCGAAAAGCTGGCATCGCGCAAACTGATCATCAAGGAACGCAGCAACAGCGATCAGCGCCGGGTGGGATTGCGCCTTACGGATGAAGCGGCCGGTCTGATCAGACTGGCGCCCAGCCCTGCCAAGGGCGTGCTGCCCGAGGCGCTGTGGGCGCTGCCGGCAGACGCCATGCGGGCCCTGGATGCGTCGCTGGGGATGGTGATTGAACAACTGCAGATCAGCGACGAGAAGCTGGCCGAAAAGCCATTGTCCGATCTGTAAGACCTGTCCACGCCTGAAGACATCCGTTATCCGAACCCTCGCCCCGGTGTTTACTGGACGGCGGACTCGCCCGGAATAGCCTGATCTGCATCGACCGGCGGCGTTTCAGGCTTCGGTTGCTGCGATTGCTGCTGAATCCTCTGCCGGTAGCTCGCAGTTTTCGCGTATCCGGCAATATCGAGTTCGCTGTTCCACTGCGATTCCTGAAAACCCTTGATGAAGGTCGCGCCCACCTGGAGCGCCGGAACGAACGCGTCCATCCCGGATAGCTGTTTGTAAGCCGCGATGTCCTTGCTGGTCTTCAGCACTTTTTCGGCAAACGGGATGCCGCGCCGGTTCAACAGGCTGTGCGCCTGGTTGCAGACCTCGTCGCAGACGCTGCCGACATACAGGGTGACCGGAAAATTCTGCTGCGCGATGCGTGTTTCATAGGGCAGGTCATCGCTCTGCGATGAGCCTCCTGAGCTTTTTATGCTCTGGACATCGAGCGCATTGGCCGGCGGAGTATCGCCGTAATATATCTTTCCGGCACTGTCCACCCAGCGAAACAGCTCGCTCGCCTGCACCGGTACCGGTGCAGGCAAGGCAGCGAGGCAAAACAGCAGCATCATGACGCGCTTCATCTTGCCTCCTCAGGAAGTTTCGAGCAGCCCGCTGTGCCGAAGCAGAGCCTCGATGCTCGGCTCCCGGCCGCGGAATGCGGTGAATGATTGCATCGCGCCGCGGCTGCCGCCCATCGCCAGTATCTCGCCTCGGAAGCGCGCGCCGACATCGGGATTCAGCACGCCGTTCTCCTCGAACAGGCTGTACGCGTCGGCAGAAAGCACTTCAGCCCATTTGTAGCTGTAGTAGCCGGCCGCATAGCCGCCGGAAAAGATATGCGCAAAGCTGTGCGGGAAGCGGTGAAATGCCGGCGGGATCAGCACCGCCACTTCGGCGCGCACCTCGTCAAGCAGCTGCAATATGCTCTTGCCGCCGCCCGGTTCGAAGCTGCTGTGCATCAGCATGTCGAACAGCGCAAACTCGATCTGGCGCAGTGTCTGCAATCCGCTCTGGAAATTTTTCGCGGCCAGCATCTTGTCGAACAGCGTGCGCGGCAGCGCGGCGCCGGTGTCCACATGGCGGGTCATCCCGTTCAGCACGCCCCACTCCCAGCAGAAATTTTCCATGAACTGGCTGGGCAGTTCGACCGCGTCCCATTCAACGCCGTTGATGCCGGACACGCCCAGATCCTCGACCTCGGTGAGCAGGTGGTGCAGGCCGTGGCCGAACTCGTGGAACAGCGTGATCACGTCGTCGTGGGTGAACAGCGCCGGTTTGCCCCCGACCGGCGGCGAGAAGTTGCAGTTCAGGTAGGCGACCGGTGTCTGGATGCCCTTTGCGAGGCGGCGGCGCGCGATCACGTCGTCCATCCATGCCCCGCCGCGCTTGTTGTTGCGCGCATACAGGTCGAGATAGAACTGGCCGACCAGTTGCCCCGCATTCCTGATATCAAAAAAGCGCACGTCGTCATGCCAGACCGGCGCGGTACCCTGTTTAATCTGCAGACCGTACAGCGTCTCGACCAGCCTGAACATGCCCGGCAGCACCGCGTCTTCAGGGAAATACTGTTTCACCTCCTGTTCGGAGAACGCATAGCGTTGCTCGCGCAGCTTTTCGCTGGCATAGCCCACATCCCATGATTGCAGATCTTCGATTCCAAGTTCGGCGCGCGCGAATTCGCGCAGCTCGGCCAGATCCTTCTCGGCAAACGGACGCGCGCGCTGCGACAGTTCGCGCATGAATTCGACCACCTGCTGCGGGGAGTCCGCCATCTTGCTCGCCAGCGAAAGCTCGCCAAAACTGGCAAAGCCGAGCAGTTGCGCTTCTTCGCCACGCAGCTTGACGATCTCGTCCATCAGCACGGTGTTGTCCCATTCGGGCTTGCCAAACTCGCTGGCCCGGGTGGCGTAGGCCCGGTACATGTCCTCGCGCAATGCGCGGTTGTCGGCAAGCTGCATTACCGGCATATAGGAAGGCGCTTTCAGCGTGAACAGCCAGCCGCGCTTCCCGGCGGCACGGGCAGCCTCATCGGCTGCCTGCAGCACATCATCCGGCAATCCGCCCAACGCTTCGCTGTTTTCGATGACCAGCGTGAAGTCGTTGGTCGCATCGAGCAGGTTGTCGGAAAACCGCGACGACAGTTCGGAAAGGCGCTCCTGAATTTCCAGGTAGCGCGCCTTCCTGTCATCCGGCAGTTCCGCGCCGCCGAGCCGGAAATCGCGCAGCTCGTTCTCGATGACCTTCTTGCGCGCCGCGCTCAATCCGGCGAATCCGGGGCTGCCGTGCAACGCCTTGAACTTGTTGAACAGTGCCAGGTTCTGGCCGAGCTCGGCGTAATACTGGGTGATCTTCGGCAGTGTCGCGTTGTAGACCTCGCGCAACTCGGGACTGTTCATCACCGCGTTCAGGTGGCCGACCGGCCCCCATGCGCGCGACAGACGCTCGTTCGCGTCTTCCATCGGCACGACGAAGTTCTGCCAGGTGGGGGGCGCCGCATCTTCGAGCAAACGCCCGACCAGTGCGCGGTTTTCCCCGAGCAGTTGTTCGATCGCGGGTGCGACGTGTTCGGGTTTGATCTCCGCAAATCGCGGCAGACCGGAAAAATCTAGTAGTGGGTTCATATCATTCCGAAAAAACTGAAATCTGCAGCTGGGGACGAATATTATTGCTGAAACACGATCTGTCCGTCGAGCAGCGTGTAGCACACCCGTCCCTGCATCTCGTAGCCGTTGAACGGCGTATTCTTGCCCTGGCTTCTCAGTGCGGCGGGCGCGACCTTCCATGCAGCATTCGCATCGAATATGCAGATATCCGCGTGGGCACCGACCGACAGATGGCCCATTTTCTGGCCGAGCAGCAGCGCGGGATTGATCGTGACGTGCGCCAGCGCGTCAAGCAGCGGGACTTTTTCCTGCTCGGCCCATTTGAGCACCAGCGGCAGCAGCAGTTCCAGTCCCGTCGCACCTGCCTCCGCTTCTGCAAACGGCAGCTGTTTGGCGTCATCGTCTACCGGAGAATGGTTGGAACAGATCGCATCTATCGTGCCATCGAGCAGCCCGGCACGCAGCGCCGCCCTGTCTGCCGCACTTCGCAGCGGCGGCGCCAGTCGGCAATTCGCGTCGAAATACCCAATGTCCATTTCGGTCAGGTGCACATGATTCATCGACACATCGCAGCTTACCTTGAGCCCTTCCTGTTTTGCCAAACGTATCATCTCCACAGCTGCAGCGCTGGATACACGGCAGATATGCAAGATCGCGCCGGTCTCGCGCGCGAGTTGCAGCGCGGTGGCCAGTGCAATGGTTTCCGCAATCACCGGAATGGATGGCAGGCCGAGACGGGTTGCGACTTCTCCGTCATGCGCGACGCCATTCTTGGCAAGGTAGCTGTCTTGCGGGCGCAGCCAGACCCGGTAGCCGAACGTCGCCGCGTATTGCATCGCACGCAGCAGCACGCGGGTATCGGTCAGGGCCGCATCCGCCTGACTGAACGCCTTGCATCCGGCCTCGGTCAGTTCGTTCATTTCGGTCAGTTCCGCGCCCTTCAATCCGTAGGTCAGCGCGCCGACCGGAAACAGACGCGCCTGGTTCAGCGCCCGTGCGCGTCGTTTCAGCATCTCCACCAGACCCGGTTCATCGAGCGGCGGATCGGTATCCGGCGGGCAGGCCAGGCTGGTGATCCCGCCCGCGACAGCAGCGTTCATCTCCGATTCCAGCGTCGCCTTGTACTCGTATCCGGGCTCGCGCAGACGCGCCGCGACATCCATCAGCCCCGGCATCACGACCAGTCCGCCGGCATCGATCGTCTGATCGGCAACAAAACCCGGAGGGGATGCACCGATCGCGGCGATGCGCCGGTCAACAATGTACACATTCTGCCGAGCGTCGATGCTGTTCTTCGGGTCGATCAGACGGCCGTTTGTAATCTCAATATTCATGCTTTCGCCCCCGCCAGCATACTCATCACCGCCATCCTCACCGCAATGCCGAAGGTCACCTGAGGCAGGATCACCGAATGTTTCCCGTCTGCCACGCTGGAATCAATCTCGATGCCGCGGTTCATCGGGCCGGGATGCATCACGATCGCATCGGGTCGGGCGTGCGCCAGCTTCTCTTCGGTCAGGCCGTAGTATTTGAAGTATTCCTGCGCGGAAGGCAGCGCGGCACCCTGCATGCGCTCGTTCTGCAGGCGCAGCATCATGACCACGTCGACGTCCTTCAGCCCCTCGTTCATGTCGTGGAAAACCCGCACGCCGAGATTTTCGACCATGGTCGGCAGCAGCGTCTTCGGCGCGATCACACGCACTTCGGGCACGCCCAGCGTAGTCAGCGCATGGATCTGCGATCTTGCCACGCGCGAGTGCAGCACGTCGCCGACGATCGCGACGCGCAGATTGTGAAATTCCTTCTTGTAGTGGCGGACCGTGAACATGTCCAGCAGCGCCTGCGTAGGATGGGCGTGCCGCCCGTCGCCGGCATTGATCACATGTATTTCCGGCGCAACATGGCGTGCGATGATATGCGCAGCACCGCTTTGCGAGTGGCGCACCACGAACATGTCGGCATGCATCGCGCACAGGTTATCCACGGTATCCAGCAGGGTTTCGCCCTTGCTGGTGGAGGAAGAACCGATGTTCAGGTTAACCACATCCGCCGACAGCCGTTTGGCAGCGATTTCGAAAGTGGTGCGGGTGCGGGTGCTGTTCTCGAAGAACACGTTGAACACCGATTTGCCCTTCAACAGCGGCGCATTCCTGATCTCGAACCCGTCGCTGAAATCGACGAAGGTAGTGGCTTTGTCGAGAATCGCGCGGAGAATGTCCGCCGGCAACCCCTCGGTGGACAGCAGGTGCTGGAGTTCGCCGTTCTTGTTCAGTTGAGGATTGTTCATGCCAGTATTCCTGCTGCGGGTTCATCAAAATAGGCCTGCAATATCTGCTGTGCCGCATATTGGTCGATCAGCGATTTCTGCTTCATCCCGTGTATGCCCTCCTCGTCCAGCTGCGCGCTCGCCGCAAGCGAAGTATATCGCTCATCCAGCAGTATCGTCGGCAAATTAAACCGCCCCTTGAGGCGGTTGGCAAAGCGGCGGCACAGCGCGGTCATCTCGTGCGGCGTGCCGTCTGCATTGCTCGGCAGTCCCACCACCAGCGCGCCGGGCTGCCATTCCTGCACCAGTGCAGCGATTGCCGCAAACCGCACATCGTTCTTTTCGTCGGCGATGGTGGCCAGCGGATGGGCACGGCGCAACAGGGTGTTGCCGACGGCGATACCGATGCGCCGGGTGCCGAAATCGAATGCCAGCAAAGTCCCCGCTGGCTCTGTCACATTCACAGAGCAGCTCCCGAAGTTCGACAGCGTTGCCAGGCTAGGCGTGCGAACATAATCGCAGCGCCGCATATCCTATATATGCAAGCAGGATTGTGTGAGCACAACAGCGCATGGCGATGCCGCCGGACTTCGGGTCAGGCATGCCCGGCATCTTCTACAAGGGACGAATAGTCAACCCCGAGCAGCGCCATCGCCGCCGGCAGGCGTTCCTCGGCCGGCAAATCGAACATGATGTGCTCGGAAGCCGGCACGGTCAGCCAGATGTTCTCGGTAATCTCGTGCTCCAGCTGCCCCTGATCCCAGCCCGCATAGCCCAGCGTTACGATCACGTTGCGCGGACCACGCCCCTTGCCCATCGCCTCGAGGATATCCTTGGAAGTCGTCAGCGCCAGCTTGTCGTTGATGCACAGGGTCGATTCCCAGTTTGAAGGGGTGTCGTGCAGCACAAACCCGCGTTCGGTTTGCACAGGCCCGCCGAAATATACCGGCATCTTGGCGAGATCAGGCTGCTCCAGCGCGATGTTGACCTGGTCGAACATCTCCCCCATCGTGAGACTGATCGGACGGTTGATCACGATTCCGAGCGCCCCGTTCTCGTTGTGCTCGCAGATGTAGGTCAGCGTGCCGGCAAAAACGCCTTCCTGCATGGCGGGCATGGCAATCAGAAAGTGATGGGTCAGATTGAAATCGGGCATGCGGCCATTGTAGCCCTACGCGCCTGGCCGCACAATTTGAATCGATTCCAATTGCCGCAAACATTCGCGTCAGATATGCGCTGGAAACGCAAAATTGTCGTAACCAAGAAGCACGGTCCGGAATCAGTCGAGGGGCGGTCTGCCACCCGGTCTGGACGTGTTTCCATGCGCAACATGGTAGAATTCGTGCCTCTTTCCCGTTTTCACAATTCAGGAATCGCGCCATGTTCTCCAGCAAAAACACCCTTGCCCATACCGACTCCGAGTTGTGGGCTGCCATACAGAATGAGAACCGCCGTCAGGAGGATCACATCGAGCTAATCGCGTCGGAAAACTACACCAGCCCTGCGGTGATGGAAGCGCAAGGCAGCAAACTCACCAACAAGTATGCAGAAGGCTATCCCGGCAAGCGCTACTACGGCGGCTGCGAATATGTGGACGTGGTGGAACAGCTGGCGATCGATCGCGCCAAGGCACTGTTCGGCGCGGAATACGCGAATGTCCAGCCCCACTCAGGATCGCAGGCAAACCAGGCGGTGTATCTGTCGGTGCTCAAACCGGGCGACACCATCCTTGGCATGTCGCTCGCGCATGGCGGCCACCTGACCCACGGTGCGGCGGTAAACATCAGCGGCAAGCTCTATCACGCGGTCCAGTACGGCCTGAATGCCGGCGAAGGAATAGACTACGACCAGGTGCAGGCACTGGCGACGGAACACAAGCCCAGGATGATCGTCGCAGGCGCATCTGCGTACTCGCTGGTGATCGACTGGAAGCGTTTCCGCGCGATCGCCGACAGCGTGGGTGCGTATCTGTTCGTCGACATGGCGCATTACGCCGGCCTGGTCGCCGCGGGAATTTACCCGAATCCGGTCGGCATCGCGGATTTTGTCACGACCACCACCCACAAGACCCTGCGCGGCCCGCGCGGCGGGCTGATCCTTGCGAATGCCGAGCACGAAAAGGCGCTGAACTCGGCAATATTCCCCGCGCTGCAGGGCGGCCCGCTGATGCACGTGATCGCAGCCAAGGCGGTGGCCTTCAAGGAAGCGGCCAGCAAGGAATTCAAGGTTTACCAGACCCAGGTGGTCGAAAATGCGCGTGTGATGGGCAAGGTTCTGCAGGAGCGCGGCCTGCGCATCGTATCCGGGCGCACCGACAGCCATGTTTTCCTGGTCGACCTGCAGTCAAAGCAGATCACCGGCAAGGAAGCCGAAGCGGCGCTTGGACGCGCGCATATCACCGTGAACAAGAACGCAATTCCCAACGATCCGCAAAAGCCGTTCGTGACCAGCGGTATCCGCATCGGGAGTCCGGCGATGACCACGCGCGGTTTCAGGGAACTGGAAGCAGAAAAACTGGCACACCTGATCGCCGACGTGCTGGATGCGCCCAGCGACGATGCTGTGATCAACCGCGTGATCGGCGAAGTCAAAAAGCTGACCACGCAGTTTCCGGTGTACGGAGCATAAGTTGTCAGCCGCAAGACACAATTTGTCGTTCAGCTTTTTCGCAGCACCGGTACTGCCTTTATCTTGCTCCTTTAGCCATTCAACTTTCAGCTGTTCGTCATGAAATGTCCTTTCTGCAAGGGAGACCGCACCCAGGTCGTTGATACCCGCGAAAGCGAGGACGGGGACAGCATACGCCGCCGCCGCCGCTGCCTGAGCTGCGACAAGCGCTTCACCACCTACGAGATGATCGAATTGCGCATGCCGCAAATCGTCAAGCAGAACGGGATGCGCAGCGAATTCGACGAGGAAAAGTTGCGCACCAGTTTCAAGCGCGCATTGCACAAGCGCCCCGTCTCCGCCGAACTCGTCGATGCAGCGATCGACAATGTCACTCAGAAACTGCACGCACTTGGAGAACGCGAGATCGGCTCTCGCCAGGTCGGCGAAATGGTGATGAAGGAATTGCTCAAGCTAGACAAGGTTGCCTATATTCGATTCGCGTCGGTGTACAAGAGCTTCCAGGATGTCGGGGATTTTACCGAAGCCGTCGAAGCGGTGCGCAAATCGCCGGCGCGCAAGGCCGCCAGCAAAGCCGCCAGGAAGAAGACCTGAAGTGCCCGCTGCGCCGGATGACCGCTCGATGGACAGCCGCTGGATGGCGCAGGCACTGAGGCTGGCCGAACTGGGGCTGTACGGAACCAGCCCCAATCCGCGGGTCGGCTGTGTGCTGGTTGCGGATGGGCAGTGCGTTGGCAGCGGCTGGCATCGGCGCGCCGGGGAGCCTCATGCCGAAGTCCTTGCGCTGCGCGAGGCGGGTGATGCGGCGCGCAATGCAACTGCTTACGTAACCCTTGAGCCGTGCAGCCATCACGGCAGGACGCCGCCCTGCGCCGATGCGCTGATTGCGGCCGGCATCGCGCGCGTGGTCGTGGCGGTTCAGGATCCGAATCCGGCGGTTGCCGGCGCCGGCATCGCGAAGTTGCGTGCCGCCGGCATCGCGGTCGACATCGGTCTGATGGAAGCCGGCGCAACTGAACTGAATCGGGGATTCTTCGCGCGCATGTCGCGCGGCACGCCCTGGCTGCGCAGCAAGATCGCGATCAGCCTGGACGGCCGTACAGCGCTCGCGAACGGCGCCAGCAAGTGGATCACCGGCGCTGCGGCAAGGCAGGATGTGCAGCACTGGCGCGCGCGCTCCTGTGCGGTGCTGACCGGTATCGGCACCGTGCTGGCGGACGATGCGCGCTTGAATGTGCGCGATATCGGAACCGAACGGCAGCCGTTGCGCGTGGTACTGGACAGCAGACTGCGCATGCCTGCAACCGCGCGCATGCTTGAAGAAGGCAACGTGCTGATTTACGCTGCGCAGCGCGACCCGGAAAAAATTGCGTCGCTGGAAAAGGCAGGTGCTACGGTACACATGCTGGCGGACGAAAGGAACCAGGTCGACCTGCCGGCAATGCTGCGCGATCTTGCACAGCGCGGCTGCAACGAAGTGCTGCTGGAGGCGGGCAGAACACTGAACGGCGCAATGTTGCGCGCGGGGCTGGTGGATGAATTGCTGCTGTATGTTGCGCCGCAACTGCTGGGCGACAGTGCCCGCGGGATGGCGCAGCTCGGCGAACTGACCGCGCTGGATCAGCGCATCGAACTGAAATGGCAGGATGTGCGGCAAGTCGGCAACGATTTGCGCATCACGGTAAAGGTGGAACATGTTTAGCGGGATCATTGCAGATATAGGCAGCATCACCGAATCGACCGACCGCGACGGCGGATTGCGGCTGGTAATCGCAACCAGCGCGCTGGATCTGGACGACGTGCATACCGGCGACAGCATCGCGGTGAACGGCGTATGCCTGACCGTGATCGAACATACCACCGACCGTTTTATCGTCGATGTTTCGCGCGAAACCCTGAATTGCACCGAAGGGCTGGAAGCGATCGGCGCGCCGGTCAATCTGGAAAAGGCATTGCGCCTTGCCGACAGGCTGGGCGGCCACCTGGTCAGCGGACATGTCGACGGCGTCGGCGAAGTGACCGGATTTTCCGACCTGGGCGAAAGCTGGAAACTGGACATACGCGCGCCGCAGGCATTGGCAAAATACATCGCAACCAAGGGTTCGATCACGATCAACGGCGTCAGCCTGACCGTCAATCAGGTGCATGATGATCCATCAGGCGCCTGCGAGTTCAGCCTCAACCTGATTCCGCACACGCTGGCGATGACCAACCTGAAAATACTGAAAGAGGGCAGCCTGGTCAACCTCGAAGTCGACCTGATCGCGCGCTATGTGGAGCGCATGCTGTCGGCTCCGCAGCACTGAATCCGTGCCTGGCAGTGAACTGATCTCTATCAATCCTTAGCCTGCAGCAGACGGCTTCAGTCCTTGCGGTACAAAGTGCGCAGTTCAGCCTTGGCCTGTTCGAGTATGCGCCGCTGGTTTTCATCGAGGTTTTTGCCGGCGCGGTTGATGTAGAACACCAGCATCGACATCGCGGAGCGGAACGGCGGCGATTTGCGGCGCGTGCTCGCGTCCGCCGACCGCTTCAGCGATTGTGCGATCTTCAGCGGGTCCTGCCACGTGAACACGCCTGTTTCCAGGTCGAGCGCGGAACTTTCGCGCGTTACCCTGGCGGACCAGTTGCCTGATGCGGGTGCTTGCTGTGCCATTTCGCCTGCTCCCATGCATGTTTAGACCAGCGGCCGCGAATGCCGAGATGGTAGAATCATAAGCCCTGGAGCCGCGCATAGTGAACCTACCGCGCAAGCCCGACAATTTTTGAGGAAAAGCATGACAGATATTTCACCGATACAGGACATCATCGCCGAAATTCGCACCGGGCGTATGGTGGTTCTGGTCGACGAAGAAGACCGCGAAAACGAAGGCGACCTGGTATTCGCCGCCGAATTCACGACGCCTGACAAGATCAACTTCATGGCCAAGCACGGCCGCGGGCTGATCTGCCTGACGCTGACCGAAGACCACTGCAAACAGCTCAATCTGCCGTTGATGGTCCGCGAAAACGGCTTGCCGCTGGCGACCAATTTCACGCTGTCGATCGAAGCCGCGAGCGGGGTGACCACCGGTATCTCGGCGGCCGATCGCTCACGCACGATCCTGGCTGCCGCCGCAAAAGATGCCATGCCCTCGGACATCGTGCAGCCCGGCCATATTTTCCCGCTGCGCGCGCAGAACGGCGGCGTGCTGGTGCGCGCCGGCCATACCGAAGCTGGGTGCGACCTGGCACAGCTGGCCGGGCTGACACCGGCTGCCGTGATCTGCGAGATACTGAAGGACGATGGCGAGATGGCGCGTCTGCCGGATCTGATTGCATACGCCAGACAGCACGGGCTCAAGATAGGCACGATCGCCGATCTGATCGAGCATCGCAGCCAGCACGAGAAGCTGGTCGAGCGCGTGGCGCTGCGCAAGGTGCAGACGGCCTACGGCGAATTCGAGCTCGCGACCTATGTGGACAAGACCACGCAGCGAACCCATCTGGCGCTGGTGAAAGGCAGCATAAGCCGCGATGCCGAGACGCTGGTGCGCGTGCACGAACCGCTTTCGGTTATGGATTTCCTTGAACAGACAGACCATGCGCATTCGATCAGCGTGAATCGTGCGATGCAGAAAATTGCGCAGGCGCCCGCCGGCGTGCTGGTGATGCTGCACCGCGGCGAAACGCCAAACGATCTGCGCGCTCGCGCGACGCTGGATACGCCGCATACTGCGCAGTGGGACCCGCGCAGCTACGGCATCGGTGCGCAGATTTTGCGCGATCTCAATGTCGGCAGGATGCGCCTGCTGGCCACCCCGCACAAGATGCCGAGCATGACCGGATTCGGGCTGGAGGTGGTCGGTTATGCCGAACACAGTGATATAACCGCATAAAGGACAGATATTCATGAAAGAACTGGAAAAGAACCTGGATGGCGCTGGTCTGCGCATCGGTATCGTGCAGAGCCGTTTCAACACCGAAGTATGCGAAGGCCTGCTGGGTGCCTGCCGCGCCCGTCTGGTCCAGCAGGGCGTGCGCGAGGACGACATCACGCTCGCGACCGTGCCCGGCGCACTGGAAATCGCGCTGGTGCTGCTGCAGATGGCGGAAAGCGAAAAGTTTGACGCATTGATTGCGCTGGGCGCGGTGATACGCGGCGACACCTTTCATTTTGAAGTGGTATCCACCGAATCGGCGCGTTGCGTGAACGAAGTACAGCTGGCCTGCGGCGTCCCGGTCGCAAATGCGATCCTGACCACCGATACCGACGAACAGGCGATCGCACGGATGGACGTGAAGGGCAGCGAAGCCGCATTGGTCGCGATCGAAATGGCCAACCTGCTGCGGGGACTCGAATGAGCAGCAGTGAAACGGGTGCCGGCAAGCTGGCAACCGCGGAAATCCGGAAGTCCCCGAACAAGAGCCCGCGCCATCGCGCCCGCGAACTCGCGCTGCAGGGCATTTATCAATGGCGCATCACCGCGGGTGACGAAGCGCAAATCGAGAAGCAGATCCATGCGGAAAAGAATCTCGGCCGCTACGACAAGGAACTGTTTTCCGATTTGTTGCGCGGCGCGCTGAAGCAGCATGCCGATCTCGAGACGCTGCTCGTCCCGCATCTGGACCGTCCGATCGACGAGATCAGCCCTGTGGAATTCGCGGTGCTGTTGCTGGGCAGCTATGAATTGTCCCGGCACCCTGAAGTGCCCTACAAAGTCATCATCAACGAGGCTGTCGAACTCGCCAAGACCTTCGGCGGCACCGACGGCCACAAATTCGTCAATGGTGTACTCGACAAGCTCGCGCCGCAGCTGCGGGCACCGGAATTTTCGGGCCGCGCATCCTGAAGCGGAAATCTCCGCATGAACGAATTCGACCTGATCCGCAAATATTTCACCCGCCCCGCCCCGAACGCGCTGCTTGGCGTCGGCGATGACGCCGCGCTGCTGCAGGTGAGCGCAGGCAATGTGCTCGCAGTATCGAGCGACATGCTGGTCAGCGGTACTCACTTCCTTCCCGACGCCGATCCGTTCCTGCTCGGCCACAAGACGCTCGCGGTAAATTTATCCGATATCGCGGCGATGGGTGCGACGCCGCGCTGGGCGGTGCTGGCAATCGCGCTGCCGAAAGCCGATGAACCATGGCTGGAAAAATTCAGCGCGGGGTTCTTCGCGCTCGCGCAACAGCACGGCGTGAATCTGGTCGGCGGCGACACCACGCGCGGGCCGCTCAACCTGTGCGTGACGATATTCGGCGAGGTGCCGGCACAACAGGCGTTGCGGCGCAGCGGCGCTCAGCCCGGCGACGATATCTGGGTATCCGGAACGCTGGGCGATGCCGCGCTGGCGCTGGCACACATGCAAGGCCGCTTACTGCTGTCCGAATCCGAATTCGCGGCCAGCGCGCAGGTCCTGCACCGGCCGCAGCCACGCATTGCGCTGGGCCTTGCATTGCGGGGCATCGCGAACAGCGCGATCGATATTTCCGACGGCCTGCTCGCCGATCTCGGTCATATGCTCGATGCTTCGAACGTCGGCGCGCAAATTGACTTAGCGTCGCTACCGGCTTCAACCGCAATGCAGTCGCATGCGGCAACGCTGTCCGGCATGCAGTGCATCCTGTCGGGCGGGGATGATTACGAACTGTGCTTTACCGCGCCGGCCGCACGCCATGACGAAATCGCGGCCATCGGCACACGGCTTTCGTTGCGTCTTAGCTGCATCGGAAAAATTGTTGCGGGCAGCGGCTGCATCGTGCACGATGCAGCCGGAAATCTAATTGAACCTGGAAGCGGCGGCTATGAACATTTCAGATGATACCCGGGTTGGACCTGGGTGGATCGATCCGGGCTGGCGGCTGCTCCTCAGCCATCCCGCGCACCTGATATCGTTCGGCTTCGGCAGCGGCCTGGCCAAAATCGCACCGGGCACATTCGGTACCCTGGTCGCATTCCCGCTGTACTGGCTGCTGGCGCCTCTGCTGTCTGACCTGTCCTTCATGCTGGTGCTGGTACTGGCCTTCGCGCTCGGGGTGTGGGTCTGCGACATCACCGGCAAGGCTTTGGGTGTTCCGGATTATGGCGGCATCGTTTGGGACGAGATCGTATCCTTCATGCTGGTGCTTTTCTTTACGCCTCACGGCTGGTACTGGTCCCTGCTGGCTTTCGTGCTGTTCCGCATCTTCGATATCGTCAAACCGCCACCGATACGCTATTTCGACAGCAACTGGCATGGCGGGCTGGGCGTGATGTTCGACGATCTGCTTGCTGCCGGTTATACCCTGATGTGCCTCGCCCTGCTCAAGAGCGCGCTGATATGAACCTCGCCGGCACAGCACTGGTTTGCGCTGTGCTGCTGTGTTTGAACGGAGCGGCGTACGCTGCCACGGAATCTGAAACGGAATTCTCGGCCAAAGTCGTCGTCGTGCTGGACGGCGATACCGTGCTGGTTGTGCATAAAGCCGCCGGACAACACGCGGGCGGATTGATGAAGATCAGGCTGGCCGAAATCGACGCGCCGGAGAAGGATCAGGACTACGGAGCAGCATCCACCAGCTCGCTGAGACAAATGGTATGGCACAGACAGGTACGCGTACGCACACAAGCGGTGGACAAGTATGGGCGCACGGTCGCACAGCTGGAAGTGGACGGTCTCAGGGTCAACGAGGAAATGGTAAGGCGCGGCATGGCATGGGAATATTCGCACTATCACAGCGACCGCCGCTACATTGCACTGCAGCAGGAAGCGCGCCAGACCGGGCGCGGCTTGTGGTCCCAGAACAATCCCACTCCGCCCTGGATTTGGCGCAAGCAGCATACAGAACACAAGGATGCATCAACGGTACTCTCACCCGGTGATTACACCTGCGGCACCAAGCGCCGTTGCACACAGATGATTTCCTGCGATGAAGCGTTTTATTACCTTAACGTCTGCGGTGTAAAGGCGCTTAATCCGCAACGCGACGGCATTCCGTGCGCGAAGCTGTGCGCTGGCGGAAGCTGACGGCAGCGTTCAGAATTCCAGCACCCGGCAGCCCTGCGCGTCGCAGCGCAATGCAGTAACCTTCCTGTCCCAGTCGCTCAGCACCCAGCGCTCGCAGACGTGGCCATCCACGCTGTGCTGATGGCGATCGGGGCGGTGGGTATGGCCGTGTATCAGCCGGGGATAGCGGTATTCGCGCAGCAGTGCTGCGACTGCATCGGCGTTCACATCCATGATCGCGGCGTCCTTTTTCTGTTTCGCCGCAGTGCTTTGCCGGCGCAGCATTTCGATATAGGCTTTGCGTTCCGCGAGTGGCTGTGCAAGGAAGTTTTTCTGGAACTTCGCGTCATGGACCTGCGCGCGGAATTGCTGGTATTCGACATCGTCGATGCACAGTGCATCACCGTGGCTGATCAGCGTCGGCGTGCCATACAGGTCAAGCAGGGTGGGGTCCGGCAGCAGCCTTGCGCCGCAGGCCTGTGCGAGCACATCGCCCATCAACAGGTCACGGTTGCCATGCATCAGGAACACCCGGACGCCCTGCCGTGCAAGCCCGTGCAATGCGGCAATCACCCGGGCATGAAAAGGATCGTCCAGGTCGTCGTCGCCCGCCCAGTATTCGAACAGGTCGCCGAGGATATACAGCGCCTCTGCCTGCGGCGCAGCCAAAGCGATGAAGCGCTGGAATTCCTCAATGGCATGCGGATGATCGGTGCTCAGGTGCAGGTCGGATATGAACAGGGTATGGGACATTTATCGCCTCCGGTCCGGCACATACGCGGGGTTCGGGCAGCCTGCCGCACAGTCCGGCAGGCCAACCGGCAGGATCAGCGCGTGCGTTATTTTACGACTTCCGCGCTGGTGATGATCACATCTTCCAGCGGCACGTCCTGGAAGCCGGAGCGGTTTCCGGTTTTCACGTTGCGTATCGCGTCCACGACTTCCTGGCCTTCCACTACCTTGCCGAACACGCAATAGCCCCAGCCATCCTGCCCGGGGTAATTCAGGAAGTCATTGTCCTTGACGTTGATGAAGAACTGCGCGGTTGCCGAATTCGGGTCGCCGGTACGCGCCATCGCGATCGTGTACTTGTCGTTCTTCAGGCCGTTTGCGGCTTCGTTCTTGATCGGCGGATTGGTTTTCTTCTGTTTCATGCCCGGCTCGAAGCCGCCGCCCTGGATCATGAAATTGCCGATCACGCGGTGGAAAATGGTGCCGCTGTAAAAACCGCTGTTCACATATTCGAGGAAGTTCTTGACGGTAACCGGGGCCTTTTCGGCGTCGAGTTGCAGTGTGATGACGCCTTTGCTGGTGTGCAGTTTTACCATGGTTTTATTGCCCTTTATTGGATTGGTGCTTTGGGTTGAAGAATAGGAAGATTGCATCGCGCAGCAGAAAAGCAGCGTGAACAATGCGGTGATCAGATGTTTCATGTCATGCGGCTCCTTCGTAGATTATTTTCCAGCCGTTGTCCTGCTTGATCCAGTATTGGCGTTTCTTCATCCGGTTGGACAGGTTGTTGCTTCGGTAATCCTGGTCGAAATCTACGACCACCATATCGGGCTGATCGGGGTAGACGAACATGCTGACATCCGAGATGTCCACCTTGATCCAGGATTTGGCGCTGTTAACCAGTCTTTTCTGTTTCGCCCATGCACGATAATCCATTTCGTTGCTCGAAAAGTCCCGCGCGTAATGCCTCAGGTAGGCATCGGTATCCAGGCTGGCCCAGTCCTTGCGCCACTGTTCGACTGCCAGCATCAGGCTGGCGCGTTCCGATTGGTCCTGTTCGCCGGCCCAGTCCATCCGGTTGGCGATGATCACGGGCGTGACGCCCACCTGCAGATAAGGCGCCAGTTTTTCAAGATCGGCATTCGCCAGCACCACACAGCCGTTGCTCGCGCGCGGCGGCCGGCTGTAAGTGCTGCTGGGCGTGCCATGCAGCCAGATGCCGCTGCCGGTGCGCTTGTTCCGGCGGTCCCATTCGTTCGGATAATTGATCGGGTAGGCTGCATCGCCGTAGATATCGGCAAGCTCCTTCTTGGACAATTCGGCCTTGATGAAATAGACGCCGATCGGGGTGCGCTGATCGCCAGAAGCAAGTTTATCGGCGCCCAGCTTGCCGATCGTAACGTAGAAGTCGGTGACATATCGCGGCTCACCTTCCACGTTCTGGTATACAAACAGCGTTGAGCGGCTGGTGTCCACCACCAGCGCGTACTTCTGCCGCGGATCCAGCTGCCACAGGAAGCGTGGCCTGAGTTTGCTGTCCGACTGGGACAACACGCGCTGCAGGCGCACCCGCGCTTCGTCGCGCAGGTCGTTGATTTTATCGTGGGGCGCATTTGCCACGCTGCCAAAACTGTTGATCACCCCCGCATGGGCCATCAGCAGATCGCCCTTGACCAGCTGAGCGAGCCTGAAGTTCGGATTGACGCGCAGCAGGCTGTCGACTTCGTTCAGCGCAATATCGAGATGGTTGTGATTGATGGCCTGCAGGCTTTTCACCAGCTGGATTTCAGGGCTCGGCACTACCGGCCCGGCCTTTGCCGTGGCCGGAAGCCAGCTGCACAGCAACAACAATAACCATGCCCGTTTGAACATGGTTACCTGCTGCGCTCTTCCTGGATCAGCCACTTGCCGCCGGAATTCACCATCAGCAGGGTTTTGTTACCGGAGGCTTTGAAGTTGCTGGCACGATAGGACTGGTGGAATTTCACCGTGGCATGCTGGCTGTCTTTGAACGCAATACTCCTGATGCGTATGCCGACATCGATGTACTTGGGAGCGCCGAGGCGCTCCCTGCGTACCGCCTCCCAGGCTGCCCGTGTTTCACCGCCTGGCGTCCTGAAATCATTCGCATAAAACGACAGGTACTGATTCGCATCCTGCGACGACCACGCTTTCGCCCAGGACGTCACGGTGCTTGTAACCTCGGCGCTGCTGTCCTTCCTTGCAGCGGCCTTAGCGGGAGTTGCGGCAACGGCCTTGATAGGGGTTTCCGCGATCGCCGGCGTGGATAATGCCGGTGCTGCTTTTGCGAGTGTTGCTGTTTCAGGGGCTGTTTTTGGCGGTGCGGCGGCCGGTTCGGCTTTGGCGGCAGCGGACTTTCCCTGGAAAGCGGCGGCGGATGCAACGTTGACATTATTGCCTGCATCGGCGGCAAACAGGTTCTGGATCATTGCCAGCTTGGTTTGCGTCGCAGTGTTTTTGTTATCCAGTTGCAGCGCGCGATCATATGCCTGGCTGGCCAGCTTCGCATAGATGTCGCCGAGATTCTCGTGCGCGGTCGCGTAGCTGGGGTGGGTGCTGATCGCTTTTTCCAGCAACTGTTTGGCCTTGTCGTATTTGCCCTGGCTGGCATACAGCACAGCGAGGTTGTTGTAGGGTTCGGGCAGGTCCGGATAGTCTGCCGTCAGGTCCGAGAATATCTTCATTGCATCGGCTGTCTTGCCCTGTTCGGTCAGGATCAGCCCCTTCAGAAATCGCGCCTGTGCATCTTTCGGTCTGGCGGCGAGATATTTGTTGACCTTTTCCAGCGCCTGATTGCTCTGGCCTTTCTTGTACAGCAAGCTGGCATCAACATATTCATCGGCGTGCGCAATCTGGACGGCACATAACAGAATCGCGCTGGCAATCAGCGCGAAATTGCGAAGGAAATGCTTGGCAATATTCATAGTGATTCGGTTCCGGATGGTATGCCGCAAGTCCGCGAAGAATTTCCCAGGGCCGCGGAGCTGGCTGGATCGGAGCCGATTCTATCAAATATGCGTGACCTTTTCACAGTTAATCCCCCTCTCGGGTTGCACCTGATTTCGGGTAGAATCCACCGCACAGATCGCTGATTGATACAAACCAAGAATATCCCCATATGAGCAGCACGCCACAACCCGCCACTTCCAATTTCATCCGTTCGATCATCGATGCCGACCTGGCCAGCGGGAAGCATAGCAGCATCGTGACCCGCTTCCCGCCCGAGCCGAACGGATATCTGCATGTCGGTCATGCAAAATCGATCTGCCTGAACTTCGGCCTGGCCGTGGATTACCAGGGAAAATGCAACCTGCGTTTCGACGATACCAATCCGGAAAAGGAAAACGAGGAGTACGCGCTGTCGATACAGGACGACGTGCACTGGCTGGGCTTCGAGTGGAACGGCAAAGTGCGCTGGGCGTCCGACTATTTCGAAGCGCTTTACGAATTCGCGGTGGAGCTGATCAACAAGGGACTTGCCTATGTGGACGACCTGACCCCCGAGCAGATGCGCGAATATCGCGGCACGCTGACGGAGGCCGGCAGGAACAGCCCCTACCGCGATCGCACGGTGAAGGAAAATCTTGACCTGTTCGCGCGCATGCGCGCGGGTGAGTTTGCCGACGGCAGCCGTGTGCTGCGCACCAGAATCGACATGTCCAGCGGCAACATCAACCTGCGCGACCCGGTGATCTACCGCATCCGCCGCGCCCACCACCTTCGCACCGGCGACAAGTGGTGCATCTATCCGATGTACGATTACACGCACTGCATTTCCGATGCGCTGGAAGGCATCACCCACTCGCTGTGCACCCTCGAGTTCGAGGACCACCGCCCGCTCTACGACTGGGTGCTGGACAACATTTCCGTGCCCTGCCATCCGCGCCAGTACGAATTTTCGCGGCTGGAACTGCACTACACCATCACCAGCAAACGCAAGCTGCTGCAGCTGGTCACCGAGGGACGCGTGTCGGGCTGGGACGATCCGCGCATGCCCACCATCATCGGGATGCGCCGCCGCGGCTACACCCCGGAAGGAATACGCGAATTCGCGAGGCTGATCGGCATCTCCAAGAGCAACAACACCGTTGATATGGCGGTACTTGAATCGGCCATCCGAGATGATCTTGAAAGCC
>Ga0316575_10000094_pt1 | contig 21645 bp, 18 predicted proteins | sample J5NA_FD_203072 | JGI IMG/M metagenome (GOLD analysis project Ga0316575, IMG submission 203072) | Rhizosphere microbial communities from salt marsh grasses in Alabama, United States - J5-7_050615r2r3 | ecosystem: Host-associated > Plants > Roots > Rhizosphere | place: USA: Alabama | collected...
GATATTCTCGATCAAACCGCCAAAGGCAAACAGCGAATTGAAATCAGGCATACCGGTTTTCAGAAAATAAACGCGCATCTAGTAAAAAGCATTAACCGCTTGATCATCGGGATCGTCATCTCCGCATCGCTCATTGCCGGCGCCATGGTGTTGAATGCTTCCCAGCAAATATCTTCGATTACGTTCAATTTTTTCGGATTCGGAAATGTCCCGCTGACAGCTGTTTTGGGACTGACCGGCTATGTCATTGCGACTCTTCTGGCCATCTGGCTCATCATCATGATTCTAAGGTCCGGAAAACTATGACCTAAACGGACCGGTTCAAGGTTCACGGTTCAGGGTTGCCAAGGTTATAACATTGTAATTCTCCTTTTGGTTATGAACCTAATCTTCTATTTGGAAATTATTTGAGCCCTCGGGAAGTTTTCCTCCTAAATCCTTAAGATAATATCCTGTTCTTTCTTTGCGATCCCTTGCCGCGAGTTCATGCGGTTTAAAAAAAAGATTATCCATGGAGCGTCTGTTCGGAAAACACCCCTACCCCTCATTAAAAGTAGGTTTTTGCACCGGCATAGTGCGCCTTATAATAACGGCTATTGAGAGACGACCTTCGGACTTTTTTCCCTCTTCCGGGTGCATGAATGAATTGCCCGTTGCCCGTATAAATACCCACATGAGAAATCTTTCCATTACCGGCGGTGCGGAAGAATACCAGATTTCCTTTTCTAAGATCGCTCTTGGCGACAGCCCTGCCCGTATGCCACTGAGAGCGAGACGATCTGGGAAGCTCCAGCCCGTTCAGCCGGTAGACCGTCATGGTAAACCCGCTGCAGTCAAAACCTTCTTCAACCGACTCCCCGCCCCACCTGTAAGGTACGCCGAGAAACCTGTCGGCGGTATGGACGATGTTGTTTTCGAGGATGGATTTTGAATAATTCCTTGGAACGACAACATAATAATCGCGGACTATTCCCCTGTGAACAAGCGCCCTGGCCCTTTGGGCTGCTGTTGCCCTGGATGCAAAATTGCCGAATCGAACCTTGTAAAACCCCGAAGAATGTAAAAAATAATAAGCGTTTATGTCTTGCTCCCGCAGTCTTTCGGTAAAGCGTATCGCGTTTTCGATATTCGAAAACGCACCCACTTGGATGGTGTAACGGATTCTGGCCAGCGGGCTTATAAAGGAATATTTCGAGGAGGGTTTTATGGGGACACGACCGCATCCGATCAAGAACAACATGCAGCAGACAAGGATGATCGGCAATGTTCGTCTTGTAAATATTACAGTTTTATTCTGAATGAACGGCATCGTGAACGAGCAATTTATACATCGGCGGATGGTTTGATACAATTGAGTTTATAATGCCACTTTGCCTCATCAGGATCACACCGGCCGGATTTTTCAAATCACATCGATTCATTTTATATCAATTAGATAATTTCCCGCTGAGAATGACACGGATTGTTATAAAAATCAACTTGTATCGGGATAGAAATCCATCTATTGATGTCCTAAACGCGAAAATCACGGTTCCTCTACAACTTCGGAATTCCCATGAATGAAAAGCACATAGGATTCATATCATCTTCAGCGTTTCGAGCGATGCCTTTGAATGAATATCGTGTTGAACGGATACCATCGATCTATCCGGAAAACTCAAAAGGCGTGGCCTTGGTTATTCACGGGCTTAACTTAAAGCCGGACAAAATGGACTCAATTATTACCCTGCTCACCCAATTTGATATTGATGTGTTGAAAATGTCATTGAGCGGGCACGGCAAAAATTACACCCCTAAAATCCACACCGGTACGGGCAGAGCGCGAATGGAAACATTCAAAAGAGTGTCATTCAGGTTGTGGCGCGAAGAAACCTATAAGGCTTATGATATTGCCGAGAAGATGAGTCGCGAAAAAAGTGTCCCTTTGTTTCTGGTTGGTTATTCTTTAGGCGGCCTGATGGGTGTTGATTTGTTTGCAACCTGGTCGGCCGCCTATTTTAACCGGATGGTGCTGTTGGCACCGGCATTAAACCTTCATATCCTGTATTACGCGGCAAAATTTCTCTTGCCATTTCCGAAACTCGTAATCCCGAGTTTCTCCCCGGCTTCGTATCGCGCCAATTTCGGAACACCGGTGGCGGCCTATCGAGCGCTATTTGAAACTATCGAACATCTTCATCAAAACATGACGTCAAAGCTGAACGTTCCGACCATCGTGATCATCGACCCCAAAGACGAATTGGTCCCGTATAAAAGATTGGAAAAGACCATAAAAAGCCGAAATTTCGATCATTGGAAATTTCATTTGTTGAAAAAAAGCGTAAAGGATGCAAAGAAGATACCGCACCATCTGATTATCGATGAATCGACGGCCGGCAACGATTCCTGGAACAAGATGAAGCATCTTATCATCCGCCATCTGTTGGGATAGACGATTATGGTTTTAAAATCAATTTGGTTATCGATCGGTTTTGCTGTATTCCTGACAACATCGCTAACAGGCTGCGCATCGATTCGGTATTATGGCCAATTGATATCCGGCCAAATCGGTATTCTCAACAAACGAGAGCCGATTCGTCAGGTTCTGGAACAGCCCGATTCTCCCGAACAACTTAAACAAAAACTCAAGCTGGTTTTGGAAATACGAAAATTTGCCGAGGACAAGCTTTTTCTGCCGGCAGAGGATCAATATCTCAGCTTCGTAGACCTTAAACGCCCCTTTGCGGTTTATAATGTTTATGCAACGCCAGAGTTCTCTTTTTCCCCCAAGACCTGGTGTTATCCAATTATCGGCTGCGCAGTATACCGTGGATATTTTTCAAAGAAAGACGCCTTTGATTATGGCGCTCAGTTAAGGAAGAAAGGGTATGATGTTTACATTGGCGGTGTGGTGGCGTATTCGACACTGGGGTGGTTTGACGACCCGGTTCTAAGCACTTTCATCAATCTCAGTGATATTCGGCTTGCCGCCCTGATTTTCCACGAACTCTCCCACCACCTTCTTTATGTGCGGGACGACACCACATTTAATGAAAGTTTTGCGACTGCCGTCGAACGGGTAGGCCTGCGGCGCTGGTTATTGTCTGAAAACCGCCCAAAAGCGTATGACGATTACATGAAAGCCTACCGGCGACACCAACAGTTTATCAAACTTGTGTTGAGATACCGAAAAAAGCTTGAATTGTTATACGCAAAAGATTTACCTGTCCCGGAAAAAAGGCATGACAAAGCAGTTGAATTTGACAATTTAAAGGCCGATTATCGTCTTTTGAAAAAACAGTGGGGAGGGTATTCAGGCTATGACGGGTGGTTTAACCGGAAGATGAACAATGCGCAATTGCTGACGGTAGCCACTTATAACGATCTGGTGCCGGCATTCTTAAAACTTCTGAATACCTGCAATGGCAATCTCAAAGTGTTTTACAAAAAGTGCCAGGAGCTGTCCAAAAAGCCAAAGAAACTAAGGCGCGCCTATCTCGATGAACTTTTAGACCATTCCGCCAAACCACCTGCCGCGAAACAGCGGCCTGCCATACGAGATGCCACCGGAAAGGCACGGGCTGCCCGGCAGCAAGACGCGGGAAGGTTTATCTTTTGAGCACGCATCAAACAGTGAAAAACTTTTCATAAAATTATGATGCATACTACATAATATTTATGGTGAATTCCTTCACGAGTTTTTCAACGGTCTCAATTGTGTTTAACGACGATTATAGACTCGCTAACGATTCACTCGATTTATATTGACACCCGGGAGCGGTTTCTTTATGTACTTAAAAGCAATTAATTTACTGGAACCGAAACAAGTATAAATGATGAAAGCCTACCAACTGACAATACCGGCGGAGAATAAACCCGGCGTTCTGGCTCGGGTAACATCGATCCTGGCCCGGAAAAATATCAACATTCGCTCCGCCACCATATCTTCTTTTGGCGATTCGGGGTTCATCAATCTCATTGTCGACAACCCGAAGCAGGGTCATAAAGCACTTGTTAAAGAAAACATCCCGGTTGAACTCAAAGAAATTATTGCAGTGCTGATCGAAGATCGACCGGGCGGGCTCGATAAGCTGTTGCAGATCCTGTTCACTGAAAATATCAATATCGAAAACGGTTACGGCTTTGTCATAGAAAGTCGAAAAAACGCCGTTTTTATTTTAGATGTCAAAGAATTGGATCGCGCCAGAGATTTGATTGCGGCATCAGGATTCAAGACACTCGCCCCCCAGGAACTTTCCGAAATCGAACCGTTTCATTATATGGGATATTAGAAGCCATCTCAAAATAATCTTTTGAGATGGCCTCTATATATCCGCCTTCATGCTCAGTGCCTGAGCGGAAAGCTGTTTTCAGATTAAATCCGAACATCGAAATTGCCCAAAAAAGCGCCCCGCTTTCGGCGGCAAAACGGATAGCGGGGCGAAAAACATCTGTTTCACATATAGGACGCCTATTTTGGAAAGAGCACCTTGGGTTTGACGGTACTACCGGTTGCATTGGGATAATCTATGGCCCTGTATGCCTTTTGATTATGCTCGATCAGGTTCCGGCTGTCTTCCATAAAATTGTTATATCGTTTTTTAAGCTCATAAAATCCGTGCCACCAGGCATAATCCGGCGCCATCATTGCCGTGCCCATACGGGCTCTCCGGCCTTCATGATGCCATAACTCATAATAATCTACTTCCAGTCGCTCATCGAAAAATCTGCTTTTATCCAAAAGATTTTTTGCATATAGATCATCGAGCATTTTCTTGGCCGGTTTAAAATAGACATCATTGTATTGTTCCACAACCTTGTCGAGTTTGATGTAATGGTCATCAACCCACGTTTTACCGTGACACTGATTGCATATATCCTTCATTTTTTCCCGCTCCGTCTTCCAGTTCGTCTTGGCGGGAAAGGGTTTGAAATCCTGGGGACGGACGGTTAACGGGGCTTGGATTTCCCATGATAGTCTTTCGGTGACGTCATGAGTTGTCAAGACATTGCCGGCGCCGGAAATATGGCATGCTGCACAGGTGGGCGCCCTGTAGTCGACCCCGGGGGTCCAGGTTCCAGGTGCGGCATTCCAGTTGTAATCATTTCCATAGGCAGTGTAAATGTCGCCATGCTTGGATTCCATATAAATCTCAATCTGCGGATGGTCCGGCCCCAAATGACACTGACCGCAGGCTTCGGGCTTTCTGGCTTCCATGACTGAAAAGCGATGACGGGTATGACAACTGGTACAGCTTCCGCGACTCCCGTCGAAATTGATTCTGCCGACGCCCACGTTGGGCCACGTAGCCGGATCGATAACGCCGTCTTTTTGCTTTAAGATGGTTCCATGGCAGTGATAACATCCGGATGTTCTCTCAACCTCGCTGTTCATGCCCTTGTTGAGCCATGGATCGATTTTCCATATCAGTTCCAGTGTATTGGCGTGCTTGCTCGCTTTATATTGTTTGGCTTCGTCCGGGTGACAGCGGGAACAGTCCTTAGGGGTGACCACCGCCGAAATCGGCACCTTGTATTCTTTGGTCCCGTATTTTTGGTCCGAACGCTCATATTGTTTGTAATGTGAAATGCTGACATCCGGGTCGGATGCTTCGGCCTTGTGGCAGTCATAACAGGTAATGTTGGCACTGGCATGCCGGCTTTGAGCCCAATCGGAAAATATGCCCGGATGCGCATTTTTATGACATTCAATACAGGCAATGGCTTCTTTGGGCATACTGCGCTCGATCCGGAACTCCTTGCTCTTCGGCATGTTTTCAGCCCTCGGGGCATCGGCAGTCAAACCCCTCGTCGCCAAAAGGCTCGCCGCCCCGACAATGAGCATGGCGATAATTAGCGTTCGTTTCATCAATGACCCCCTTTAATTGAATTCTGTTATTTCTTTTTACCAATTAATAGAAGTGGTTTCAAAACCTTCAATCGGGTTTAAGGTCAAGGCGGACTGATACGGCCAACCGCAGGAATATCGCGAATATTTCGAGGATTGGCCGGCTCAGTCCAACACAGAACTTGAGGCCGAGGGGAGGTTTTGAAACCACTTCTACGAACCCAACCCCCTATAGCTGTCCTGGTACTGCTTATATCGATACAGCGCACTTTTGTTGTGAACCAGATTCCTGTGGCAATCAACGCATTTTTTTTCATAGCCGGGTCGCGGATAAAGCACCGATCGATGGGCTAGCATGGCGCCGCGCTTATCCGGGATGTATAAAATGTTGCGGTGGCATTTCTGACATTGTTCATTTTTAAAAGATGCATATGCTTTTTCGCGATTTTTTTCATGGTCATATGTGTCTTGGGTAAAATGCAAAAAGACATCCCGAATGCCGTGGGCTGTCTTGGTAAAAAAGAAACTTATCGTATCTTCCGGGGCGGGCAGGTGGCAGTCCATGCAATCTGCAACAAAGCCTTGGGCATTGTTTACATGGGTCGATGTTCTCCAGGTATTATAGGCAAATTGAATTTCATGGCACGATGCACAAAAATGGGGCGTCGACGTTCGTACCATCGTATAATACGTCATGCTGAAAAGCGGAAAGCCGATCACAATGCCTAGTAAAACAAGAGATGCAGAAATTATAAATTTCTTCATGGCAGAATATCCACGGCAGCTGTCGGTTTATCGAATATCTCTAACTGGGGAAAAAGAATAAATGTGCCGGCGCATTTTCTGGATAGTCGGCTTTACGGGGAATCACCGATCAAGGTCCGGCAATGTGTCTATAAATGACATTTAAAAAATTAAACGCCATCCGTCAAGCCGCAAATTGAAAAATGGTCGAGATGATCAAAAAATTTCGGGTCCGATCATTTCATCGATACGCTTAAAGAAATGTGCATCAAAAAATGATACATTGTTACACCCAAAAAACTTGACAAATCATGCACCCCTTGTGAAGATGGAGTATCTACTGTTCATCATGGTTGTTACTGAAGGCAGGTTTATAGGCTTTTTTTTCTCTCTGAAACCGTGAGGACGAAAAATGTCCAAAAGAAAATTTCTCAAGGCATCGATCAGGCTTATGGCAGGGATTGCGGTCTTCACCAGCCCCTTATTCTCATGGGTACGTTTCGTCCAGGCCGGGCTCCAGAAAATGATCCTCCCTAAAAATTTTCCGCGAAAAGACCTTATCCATAAGAATCCGGCGGATCTGGACACCCGTAATTTAAACATTACGCCCTTGGATGATTTCAAAACCATGGGGGTTTCGGATCACAAGACGGATTTGAATACCTGGCGACTTAGTATCGAGGGACGTGTAGAACACCCGCTTGCTCTGACCTATTCGGAGATCCACGCCCTCCCCGCCTTTGAACGAAATGTCCTTTTAATCTGTCCCGGATTTTTTGCCAATAACGGCCGCTGGAAAGGCATCTCCCTTGCCCCTCTCCTGCAAAAAGCCGGAATTAAACATGGCGCAACCCTGGTTGCCTTTAGCGGGCCGGAAGGACCATACGAAAAGACAGAGAGTTTCAATCTAAAGGATGTCCTCTCGAATGAGATCTTCCTGGCATACGGCGTGAACGGAAAACCCCTGCCTATAAAACACGGTTTTCCGCTGCGTGTTGTAGCCCAAGGGCTTTATGGCTTTAGATGGGTAAAATATGTCCACAAGGTGAGGGTCGATTGAGCTCCGGTGTATTTTCTAAAAGGACAAAAAAACTAAGGAAATAGAAAAGAGGAAAGAGAATAATTCAAACACGAGTAAAAATGAATGGCCACAAATTACAAGAATAACCAGGTTAAGCGGGTCAGGCTTCACGGTTCTGGAATGAGATTTAACTGCAGGTCTTCTTTTTAGCCTTGAACGTTTAAAGAGGGATACGGAATCCCTCAATGGGTGACATCAGCATTCCTTTGAATCCATTTCCTCTTTTCTATTTTCTCATTTCTATTTCCTATTTTTGAGAAGTCCATCCATCCCTCATGCCGATAACATTTACACCATATTCACTGTTAATCCGTCTGTTGCAGAACCATCGCAGTTCGGTTGGGAATATAGAGGCAGAGCAGATTTCGTCTGTATTCTACAGAGGTATCAAGCTGCGTCAGGTGATGTTGATCCGGGATCAGTCGGGAATGACCACCGTACTCAGGTGCATCGCTGTTAAAAATCATTCGGTATTTGCCGGGCGGCGCTTCAAAGCAAAAATCGGCATAGGACCGAGCCGGATGGAAATTAAAGACAAACATCAGCTCCCCTCGCTCAAAAACGATCAATTTGTCATCGTTATGCTCATAAATCAGATGTGCATCCGGGGCCTCAAGGAGTCTGAATTGTTTGGCCAACGAAATCATGCCCTTGTCAAATTCGGCAAGGAAACGATATTTCAGGTTGGTATCATCCAGCAGGTGCCATTGGCGCCGCGCATATTTTAAAGACCAGTTATTTCCCTCTCGCGGAAAATCGATCCATTCGGGATGACCGAATTCATTTCCCATGAAATTGAGATAACCGCTGTCGGCCGTCGAAAGAGTAATAAAACGAATGAGCTTATGAAGCGCCATCCCTCGATCTACCCTAAGGTTTTCACACCCTACGCTCATGCAGTCATACATGTCCGAATCGATCAACCTGAAAATGAGCGTTTTATCGCCGACCAGTGCCTGATCATGGGATTCTGCATAACTGATGGTCTTTTCATCCTCTCTCCGATTATTTAGTTCAAACCACAAATGCCCCATATGCCACTGTTCATCCGGCACGTCTTTGACAAGACGTATCCAGTTGTCGGAGATTCCCATGGCGAAACGATAATCAAATCCCATGCCGCCGGATGAAAAAGGAACCGCCAAACCCGGCATTCCGCTGATATCTTCGGCAATGGTAACGGCATCGGGCCGAATATCGTGAATGAGTTTGTTGGCAAGACCCAGATAGGTCAGCGCATCCTCGTCTATGCTTGCGTCAAAATAGTCGTCGTACGATGTAAATGGTTTAGACAATCCATGATGAAGATAGAGCATGCTGGTAATCCCGTCAAATCGAAACCCGTCAAAACGGAATTCATCCAGCCAAAACCGGCAGTTGGAAAGCAGGAAATGAAGCACCTGGTGCTTGCCGTAGTCGAAACATCTGGAATCCCAAGCGACATGAAGACCGCGCGGACCATCGTGAAAGTATTGATACCGAGTACCGTCGAATCTGCTCAGTCCCTCCACTTCGTTTGATACGCCATGGGAATGAATCAGATCCATAAGTACGCGAAGCCCGGAATCATGGGCGGCGTCGACCAGCTCTTTGAGCGCCTCAGGGGGGCCGAACCGTGACGAAGCGGCAAAAAAGTTTGAAACCTGGTAACCAAAGGAGCCGTAATAGGGATGCTCCGGAACCGCCATCAGTTGCAGCGTATTGTAGCCGGCATCAAGAATGCGGGGAAGCGTCTGATGCGTGAATTCTCGATAAGAACCGATCCTTTCTGCTTCCTGTGCCATTCCAATGTGAGCCTCGTAAACCAGGGGTGCGTCATTTGAGGCCTGAAAATTTGAACATTTCCAAGAATAAGGATCCGAAGGTAGCCAAACCTGGGCGTTGAAAATCAGCGTATCTGGGTCTTGAATCACCCGTCGAACCCAGGCCGGAATCCGGTCTCCCCGGCCACCGGGCCAGTGGATGCGAAGCCGATAGAGATCCCCATGTCCCATGGCATCCCATGGGAGCCGAATCTGCCAGACCCCTTGCCGGTTGACCCGTTCCAGGGCAAACCGCTTGATTTCCCGCCAGTCCGTCATGTCTCCGATGAGATATATGGCATCGGCATTGGGGGCCCATTCTCTGAAAATCCACTCATTCCCTGAAAAATGAAGTCCAAAGTACTCGTGGCCCGAGGCAAAATCAGCCAGGCTGACCTTATCGCCGGTGAGCATCTTTTCCGTTTCTATAATGTTGTTAAACCGCCGGCGAATGATGGCTTCGTAAGGCTTAAGATAAGGGTCGCTTTCAAGAAAAAGTTTTACGGGATCATGAACCATAGGCAAATAAATTAGCTATGTAAATCGTTGGACAATCAGCGGACGCTGAAGCATTTTTTCGTAAAGCTCGATATACTGCCGGGCCGTAACATCATGATTGAATGTGGCCGCACTTTCCGTCATGATGCGTTCGATTTGACTGGCTTTGGTTTCCCCAGGCAGCTTATAAAATTCCATGGCCTCCTGAATGGCCCAAAACAGGCCGGCGCTGTCATAGGTTTTAAAGACAAAACCGTTCCCTGTATTCTTTTCCACGTCTAAATGGTCGATCGTATCATGAAGGCCTCCCGTATCATTGACCACCGGCAAGGCACCGTAAATGGCACCGATCATCTGGGGCAGCCCGCAAGGTTCAAACAAAGAGGGCATCAGCACAAAATCGGAAGCGCCGTAGGCCAGGTGTTCCAGCCTCTCGTTAAAATCATATATGGCGACTTGAGGGTGCAGCTGATGATAATTGACGATCTCTCTAAAATGTCTCTGATATTCACCGTTGGCTACAAACACGACCTGAAGATGTTGGTTCCAGTATTCAGACGTCACCCGATAGAGGATATCCGCCAGAAGTTGACATCCCTTTTGTTTGTTGTCCAGACGGGACGGCCAAAAAAACATCGGGGCAGTTTCATCTTCCATCAGACCGAGTCTTTTCTGCAAATACCGTTTATTCTCCTTTTTGCCTTCAGCGTGGTCTCTTGCGTTGTATTGGCGACAAAGCTCCTGATCTTTGGACGGATTAAAACCGGGATCCGGCGCATTGAGGATTCCCGTAGCACATTCGGCATACCATTTGTTGGCGAGCTCTTGCCTGAGCTGAGGCTCGACAAAATCGTGTATCCCTTCAACGATCTCCTTTAAAAAGCTCGGACTGACCGTATTGACAAAATGGGCCGCAAATACACCGCTGACCAAAAAATCCACCGGATTGGTTTCCCGAGCTTTTTCGTATTCGTCGGCATAATGCAAATAGTATAAATGCTGCCAGAAATATGCGGCATCGACCCCTCGGTCTTCGATATAGGAAAGAGAGGTTTTTACGGTATGAATATTGTGGATGGTGAAAAGACACGGGATCCCCCCTTCTCTGGATAGAGCCGGGATGAGACCGGTCATCCAGTCGTTGCAGTGAATCAGATCCGGCTGCACGCGGGGAATGATATTATTGATGACTTCCCTTTGAAACGCCAATGAGAGCTTGACGTTTTCTCCGCCATAATCGGAATAGACCCGGTTCAAATAAAAAAAGGCGCGGTCTTCGGCCAAATGTATCCTCTCATCCGGCATAATGCGACGAAGTGTTTTCAGTTCTTTCTGCAAAAAGGTGGCAAGCCGGTCTCTGAATATGGCCCGATAATCGGGGAGTGCAACATGGACATCGGCCCCATGGTCAAAAAGCGCTTTAATCAGAGCGGCGGAAACATCGGCCAAACCGCCGGCTTTTGCCGTAAGAAAGTTGGCCATGCTTCCCATGCGATCAGGCAGATAGGTGACTTCAGGCGTCACGATGAGTATACGGGGATTTGTCATTTTTTAGCCCCTAATGCGCTGTTATCAAATATTAATTTAAGCATCATGCCCAGGTAATGCGTCCGGGTGCGAACTTAATTCGGTCATCTCCGCGGGGAACAGCCCTTACTGTAAATCCGTACCGGCCGGAAGTGCTGCATGCAATATCGCACGTATAAAGATACGTTCCGTTTCCTTTATCTTCCTTTACGGTCATTTCTTCAAAATGGCTTTCTAAAATCGTATCCACTGTTTTCATCGGCCCGTAATAGAGCTCTATGCAGACTTCATCCGGACGAAGTTCTCCCAGTTTCGCGATCGCTGTCACCGAAAAGCTGTCCCCAACCCGATACGGGCCCGCTGTTTCCCGAACAGGCGGTTCAATGTTGATATTGCTCCACAATTCTCCGAGTCGCTGATATTGTGTCGACAGTACAACGGCTTCTTTGGCATTGTCCAAAGTCAAAGACTCAAGACGTTTGGCAGCCGGTTCGTAAAACAGCTTTTCATATTTAGATACCATGGCATGGGTGCAAAACCGTTCCAGCGCCATCTTCATGGATTGTTTCATCATTTTAAGCCACTGAGCCGGTATATCCCCGTTTTTTCTTTCATAAAAGCAGGGTATCACTTCATTTTCCAAAACATTATAAAGGGCCTGGCTTTCCACGGAGTCCTGATAGGCGGGATCCGTATACTCCTCGCCGTTGCCGATACGCCATCCGGTTTCCTCGGAATACCCTTCACACCACCATCCATCAAGGATGCTGACGTTGAGGACACCGTTGGCGGCTGCTTTCATGCCGGAGGTGCCGCATGCTTCAAAGGGGCGTCTTGGCGTATTCAGCCACACATCCGCTCCCTGGACCAAATGCCGGGCAAGGTTGATGTCATAATCTTCGAGAAAGGCGATTCTGGGACGAACTTTATCCCTGCGGGCAAATTCGATAATACGCTTGATCAGTTCCTTGCCCTCGTTGTCTCTGGGATGGGCCTTCCCTGCAAAAATAAACTGAACCGGCTGATTTTCAGATGCAATCAGGGCTTCGAGACGATCAGGATTCCTTAGCAGAAGATACGCCCGTTTATATGTTGCAAATCGACGGGCGAACACAATGGTCAGCACATCCTGATCCAGCACCGATTCCGCATCTTTCATCATCTCCCTGGGAGCGTTCCGGCGGCTGTATTGTTTAATCATCAAGGTTCTGCAGGTTCGAATGAGGCGGCTCCGGCTCATTTCGTGAGCCCGCCATAATTCCTCGTCATAAATATCATCGACTCGACGGATCGTCTCCGGATTCGGTGCGTGCAAATACCATTCAGGTCCCAGGTATCTTTCAAACAGCAGGGCATTTTCAATGGAAATCCAGGATGGAATATGAACGCCGTTAGTGATATGGGTGATCGGGATCTCATCTTCAGGAATTCCCTCCCATACATGCGACCACATCCGTCTGGCAACCTTTCCGTGCAACTCGCTGACGCCATTAATGTATTGGGCCATCCGCAACCCCAGAACGAACATGGAAAGAGGCGCATCTGATCCGGCTTTCATCGCCTGCCCCCATGATATCATTTCATCGACGGTGATGCCCATCCGCTCCGTCAGGGGATCCAGATACGGTTTTACGAGATCTTTGGGAAATTCATCGTGTCCGGCGGCCACGGGCGTGTGAGTGGTCAAAACCGTTGTTCGGGACACAATCTCTTGGGCGGTTTTCAAATCGACTTTGTATCTTGACATGATTTGCCAAAGCCGTTCCAATGCGGCAAAAGCACAATGACCTTCATTCAAATGACACACCTTGGGAAAAATCTCCATGGCTTCAAGACAGCGCATCCCGCCGATTCCCAAAAGCACTTCCTGGGCCAGCCTCGTTTTTTGATCTCCTGCGTACAACCGAGATGTGATGTCCCGAATTTCCAGAGAATTTTCCGGCAAATTGGTATCGAGCAGATAGAGCGGAACACGCCCGACCATCAGTTTCCAGACCACCGCTCGAATTTCGCCTTTGGGTCCGGCCACGGATATGGCGAGATCTTTTCCCGAGCGATCCTTTGCCCGCTTCACGGGCAGATGATAAATGTCGGTCGCTGGATAATCCTCCTGCTGCCAACCATCCGGATCAAGGAACTGATGAAAATAGCCCTGGTGATACAGAATACCCACACCGATTAATGGAAGCGCTTGATCGGAGACCGCTTTTAAGTGATCTCCCGCCAGAATGCCAAGTCCGCCGGCAGAAATCGGCACACTCTCGTGAATGCCGTATTCCATGGAAAAATATGCAATGACTCCGTTCTCTCCGTATGGTGAACTGCTGCGATCCACCGGAGACAACACCTCTGCGACAAATCGCTCTTTCACCCGTTGTTGATGGGCCAGAAAGCTTTGGTCTTCCGCCAGCTTTTCCAGTTGGTCTTGGGGAATTAACGTCGAAAAAACAATGGGATTCCGGCCGGATTGCTCCCAGAGCCTGGGATTAATTCTCCGAAACAACTCGACGGCATCCAGCCGCCAGCACCACCAAAGATTACGCGCCAAAACCTGAAGGAAAGAGAGCGGTTCGGGAACGGCAGGAAATACCTGAAAGATTTGTATATGGCTCATATTCAGCTGTCCTCGTCACGGGGTTTTTGTCTGCTCTGTAAAATTTTAACGGCTCCGTTTCAAGGGCCGTTTGTTATTTTTTTATGCCAATCAATTAATTACTAAACCATGATCCGATAGTCAATTTAAAGATGACAGCAGTTTCCAGACCCGTACGATCTCACTGGCGCCCCAGGCCTGAGCATCGCATCCTCTCGGCAGATGAGGAAAATCTCCGTCCAGGATCTCCGGCACATGACCGATGCAACCTCTGGAAACGAGCCCGGCGCTGCTGGCCAGCCAGTCCAGTGCCGTCTTTTTCCCTTTTTTGCCGTACGCTTTTATCCAGGCTTCACAATAACTGGGGAACATCCATGTCCAGGCCGTCCCGTTATGATACGCCGGCTTTCGTTTTGTATCCTCATCACCGGTGTATTTCCCCTGGTAAGGATGATGCGGATCATTGATGGTTTTTCCCTGATGCTCGATGACCAGCGGATGCTGAACAGGCCGATCCGCAAGACTCCTTATCGCGCCCGGGATTAGGAGCTGCTCGCAAGCGGTGATAATATTTCGACAAACAGTTCGGTCGGACACCGCCCCAAAAGTAACGGCAAAAAGCTGGTTAGGCCGCAGTGCGTCGTCCGGCGGCGCCTTGCCGGCCGGCATTCCCTGACCGGCGCGGAGACAATCGGCCAGATATCCCTCTTTTTCAAGGAAATACAATTCAAGAATCGAGGATTGAACCTTAGATGCTCTATGTTCCCATTTTGATCGATCATCCGAACGGTCGATTCGGGCTAAAAAAGAGAGCGCCGCGTACCACAACGCCTGTATTTCAACGGGGTATCCCTCGCGCGGCGTCCCGGCCGGATAATTGGTATCCATCCAGGTAAAGTGAGCCGGACTGAAGATGAGACCCGATTCCGAATCCATTCTGATGCCGTTGGGTGTTCCGGCCATATATGCTTGAGCAATGGAAAATAGGACTTGGCGAATCGTCCGGTCGCCGCATGCCATTTCAAGAAAAGTGTCATTTCCTTCAGCCTTGCAAAGTGATTCGCAAGCTGCAAAATACCAAAGGGGGGCATCTGAGGTGTCCCTGTTGCCGGCATTTTCCCCTTGAATCATGTTGGGAATCGTTCCATCTTTTTCATATTGACCGAACAGTTTGAGGATGTTTCTGGCCGTTTTTGTTTTTCCGGCGGCGATCAATCCCCGGGTAAAGATCAGAGCATCCCGGCCCCAATCTAAAAACCAGGGGTACCCGGCAATGACCGTATGAAGTGAACCCCGATGCACGGTATAATGCTCCAAGTTATTTTCCAGGGCGTCGATCAATTTAAAAAATTTGTTGGTTTTAGTATCGGATAATTTTCGGTTCTCTTTTTTCGGAATGACGACCACGGAAGCAGCTGTTTTGCTCTTCGAAACTCTCGCATAAAGCGTCGCAGATCCATCGCCGGTCAAAAACGTATGAAAATAACCGGGGCTGAAAAGGTCGGAATCCGGATCGAGACCTCGTTCGGCCTCCTTTGATCGATACACCATGTAATGCCATTCAGGTTCCCATACAAACGTGCCGTCAAACATCCGCAGGTCCAAACAATGTGCCGGATCCGGGGTAAAAGTGAAGCCGTTTTTCTCTGAATCAACGGTATTCGGCCAGGAATTCTCGGGTCCCTGATAGGCTTTTGTGGTGTCATGAAAATTACGATTTTCAATGTCAGGTCTTAAAATAAGACGAACCGGTTCGAGGTCGGGAAGCTGACCCTTTCTCTTTTTGGATGGTTCGCGTTTAAAAACCATGCGTACACTATTCTCCCCGGGAATCATTTCCACATCAACGGATAAAAAGACATGCTGCCCCTGCCCGGTGGGCACCTGGAATCGCCAAATTCCTTTTGTACCTGAATCGGAATCATATGAAACGAAGCAATCGTCACAGATCTCCTGGGAATAATCCTGAAATACCAGCCATGCCCGGCAGCGGGCAAACATGATCCAGCGATCTTCGGGAAACTCGGCGTCCATGTTTGCCGCGAGCAGCGCATCATATCGGCTGGAAAGGCTCCCCCACGAAATCGGGGTTCGAAGCATGCCGCCCCGATGGTTTGTTCCAAGAAATAAAAGGTTGCGGTCGGAAAGATCTTCACGGTAAAAAATCCGTCTGACGGTTGCAGATTTTGCGCTGGGTAGATACAGAAGCGGGCCTTCGGCATGCTGCGTTTTCCCGGGAGCGTATACGGTGATCTTCAAAGTGCAAGGATACTGAACTCCTGATACCGTCACAGGGGGAAAAAGGGCAAAAAACGTTCCGTCTGTACGCGGCAGACTCTGTTCTTGGCAAAGACATTGGTTTTTATCCATAATACGGGCGCGAAAAGCAGCTTCTGAAAGGATCAGCAGGAAATGATCCGGCGGCACCATCACCTCGCGACGTCTGTCTCTGGGCCATTGCCAGGTAATAACCCGCGATTCGTCGCCGAAAGGATTGAGACTGCGACAGAATTCCACTGGATTTTCCGAGAGGCTCCCGGCCATTGCATCCGGGTCCAGTGCCTCAGAATCCTTCATGTTATTGTAAAATCGATAGACGTCCAGGACCTTTGCCCGCAATTGCTGACGCTTTATTCGCTCCGGAGAACGTGAGATACGGGATTCGGCCTTTAAGATGAGATCCATTTCGCCGGGGTCATCGGTCAGACAAAGGACCTGTCCGGGACCAAGAAACAGGGAATGCTGTTTTTGAGATTCGGCGGGCGATATCTTCTCTCCTGAAATGAGGTCCAAAAAAGACGCTCCTGCCAATCCCGATTCGCGGGAATTCCAGACCGCCCGTGTCTCTTTGTCATCATTAAGATTCACCAGGATGAGCAGCTTCTTTTCCGAAGGCAAATGACGGCGCAAGATTACCAAGTGATTCCCTTCGCCGCTTTGAATCATTTTCAGCTCAGTCCGATCCTGAAAAACCGGATGGTTTTTCAAAAGGATATTGAGACGCCGGATATGGTCGACCTGATTGATCTCGGCGCCCCAGTTCAATGAAGGCGCCCCGTGGACATAGATCCGTTCATCGGCATACCATTCCACACCATTGGCAAAGCCGAACCCCCCCTGTGAACTGCAAAGGGCACACAATGCGGTTCGCATTCGGGCATAAGTCCTGGATCTCTGTGCAAGACGCAGGTTATCGTGTGTCTCGGCAAAATGTACGGCGATCCCGTCGCTTTCAGATATTTTGGTGATTTCAGGAAGATACGATTCGATTTGGCCGCGGTCATAGTTCTGAAAGAGTTCCGAATACGCCCAGTTGAAATTGGCTCTGTTCAGGATGTCACGAGCCACTGAAATTTTTCCGCCAAGTCCCTCCAAAAGAAAAATGGTGTCCGAATACTGATTCCTGACCCTGGCCACAATATACCGCCATGCGGAAACCGGTATCATGTATCCTGCATCACAGCGGAATCCGTCCACACCTCGACGGCACCAGGTAATAAAAACGTCCGCCATATATTGCCATAAGTCCTTTTGGGTATAATCAAGCCGGGTTAGATCCGCCCACACCACTCCCCACGCACCTGGCATTTCGATATGACCGTCAGGGTTTCGCACCAGCCACTGCGGGTGGGTCTCATGGAGGCCGGCAGCCCAACCGGTATGGTTGATGGCGATGTCGATAAAAATTTTCGCCTGACGCTCATGGATTGCATCAACCAGCTCAATAAATTGTTCCAAAGGTGTGGCCCGCGTATCGAATTCAGCCAGCGCCGAATCGACGGCGGTAAAACTGAGAGCGGCATACGGACTCCCGAAACGGCCCATTCGGGCATAAGTGGTGGGCGTGGGATGGATTGGAAGCAATTGTATAATCCTGCATCCCAACTCATCGATGATGAAATCGAGTTCCCGAATGAGATCGCGAAATGTTCCTGAAGGCGGAATGACCGTATAACCACTCTTGTCAAGGCTTTCAATTAAATCCTGATCCGCATTCCGGGAAAAACCGCCATTCTTGTTGGGGCCAAACTGTCTGACAAAGGCATTGTAAATGATGTTTGCGCAGCAGGTATCCGCCGGTTCTACATTGATCGCAACATTTGGCCCTTCCGGCCACACCGGCCGTGATGCTTCTTGGGGTAAAAAGAAACACTTGGCCTCGAAATGTCCCACTTCACAAAGGGGAACCCGAATTCTAAAATTCCCCCCGCCGGTCCGCTGCATGGGTAGGTCAAACCAATCCATGTCAAGTGGCGGCTGGTTCTCATCCACTTCTTTGACAATTTCCTTTCTGGCAATATTTGCATGTCCGATATTTGTCCGAAGCCATGCATTCCCTTTCTGCGGATGAGAAAGGGAAAGTGTGAATACCAAGGTGTCACCCCTAAACATCAAAACCCGGGCACCTGACGCAGGATGCTGAATGACCTGGCGTGAATTTTCCATAAATTATTATTAATTTGCGTTCTTGATGAATTCGTAAAAAGCCGAATTCATTTTGAATGGTCCCGTAAAAAATTAAAAAAGCTATTTTTCTCGAGAGCGGTTAGTCGTTACTCGTTGAGTGTTTTATAAATTAGCGGTTCGGTATTACAGCCATGTTTTAATAATAACACAAAATACCAAAAACTTGATGAATCCGTTTTTTCGAATTCATCATTTTTATAAAGTCAAAATATAAATCAATGGCAATCAAGTGTCAAAAGATAAGACGTTATGATGAGATTGGCAAGTGATGCTTGGAGGCCTCTGAAAAAGGGTTGGCAAAGGTCTTTATTGATGGCATAAATACCGGCATGCGTATGTTTACGAAGCTGTTAACGGCTCATCCGCGATACTCGTCTGATCCCGCAACAGAGCGGCTATTTTTTGTCTGAGCTCTTTGCCCGCCATGTGGCTTTTGACCACGTATCCATCAGCCAGGGAAAGCTGAGGGCATTTTAGGTGGGTGTCATGAATGGTCACCACCAGTACGGGGAGGTTTGGGTTTCGGTTTTTTATTTCTTTTAAAACATCCCAGGCAAAAAATCCGTGCTTTAGATATTGATTCAGCAAAACGACATGGGGCTCAAAATGCAAAATATCTTCCGTCACCGCTTCGATATTGTCCGTTGCAAATATGTTATACCCTTCGCCGGTCAGGCCCTCCCGGCAAAGCTCTTTTATCCATGCCTGATCGTCAATGATGAGGATATTTGTCATTTTTATTTCCGGAATCGAGCATCCGTTTTTAATAGTACTCCATGTATTTAACGCCGAAGCCGAAATGGTTGGCCTTCCTGCCACCGATATCTTTCCACCATTTTACGCGAGCAAGGGATACGCTCCGCAACCCCTCGTAACGTTCGGGGTCGGAAGTGTCACACATACAGTCGTTCATTTGAAAATAAATATTAGCGCCTTCTTTTAAAAACACCTCGGATTCGAAATACATCCCTTCCTTGCTGAAGTTGAGCATTTTGGCATTGAACAATTTTTTGTTGTTAAAACAACTCAATGCAATTGATGCGTCACATTTATGGCGTCTCTCGGTTCTCTTTTCCATAAGCTGCTCATTTCCTGTGGTACGGCATTTCTAATAAGCGTGCATTCATCCATCAACATCGTTCCTGAGATTCATAAGCTCAATGAAAAATTGGCTTTTCCCCTCTCTTTGCGATTTCATCGTCAAGGTATAAGGAGATGAGTTCAATCGTAAAATTGTCCAGGATATATTCTCTCCAACCCAGTCTTTTCAGAGCTTTCTTCACATCCGAGGGATTAAAATACCAGGAACCGCCCACGACGTTGGATACATCTTTAATCAGACGCATTATCTCAACAGGTGCCAACCCCCTGTCTTGCAATCTTCCCGATATCATATCTTTTATATTAATCACGAGCGTTCCGCCTATATCATAGATGATTGCTTCATAAAAATCAGGTTATTTTACCCTAAGTTGAGCGATTTTCGAGTTTGCCGTATGTACAAGGCAGATGTCGTTTCGCTATAGTCGACGATGCGGAACGGCATCTGACGCAGTAGATGCGGTGAAATTGGAAATCCCGCAGGGTTTCAAATTATTGAAATTCGAAATGTCAGAATACCTTAATAATTTTGTTAAAATAACCATTTCAAAAATTTGCAACGCTCAGCTTAGGTTTACATAAGAATAGTGCATTTGCTTTTTTTTGTTTATCAGATTGCCATTCAATATGTCTATAGAGCGGATGGTTCATTTTCATAGGATAAATCCCTATAAAGTAGGTGGTTATCCTAATCATGGAATTGAATATTGACTTCTTTTTATTAATTTTTTATTGATATCCGGTTGATAATCGAATATAAAATAGCTTTTTGCCAATCTGTTCGGATGCAATCATTCACCCGCCACCTCGTAAGTCAAAAGGAGCAATGCGCATGACACTGACAAAAGCTCAAATCATTGAGAGAATCAGCGACAAAGACGGATTCACAAAGAAAAAATCCATTGAAATCGTGGAAGCCCTGGTAGATATCATTAAAGACACACTAGAATCCGGCGAAGATGTGTTGATCAGCGGATTTGGTAAATTCTGTGTTAAAGAAAAACAGGCTCGTAGGGGCAGAAATCCGGCGACCGGTGAAGATATGACGCTCGAAGAAAGAAAGGTTGTCACCTTTAAATGCTCCGCCAAGTTGAGGGATATGATCAACAGATAATCTAATAAAATCAATGATCGCAACGACATGTTGTGAGAAAAATTCAAATAGATTCTCAGTGAGTCATGGATATAATGAGATCCCGATAGAATTCGGCGGCCCACTGAACCTGGCTGAAAGGAACCGACTCCTCGGGAGCGTGAGCCATATGCAATTGACCCGGGCCGAGTAAAATGGGCTTTACCCCGGAAATCCATAACCGGTTGGCGTCGGAATGGCTCGAAAAGGCTTGCGGGGTCCAGTCCAACGAACGCTTTTTGTACAGGTCCTGCAAGACCTCTACCACCGGTCCCTTTTCCGGCAGTTCATAACCGTCATGCACCGTTACAAATCGGATGGCGGCATTATTTTGTGGGTTGTCCTTTCGGATCCGCTTGACAATTTGCTCCAGTTCCAAAGAAACCTCGCCGATGGGAGAATGGGGCGGGAGGTGAACGTCCAGCCAGACTTCACACCAATCCGGTACGGCAAATCCGACATGGCTGCTTAAAAGATCCCTAATATTGTAAACCCCTTCGGGACGGCAGTCCATCATATAACGGGAAACCTGCATGAGCACTCTCAGCATGTTTTCCACGGGATTATGCATACGGTCGGCCAGAGAGGCATGGCGTCTTTTGCCCCGGGCGCAGATTTGTATCTCCAAGTAGCCATAATGACTTAAACACGGACGAAGATCTGTGGGTTCAGCCACCACCGCCCAAGGAAAATAGAAATCCTCCACCAGACGCTCGGTTCCGTCACCTTCTTCTTCCTCTCCGACAACCAGGGCCAGGGCTACGGGAATTCGGGTCAAACCGTTTTCCCAGACGCTAATGAAGGCTTCCACCATGGCGGCACAGCCGCTTTTCATGTCAGCGGTGCCAAGTCCCGTAATCTGATCTCCGGTTT
>Ga0316575_10000095_pt1 | contig 21554 bp, 14 predicted proteins | sample J5NA_FD_203072 | JGI IMG/M metagenome (GOLD analysis project Ga0316575, IMG submission 203072) | Rhizosphere microbial communities from salt marsh grasses in Alabama, United States - J5-7_050615r2r3 | ecosystem: Host-associated > Plants > Roots > Rhizosphere | place: USA: Alabama | collected...
TGCAGCATTCGCAAATGAGCCGCCGTCAAAGGTAAACGATACTTCCCGTATGTTGACCGGGCCGTTGGTTATCGAAAACGGTCCTTGTGGTACGGGGTGATATTGCCTGACATGCCCGTCATCACTATGTTTACGTCGGTCGGGCAATGGCGGAGTCGTTATCTCCATTGTAGTGCTGTCAACAGGTAGTGAATCGGCCTTTTCCGAATTTTGTTCCCTGAACAGGTCGATAAGCGCTATGCGACTTTCCCGTAAAACGTCATTTTCCTTCTTCAGATCACGATTTTCGATCATGAGTTGCCTGAATTCCCTCATGGCCAATGCCGCGAAGACAATGAGACACAAAACCATGGTGATCATGAGCAGTCGCCTGAGGGGTGGGGTAAGAAAACTTTCTCCCCCCTTGACTATTGTTTTCTTTACGGTTTCCAAAGATTGCTCATTACGAAGTTCCATTGGTCTGCATGCTTCATCCATGCAGTACCAGCGCCCCCGGACGATCAGAGCGGTATCGTGTTGAAGAGGTTTTGCACACGCCGAGCAACTGCCGGGAACAGGGCGCTGAATCTGAAGCGGACGTTTCTTTTTATGATGTCTTTTCGCACTCATATACAAGAAAAATACAATCGGGCAGTCGTACCGCCACCTGGTATGGATTTTTCGTTCTAACCCCTTGATAATGGGAAGAACGTGGTATATTATTATAGATTACAAAGGAACAGGGAATGAATGCCATCGAACTGAAAAAAGTTTTCAAAACCTATCGTAAAGGTTTCAGGGCGGTGAAGGTGCCGGCGGTTACCGATCTGTCATTCGTGGTACGAACCGGTCGGATTACCGGCTTTGTAGGCCCGAACGGTGCCGGTAAAACAACCACCATCAAGATGATTACCGGGCTTGTCCATCCCACATCGGGAACGCTTGAACTTGACGGATTGCGTGCCGGAACACCCGCATCGCGCAAAAGCGTCGCCTATCTTTCGGAACAGCCCTATTTCTATCAGCATCTCACTGTCGAGGAGACGCTGCATTTTACATCACGACTCATCGGTATCCCGCATGCCGGGGTTCGCTCCGAAGCCGCACGGGTTCTCGAAACGGTGGAACTTGAAGCCAAAAGAAATGTAAAAGTTAAGGAGCTCTCGAAAGGCATGCAACAGCGGCTCAATATGGCACAGGCGCTGCTCGGGAATCCCCGCATACTCATCCTTGACGAACCGATGAGCGGCATGGATCCGCCCGGACGCAGACTTTTCAGGGACATCATCCGCAGCCTGAAGGACGAGGACAGAACGGTATTCTTCAGCACCCATGTTCTTGACGACATAGAAAGCGCATGTGACGACGTGGTTGTCCTGCAGCTGGGCAGGCTCACCTATTGCGGAGACGTCGGCTCACTCCTTGACAAAGGTTTTACCGGAACCGAAATCATTACCGCGCCGCTCACCGGAGACCTTCTCGTCACTCTCGAAAAAACCGGCTGCGCCGTTTCGCGTTCGAACGGTACCGAACTGGTGCTGTTCGTCAATCGCCACGACGATCCTGCCGTTCAACTCAAGATTCTTGCAGACCATGCAGTATTTCCGAAACAGGTCGTCCGTCGTGCCATGCGGCTTGAAGAGGTGTTATACAATCCATCCGACGGGAGGCAGGCGTGATTCACATGCTTATAATCGCAGCCAACACCTTCAAGGAAACCATCCGTAATAAAGTCCTCTACAACATTCTTCTTGTCGCGGCAGTTGCACTCATGCTGTCACTCTCGTTCGGCGATCTTTCGGTATTCTCACGCGCACAGGTAATGACCGACTTCGGCCTTGCGACAATGTCTCTCACCGGCCTCCTCATGGCGATTTTTATCGGCGTCGGACTGCTGGGAGTCGAGATTTCGAATAAGACCGTGTACGGCGTTCTCTCCCGTCCGGTATCGCGCGAAGCATTCATCACCGGTAAATTTGCCGGACTTGCCGCTACGCTCATTGTAAATTTCATCCTGATTGCAGGAGTGTTTTTTGCCGGCATCCGCTCATTGGGAGTATCGGTAGCGCCGGCGGTGATCCTTGCCGTAGTCCTGCTCCTCGTGGAGATGCTGCTCATTACGGCTGCCGCGATTTTCTTCTCAACGTTCACCACTCCGACACTTGCCGCCATTTTCACCATAGGATTTTATTGTGCCGGTCATCTCAACGACCTGATGAATATCGGTCTGCAACACCAGAAATCGGCAGTCTGGCAGACCATTCTTAAAGCGCTCAACGCTACCCTGCCGAATCTTGAATTCTTCAATATACGTACACGGGTCGTTTACGATCTGCCCATCCCGGACAGTTTTGTGATTCAGGCCGGAGTGTACGGTATATTGTATACGTTACTTCTCCTGCTGTTCTCGATGCTCATCTTCACCCGGAAAGATGTATGAAAAGGCTGTTGCTTACAGCATGTATCCTTTGCATCGTTACCGCCCTTATCCCTCTGCGCGGTCGACTGACGAAACAGTATACTCCCGACTGGAAACAGGAGAGCATGACCTACCTTCCGGGTGACGTTGCCATAAGACCGGCGCTGCTCGGCTATGAAACAACCTTTGCCCATTACCTCTGGATCAGGACCATCATTTATTTCGGCGGACACCGGATGACGGACAAAACATACAGGTGGATCATCCCGATGCTTGACATGATAACAAAGCTCTGTCCGTGGTTCTATCCGGCATACGAATTCGGCGGCCTTATGGTTCCCGACGTATGCAACAATCCCGATGCGGCACGAATCCTGCTCGAACGGGGAATGACCTATCTCGGAAGCAGCCGCTGGAATATCGCATTTTATCTCGGCACCATTTACCTGCGGTATTACGATGATCGTTTGACAGCTGCACAATATTTCGGAAGAGCCGCATTCGCTCAGAATGCCCCCCGCGAAAAGCTTCTTGCAATGGCGGAGACATTTTATAAACAGGGCAGTTCGGAGGAAACATCGCTGCCGCTTCTCTATTTTCTGTATCAGACCTCCGAAAACCCGGAAGTCCGCAGCTATCTTGCGGATAAAATCAATACACTCCTGAAAGCATCATCGGTTGACGACAGTAATACGTTACCGATCCGATGAATGATGTTGAAAGAAATGTACCCGTGATTCTATACTCTGAGTATTCCAACCCAACGGAGTGTTATCTATGGAAAAATGGGAGCATCAGTTCATTATTGCCGAAAAATACGGTAAAGGTATTTTCGGCCACGTTCTGCCCAAGGAAGTCTCCTGGAAGGTACATTACGTCAATGGGGAAAAAATGACCAACTGGACGGACATCACGCTCTATAATTATCTGAATAAGATCGGTGAACAGGGATGGGAGGTGGTTACCATGACATCGCACACCATCATAAGGACCGGTACACTCCCGGTGGAACATCTTTATATCACAGCGAAAAAACGGCGGGAAAATTAATTGATTAAGCGTTTAAAAAAAACTTGAAATACGAAAACCGGTAACGCTATACTTGAAATGTAGCTTTTTCTCATGCGGAATATCGATGAGCGATGTTCGGGAAAGGGGGAAGAGGAGATAATCGAAGAAGACAGAACCCTGAATGTTTTCAATAAAACGAAGTCAAGTAAAAGTAAGTAATGTATTTTTAATTCATTTTCAAACCCTGGAGGTTTTCATGTTACGCACAAACAAAGGTTTTACCCTCGTCGAACTTATGGTCGTTATCGTCATTATCGGTATTCTTGCAGCACTTGCCATCCCGAGATTCACCACAGCCTCAGACAAGGCAAAGTGGAGTGAGGTTCCGACAGTAATGGCATCATATGAAAATGCACAGCTTGCACGTCTCGCCGAAACCGGTACACTCGGTGATGTTACTGAACTGGTTTTTGAAGCACCTGCTGAAAATGCCAGCAAATGGTTCACCTATTCGCAATCTGCTGTCGGTACATACCAGGGTGTCGTTACCGGTGAGACATCTATCGGTGGAATCAGCCAGGGACAGGGTATCTCAACGGCAGTCGATGGTACCGACAGTCATATTACTCACGCTTCAGTTGGTGCAGCTGACGCAAATGTAAACAGGATGTGCGGTAACTTCCTGACACCGGCTGCAAACTGATCGATAGTTGATAATCTTTGTCGTCTGATAAGGGAAGGTGCCTGCGGGTACCTTCCCTTTCAGTTTTTTATAGCCTTATTGTAATTTGCCCATTTGTTCAATTGAAATATATTTTACATGCATGTCCCGTTATCACGATAAATGGTATACAAGACTTTTCAGTGATCCTCGAATAGTTCAGGAGCTGCTTGAATCATTCGTTCATGAAAAATTCGTAGATGACCTCGACTTTTCGACTATAAGGAAACTGAATACGAAGTTCATCCCGCCGTCAGAACGGTCGCGTCACGCGGATCTCGTTTTTGAAATTAAATCAAAAGGACAATCTGCCTATATTTACCTTTTCTTTGAATTTCAGTCCACCGTTGATCGGTTCATGTCACTCCGTATGGCACGGTATCTTTTCGAGTTCTATCAGGAGATTCAAAAACTCACTAAAAGTGACTATCTCAATCCGCCGTTTCCGATTCTTATTTATAACGGAGACACAAAATGGACCGCTCCGGAATGCTTTAGTGAACTTTTATATCCTTCAGCAATACCCAAAGAGTACATTCCCGAGTTCAAGTATTTTAAAATTGCAATAAACGAAATACCGAAGCGGGAACTTGTAAAAATCCGCAATGCAGTCGGGGCGGTGTTTTATATAGAAAACAGCAGTGCAGAAGAAATTGAAAAAAACCGTAAAACATTGATAACACTATTATCGGCAGTTTTAAAAAAAGACGGAATCGAAATTGTCAATGCACTTAAAGACAGGATCCTCTCTTTGCAGAATTTACCGGCTGAATCGAAAACAATTACATCTATTGAAGATATTTCGGAGGTTTTAAGCATGTACGAAACAAGAACAAAAAAATGGGCAGAGTCTGTTCTTGAACAGGGCATCGAACAGGGCATCGAAAAAAGAGATCTTGAAATTACAGAGAAAATGATTCGCAACAAAATGACTGATTCCGATATCCGAAAAATTACCGGAATGGCACCACTGAAAATACGGCAAATCCGCAGACGAATAAGTAAAAAGTAATGATGCGTATGCCCTTCTGTACAGAGTCTGAAAATCCTACATCCTGCCGCGCATCTTCGATTCTATTTCCCCGTCATACAGGTGCAGGTTCTCGGGTAGCGCTGCCATGCCAGAACCTTCGACATTGCTCTCCACCTGCTGCGATACTTCACCCTGTACTCCTTCGCCTGTTCCGCAGACTGCTGCCCGCACTGCTGCCGAAATAACAAAGGGCGTACAGGGCACATGCCGTCAGAATTATGGTTGCTCCGGCTGTAAGATTGAAACTATAGGAAATGAGAATCCCCGAAACGGTAATGATCACACCCGCTGCTGATGCGATGAGCATCATGGTTTTCAACGTACGGGCGAAAATTCTCGCAATGGATGCCGGAATCGTGAAAAGCGCGATCACAAGAATAAGCCCCACTGCCTGAATGAGCATCACGACCGAGCATGCGATCATTATCAGAAGCAGATACCGCAACAACGATACCGGTATAGCGCTTATCAGGGCGAATTCCTCGTCATATGAAAAAGCAAGCAACTCCTTGAAGAGCATCGCGACGAAAAGGATGATGGCAATGTCAAGAACAACCATCAGCAGCAGATCTCGGGCCGATACCGCCATGATGCTTCCGAACAGGTAGCTCATCAGGTCCGCATGATACCCGGGAGTCAGTTCAATGAGAATGATTCCCGCCGCCATGCCGAACGCCCAGAGGGTGCCGATCGCAGCATCGGTCGACTCGCGGTTGCGTCCTGCGACATACCCCATGACAAGTGCGCTCACGACCGAAAAGGGCAGTGTTCCCGCTGCGGGCGGCAAACCGAAAAACACCGCAAGCCCCAGTCCGCCGTAGGCGGCATGGGCAACGCCTCCCGCGATATACGACATCCGGTTTGCGATGACAAGCGTTCCGATGATTCCGCAGGCGATGCTTACCAGAATGCCTGCGATGATCGCATGCCTCATGAAAACGAACTGCAGACTGTCAATCATGGGAATGCTCCTCCGCATGGTCGTGAAAAACGCGGTGCGGCACTCCGTGCGCAATGAGATCCACCTGACATCCGAATGTCCTGTTGACCGTTTCGTGGCCGATTTTTCCATCGGGATGAAAATAGAGCTGTCGATTGACGCAGGCGACAGATTTCACGTACCGTGAGATCGCACCGGTGTTGTGCGTCACGAGCACGACCGTCACCCCGTCTTCATTGCGACGCTGCAGATACTCGTAAATGTCCACCTCACCCGCGGAATCAACGCTTGCCGTCGGCTCATCGAGAAAAAGCATTGCAGGCTCGCCAACCATCGCCCGTGCGAGCAGTGTTTTCTGGCGCTGTCCTCCGCTGAGTTGTGCAATCGGCCGGTCGGCAAGGGAAGCAAGGCCGAGCAGTTCGAGATGCGAAAACGCCTTCTCACGATCTTCCCGGGTAATGTTTTTAAACAGGCCGCGCCGACCGGAAATCCCCATGAGAACCACATCGAGTACCGACACGGGAAAGGTTTTGTTCATCCCCGTCTCCTGAGGTATGTACCCGATCAGATGACGACGCACTTTCGGCAGTTCGCCATCGATGCGTATACTGCCGCCGACCGGTTGCAGCAGACCGAGCAGAAGCCGCAGCAGCGTTGTCTTTCCACCGCCGTTGGGCCCGATGATTCCGAGAAAATCACCTTTACCGACCGTAAACGTCACATGATCGATTATCGTCTGGCTTCCGTATGAAAAGGACAGATCCCGCACATCGATTGCCGGAACACCGCTGTTCATCTGCAAAGTGCCTCCGTAAATGTCATCAGGTTGTCGCCCCAGGCTTCGGCCATCGGGTCGGCAACAGCAACCTTTGCGTCCAGCTGCTGTGCGATCGATTCGGCGATTTTACGCGAAAATTGCGGCTGAATGAAAATTGTCGTGATGTGGTGAGATTTCGCCGTATCGAGAATCATCTTCATCTGTCTGAGCGTCGGTTCCTTCCCCTCCACCTCGATGGCGATCTGCCTGAGCGAAAATTCTCGGGCAAAATATCCCCACGACGGATGAAACACGAGAAACTCCCGCCGGGTTGCGCATGAATCAATAATTCCGGCGATCCTGATGCAGAGGCTGTCGATCCGAGCGTCAAAAAGCATCCGACGTTTTCTGAAATACGAAGCATGTGTCGAATCGAGTCTGCAGAGCGCTCCGGTAATCGTTGCGGTCTGCAGCTTGACAAGAGAAGGCGCGAGCCAGATATGAGGATCGGCGGCATCGGGATGGTGATGATGTTCCGGCTCATCCGGCAGTGCATGTTCATGTTCTTCTTCGGAATCATCCATCATCATTTTCGGTATACCGCTGTCGGTGGCAACAACCAGACAGTGCGTACCCCCGGTACCCAGCCGCAGAAGCCAGGCTTTTTCGAGTTCGATACCGATGGTAAAGTAGCAGTCCGCTGCGGTAAGCAAGACCATTTGTGCCGGTTTCGGTTCAAACGTGTGCGGCGATGCACCGGACGGTATGAGTGTGGTTACCGAAACGTACTCTCCCCCGATCTGTTCAACGAAATATTTTTGCGGAGCAATTGAAACGAAGATCTGCAGTCTGCCGGATGCCGGTGGTTTGCGGGGAGCAGAGCAGGTTGCCATTAAAAGCGGCAAACTCAATAAAATAAGGATGCGCGGCAGATTCTGCATCATGGATAGTTCGATCCTTGTCCGGAGCTGACGTTGATAAAAGTGTGATGAAAATAGTATCTGCGCCCGAAAGAATGGTGCAGCACACGTTACTACCGGCTGATGATTGATTATCCCAATTCACCGGAAGGGCTACCCATATCTCCGGTACCATGCTTATCGTGCGCCGAAAATGCCAGCGTAGTCACGCTTGAGTGATTGCTGATTGTCAGCGGACATGGCACAGAAGGTTATCGCTGATCATTTCCGGCAGTCACGTCACGACGTCCGGAGTTGTAGAACTTCTCACGTTCGTAGAGCATCTTCACCTTGGCGGCGAAATAGTTGACATCCTCACGCAGCATGGCGATTCGTGCACGATTGTTGCGGTAATGATCGGCAATGTCGATATTGAAGAGATTGATGTCTGTTCTGTACTGACAATATCGTGCCGGAGCCCGTATTCCATCAATACATTTAAAAAGCGATGCATGCTCCGCACCATCATCGAGCATAGCATGATATTTTTCGAGCAGCGCCCACTCCGCACCGGCGAGCGAATCATTCTCGTACTCCAGTTTCCGCACGTCTGCTCCCGCATAGGTATCAATTGACGGTAGTAATCGTGCTGCCTCGTCGGCGGTTTCGAGTGCATGTGCCAGACAGAGAAGTCGCGGCTGAGTCCTGGCCGTATCGCACATGAGGGAATACCCTTCAAGCAGATACCCCTCAGACCGTATATCGGGACTGTTTGACTCCTGCATTCTTTTGGCGGAGATTCTGCAGCGGTTCCACTGCCTGCTTTTAAGCAGTGCCCAGGTAACAACCGACAGACCGTCATAATAGACACCGCTCTCTTCGGGAATCCGCTCAATGTACCGTTGCGCATCGGCAAAGCGGTTCCGTTCATAGTAGAAACAGCCGAGTGCATAACATGCCCTGTACGAAATCTCCTTTGCCGCTTCATCACCGCTGTTGAATTCGGCAGCTTCCTTGAAGCACTTCTCGATCAGCCTGTCGGCATCATTGGTGACGACATGACAGACCCCTTTCGCATACTGTGCGAACGGAAAATCGGGATGGTCCTGTTTTACCCTGGCGAAATAATCGAGTCCGCCGACGGTATCCCCGTGGTCTAGTGCAAACTGTCCGGCAATGTACCAGGCGTGCTGGCGCAATGAATCGTCAACCGGCGAATACCTGAGGAATTCGAGCATTTTCCTGAATCCCGTCGTATCGGAACATTTCGCATACAACCGCAGCAGCCCGAGGTCGGCGGCACCGAGAATCCGCTGTGCATCGTCGCTGCTCCCGTACCGGAAGCGGGTTCTCACCAGTTTGTACAGGTCGATGCTGCGATCGTAGAGAAACATTCTTTCGAGACACGTCGCACGGTACAGTCGAACCTCATCGATCTTCGGAAATTCGGGCACCTCTTTATCAAGCAGCGAAAAGAGGGCATACGCGTCAACCCATTTTTCGGCCGTAAATGCCGCGACCGCCCGCAGATAGATATCGTAGGCATCTCCCGAAACGGTGTTGCGGTTCCTGTTTACCTCTCCCGAAAAATAGAGCGTACTGGTCGGCCTCATCTGTTCTTCGGTAAAGAGGATCTGACAGGCGCCCGTCATCCGCCGCATGAAACGGGGCACCCCTGCAACGGTTGAATCGAGATTGACAAGAAGTGCAATACCGAGGTAGCGTCTCCCCCCCTGCAGGTAGCAGCTCACCGCATCATTTACCGCCGCACCCACGCGGGCGGTCGCATCCCTTCGCGGCGTACCGAAATTTTCACCCCTGAAAGAACGGTAGTTCGCTTCGAACCCTCCCCGTATATCAACCACATCGAACCGTTTTTCAAAATGCCAGCTCACGCAGAAGTCCGGAGTGAAGACCGGCGTTTCATACCGTGAAAGCGATGCGGGATTGATAAGGCTCACACCGAGAACATGACTGCCGAAAAAGGCACTCTGCAACGAAACGCTGGTTCCGAAGTCAACCGACCCGTCAGTAACCGGATTACCGAAATTGGACTGCCGGGCGATATTGAACGACGTTCCGATTGCCAGAAACCGCAGAGGCATGAATGAATAAACGACACTTCCGTAATGCTCGGTATACCCTTCCGCGGCAGCGTCATTTTCCATGACCACATTCGCACCCTGCCACGAACTTTTCCGGAGCGTTCCGGCATTCAGACCGGTATAGCCGAAGCCGATCGTATGACTTTCATACACAAACGGAGAGAGCGGTATGACCACCTGTGCATTTACAAGGGCAAAAAGCCCCATCTGTGTGGCCGAGATCGCGGTCGAGAACGTGGGCCAGTCGATGCGGGATGCGAATGAGGGATTTACGGCGATGGATGTTGACGCATCAAGATCGTGCCACTGCTTGCTCAGCAGTATTTCATTCGACAATCCGCTTCCTCCGGCCGCAAGCCGGATTGTAGCGACAACGACAAGCATCATTCGGCGTGCGATAAAACCGGCACGGCGTGCCTGCTCCGAAATGCTACTTCTGTTCACGTACTACCCCGACTTTCCGGTACAGTGTCGTCAGTTTGTTCCGGTCATTACCATACAGGTCAATTTTAACGGCATACATGCCGCCGCCGACGATATTCCCCCGTGTATCCCGGCCGTCCCACAGCCAGACAAGCCACCGTTTCTGTTGCGGATGCGGGGACATTCCCTTTTTTCCGATAACCACATCACCCAGAGCATTGAATACCGTCACCTCCCCGAAAATCTCCTGATCACCGTCCGTATACTGTACAATGATCATCGTTCCCTGCCGACCACTTGACGGATCGATACTTCTGCCGGGAACGAAGGGATTCGGACAGATCGCGGCATCATCCACGACCGCCACCTCGACCGGTACATGACGGTTGTCATGATGCACACCGTTTCCTGCCCGATCAAAGAGTTCCCCTTCACCCTCCGACCGTAAAGCCATGCTGTCGCGGTTGTTTATAAAAGAGTATCCGTTCCTCACGGCAATAACGATACCGTCGGCATCGCACCGCAGTACGGCACCGGTTCCGAGTCCGGCAAGCGCCTCCGTTTTTCCCGGCCCGAAACAGGCCAGCAGATGCTGCGGACCGGGCGGCGTATGCTTCCATCGCACCGGTTCACTGAAAACTATGATCAGTGAATCACTTCTTCCGCCGTCACTGATGCCGCCACCCTTTACCCGTGCACTGCGGATAACCGGACCGGCCGCATCGCCGATCCGGGTGATGACCGTCGGAAAGCGTTCGCGGGTCACGGGTGTGCTTCGTATGATCATCACGGCGGTATCAAAGCAGGTATGCAGCCGTGTACGGTTTTCCCGGAGCGTTACCTCGGCAGTCATGCTGTCACGTTCAGTCATGGTTGCGGGCACAAGACGAAGCGTATCACCCGCAGTAACGACAAACGCATCGTCGATCCATGAACGCGCATCCGACGGAACTCCTGTGAGACGCGCATCCCCGCCCCAGCCGATAATGATTTTGTCAATATATCCGTTGCCGTTCGTATCGACACATGCCGCAGTCGCCTCATACCGGCCCGAACGCAGGTGTATGGTTATCGTGTCGGAGCGAATCCCCCCCTCAGTCACCGCCGAAATCGTAACGACCGCATCCTGACGTCCTTCGGACGGTGTCCAGACAATGGTCCCCGAATCACGTTCGGTATCAAATGTAAATACTGCACCGTCGGGAAGCCCGTTGACGATAAAGCAGTCGCTGCAGAGTTTCGCACCTTCAGATGCTATTCCGATCGCAACGGTACTCCCCGCAGGAACAAGTGTATCATCAGTCGTTGCGGCAAGCGTTACGTTTGTCGATCCGTTTTCCGTGTCTGGTGCCATGAACGTTACTTCTACCGTATCGATCCCGTCATCAGCGGTAATGACCGCATACGGGCCGCTGCCGTTTATATCTGCTCCGACGATCGTAACGGTTGCGCTTCCATCATGGTTTACTTCAATTGTTGCATTTCCGCTGCCGCCGGTGATACGATAATGAACCGAATCACCGTCTGCATCTTCCGCGTGCACCGTTATGATGACCGTGTCGCCGTTTACGACAACACCATCATCATCAACCGTCACCTGCGGCGGATGGTTGACGGGAGAGGTGACGACAGCTGAAGAGTCACCATCTCCTGTCTGCGGCGAATCTCCCGTGGACGTACCATTTCCGGAATCGGTAGAATCAGTACCTGTTGAGTCGGATATACCAGTGGTACTGCTGTCGTCAGAAGCCGGGTTCTGCATCGCCACCTGCTGCGTATCGGGACGGACGACCACAACCGGTTTCGCGGTATCACCGAGCACCGCTCTGAACTCAAGTTCGGTATCATGCATACTGTCAACCGTCACCACCGCCCTGTAGAGTGAATCAACGACATGAACAAGCTCCGAACAGACAAACGAATCGGTACTCCCTGCCGCACGGTAACAGAGCGTTCCCTCCCTCGGTATCGAATCGCTCTCCCTTATGATGACATCCACCGTGACGGTATCTGTCGAGTGCCGGGTACCGGTATCGGATGTGGCTGAATCGGTATCGGGAAGCACGACCGTTACTTCCGCATTCCGTTCTTTCCATTGAGCCGTATCGCCGACACTGCTGCCATTGACCTGTGCAGATACGGTTACCTGGTGCAGATCTCCGTCTTCCACGGTATCGGGAGAGACGTACCGCATCAGATACCGCGTCTCGATATCAGCCCTTATTTTCATATAGAGTGCCGCAAGATCGGATGTCGACCGTGCATAATAGAGCATGCCGCCGGTACTGTCCGCAAGGGGCCGGAGCGTCGCATCCACAAGGGCTATCGCTTCGGCACCGACGGCAATCGAATAGATGGCGACATGCTGTTCACGGGCATATGCTATGACGGTTGCAATATCGGTACTGCTTGCATTTTCGAATCCGTCCGAAAAAATGATGGCTGCGCGGGTCGCGGTTTCGCCTTCGAGCTGCCGGACCCCCGCATAGGCGCCGTCCCGTATCGCCGTCTCTCCGGCAGGAACGATCGTCCCCAGTGACGACAGAAGCGCCTGACGATCGGACGTCAACTGCTGCACGACGCTCGCGCCTGTTGAAAACGCAACCACAGCCGCTTTATCAAGCGGTCCCATCGCCTCGATGAACGATCGCGCTGCCGCGCGGGCGGTATCGATCCTGCCGTTTACTCCCATGGTCTGGCTTTTGTCCAGGATAAGCGAAACGGACACGCCGTGGAGATCGGTCAGTCGGTCAATGGTGAATTCGGGTGTCTGAGAGTCCTGCTCGACCGTAAAGAAAGATGCAGCATCGTCAGGCAGTTGATGTACTCCATCCCGCAGCGTGACCGTCACCTCGATATCAGGAAAACCGGTACTGTTGATGTCATTGATGACAAGCTGCGGCGCGGCCTTCGGATCGGCTTTGAAATGTGCCCTGATGACGGTCGTGCCGTCACATCGCACGCGAACATTCTGCCCGTGAAGATCGGTAAGCTGCGGACTGCCGCTCACCACTTCCCACCGGTCAAACAGCCAGAAGCGGTCGGGATACGCCGCCACCAGCGTATCGGCAGTCGTGTCAAGCAGCAGATAGTCGAATGGAACGGTGATACCGTGCCCGTCATTCCAGACAAACAGCGTGTCGTGCGGTCGCACATTGTAAAGCGCTTTCACCGCTCCGCCGCCCCGCACGTCAATAGTTGCCAGGGTCACCGCCGCAAGAGAATCGGCAATTGACGCAAAACCGCCGGTAACGGTCCACTGCCTGAACGTGAAGAGAGGCCCCGCCGGAACAGTACCGATCTGCACCGATGTTCCGGGCGGTCCGTTCACCGGTCCGGAAGGCTGCACCGTACCGCCGCCGTCCGTCGTGACGATGAGGGTATCGAAGACATTCCACATGATGCTGAAACGGCCCGTATCACCCGAAAAGGCAGGTGCAAGTCTGAAGTAAAACGGTCCGGTCGCACCTGCAAACCTGCAGAGCGTATCCCCCGCCGATGTTAGTGACCGGGTACCGGCTACCGTTCTGAAAAGGCTGTCGCTCCCGTAGTAAAAGAGCGTCGCGGCCGTTGACCGGATGTCGTGTCTGACGTACAGGTAAAAACTGTCGCACGGCGTGCAGGTCATCGAGAGAAAAACACCTTTTGACGCATCTGCATCATACCGGTACACTGCCGGAACCGGTACGCGCGGGATTTCACGAATCGGCTGTGCCGTGAACTGTGCAGTAACAACAGCCGTGTCATATGCACAGAATGTTGTCGAAAGTCCCGACGGATCAGCGACGGACGCACCACCCGAAACCGTCCAGCCGTCAAACCCGTAACGGTCGCCGAGCGGTGCGGCAGTAAGTGCATTCACGGTGCCGGCAATTACCTTCTGTATGCCCGAAGGCATCGTTGTGCCGCCGGCGGCACTTATTATGTCAACCGGTACGAGCGGCTTTACTGCAACGGCAACGGAGTCGCGGTAGAAAGTCGGATTGACCGGCTCTACTCTGAAGTACCATGTCTCCCCTGCCGTTGCAGTTCGGAAGAATGCCATGCTGTTTTTGGGACTGTTCAGATGCTGTTGTACCGGCACCGTCATGGCGGAGTCGGTTCCGTACGCATACCAGTTGATACTGCGCGAATACGTTCCCGCATCCGAGAAGACACATGCAAACGAATCCGCACGCGGCGCGGTAAACGACAGCAGTATGCCGCCGCTGGCCTGCGGAGTTCCGTCGACGGCATACGACAGTGTATCAGTGGTAAATCCGACCGCATGGATGTTCTTGCTGCCGAACTGCGCCTCGACGGCACTGCTGCTTTGAACCGTTATGGCGGTTGCCGCCAGCGACGGATCGGCGATGGCGGCATCACCGGAAATCAGATGCCACCCGGTGAAAAAATACCGGGGAGAAACCGCCGATGCATGCAGCGCCACGGTACTGTTTTCCATCACCCGTAGCGAATCGGCGGGAACGGTTACTCCCCTGCCGCCGCTGTTCACGAGAAGCGTTACTGCGGTATCGATATCAACGGTAAAGGTTCGGGACGCGTACGCCGCAGAGGTGGATATCCTGAAAAAATGTTCCTCACCAGCCTGCATCGCCACGGCCCTGAACCGGTACTCGGCAGCGTTACTGTTCCTCACCGATGCCGCGACGGTCGAAAAGGTTGAATCGCCCCGATAGTATTCGATGGTGTAATAACAGGCGGCAGGAATGGTCATTCTCAGAATGAAGCTGTCTGCAGCAGAAGCCGTATAACGCAGGAGTACCATATTCCCGGGAGCCCCTTCACTGCCGAACCCGAATGAAACCGGTGAAGTCTCTGCATCGTAAACCGTTCTCCGGCTGAAGTGTGCTTCGGCTGCAGCATCACTACCTGCCGGAGCCACGGTTATCAATGCGTCAAGACTGTCGGAGCCGTTGCGGTACATGATGGTTCCCGATTGAGTGACCCATCGGTCAAAATACCAGAGAGCCGTAGGCGCCCAGGCACTGTCGGCAACCGTAAAACTGTCGGGCAGCCGCCAGGTACCGTCTGCAGTCAGGCGTCCGCCTTCTCCTGCGGAAAGTGACAGCGAATGCACATCACGATACCTGATTACGAATTGATTACCGGAAGCATCGTCACTACCGGACGTCGAAACACCTCTGAACCAGCGCGTTTCACCGGCGGAAGCTGCGAAAATCAAACATGCAGTATCACCGACTGCGGTATCGGCCGCAGTTTCAAACAGCGAATCGGTTGTTTGATCAATAAGATACACGGCACCATCCCCGGCGGCTGTGACGGCGGTAATCGCGAAAGTATCCGCGGAGGGTGCGGTAAAACGGAAGAGCACGCCGGTATTCCCGGTCCCGCCGTCATCCGTACCGAACGTATACACCGAATCGAACGCCGTTACCGAATGAATGGTCTTGTCGGTAAACAGTGCCTCGACCGTCGCATCGGTCGAATCCATGGTGATCGTTGTTGATTGTCGCACACTGTCCACAATCGTTGCATGCCCTGCAGACAGACGCCAGTGATCAAACATAAGAAGGGGTGTTGATGGTATTGCAGATACTGCCACCGTACCGTTTTCCTCGACCCGGCGAATCGCGGGAGTAACCGTTCCACCGTCGGATATGCAGGTGAGCGTACAATAGCGAAGCATCCTGCAAAAGATCTCATCAACCGTATCGGCGACATTGTAATAACTGACCTTGAAATACTGCACTCCGCCGGCTGCAGCTGCGACAAACGGAATCTGCACCGTTCCCGTCGGATGTGTCACCGAAACTTCAGTACTGCAACTCGAATCGGTACCGTACCGTGTGACGGTAAACATCCGGGATGCAGATTCACCGAAGAGAATATACTGCGTATCCGCCTGTTGAGCGGTACAGGAAAAAAGGATGCCGCCCCGTGTTCCCCCTTCGATATCCCTGTATCCGGTCGTATCGGATGAAAATCCAACTGTAATCACGGGACGACTCCCGAAAACGGCATTGACTGTTACATCACCGGCAGCAGTTACCCGTGTCGAAGGAACCGTCGAATCGGACAAGGTCCCCGATCCGGCAGTAATCCGCCACCGGTCAAACCAGTATCTCCCTGAGATTTGCGGCGGTACGATTGCGTAGGCACTGTCCTCCCGTATGCGACTGATCAGATACGGTACGACCTCTCCCCCCGCATCACGCCGCTGTGTCAGGGTGACATAACGATAATACCTGAATTGCACTCTGTCAACGGTATCTGCGGCGGATACCGGTACGACCCGCAGATACCTCACGACGCCGCTTCCTGCAGGAACGGTCACCGCCACCGATGTGCCGCTCGTCGTTCTGACTGCAGCAGTACAGGTGGAATCGGCATCATAGCAGTACAGGGTCATTGAATGCGGATCAACCGACCTGAACACCAGACTGAAAGAATCGTACTGCGGATTTGTAAACGTGAACAGAATACCGCCGGAAGGTCCCCCGGCAACGTCCCGGTAGCGCAGGGTGTCCCAGACATCCGTAATCTGCTGCAGCGGACGCTCCGGATACACTGCCGTCACCGTTGCATCGTGCGAAATGGTGACCGGGGTCGTCGTCCTTGACGAATCTGCAAAGAGGGCAGCACCCTCCGAAACGGTCCAGTTGCTGAAATACCAGCGTCCGCCGGCAGCCGGAGCAGTAAGTGCAACCGATGAGTCTTCCCGTGCATAATGAAAAGAAGGCGACTGCAGTATGCCGCCGATTTCGCTGCGTACCGTGAGTGTACAGTAGCGAAAAACCTCGGCAATGCAGGTATACCGGTCATTTGTCTGTGATCCCGCCATGATACGGAAATAGTGAGACTCTCCGGCCGCAGTCGCTCTGAAATCATAATAGTTGGTGGCGGTAAGGGTTCTGCTGCCGAGTACCGTCGTAAAAGTACTGTCTGTTCCGTAATAGAAAACCGTATTCCCGTGTGCGGACGGTTTACGCAATTCGAGTCTGAAGCTGTCTGCATCATCCGAGGTGAAAACTGCGCATATACCGCCGCTCGCCCATGTTCCCTGCAGTAAATAGGAAAAGGTATCAGGGTCGGTATGCAACGGCCAGATGTTTTTCATGATCACCGAAGGCCGTACTTCCGCATCACTCGAGTCAACACGGATCTGCGGATTCATTGACAGAGTATCCGAAACGGTGCACATGCCCGATACAACCTGCCAGCCGGCAAGCATATACCGGTACGATGGAAGTGTCAGCAGTACGCTTCTGCTCTCACCGCCCGGAAGCAGCATCGATCCGGATGGAGTCACCGTTCCGGTGGCCGGCTGGGTAATTGTCAGAACATACAGCGAATCCGCCTTCACCGAAAAGGACGCAGCCGTATCGGCGGTTCTTTCGGGCCGTATTCTGAAATACTGTACCTGTCCGGCGGCAACACGAAAGGGAATGGTGTACGAAACAGCAGAGACGCTGTCGGCGCGGGAAAATGTCGAATCGTCATGGAACCACGTCCAGCGAAGCCCTCCCGTGTGAGTGCCGCTACCCCAGCCGAGCGAAACGATGAATGTATCGACAGACGGTGGAGTGAACCGCATGAGAACGCCGTCAACCGGTCTGCATCCGTCAGTCTCAAACGAAAGGGTATCACGTATGAAGGATATCGCATGTACCGCCACTGTCGCGAAATCCGCAGTAATGGTTCCCGATGACGTATCAGCGGAAATTGTCGTACGCAGTGCACCGGGATCCGCAATCGTACTACCGCCCGAGGCATGCCACCCGTTGAAACAGCCGTTCTGCGATGCTTCAGCTGCAAGCGCAAAGGACAGTCGTGACCAGAGCGTAACGGTACCCGAAGGTATCGTCCTGCCCGGTCCTGCAGCCGTCACGGTAAGTGTGCACCGTTTTACCAGATAGATTCTGAAATTGCGGGTATACTCCGAAGCATTTGCGGGTTTTACCGTGAAACAAAACCTGTTTCCGGAGCCCGGCAGTATCGGATACACCATCCTGACCGGCATCTGTGTTGTATTTGCAGGAGTTGAAAAACCGCTGTCAGACCCGTAATAGTCAATTCCCGCCGCAGTAGCGGGTGTCGAAAGCGCCGTGTCAATGACAATGGCAATGGAATCGGCATCAGAAACCACACCTGTAAACCGGACGCCTCTGTCCGGCTGTTCACTGCTGTAGGCATGATCTGTAAAATTGTAGGTAAGGGGACCGGACTGAAGAGTATATACCTGCAACTCAGCTGCGGAAAACCGTACCAGCATAAAAGCCAAAAGTAAAATCCGTGGTATTATCCTTCCGGACATGTGAACAATCCTTCAGCATGGATTACAGACACACTCTTCGCAGCATGAGACGTGACATACGGATAAGTATATCGCTTTGTGACGGTCGTTACCACCATTGCACCTGATTTCATCGTATCAGAGTCTGCTGCTGTTCATTGCTGTCGGATTATTCCCCTCTGAGATTTTCAATCGATTCGTCAATACCCTGTTTTTCGGCATATAGAAAGTTTCACTGAATTTCGATTGCCAGAAGGTATAATTAAACTGTACCGTGGCCAGTTCACCCCTTCACCATGGTATATCGGTAGTTGTATAAAAAATCTTTATGGAGAGTTCTGTAGTATGGTGCCATACAGATGTATCTTTTCAGCCTTGCTTCTTGTAGGAGCATTACACCTGCACAGCACAGCGGAAATTTCAACCGGAAACGGAAGCTGTTTCTATCAGGGATGCAAACAGGTTTCAGGAGCGGTCAGTTTCAGTAAACTGGGCCTGTTTTCAGCAGTCGATATCGGTATTCTTGACCTTGTATCCATCGGCGGTGTTACCGGGTACAACCGGTATGATGAATTAACCGGATGGCAGTATCGCCGTTTTCCCGTTCTCGGCAGAGTCGCACTGCATCCGCTCAACTTCTCGTTTCTTGCTGACCTGCTGCTGATCCGCGACAGGATCGATCTCTACGGTGGTATTGCGGCAGGATTCATCTATATTCATTCCTCCTGGAACGGCATCAGGGATCAGCAGATCGGAACACCTGATGAATCCGGTGTGAGTATCGGACCATATCTCGGACTGCGCCTTTCACTTACCGACCGCTGGCAGGTCTTCGTTGAAAATTGCGGTGATGCATCTGCTTTTGCGCTCGGCGTCGGTATGCGGTTCTGAGATGTTCTTCAGGTATTCAGGAAAAATCTTCACTATCCGGGAAAGTACGTCTGTCAGGCAGTGGATTCCGGGTAATGCACTGCGACAGATGCCTCATAGAAACACTATCGTATCAAAGTAACGCTCCGTATCTTCCAAAAGTTCTCTTTCCGTGCCTCGATACTGTTTTCACGTATTATTTTTACCAAAGTTCTGACGGTAGCCGTAATAATTTACATTATTTTACTGATCCACTGCTGGAGGCACGGAATAATCCGTCTTTCCCGCTGTGGAATGGTATTCATCAACAAATTCATGCTCCAAAGGAGCGCTGCTCATGAAAAAATTGTTATTGACTCTTCTTGTGTGTCTGTACGGAACGGCAGGTGCCGATGATTTCAATCTGCCGGTTACCTATGACACACTGGGTAACGGACTTCGGGTCATCATCGTTCCCGATACCAATGTCGCGGTAGTTTCGTGCCGTCTTTACTATTTTGTCGGATCAATGTATGAAGGTCCCGGAACAAGCGGACTCTCACACATGTACGAACACATGATGTTCAAGGGAACCGAGCATCTCGGCACCACCAATTACCGTGCAGAGGTGCCGATCATGAAGGCAATCGATTCCATCGAAACGAAGCTAAGTGTCCTTCAGCTGCAACAGCCGGATGCGGTCATCGATTCCCAGAAAACCGCTCTCGACAATCGGGTCTCGGCACTTCTGGACAAACAAAGAAAGCTGATAAAGAAGGATGAGATCTGGGAACTCTACCAGAACAACGGCGGCACGAACCTCAATGCCTGGACAGCCGATGACATGACAGCCTACATCGTCACACTCCCTAAAAACAAGACCGATCTTTTCTACTGGATCGAATCCGACCGGATGCGCGATCCTGTACTGCGTGAATTCTACAGTGAACGCAAAGTGGTTGCCGAAGAACGTCGCATGCGGTATGAAAACAAACCGATCGGTAAATACTGGGAACAGCTCAATGCGCATTTTTATCTCGCACACCCCTACCGGCTGCCGACCATCGGCTGGATGTCCGATATCGATGCCTACACACGCAAAAAGCTCGAAGAGCATGTAAAGCGATTCTATACCCCCGATAATGCATTGATCGTTCTCGTCGGCAACAACGTCCCGGGCGAAGCGCTGAAAAAAATCAGACAATACTTCGGAACCATTCCGCGTGCCGTTGTTCCCAAGCAGGAAGTAGTCACCCGTGAACCGCAACCTGCCGGGCAGACCCGTTTCATTGTACGCGAAGATGCCGAACCGCGCATCGACATGGTATTCCATACGCCGGGCTATCCCGACAGCGCCCTGTATAAACTCGACATAGTAGAAGGCATCTTCTCGGGCAGAAGCGGACGACTCTACCGCCGGCTTGTCGACAAGGAAGGACTCTGCACCGATGCCGGCGCCGAAAACAATATCCGGCTGCACAACGGAGAGTTCGTCATCTGGGCAGAACTTAAACAGACTACCGATCCGCAGAAGGTTGAACGCATCATTCTCGAAGAACTTGACAAAGTTAAAAAGGCGCCTCCGACGCCGAAAGAGATCATGCGCATCACCAACGATATCCGCATGTCATTCGTATCGGGTCTTAAAAGTCTCGAGGGACTTTCCGACCGCCTTGCCTGGTTTGAACGGTTGCACAGCTGGAAGGATCTCGTCACCTACCCGTCGATAATAGCGTCTGTCAAATCCGCCGACATTCCGGGCGTCGCAACACAGTATCTTGATGCCGATTTCGCCACCATCGGTATCCTGCAGCCGAAAAAACCGGTGCAGCCCCCAAAACCCGCATCCGGGAACAAAGGAGCAGCCAGACAATGAAGCACCCAACCATTTTAAGCAGATTAATCCGTTCATCAGCCACCCTGTCCATGTTTACTGCAACCGCACTGATTATCGGCGCCACCGGCCTTAACGCCCAGCAGCCGAAAAAATCATCGATTCCTTCGCATCCATCAAAGCTCGTCTACAAGCCGCTTGACTGGGAAGTACCGCTCGGAAGCCCCTATCGCAGCGAACTCGCCAATGGTGCGGTTGTCTACGTCGCCAAGGATTCAGCACTTCCTCTCATCAAGGTAACCGCCTACCTGCGCTATGGTTCGCTTT
>Ga0316575_10000096_pt1 | contig 21456 bp, 20 predicted proteins | sample J5NA_FD_203072 | JGI IMG/M metagenome (GOLD analysis project Ga0316575, IMG submission 203072) | Rhizosphere microbial communities from salt marsh grasses in Alabama, United States - J5-7_050615r2r3 | ecosystem: Host-associated > Plants > Roots > Rhizosphere | place: USA: Alabama | collected...
GGCCTCGTCCACATGGATCATGGCCAGTTTAATGAGATCGGCGGCCGTGCCTTGAATCGGCGTATTGATGGCGGTACGTTCCGCAAATTCCCTCACCATTTTATTGGAACTGTCGATATCCGGTAATAGTCTGATGCGCCCCAGCAGCGTGCTCGTCTTTTTATTCTTTCTGGCATCGTCGATGGTCTGATCGATAAATCTTTTGACGCCTCGGTATCTGGAAAAATAGTTGTCGATGAAAGTTTTGGCCATTTTCTGGCTGATCCCCAACTCCTTGGAAAGTCCGTAGGGGCTCATTCCGTAAATGATGCCGAAATTAATGACCTTGGCCTGTCGTCTCAGCTCAGGCGTCACAAAAGAGGGGAAAACCTGAAACACCTCGGCGGCAGTTCTCGCATGAATATCCTCGTCATCCGTGAATGCCTTGATCAATATATCATCATCGGCATAATGGGCCAGTATGCGGAGCTCGATCTGCGAATAATCGGCGGCGACCATTATCCACCCTTTTCTGGGTACAAATGTCTTACGAATTTCGATGCCTTCATCGGTCCTGATGGGAATGTTCTGAAGATTCGGGTCTGAACTGCTCAACCTTCCTGTAGCGGTAACCGTTTGGTTATAGGACGTATGGATTTTTCCGGTTTCCGGATGAATGAGATCGAGCAGGGCATCCGTATAGGTTGATTTCAGCTTGGCAAGGGTTCTGTGTCTTAAAACAAGTGCCGGGAGTTCATGCTTTTCCGCAAGGACCGTCAATACGTCGACATCTGTTGAATATGCTGTTTTTTTACGGGTCTTTTTTTGAACCGGCAGCTTGAGTTTTTCAAACAGTATGTTTCCGAGTTGCTGGGAGGATTTAACATTAAATTCTTCCCCGGCAGCGGCATATATCATACGTTCAAGCTGCGCGAGCTGGTGCTCGAAGGATTTGGAAAGCTCCTTCAGCTTCCCTTTGTCTACGCAAATGCCCGTCATTTCCATATTCATCAAAACCGGCACCAGGGGCATTTCAACGGTAGTGTATAATTCGATCAAACCGGTTTCTTCCAACATCGGCATCAGGACATCAGCGGCCGCCAGCGTAATATCCGCATCTTCGCAGGAATACGGAACCGCTTTCTCCAGGGAAATTTCGGCAAAGCTGACATCTTTTTCCCCTTTTCCTGCGATCTCCTTGTAGGTGATCGTCTTGTGGTCCAAAAAATCCAGGGCAATCTGGTTCAAATTGTGTGCGCGTTTGGACGGATTAATCAGGTAAGAGGCCAGCATGGTGTCGAAGGTCACACCGGCGAGGTTTATCCCGTGACGTTTGAGAACCATCCAGTCGTATTTTATGTTTTGGCCGATTTTTTTGATATCCGGGTTTTCAAGCGTCGGTTTTAATAATTCCAAAACCTTTTCAAGGGCCAGCTGCGGCGGGGCGTCCGGATAATCGTGGGCGCATGGGACGTAGAATGCTTCGCCTGGCGTCATGGAAAACGACAGCCCCACGAGTTTGGCCTTCATGGGATCTTTTGATGTGGTCTCGGTATCAACAGCGAATTTTTTTGCCGTGCCGAGCCGATCGATCAGATCTGAAAGTGCCGGCATTTCGAAAATCGCCTGGTAGTTTTTATTTGAAAGATCAGTGGGCTCGGGAAAGATTTCCTGCAGCTGCCTGAACTCCAGGTTTTTAAAAAGTGGCGACAATTTGGCATTATCCGGTCCTTTGAATCTAAACTTTTCAGGATAAAATGAAACGGGGACATCGCTATCGATCTTTACCAGTTTTTTACTCAGCAATGCCTGTTCCTTGTATTGAACGAGATTTTGCCGCTGCTTTTTCTTTGTAATTGTATGAACATGCTCATAAAGCCGGTCAATAGACTCGAAAGTCTGAATCAAAGACAGCGCTGTTTTGGGACCGACTCCGGGCACGCCGGGTATATTGTCCGACGTATCTCCCGAAAGCGCCATCACATCGATCATCTGAGAAGGTTCAAGGCCGAAATCTTTTCTGACAGACTGAATATCGATGGTTTTGTCCTTCATGGGGTCCCAGATGACCGCATGCTCCGTAACCAGCTGTATAAAATCTTTATCGCCGGTAACCATGACAATCGAAAATCCTGCCTTTTCAGCCCGGCACCCATACGTGCCGATGAGGTCGTCCGCTTCAAAGCCCTGCATTTCAATAACCGGTATATTGAAACCATGGGTTATGTCCTTTATGTAAGGGATCTGAATCGACAGATCCTCGGGCATGGGAGGGCGGTTGGCTTTGTAATCCCGGTAAAGTTCATGCCTGAATGTCGGCCCCTTGGCATCAAAAAACATGGCCACGTATTCCGGAGACCGATCCTCGATGAGCTTAATGAGCATGCGGGTGAACCCGAAAGCGGCATTGGTGGGAAGTCCTTTGGAATTGGACAACCCTCTTATGGCATGGTAGGCACGATAAATATAGGCACTTCCGTCGATGAGATATACTGTTTTTTCATTTTTCATACGGATTCCGTTTCCCGATGTCATTTGCCCGGTCTGCTGCAAAGACGAGCGGCGGTTGACACGGATACGCCGCTATATTAATCTTTGGTCACAAATGCGATGATGTTTTTGTTTCTATCATTAATTCCTCAAGACGGCAAGACCGCCGGAAAAATCATCCGGTGAATTTTGATGCATGAATGAACACATAAAAAATGAAAATGGCAGGTATTTTAAAAAAACATCTTATCGGAGAAGACGCCGCAGAACCCGGCAAGTCGATTGCCATTGCTGCGGCAAAAATGCGCCGTTTTGCTGGACGTGCCGTTGCGGTTTTGCTATTTGTCAGGAATGCATGATGGAAAATTTTTGGGGAATGTCGTGCAACGGGATAACATGGTTTTGCCCGGATTGCGGCGAAAGCAACGGATTCGGGAACCAATAACCGTCATGCACAACCCCATTATGACAAAAGATCTGTCATTGCTCACGCCATTCCCGCTTAAGCAATACCAGACGGTTTTTGTGGGGCCGGTACAAATAAATCTTGGAGAATCCGTGTGTTCCCTTTCCGTCCTTGATCTTTACCTCACTTACTGCCACGATACGCTTTTTAAATCCGAACACGGTGATAGACCCAAACTTTCGATTCAAAGACTGATACCGCTCGGGAAGCATGGCCTGCTTAAGCAGCATCATCAGTTCGGCAGGCTCTTTTCCGGCTGTTTCAAACCGGTAAGGAAGTTGCTTCCCGATAATGACCGGTGTCTTTTCCAACGACACCAGTCTGTCCAGGTCGGCGAGATCGCGCGTATTCAAGACAACACATCCGTTGGTTGAAAAAGGTTTTATGGTCTGGTTGGATCCATGGATAAAAATTCCGCTGCCGAAATTACCTTCAAGGTTGTCAAAAATGTCGGGATAATTTAAGCCAAAGGCGCGATCGCCGAACAGCGTGACCTTGGAATCGCGATAAACTTTGATGTTGAAATAGATCCCTTCAGGTGTCTTTTGATCATGTTCTTCTTGCTTTTTTCCCCGTCGTTCCCCGGTGCTGCAATTATAGCTTTTAATCAGCTGGTAATGTCCGTCATAACAATACAGATAAAGTTTCTGGACCGCCTTTTTTACCAGGATAATATGCACGGGTTTTCCGTTTCCCGTGTGGAAAAGAATCGGACCGTCCCATAATCCATCGTCAAAGTCGATATGGAATGTGGCGCCTGTGGAAATGGCCTGGAACGATTTTTTGGAATATGACACATCGTACAAACCATCCCAGAATAGGCTTAGTAGAAGAACAGCAACGAACAAGACGGTCTTAGTGAAGATAGAACCGGTGGACCTTCGTGTATCCTTATGATCATAGACTGTCATTTTTATCGAAAATTATTAAAATGCCGATGCTATCTCGAGATCCAGAATAGACGCTATCTCTTTTAAGCTCCCGATATGAAAATCGGCGTCAAGAGACGTGTTCTGATACGCGACAAACGTTACACCCGCCGCTTTTGCAGCCATCTGATCGAGTTCCGAATCCCCGACATACAAGGCACAATTTGCATTAATCTCAAAATACTCAAGGATCTTGATCAATGGATCGGGATACGGTTTGGGGCGATCAACATCCATGGAGCTCACCACAAGGTCAAAATAACCTTCCAAATGATGCACGCTGAGCACCTGGTCCATTGTATCCGACCGATTTGTCGCTATGGCCGTCTTGTATCTGGGCCGGAGTGCTTCAAGAATCGGCTTTAGATACGGTTCCAGGACCATGTGCTTTAAAAAAGGAATATAGCTCATATTTTTTCGATAGCGTTGAGCCCTTTTATAACCCTGCTCGTCATCAAAAAGGTGTGCGATCGACTGATCCGCAGTATGGCTGTGACAGTATGCAAACTGTTCCGGAGTCAAAGGCGGCCGGCCGAGGTGCTTCAATATCTCATTATAATACGCCATATTTGCATTCGTTGTGTCAAACATGACGCCGTCACAGTCAAGAGCGATCACTTGGATATTGTCCATCTTTTGATTTATCATTTCGATTGTCAAATGATGTTCCCGATAACATAGATTTTAATTTCAGGACGAATCTTGCTGTCTGTTTTTAGTTTTATCGTGTCAAAATAGCGGCCCTTGGTTTTCCGCCTGTTTTCAACCGTAATGAGATACGACGTCATTTTTGCTTCCTGGGTCTTTTCCAGCTTGACGCCGATATTCTTCTTATTGACGACGCTGACGCTTTTAATCTTAAAGGGATACTTTTTCTCGGGTATAATTTTTGCCGTGGCCTTTATCGGATGGCCCGCCAATCCACGCAACGTCACTCTTTTGGGAACAATAGTTACAAAATTTTCAACATTTCCCATGACCGTCAAATAAAATACCGAGTGATCGGGAGCGTTGGTTTTCACCATTACTTTTTTGGTCACGGTTCTACCACCGTATCCGGCCGTATCCACTTTGATAACGATCTTTCCCTCACCGCCGGGAGGGATTTGTCTCGGATACGAGACAGCCGTGCACCCTCAGCCGGTTCGCACTTTCTCAATCGCGAGCGGTGCGTCTCCTTTATTTTGAATGATAAAGTCATGGGTGATCTCCGTACCGTCTAGAACCGGAGAGAAGGTATACCGGCTTTCCGGTATCAAAACCGATGGTGTCTGAAGTGACTGGCCGGTCAAGCCAACTGTGCCGGTTCCGAACAGAAGAATGGAAAAGGCTACAAAAAAAACGGCAAGCATTTTGGTTTTCATTCTCGGGTTTTCCTTTTAATATATCGGTTTATAAGGTTTATACTTCTGCTTCATCCCCTTTAAAAAGGCATGGATATCCGTTGACCGCCCTTCCTTAAATAAGGATTATTGTTCAAGATCAATTCGAAGATCCCGGACTTTGAAAAGAGGCATAACGCAGAAATCGTATAACAAATTTATTTTTGAATAAATATTATTTTAGTGGCATCTCCTATAATGTCAAGGTGCATATTCTCAATTTAATTCAATGGGCTCTATTTCACGATTTCCGTATCCGCAAAGCGCACTCATGGAAAACCATTTTTCACATCATAAAAACAGGATCCACATCAAGAATCACCGTTACGTCACGCCGGTTTATTTTAGCCTTGTTGACAAGCCATAAATTATGAAGAAATCGGTGCAGTGGCTGAACTTCCACACTTTTTAAGAGGATCTGCCACCGGTATTTTCCGGCAATTCTGTATAGCGGGGCTTCAACAGGCCCCAATATTTCCAGAGATCTTGAAAATGATTGGTTTTTTTTCTTCAATTCAGAGCAAAGGTCTCCTACAATATGGGCATGCTGCCGGGTTTTTTCTTTATCTTTTCCCGATACTTTAATTTGGGCCACCCTGGAAAACGGTGGATAACGAAGACACTTCCGGAACCCGATCTCTGCATTGTAAAACGGCAGGAAATCTTGACGGGTTGCAGATAATATACTGAAATGATTTGGGTTATAAGTTTGAAGAATGACCCGCCCTGACACAGCCCCACGCCCGGCTCTTCCCGCAACCTGAGCCAGGAGCTGAAATGTTCTTTCTCCGGCCCGAAAATCGGGAAAATTCAAGGAAAGATCCGCGCAGATAATCCCCACAAGGGTAATGTTTGGAAAGTCGTGTCCCTTGGCCACCATTTGAGTCCCCACCAGAATATCGATGGACCGATTTCTCAAGCCTTTCAATATTTTTATCATCGATCCTTTGCGCCGTGTTGTATCTCGATCCATCCTGGCAACTTCGGCATGAGGAAAAAGCATTTTTGCAGCCGCTTCGATCTTTTCGGTCCCGAGCCCCAAGGGCCGTATCTTTGAAGACCCGCAGGACATACAGTTTGATGTGGACGCCCGCGTGAAACCGCAATAATGGCATTTATACGCGTTGTCCTTTTGATGAAGCGTCAGTGAAATATCACAATTTTTGCATCGCACGGCTTCACCGCAGCGTGAGCAAACCGGATAACCTGCATAACCGCGCCGGTTCAGAAAAAGGAGAACTTGCTCGCCGCGTCCGATGGTCGTTTTCATAGCCTCATGAAGCTCCGAGGTAATAAACCGTCTGCTTCCCTTATTATCTCTTTTCTCGCGGAGATCTACAACAGTGACCTCCGGTAGAGACCGTTTTTCGACTCGCCGGGTTAATGTCACTTCCTTGAATTTTTTGGTCTTAACATTATAAAAGGATTGTATGGACGGTGTTGCAGATCCCAGCAGCGCCACAGCGCTTTGAAGTTTTGCTCTTACGACAGCAAGATCCTTTGCATTGTACCGCAAGTGGCTATCCTGTTTATAGGAAGTGTCGTGTTCTTCATCAACAACGATAATGCCGATATTTCGTAAAGGTGCAAAAATTGCGGATCTGGCTCCGATGACGACAGAGACTTCACGTCGGACGATCCGCATCCATTGGTCATACCGTTCACCGGCAGTGAGTCCGCTGTGAAGAATCGCGATGCGATCCCCGAACCTCGCTCTGAACCGGCGTTCCATCTGCGAGATAAGGGCAATTTCCGGGACCAAGACCAGTGCTGAATAGCCTGAATTGATGACTGTCGCCGTGAGGTGCATGTACACTTCGGTTTTTCCGCTTCCGGTAACGCCCGTTAGAAGGCAGGTGCAAAATTCACGGCCTAAAGACGCCATCACTGTTGAAACGACGTGGTTTTGTTCCTGAGTCAGTCTATGGGGTCGATCCGATTCGATGGGTTCACCGAACGGATCGCGATAAATTCTTTTATTAACAATGGAAATATAACCGGCGGATTTTAGATTATTGACGAGTTTCGGCGCTGACGGAACCAGGGTTTTTAACGTTTTTACGGAGACTTCGCCCCTGTCTTTGAGCACCTCAATGATATTTTTCCCGGCGCCGGTCAAATCATCTGAAGAATGACCCGAATCGGTCAACGATACATACCGTTCGATTTTCTGTTTTACGGCATGTTTTTTCAGCGTCAGTTTTTGTTCGATAATCCCGCAGCGCTGCATGGCGTATATCAACGCGTTTGGTATGTTTTTGCTAAGTTTCTTACAAAGCGTTTTGATGCCGCAGGGACCTGTTTGAAGCATGTTCAAAATTTCGTTTTCCAGCGGCGTCAGAGAATTCTTCGAAAGGGCCTCTTCTCCTTTTTTTGTGAGGGCAATCACAGCAAAGTCATAAATATTGAGTCCTACGGGAAGCGCACATTTTATCACCTCTCCTATAGGGTGCAGATAGTAGTCGGCCGTCCATTTGAAAAAGGGTATCATGCACGAAAAAAAAAGCGGTTCTTCATCCATGACATCCAGGATCTGTTTGATTTCGTTTCGATCATTTTTATGATATTCGCCCAAAACGTATCCCGTCACTCTTCGCTGTCCAAAGGGAACCAGAACTCGTTTCCCCGGCAAAATCAGTGACAACAAATGATCCGGCACGCTGTAAACATAAGTACCGTATACCGGCAGGGCAATTGCAACTTCTATGTTTAATCGAATGCTCGTCATTTTTTTATGTATGCCGCGGCAATGTCCGCGAGCAGCCAAAGCCGTCGATAACGCAGGCTTTTTTCTTGACACATCTTCAGCTTTTAATTAATCTTTAAGGTAACAATTCCCCGTGAGAATTAGATTTTTTTTAAATATTCAAAGCAACGGTCCATAGCGCATGAATATAACGTTTATATAAAGGTTTTTCAACCATCTCTAAATCAGTTATGAACACACCTTCTTTCAAGGCCTTTTTTTTTCCTTACACCCCAAACACTTATCTCCGACAATACAAAAATATTTTGACAAACCCGCCCATATCCAAATATTTCAAAATCCGGCTCTCAGATGAAAAGCTATTTCCGTTGGCACAATATAAACGAGAAGGAGGAAAATATGCATAAGTTTAAAAAACATACCATAATTTTTCTGTTAATTTCAGCGCTTATCTGTGTACCGTTCGGAACTTCGGCTCTCGCGGCAGCACAGGCAAACGATACTGAGATAACCGGAAGCACCATGACCGCCGATCTTATTCTGGTCAGACCGTTGGGAATCGTTGCGACCGTTCTGGGTTGCGCCGTATTTGTGGTATCGCTCCCCTTTTCCGCTTTGGGCCACAATACCAAACAGGCATCCCAGAAGCTGGTGAAAGAACCCGCCAAATTTACGTTTACGCGACCCCTGGGCGCATTCTGAACCATATTGTCGGTGTTCATCGGCATTGACCATTAACTAGTGTCCATCCATAAATGAGGATTTTTGTTCAAGATCAAGGCATGCGAAAAAAATAACCGCAGGCATATAGTTGATATTCCGAGGATTATTTTTTGAGCATAACGCAGAGATTGGGGGAAAAAAACTATTTATGAATGAACACTAACTAAACTGAGCGTTTCAAGTCTAAAAATTGGTTTACATATCATAGGACAAGGGGTGAAAGATGGTTGAAGCAAAAGGCCAGGGGATTGAAGAATTGACTCAGTTTGCGATGGATGTTATCCGTCAATCAGGGGAACGTGCACTTTCCTATTATGGTAAAGGGGACCGCCACGTCAAATTCGATGAAGCGCTGGTAACGGAAGCAGATGCTCATTTGATGTATTTTTTCCAGGATACGCTCAAACATCATTTTCCGGAACATCAGATATTTAAAAATAACCCTGCTGACAGAAATTACACCCATGACGGCAAACGATACGTCTGGACATTTGACCCCCTGGACGGTGTTGCCAATTTCCAGGCGGGAATTCCCATATGGGGCATCTCATTGGCGTTGATAGAAAATTTTTGGCCAGTCTTCGGCGTGTTTTATATGCCGGCAACCGGCGATCTTTTTCACGCGCGACCCGATCAAAATGCGTTTTGGAAAAATCAAAGGATTCGTGTTTCAACCAAGCGCAATATCAACGACGAAAGCCTCCTTTTCACATATTCAAGGTTTCACCACCGCTACCGTTCAACCTTCCCCGGAAAAATCCGTGATCTAGGTTGCACCGGCGCCCATATATGTTACGTAGCCATGGGTCGCGCCGATGCAGCGGTGATTGCCAATGAATCGTATCAGGATCTTGCCGCGGCAATCATTATTCTCGAGGCTGCAGGGGGAAAGATATGCAAGATGGACGGCAGTAATTTTTTTCTCAGCGAATATCTGGACGGCCGGAAAATCGACGACCGCCTGCTGGTGATGGCACCGGGAATTTACGGGCAAATTCGCAATAGTTTGATGGAAATTTCTTAATAGAAGTCATCTCAAAATTAGGATTTTTGTTCGAGATCAAGACGAGACCGAGGGTCAACCCGGAGGCATACTCAAGTATGTCGAGGACTTGAGACGAGGGCTCAACGCCAATATCGGACGAAAAGACTTTTTTGAGATGACTTCCATTAAAGATCGTGAGACCTTTGAAAAATGCTCATTTTTGTTTAAGTTCAAGGAACACGATTCCGCCTTGGCGGGATTAACCGAAGGAATACATTGAGTATTTTGAGGATTAAAATTTGAGTGTGACGTAGAAATTGGGCAAAAAGGGGCGTTTTGCAAAGGTCTCATCGTCGAAACAGAAGCGGGATGGTCATCTCCCATGCAACCGGTTGACGAGCCAGCGATGAATAATGTTTACGAGATCTTGACGGTGATGGTCAAAGCGGTGATCGGCACCTGGGATTTTGACCACTGTAACCTCTGAACTCACCATAGCACTGTTTCGGAGCCGGTCCGCCACGTTGGGATCAACCAGATGATCGGCCATGCCCTGAACAATGAGAATCGGTCTGGAAATCTTCGCAATATTTTTAAAGGGGTCGGATACGGTGTTCGCTCCCCTGAGGCTGACCACATGGTTGGCGGTATAAAGCGCTTTACCCAAAGGCCCTAAATTAACCAACATCCATTGATCGCCTTTACCCCCGGTCACCAGATCTTGAGCCCGGCGCAGGACCTGTTCTGCGGTCTTCAAGCCGAACATCCGGATATTCCATTGGAAAAGGTTTCCTGGGGGACCGGTTAGAATCGCACCTTTAATTCTTGGGTCATGCGTTTTCTCAAGATAATAAAGCACTCGGTTGCTGCCCATGCTGTGGCCGTATAGAAATATGGGGCTGTAGCCCGAATGGTCCATTTTTTCGACGGCGGCCCCGATGTCATATCGGTTTTCTTCAAACCGGTTTTTTTTGGGACCGCGATCATGATCGCGCATATTGATCGCCAAAGTCGCAAACCCTTGGTTCGTCAGCGCTTCAGGGAGAAATGCCATAACTCCCGAGTAAAAGTTGCCGCTGTAGCCATGAATCAATACAATGCATGCCTTCTCCTTTGACATGCGGGGACGGCGCAAAACACCGGTAAGGTATACACCGTCATGGCTTTTCACCCTGACCAATTGGATATTGATGTCTTCTTCAGCTCCAACGGCTTGACTGAAACCGACGAGGGCAAGTAAACAAAAAAGAGCAAAGAATTTAAATAATCTCATCATAACCACTTCGTAAATTCACTAGGATCGATATGTCAAAGGTCGGGGGGTAATAATGGTATAATTACTCCTTCAATACTTACGGGAGGTATAATATGCTCGTTCATAAAACCAACGTGCCGATTCAATTTGGTGATACCGATCCCTATGGCGTTGTTTACTTCGTCGCTTATTTTCGCTATTTTCATCGGGGAATTGAAGATTTTCTCCGTTATATCGGCATATCTCCGAAAAATTTCTTTCGCAACAAAGAAGAAAAATTCGGCATGCCAAAAGTTGCCGCCGCCTGCAATTTTCTGGCACCGGCCTACTATGGCGATCTGCTCGAAATGCACACTTCGATCAAAGAAATCAAAGAAAAGTCCGTCGTATTTCAGTTTCATTTTTATCGCCCTCCGGAATCCCGGCTTCTGGCCGAAGGGAGCGTCACTTTCGTTGCCATCGATCAGACTTGGAAAGCCATCCCTTTGCCGAAACTGATCAATGAAAAAATACGGAATCTGTAGATGGATAATTTTCTTTTCAAACCCTGCAACCACGCCGGAAACATACAAGGACACCCGAGGCGCACGAGCACGACTAATGGATACTAGCACGCCAAAAAGGCGTGCAGGCTTCATAGTTAAAGCGGCTGGCAGACGATAATGTCGGTTCCGGATACTGCAAGGAGCATTCCCCGGTGACACGTCGATTTGGCAATGCGAAGCCATTTCTCGTCACTCAGGCCCTTTTCAACGGTGGTAATGAGCAGCGCCCCCTCCAGCTTTTTGCTCCCTTTGAGCAACATGAACTGCCGGTGATTGGTAAAAATAAACAAAATTTGGCCGTTGGAAAGAAAAAAGTTATATTTCCCGGGATACCGCTCGATCATTTCCGATGTACAACTGGATAAGGCTTCGAAGATGCTGGCAACATCAGAAGATTGCTGAAAATGTTGCGTCAGATGATCGCGAAGAAATTCAAAGGTTCTGGCCGAATCGCTCACTGCTTCTTTCATGGCAATCGCTCTGCTCTCATAAGATTCAATGGCCGGCGCCTTACCGTTATGGGCAAATATCCAATCGTAACCGCCGATTTTGAGGACAAAGGGATGCGCATGGCACTCGTCAATCAATCCGCTGGTACGCAACCGGACATGGCAGATGATGATTCTGCTCTTGACCACGCGAGCCAGCCGTTGAAAGCTGTCATGAAGCTGTCCGGCCACGAAAATACCCTTGGCGGACTTTTCCACATAGGCATGATGGTTTCTGAAATAGCCGATTCCCCAGCCGTCTAAATTCTTTCCGGCCTGTTCGGCAAAAATCGGCAGGGATTTTGGAGCGGAATAGTCTCTGTTGGCTGAAAGGGCAAATAGATCACACATATTTTATCAGATATCCGCGGCATACAATACATCCGGCCCGGCAACAACCATAAGCTTTCCTTTCGACGGATCTTTCGGCGCAATGGTTTGCCAGTTGTTTGGACTGAGTCCTTCCCCAATGGATGTAATGAGCAGCACATCTCCCATTTTTTCGGATTTTCTTAATATGGACAGGGATCGAAAATTGCAAAATGCGAACAGCACCGATTCATTGACCAGGAAAAAGGCGAAGTTTCCCGGGTAGTTTTTCAGCAGTTTTTTAATGCTGAGATGAAGGGCTGCAAACAGGCTGATGTAAGGGTTGCGCTCACGTGTAATGATCATCTGATCCCGAAGATATTCAAAAATTCTCGCCGTGTAAACGGATATGTCCAAGCGGGGTCCCTGAACGGTTTCGTAGCTTTCGATTCCCTCGGCAATTCCCACCTGAGCAAAAAGCCAGCTATGATCCATAAAAGAGAGCATGAGCGGATGTCTGTGCGAAAGATGAAGTCCGCCGCTTTTCGGACAATTCACGTGAGCGATGATAATCCGACTGTCGATGACCCTTGCCAGCCTTTGGAAACTTTCGTGTACCTGCTGGTCTGAAAATACCTGTTCATCCGATTTTTCGACAAAGGCCTGATCCTCCCGGAAAAAACCGATTCCCCAGCCGTTCATGTTATGTCTGCCCTTTTCTGCAAATACCGGCAAATATTTTTGAGGCGTGTAATTATAGCCCGCCGATATCGCAAAAATATCGCACATTATCGCCTCCGAATCTGTTTATGGGGATAGTGTTGTTTAATCCCGCCGTGGCGGGGGTTTTGGCCTGAGGCATCAAAAACGTTTCAGCAGTTTAAGGTATGAAACTTGAATATAAGTATACAGGTGTCAACGAAATTATTTCAATATTTTTTTTTATGCGTCGAAAAGATTGAGATTATGGAATCTGGAAGGAAACGCATATGACCGGGCCTATCATTAAGCCGTTTAACGTTACGCCTTAAATGACTGACATGGGATTTACGTGATCTTCAGATGAATTTTAGCTTCCGGTGCATGAACACTGCCGATAATTTTGGCCCCCGCCACCCCTTTGGCATTAAGAGCCTGAATGATTTCTTTTCCTTGATTTTCCGGCACTGAGACGAGCAGACCGCCGCTGGTCTGGGGATCGAATACGATTTCTTCATGCCAGAAGGGAAAACGGGTTTCAAACTGCAGATGCCCTTTGACCAACTTCCGGTTAAAAGCATTGGTTCCGGTGGTCATTCCCTTTTCATAAACCGCCAACGCCTCGTCCATCACGGGAAGATCTCTCATGCGGATGCTAAGACACACGCCGGATGCTTTGGCCATCTCAAAACCGTGCCCTGCCAGTCCGAATCCTGTGATATCGGTGACCGCGTGGATTTCAAATTGGGACAATACCTCAGCCGCGGTTTTGTTAAGCATGGTCAGGATTTCCACACAGGCATCCAGGGCCTTTTCGGAAACCCATTTTTTTAAATTGGCGTTAAACAATACGCCGCTTCCGAGGGGCTTGGTCAGTATCAGCACATCACCGGGTCGGGCGCCACGGTTGGTCCAGAATTTATCGGGATGAACGATTCCCGTCACCGCCAGTCCGAATTTAGGCTCATCATCGTCAATGGAATGACCGCCTGCCAGCACGGCCTCGGCCTCGTTAATCTTGCTCAGAGCGCCGGCAATGATTTTGTGAAGGACTTCAGGGGGTAATTTTTTGGAAGGAAAGTTGACCAGATTCAGACAGGCGATCGGGCGTCCACCCATGGCATAAACATCGCTGAGGGCGTTGGCAGCGGCAATCTGGCCATAGACATACGGGTCGTTCACCGGCGGGGTAATATAATCGGCGGTCATAATTACGGCCAGATCGTCGGTCAAGCGATAGATACCGGCATCGTCACTGGTTTCGTATCCCACCAGTAAATTCGGATCTCTATGCTTCGGTAGACCCGCCAATAAATCGCTGAGCCCGACCGGGTCGATTTTTGCAGCTCAACCGCAGGTCTTCGATAGGCTCAGCAAGGTTGGTTTATTAAAAAGATTCAGTTTCATCGTCTGAATTCTCCGGTTTTAAACGATTCGCCAGGAAATCAAAAACGTTTGCGGCACACGCCCTCAGGCACCCTGACGGCGTGTGCCGCAAAAGGATTACATTGGAAACCGTTATCCGGCTTTTTCCGTGGGGTATCCGGCCCCTTGCCAAGCGAAAATGCCGCCGGGAAAACGCAGTACGTTCTTGTAACCTAATTTTACGGCCCACATGGCCCCGTTATGACTCCGGGTACATTTGACAAACCCGCAGTAAACAACGATGAGTTTATCTTTTTCCGGACCGAGCAGTGCCTGGAAATCATCCAGAGTTTTTCCACCGGTTTCTTTGGTATTCCATTCTTTCATCTCGGGGATGGGAAACAGAAACTGCTTGGCGCCCGGAACGTGTGCTTTTTTGTAGCTGGCATCATAGGGCATGGTATCGATAACAAGCAGACCCTTTCCGGATCCGATTAAATCTTTGAGTTCCTTGGCAGTGATGACATTATAGCCCCCCTGCTGCGCTTCCCGGACCAGCTTGACGGCCGCCTGTTCGTTATCCACCTCTTTTTCAAACTTGTTTTTGGTCGAAACGGAATTATTACATCCTACCACAAAAAAACCGCAGACAACAAGGCTAAAAGCGATTTCTCCGATTCGCATCACTCATCCCCCTCCTTTTGAATAATTTTAAACACACTTCCAAGCCGTTTTAGAATATAGTGTATATATAGTAAGATTAGATATGTAAAATTGATAATATAAATACTTTTACAAACAATGATTGACCGTTTCGATTATACGAAAAAAATCAATCGTAACAAACTTACCAAAAGTGTCAGTTGACAGCAGGGATCACCTCTGGTAGCTTGAATTCCAACCGGGATAACACGCGATGGAACACTATTCGTTAACCGACAACAAATAAATTTCAATCGCGTGCTATCGGCCAATTTAGGTTTTTGTTTTTTATTTTGTTTATGGAACAGATCTGGAAATTTGAATGATCGTTCGCGCGAAAATTATCTGGGCGGTAGCCTCTGTGATATGCCTGGTGACACTCTCCGGCATTCTTTACATGGGATTTCGCAAGATTCTGTCGCTCCCCTTTCGCCAAACCAATGACCTGCTCCATAAGAATGACTTTCCGTTGACACTTGATTTTCTTATACCGGCAGGATTTTACATCGATGAAAAAGTAACGGTGAAAGAGGTTCTTGATCATCGTCTTCACAAACCCGGCCAAAAAGCGCATCTTTTCTTGTTAAAAATCGCGGAAGGCATCCCTTTAAAATACCGGATTACCGCCACCACGGTGTTTTTCCTCTTCTGGACGCTGCTGTTTTTGGTGTTTTTCAGGATTTTCACATGGATGCGTTATTCGACCGCTTTAACGCTCAGCTTTCTTTTGGGTGCCGGCGTTTATTTTTTTATGCCGGATTTTGTTATGGGAAAAATCGACGACGGCGTATTTTTGGCATGGGGGCTGACCCTCTTTTCTCTTCGGTGGTGGAAGAAGCGAAAAAGCCAACCGGGCCCAAAGCGATAAGAATAGCGAGATAGAAACAGATAAACGGGAGACAGCGATGTATCGTGAAAATTACATTAACTCGCTTCGAGCTGAATTGTTAAAAATGGTATCCGACAACCTCTCTCCGCCGGCACTCCATTACGGATACAGTGATGTTCCCCTTGAAACCAACATCAAGTGGCGCCCCCTGGTGCTTGTTATCGGCAACTACTCTTCGGGGAAGTCCACCCTTATCAATGAATTTTTAGGAGCAGACATTCAAGCCACCGGCCAGGCGCCTACCGATGATTCTTTTACCGTGATCACCTTTGACGATTCCGTACCCAAAGCAACGGACGTTCATATTGTTGAAGAACGGGACGGCAAGTTTCTGATCAACGACCCGGAATATCCTTTTGAGACCATGAGAAAGCATGGGCAACGATTTGCCGCTCACTTTCGCCTGAAAAAAGTGAATGCGCCTTTCTTGGAAACCCTGGCCGTTATCGACACGCCGGGGATGCTTGACAGCATTACCGAGCGGGATCGCGGATACGATTACCAGGAAGTCATCGGCGATCTGGCCCAAATCGCCGATCTGGTTTTGGTGGTCTTCGATCCCCATAAGGCGGGAACCGTGCGCGAATCCTATATCAGCATTCGGGAAACCCTGCCAGCCCGGACTTTTGAAGACCGCCTGATCTTTGTTCTAAATCGAATTGACGAGTGCGCATCCTTTGCAGATCTGCTGCAGGTTTACGGAACGCTGTGCTGGAATCTCTCTCAGATTACCGGCCGCAAAGATATCCCCCCTATCCGGCTCACCTATTCCCCCCGGGCCATGTTGCGAGCAGGAAAACGATCCAATAGCGATATGAGTTTTCTGGGTCATTTGGAAAATCAGCGGGAAGAATTGAAAAAAGCCATCCTCAAAGCGCCAAGGCATCGCCTCGATCACCTGGCGACCTTTGTTGAAACGCACGGAGAGCGTCTGACCCATTTCCTTGAAGCCTTGACAAACTATCGTCTCAAGATACGAAAGTTTCGCATAAAACATATTTTTATCGGCTTCTGGACAAGTCTTATTCTCGGTGCCGGCGCTGCCGGTGCGCTTATGATATCCGGCGCATTGGGCGGTATGAATCCGCCAATATTTTTCGGTGTCGCCGGAGGGATTGCTATGATGCTTCTTTTGTTTTGGTCCACCCTTCTCATGAAACGCCGGGCAACGCGTTTTCATTCCCGTATAATAAAAGATCTGGACAAACTGACGCACCTTGAAAATCAAACGCGACGCGACAGCTGGGAGTCTGTAAAAAATTTTGTCTATAACTATCTTGAAAAAACAGGGGGGAAATTCTCTTTTTCAAAAACCAAAACAGACTACGCTTCCGTCAAGCGGGTAAGAGATAAGGGGGCGACGGAAATCCGCGAGGCGTTAAATGAACTGGCCGGACTGAAGGATGATGGCATCTTTTTTTTGGATCAGACAGAACTCTCGGAGATATCATCGTCGACCAATGCGGCCGGGGAATCTGTTAGGTGAGGAGCTGTTGACTTTTCGGTATAACGGCGTCGACGAAAAATTCGCAAAATCTTTGGCGGTAGCGCCGAATATGATCTACGATGCCCTGATCCAGCCTATGATCCGGCGTGTCGCTCACAAATTTAAACAAATAACACTGCGATTCAAATTTTCTGCACGTCTGAACCACTGATGCGCCTTCCATGTCCAGCAGGTCGGCATTTCGGGCGATCGCTTGGCGTTCTATCGGATCGAGAATCGCACGATCGCTGGTGGCCAGCTTTGCCGTTTTGAATCCTTCCATTAAATCCGGTTGATGAAAACAGGGTTTCCCTGTTTTCAGATCGGGTCGATCCGGTTCGACAACCTCGTGAATATGAAATATCTCTCCCAGTCCATATCCGAAACAGGCGGCGCCTGCCGCGCCCAGATTAAAAATTACTTCCGGACTGAACATCGTACATAAATATGCCGTCGCCATGGCGGCGTTGGCCTTGCCGATCCCTGAAACGAGGAGCAGGGCCTCATGGTCTTGGAATACCAAAAAAGGGGGGGCCGGAATTTGCTTAAGGGACATTTTTTTCACAAATGGCTTCGCCTCGAGCATGGTCGCCATAACAATAGCCGCTACAATATCTTTTGCCACCGTGCCCTCTCCTCGAGCGTCTGAATGGCCCTTCTTCCCGTATCCCCCAGTGATAGGGTGAAATTATTGACATACAGGTCAATGTGACCGTCAATCACCGGATCTTCCATTTCCTGGGCATGAAATTTTACATATTCTCTGGAAGCATCCCTGTTTTGAAACCCATACTCAACGGACCTTCGAATCACGGATTCAATATCTGTTTTAAGGTCTAGATAAGGGGATTCTTTTCTGACGGCAATGCATCCCAGCGGAATCGGAAGGGATGTTTTGTCTTCCCACCATTTTCCGAGGTCGATGATCTCGACGCAATTGTATTCCGGATAGATAAACCGGCCTTCGTGAATGATGAGCCCGGCATCGTACCGACCGATTTGAACGCCTTCAAGAATATTGTCAAACCGGGTGATCTCTACATTGCGAATTTCAGGATGCCACAGCCTCAATAACAGATATGCCGTAGTGTATTCACCGGGCACGGCAATTTTTGCCTCAGAAAGTGAGAGATCCGCGGTTCTCCCCACAAGAAGAGGTCCACATCCATATCCTAAGGCAGATCCTGCATCTAGAATTTCATAGGAGTGCCTGAGTTTAAGATAGGCGTAAAAGGAGAGCTTTGAAATATGAAAAGTTTTGGAAAACGCCTTCTGGTTCAATGCCTCTACATCGTGCATATGGGGAACAAAACGAAGATTTCGGGTATCGATGCAATCGTGAAGCATGGCATGAAAGACAAACGTATCGTTGGGGCATGTGGAAAAAGCGATATCGAGCCGTGTCATACCCACTCCTTTATCACCTGATACCGGGAGTCCCTTTGAACCGGAATCTTCCCGGCGTTTTGAATGATATGGATCAATTCTTTTTTATTGGTCCGGGTCGTGATTCCGGTCGCTTTGACCACGACCTCCTCCATAAGCACCCCGCCCATGTCGTTTGCTCCCATGGTCAGCGCCACCTGGGCAAGCTTCAGTCCCTCGGTCAGCCATCCCGCTTGAATATGGGTGATATTATCCAGAAAGATTCGCGCGACGGCCAGAATTTTAAGATAATCGATACCCGTGGCCGGAGGAGAATTTTCCATGCGTGTCTTTTCGGGTGAAAAAGACCAGGGAATAAAGGACTGCAAAATACCGGTTTCATCCTGGATATCCCGGATTACCGTTAAATGGTCGATCTTTTCTTCATCGGTCTCTCCCATTCCATAGGTCATGGTTGCCGACGACACCATGTCGTTCCGGTAAAGGCACCGAATGACCTCGCGCCATTCTTCCACCGTGATTTTTTTCGGACTGACCCTGGCCCGTATTCTGTCCACCAGGAGATCCGATGCGCCGGGAACGGAGTCGAGACCCGCCGATTTGAGTGCGTTGACGGCATCATTCACGGGCAGGGCGCTTTTCCGTGAAATATGAACGATTTCCGAAGGAGAAAAAGAGTGAAGATAAATGTCCGGAAAGCGCTTTTTTACAGAAGACACCATATCGATATACGTGTTCAGGGTGTACCCGGGATGAAGCCCGCCCTGGAGCATGACCTGCGTGCCTCCGGCATCCAGCAGTTCTTCGATTTTCGAAAAGATATCTTCCATGGACAGTTCGTAAGGCGCAATCAGGTTGGCCCGGGCATGAAATGCACAAAATTCACATGCGGCCTCACAGATATTGGTGAAATTGACAATCCGGTCGATGATAAATCCCACCGTTTCCTTTGGGAATGCCAGTTTCCGCCGAATATCTCCGGCCTTTCCCAGGTCGATGATGTCCCAGGAAAAAAGTTCGAGAGCCTCTGATGGGGTGATCCGGTCTCCCTGATATATCTTATGATAAAGTTCGTTGTTTTGGCGGACGGGTTTCATGTAAAAACAAAAGATATCGCCATTAATCAACCGAGGTCAAATAGTTTAAACGCCTTACTTTTCTGAGCAGTCCCATCTCCCCGGCAATGGTATAGTAAAACATCAGGGCCTTTTTTAATTGGTCGTCAAACTCAAACTCCAACAGATCGAAATAGCCGTTGATGTCGTAAATGATATCCGGATACTTTGCCCTGGCTTTTGAAACGACATGTTCTTTTTCTTCTTCAAGGCAGTTCAATGAACGATGATAAGAAGCAATAACGGATCGTATCCGGGGCAGATATTTTTCAACCACCCGCTGTCTTATCGCAAATACGGCAAACACTACGGGAAATCCGGTTTTTCTCAGCCACAGGTCTCCGAGATCGTAAATATAAGAGATCGGTTCGGAAGATATGGCCATAGCATCGTTTCCGATTACCAGTGCGGCATCCAGGTCTTTGAGTACGGGTCTGGGTTGGGAGGGAACATAAACCGGCTCCAAATGGTAATAGTTTTTGAGCAGAACTTTCAGGAGCACCTTTGACGTATGGGATGCGCTGGTGATCCCCACTTTTTTATGATTGAGATCCTCAATGGGTATCTTACTCACCAGAATTACCGAGCCCACATACCCCACCGAACTCAAGCAAAATTGCGGCAGCACCACCACATCATCGGCAATCTGGGCACAGGCGGCCGAGGAAACGGGACTCATGTCCAGGCGGTGATCCGTTATCATTTGGTTCAGCATGCACGGATATCCCGGATAGATGCAGATTCCTTCGACGGTATGTCTTTCGAACATTGAAAAATAAAACGGATAACAATTGAGATAATCGATGTAGCCCAGTTTCATGCACACACCTCTTTCGAACAGGATGATGCAATGCGGTAACTGGCAGTGGTCCGTTCGGGAATGAGACGAGCCTTTTCAATGAGTCTTCTTAAAAAAGGTTCCGATCCGAAGTCGGGCGTCTTTGCGCCGGCCGCATGCACCACTTTTTCATTGTGATAAGTGGCGCCGATATCATCGACACCGAACCTGAGAAGGACCTGGGCCATTTTATCCCCGACATACATCCACAAGGCTTTCAAATGCGGTACATTGTGAAGAAAAATCCGGCTCGCGGCGTAGATTCGGATGTCGTCATATCCGGTGGTGGATTGCTTGGCCTTGATTTTCGTATTTTCTCCGTGAAACTGCAAAGGAACAAAAGTTTTAAAGCCCCCGGTTTCGTACTGAAGATCACGGAGCCGCGATAGATGATCGACGACATCTTCAGGATCCTCGATATGATTATACAGCATGGTTGCATTGGTTTTAAGGCCCATTTTATGGGCCGTCCGCATGACGGACAACCATTTTGTTCCGGATATTTTTTTAGGAGCAATCATATCACGTACGTGGGAAGAAAAAATTTCGGCCCCGCCCCCGGGCAGCGCTTCGACGCCGGCATCAATCAACCGTCTGAATACTTCTTCCAAGGGCATCCGATTTACTTTCGCGAAGTAATCGTATTCAACGGCGGTAAAGCCGACGATGTGCATATCCGGCTTTATTCTTTTAATCAGCCGCAACATCTTTTCAAAAT
>Ga0316575_10000097_pt1 | contig 21348 bp, 23 predicted proteins | sample J5NA_FD_203072 | JGI IMG/M metagenome (GOLD analysis project Ga0316575, IMG submission 203072) | Rhizosphere microbial communities from salt marsh grasses in Alabama, United States - J5-7_050615r2r3 | ecosystem: Host-associated > Plants > Roots > Rhizosphere | place: USA: Alabama | collected...
GCCATTTACGGGCTCGGCCTCGACGCCCGGCTCACCGGCGAATTTCTGACTGCGCTCGGGCTTGGCATCGGGAGCGGTTATCTCGTCCGCTACGCCGGGCGCGAATTGACCAAGCTGGTACCGGCCTTCGGCGAAACCGCCGGCGCCCTGTGGGGGGCCAGCGCCAGTGCCGCAAGCACCTATGCGATCGGCCGCGCTGCCTGCGCCTACTTCGGCGCCGTGCGCGAAGGCGGGCACGTCGACGTCGAAGCCGTGCGCCGTGCCTATGCCGACGCCCTCGCACGTTCCGCCAAGCTGTTTCGTCGGGAGAGCGAGACGCCGTGACAAGCCCCAGGCGTGCGCGGCTCGACCGCCTGCGACTGCTCGCGCTCGGGGTCGGCCTGTTGCCGCTGATGGCACTGCCGTTGCTTGGCGCGGTCTGGCTCTGGCAGAACGGGGCCGCTCTGTGGTGGCTCGGCGCGCTGCTCGGCTGCTCCGCGCTCGGCTTTGGGCTGCATTGGTGGCTGGAGCGACGCGCCCGCGCGCTGCTGCGGCTGGACCCCAGCGGTCCCGAGCCCCATTGGCCGCCGAGCGAGGAGGCCGCCTGGGCGAAGGTGGAAGACCTCGCGCGGGATCTCAATCCCGCCGATTGGCCGCTCGGCGACAGCGCGCGCTTGCTGCAGCTCGGCCGGCGCACCGTCGAAGCCGTTGCCCATCACTACCACCCGAAGGCCCGGGCGCCACTGCTGGAACTGAGCGTCCCGCATCTGCTGCGCATCATTGAGCTCGCCGCGCGCGACGTCGGGCGCGAGGTGCGCGAGCAGATCCCGTTCAGCGACCGCGTCAGCGTCGGCGACCTGTTGCAGGTCAATCGCTGGCGCCAGAGCGCGCAGGGGTTCTACCAGCTCTGGCGCGCCGGCCGCATGGCCCTGAACCCCATCGATGGGCTTTTGCGGGAGGCGGCCGATCAATTGCGCCGGCGCGCCTTCAGCGCGGCGCAGCAAGACGTGCAGCGCTGGCTGTTGCAGGAGTGCGTGCGCCGGACCGGCCGCTACGCTATCGAGGTCTATAGCGGCCGGCTGCGCTTCGCCGACGACGACCCGAGCGCTGGGGCCACGCCAGCGAGTGCCACGGCCCTCGCCGCCGATCCAGCAACCCCGGGCGAGCCGCTGCGCATCCTGCTGCTGGGCCAGGCGAAGGCCGGCAAGTCCAGTCTCGTCAACGCCCTGAGCGGCGAGCTTCGCGCCCCTGTGGACGTACTGCCGGCGACCCCGGCGCTATACCCCTATCGGCTGCAGCGTAACGGCCTGACCGCCGCGCTGCTCATCGACAGTCCGGGTCTCGACGCCTGGTCGCAGGCGGACCTGCTGCACGCCGCCTCCGAGGCCGACCTGATCCTCTGGGTCTGCGCCGCTCACCGCGCTGACCGTGCCGTCGACCGTGCCGGCCTCGACGCCCTGCGCGCCGACTTCGCCGCGCATCCCGCGCGCCGCCGCCCGCCGTTGCTGACCGTGCTGACACAGATCGATCGGCTACGTCCGATCGCTGAATGGGAACCGCCCTACGATCTGCGCGACCCGGACCGGCCCAAGGCCCGCAACATTGCCGAGGCCCTTGCCGCGGTCGCGGAGGACCTGGACGTTCCGGCGCAGGACATCGTTCCGGTGTGTCTCGCCGAAGGCCGCCGCTACAACGTCGACGACGCCCTCTGGGCGGCCATCCTCGACCGTCAGGAGAGCGCTGATCGCGTGCGCAGGCTGCGGTGCCTAGACCAGGCCCGCCGCGCCGAACAGCGCGCCCTGCGCTGGAAGCAACTGCGCGGCGCCGGTCGGGTGCTGGCACAACTCCCAAAACGCCTGCGCTGAGGTGATTCCGGTGGCACCGGCGACACCGAGGCGTTCACGACAAAGGGGCCGCTGGGGCCCCTTCGATTCTCGGTTCTGGCCTTGGTCAGCCGCCGTGGGGTATCAGCCGGTGGAGAGCCGTTCGTCGTCGGTCAGGGCCTTCATGCTCAGCCGGATGCGCCCCTGCTTGTCGACCTCGAGTACCTTGACCTTGACGACATCGCCTTCCTTCAGCTTGTCGCTGACGCTCTGCACCCGCTCCTCGCTGATCTGGGAGATGTGCACCAGCCCGTCGCGCCCGGGCAGAATGGTCACAAACGCGCCGAAGTCCATGAGCCTCGCCACCCTGCCCTCGTAGATCTTGCCGACCTCGACATCGGCGGTGATCAGGCGGATGCGCTTCTTCGCCTCCTCCCCGGCGCTCTTCTGCACCGAGAAGATCTTGACCACGCCGTCGTCGTTGATATCGATGGTCGCGCCGGTCTCTTCGGTGATGGAGCGTATCGTGGAGCCGCCCTTGCCGATGACATCGCGGATCTTCTCGGGGTGGATCTTGAACTCGATGATGCGCGGGGCATGCTCGGACATCTCGGAGCGGTGGGTGTCGATGACCCTGTTCATCTCGCCGAGGATGTGCATCCGCCCGTCCTTGGCCTGGGCCAGCGCGGTCTCCATGATCTCCTTCGTGATGCCCTCGATCTTGATGTCCATCTGCAGGGCGTTGATGCCCGCAGCGGTGCCGGCGACCTTGAAGTCCATGTCGCCCAGGTGGTCCTCGTCGCCCATGATGTCCGTGAGCACGGCGAACCGATCGCCCTCCTTGATCAGACCCATCGCGACCCCGGCCACCGGTGCCTTGATCGGTACGCCGGCGTCCATCAGCGACAGACTGGTGCCGCAGACGCTGGCCATGGAGCTGGACCCGTTAGATTCGGTGATCTCGGATACGACGCGCACCGAGTAGGGGAACTCGTCCAGGCCCGGCATAGCGGCCAGCACGCCGCGCTTGGCCAGACGTCCGTGGCCGATCTCGCGCCGCTTCGGACTGCCGACACGGCCCAGCTCGCCGACACAGAAGGGCGGGAAGTTGTAATGCAGCATGAAGGGCTCGCGCCGCTCCCCCTCCAGCGCGTCGATGATCTGGCTGTCGCGCTCGGTGCCCAGCGTGGTGATCACCAGGGCTTGGGTCTCGCCGCGGGTAAACAGCGCGGAACCGTGGGTGCGCGGCAGCACGCCGGTGCGGATGCTGATCGGGCGGACGGTCTTGGTGTCCCGCCCGTCGATGCGCGGCTCACCGGCAATAATGCGGCCGCGCACGATCTGCTTCTCCAACTTTTCGATCGCACCGTAGACTTGCGGCTGGCTCCATGGCGAGCCCTCGCCGCACAGGGCGTCATAGACATCGACACGGATGGCGTCCAGGGCCTTGTAACGGTCCATCTTTTCCTTGATGGTGTAGGCGTCACCGAAGCGATCTGCATAGGCCGCCACCGCGGTGTCGAGCTCGGCGTCACGTACCGGCGCGGTCCAGGCGATGGGCTCCTTGTTGACCTCGGCGGCGAGCTCGCGGATGGCCTGGATCGCCACCTGCATCTGCTCGTGGCCGAACAGCACGGCGCCGAGCATGACCTCTTCTGGCAGGCCACGGGCCTCCGACTCCACCATCAGCACCGCGCCCTCGGTGCCGGCGACGATGAGGTCCAGGTCACTGTCCGGGTTCAGGCCGACCAGGGCCGGGTTGAGCAGATATTGGCCATTCTTATAACCGACCCGGGCCGCGGCGATCGGCCCGTTAAAGGGCACGCCGGCGATGGACAGGGCCGCCGATGCGCCGATCATGGCCGGCACCTCGGGGTTGACGGCCGGATTCAGCGACTTGACCGTCGCGATGATCTGCACCTCGCGGCCGAAACCGTCGGCAAACAGCGGACGGATCGGCCGGTCGATCAGGCGCGAGGTCAGGATCTCGGCCTCGCTCGGGCGTCCCTCGCGACGAAAAAAGCCGCCGGGGATGCGGCCGGCGGCGTAGGTCTTTTCCTGGTAGTCGACGGTCAGCGGCAGAAAGTCCTTCATCTCCGTGGCGCGCTTGTCGACGACCACGGTGACCAGGACGACGGTATCGTCGACATTGATCAGCACGGCGCCGTCGGCCTGGCGCGCGATCTCGCCGGTCTCCAGGTTGACGGTCTGGTCGCCGTACTGAAAGGTCTTGCGGATGGGAGTCACTGGCTAGGTCCTCTGGAATGAGTCGTCGGCGGGCAGCCGGCCGCCGGCGTCAGGTTGTGTCGGTCTTGTCGGGCAATGGCCCCCGGCGCAACCTCGAGTCTTGCCTGCCATGCGCCCGCACCGGAATCGGACCGCAGCGGGCGCCGGCGTTTGGCGGCGATGCTGGATCAGCGACGCAACCCAAGCTTCTGAATCAGGGCCCGATAGCGGTCGACGTCCTTGCCCTTCAGATAGTCCAGTAGCTTGCGTCGCGAGTTGACCATCCGCACCAGGCCGCGGCGCGAGTGGTGGTCGTGCTTGTGCTCGGTGAAGTGCTCGGTGAGCTGCTTGATGCGTGCGGTCAGCAGCGCAACCTGAACCTCCGTCGAACCAGTGTCATTGGGTCCGCGCCCGTGCTCGTCGACGATCTGGCGCTTTTCTTCTGCGGTCATTGTCATTGGCATTCTCCCGGAACTGCGCGATGCGCTCGCGCGCGTGGCTAATTAAGATCCACCGCGGGCGACTCAGCGCCGCCGGCGAGGCAACCCCGACAATGACTTCAGGGTCGCACGGACCTGTGATTGCACCCGACGGCAGCGGCCCTCAGGCAAACTCGGAATTGTACGCGGGCGTGAACGGCATTTGAACCAGTAAAGCGCCATCCGTGTTCCATTCGTGGACGCCGGCCGGCCGCTGCGGGCCCATCATCGCAAGCTCCGCGTCACAGCAACCGCTTCGGCTGAACCCGGCCATCGTCGAGGATGACGCCGATGCCGACGAAGCGCTCGGACTGATCGTAGAGACGTACCATGCCGTTGGCCGGCGCCTGCGGCACCAGAACCGGTTGGCCCTGGCGCAGATAGAAGGCGGCGTCGGCGGACAGGCGCAGGGCCGGGCAATGGTCCAGCACGCTGTCGAGGGGCAACAGCTTCGCATCCATGGCGTCCAGGCCCTGCTCAGCGGCGGCCTCGACCTCGGCCATCGAGACGAATCGCGTGTGGCCCTCGATGTAGGGTCCGACCCCGGAGCGCCGCAGCGCCGAAACATGCCCGCCGCAGCCAAGCCGGTCGCCGATATCCTCAGCCAGGGTGCGCACATAGGTACCCTTGGAGCAATGCACGTCGAGCTCAATTTCCGGCAGTTCCATGCGCCGCAGGTCCAGCGCAAAGATCTGAATCGTGCGCCGGGTGCGCTGGACCTCCTTGCCCTCGCGCGCCAGTTTGTACAGGCGCTCTCCCTGGTGCTTGACCGCCGAATACATCGGCGGCAATTGCTCGATGCTGCCGACGAAGTCGCCAAGCACATCGCGCACCGCCGCCTCGGTAACGCCATCGGTAGCGGCAGTCGCGACCACCTCGCCCTCGGCGTCGGCGGTGCTGGTCCGGATGCCCAGGCGCACGCTGACGCGATAGCGTTTGTCCGCGTCCAGCAGGAACGACGAGAACTTGGTGGCATAGCCGAGGCACAACGGCAGCAGGCCGGTCGCGAGCGGGTCGAGGCTGCCCGTGTGACCGGCCTTGGCCGCCTGGTACAGCCGCTTGATACGCTGCAAGGCATGATTGGACGAGATCCCGCCGGGCTTATCCAGCAGTAGGATTCCGTTCACGTCGCGGCCCTGTTTGCGTCGCCTCGCCATATCCGTCCGTCCCAAGCCGTCGTCAGTTGGCGTCGCGATCGGCCGTGTCCGCCGCGGGGGCGTCCGCCACCGCTTGATCGATCAGCGCCGCAAGGCGCTCGCCTTCACGCACGGACTCGTCGTGCACAAAGCGCAGCTGCGGTACGCTGCGCAGGCGCAGACTCTGCGACAGCCTGGAGCGCAGATAACCCGCCAGCGCCCCGTTCAGCAAGCGCTGCTGCTGATCGCCGCAGTCGTCGAGCGGAAAGCAGGTGAAGTACACCTTCGCGTAGGAGAGATCACGGCTGACGCGCACCTCCTGCAGTGTGATATCGCCAATCCGCGGGTCCTTAACGTCGCCGCGCAGCAACAGGGTCAGCTCGCGCAGCAGCTCGGCGCCGACCCGCTCACTGCGCTCAAACTCTCGGGTGCCGCCGCGGCTCAAGGCCGAGTTCCCGAATGCGACAGCGCCCGTAGTGAGGCGCGCGCCATCATAAGACCCGTGCGCGCTCGGTGCGCTCGAACACCTCGATCTGGTCGCCGGGCTGGACGTCGTTGTAATTCTTGACGCCGATACCGCACTCGGTGCCTGCCTTGACCTCGGATACGTCGTCCTTGAAGCGGCGCAGCGATTCCAGCGCACCCTCGTAGATGACCACGTTGTCGCGCAGCACGCGAATCGGGTTGTTGCGCTTGATCACGCCGTCCACCACCATGCAGCCGGCGATCGCACCGAACTTGGACGAGCGGAACACGTCGCGCACCTCGGCGAGACCGATGATCTCCTCGGTGACCACCGGGCTCAGCATACCGACGATGGCCTGCTTCACGTCGTCGATGAGCTCGTAGATGATCGAGTAATAGCGCAGGTCCAGCCCGCGTTCCTCGATCACCCGCCGGGCCGCGGCATCCGCACGCACATTGAAGCCGAGCAGGATCGCGTTGGAGGTCACCGCCAGGTGGGCGTCGGACTCGGTGATGCCGCCGACACCGGCGGCCACGACGTTGACCTTGACCTCGTCGTTGGACAGCTTGACCAAGGCGTCCCTCAGGGCCTCAACGCTGCCCTGGACATCGGCCTTCAAGATGATGTTGACATTCTTGAGCTCGCCCTCCTTGAGCTGCGAGAAGAGCTGATCCAGGCTTGCCGCCCGCTGCTCGTCCATGCGCGACTGGCGTTCCCGCTCCTGCCGCAGCTCGGCCACTTCCCGTGCCCGCCGCTCGTCCACCACGGCGACGACATCGTCCCCGGCATTCGGCGCCCCGGACAGGCCCAGCACCTGCACCGGGATCGACGGACCGGCGCTCTTCACCGGATGCCCATTCTCATCGAACATCGCCCGGACGCGACCGTATTCGCAGCCGCTGACAATGGTATCGCCGAGCGTCAGGGTGCCGGACTGCACCAGCACCGTGGCCACCGGTCCGCGCCCCTTCTCGACGCTGGACTCGACGATGGTGCCGTGGGCGGCACTGTTCACCGCTGCCGTCAGCTCCAACACCTCGGCTTGCAGCAGGATCGCATCGAGCAGGTCGTCGACGCCTTGGCCGGACTTCGCCGAGACCTTCACGACCATGGTGTCGCCGCCCCATTCCTCAGGCACCACCTGATGCTGAACGAGCTCCTGCGTGACCCGGTCCGCATTCGCATCGTGCTTGTCCATCTTGTTCACGGCGACCACCATCGGCACGCCCGAGGCGCGCGCATGCTGGATCGCCTCGATCGTCTGTGGCATGACGCCGTCGTCGGCGGCCACTACCAGGATGACGATGTCGGTCACCTTGGCGCCGCGCGCCCGCATGGCCGAGAAGGCCGCGTGGCCCGGGGTGTCGAGGAAGGAGATCGTGCCCTTCGGCGTCTCCACATGATAGGCGCCGATGTGCTGCGTGATGCCGCCGGCCTCGCCAGCCGCGACCTTGGTGCGGCGGATGTAGTCCAGCAGCGACGTCTTGCCGTGATCGACGTGTCCCATGATGGTGACGACCGGGGGCCGCGGCAGACGATCGGCCTGGCCGGCCTCCTCTTCGAGCAGCGCCATCAGGTTGTCCTCGGCGTCGCGATATTGCGCCTCGACCGCCTTGTGGCCCATCTCCTCGACCAACAGCGTCGCGGTATCGCGATCCAAGGCCTGGTTGATGGTGACCATGACACCCTGTTTGAACAGCTCCTTGACGACCGCCGCGGCCTTGACCGACATGCGCGCCGCCAGGTCGGCGACGGTGATGGACTCGGGGATCTCGACCTCGCGCACCACCGGTGCGGTGGGCCGCTGGAAACCGTGTTTGTCCTGCAGCTGCGGCTTGGCGAGCTTACGCCGCCGACGCGCCGCCGGCCGGGAAAGCACATCCAGACCGCCGGATTCCTCCTCGTAGTCGCCGCTCTCCTCGATCCGCTTCGCCCGCACGGCGTCCTTGCGACCCGGCTTTTTCGCGGGCTTCTCCTTGTCCGTGCGCTCGGTCGCGTGCGGCTTCGCGTGCTTGCGCGCCCGCTCGCGCTCACCCTCCTCAAGCTCGCGCGCGGAAATCCCAATCTCTTCTTCGATGTCCGCTTCCGCGGTCACATCTTCGGCGACAGCCTCGCCGGCCAGCTCCGCGGCCGGCCGCCGCGCCTCGGCCTCGATCTGTTCCAATCGACGCGACTCTTCGTCGGCACGACGGCGCTCCTCTTCCTCGATGCGGCGGCGCGCGTCTTCCTCCTTGCGGCGGCGGTCCTGCTCCTCCTGCTCTGCAAGCCGGCGCGCATCGACCTCCGCCCGGCGCTCCTCGAGCTCGACCCGGCGGCGCTGCTCACCCACGACCGGGCGCGTGGCGCCCGCTGCTGGCGAAGGCGCCTGCGCCGCGGCCGGCGGCGTCTCTTCGCGCTTCACATAGGTCCGCTTGCGCCGCACCTCGACGCTGACGGTCTTGGTCGCCCGCTGCTGCGCCGCGGCGCGACTGGTCAGGGTCGGACGCGCCCCGGCGCCGGTGCGCGGCGCGGCCGCGACGGGCTGGCGCAGCTCACCGACGCTTTTGCGTTTGATGGTGACCCGCTTCGGCGCCGCCTCCGTCTCGTCCGGCTCTTTCTTTCCGTGACTGCGGCGAAGGTAGCCCAGCAGCTGAAGCTTTTCCTGCTCGGTGATGGGGGAATCGGCCTCGCTCGCGGCGATCCCGGCATCGTTCAGCTGGGCCAGCAGTCGCTCGACCGGGATCCCGACCGTCGTGGCAAGCTGTTTCACAGTGACATCGCTACTCATAGACACCTCCACACGCTATTCCTGTTCCGACTCGGCGAACCAGGGCTCGCGCGCCTTCATGATCAACCGTGCGGCGCGCTCTTCGTCCATGCCGTCGAATGCCATCAGCTCGTCCACGGACTGCTCGGCCAAGTCCTCCATGGTCAGAATCCCCCTGCGCGCCAGCGCATAGGCCAAGGGCTCATCCATGTCCTCTATCGCCAACAGGTCGTCCGCCGGCTGCGCATCGAGGTCCTCCTCGTTGGCGATCGCCCGTGTCAGCAAGGCATCCTTGGCGCGCTGGCGCAGGGCCTCCACCAACTCGTCGTCGAACTCCGCGATCCCCTGCAATTCCGCCACCGGCACGTAGGCGACCTCGTCGATGCTGGTGAAACCCTCCTCCACCAGCACCGCGGCGACATTCTCATCGACCTGGAGCTCCTCCATGAACACCTCCGCGAGCCGCTGACCCTCCTCCTCGCTCTTCGCGGCGGCGTCCTCTTCGCTCATGACGTTGAGGTTCCAGCCGCTGAGCTGGCTCGCGAGGCGAACATTCTGCCCGCCGCGGCCGATGGCCTGGGACAGGTTCTCCTCTTTGACCGCGACGTCCATGCTGCGCGCCTCCTCGTCGATGACGATGGAGACGACGTCTGCGGGAGACATGGCGTTGATGACGAACTGCGCCGGATTCTCGTCCCACTGGATGATGTCCACACGCTCGCCATTCAGCTCATTGGAGACCGCCTGAACGCGCGAGCCGCGCATGCCAACGCAGGCACCCACCGGATCGATACGGGGGTCCTTGGTGCGCACGGCAATCTTCGCACGCAGCCCAGGATCGCGCGCCGCGGCAAGGATCTCGATGGTGCCCTCGCCGACCTCCGGCACCTCGAGCTTGAACAGCTCGATCAGCAGCGCCGGCGTGGTGCGGCTGACGAACAGTTGCGGGCCCTTGATCTCCGAGCGCACCTCGTAGAGCAGGCCGCGCAGCCGGTCGCCCGGGCGCACATTTTCGCGCGGAATGACCTGGTCGCGGGGCACCAAGGCCTCGGCGTTGTTACCGAGGTCGAGTACGATGGTGCCGCGCTCGGCCTTCTTGACGATGCCGGTGACCAGCTCGCCCTCGCGTTCCTTGAACAGCTCGACGACCTTCGCGCGCTCGGCCTCCCGCACCTTCTGCACGATCACCTGTTTGGCCGTTTGAGCCGCGATACGCCCGAACAGCACCGACTCGATGGGTTCTTCGATGAAGTCGCCCAGGTCCAGTTCCGGCTCCAACTCCTTCGCCGCCGACAGGGTAATCATGCGCTCGGGCGCCTCGAGGGCCTCGCCGTCGGTATCGGGGACAATCTCCCAGCGGCGGAAGGTCGCGTATTCCCCCGTCTCGCGATCGATCGCGACACGCGCCTCGATATCGCCGCCGTATTTCTTGCGCGTCGCCGACGCCAGCGCTGCCTCCATCGCCTCGAAGATGATGTCCTTCGCGACATCCTTCTCGTTGGAGACGGCGTCGACCACCAATAGGATTTCTTTACTCATGCGACAAACCCGCGATCAGTATTCCGGGACCAGACGCGCACTCTCGATCAAGTCGAAGGGCAACGCGATGCGCTGATCGTCGGCGTCGAGCAGCACCGTCGTGCCATCGATGCCGGCCAGCACGCCTTCGAACCGGCGCCGGCCTTCCAGCTTCGCGGCAAGCCGAATGCGCGCCCGCGCACCACGGAAGCGCCCGAAGTGATCCAGCTTGAACAACGGCCGATCCAGCCCCGGGGAGGACACCTCCAGATCGTAGTGCTCGGCGATCGGGTCTTCGACATCCAACACACCGCTCAATTGCCGGCTCACGGCCTCGCAGTCGTCAAGCGTGATGCCGCGCTCATGATCGATATAGACCCGCAAGAGCGCCGAGCCGGCGCCGTGCTGGGCGTACTCGACACCGACGGCCTCGTAGCCCATCGGCTCGACCACCGACTCGATCAGCGCCGTCAAGTCTGAATCCGCCGTTCGCATCGCTACCGTCTTGGTCAAACAAACTGCCAGTTTCAGAAACAAAAAATGGGCCAGCGGCCCAATCGTTGGCGCGAACGCCGATCCTTTGCCGGCGACCGCGGATGACCAAAAAAAACCCCGATCGCGGGGTCCTGATCTGGAGGCCGCCGCATTGGCACCGGCCCCTGTATCCAAGCCACCGAATAGTAACGGCTCGAACATGGAAGCGCAAGCGACGAACAAGGCCCCGCGCCCGTGCTTGCCGCGTCACGCGCCCGACCGGCTGGACAGCATCGCGCCCGAGCGCTGTAATCGCAGCCCCGACCGCGGCCTGGTGCCGGACCCGCCTAACTAATCCGGAGAGAGCACGCATGAACCGAGACGGTCTGGAGCCGCAGACGGCGACGATCGCAACGCTGCTAGAGCAGGCGCGGCAGCGTACCGCAACGCTGATCGCACACGGCCAGCGTCTGATCGGGCGTGCCCTGCCGCCGCCGAACATCCTGTTCGATCTCCGCGGCCAGACGGCTGGTCAGGTTCGCATCGACGCCCGCGGGCGCGGCACCATCCGCTACAACCCGGCCCTGCTCGTTCGCCACGGTGAGGAATTCCTGGGGCGGACCGTGCCCCATGAGGTTGCCCACTACGTGACCTTCCTCCAGCATGGTCGCGGCATTCGTCCACATGGACCCGAGTGGTCGCGGATCGTGGTCGCGCTTGGCGGCGATGCCGAGCGCTGTCATCGCTACGATACCGACGGGCTGCGTGCCCGCAAAACCCGCTGGTTCAGCTATCACTGCCGCTGCGGCGAGCAGCGCCTGTCGAGCATTCGACACAACCGCATTGCACGCGGCACGCGGTACCTATGCCGGCGCTGCGGAGAACTGCTGAGGTTGGGCCCCGGTTCCCAATGAGGTGCCTGATGGACGCCTTCAGGCGGGCAATCGAAATCGGCGGCCCTGGCGCTTTGGCAAACCAGACCATAGTCTGAAGAAGGCTTCAGGCTCGGAGGCAGAGAGCATGTTGGACAGTATTCGCGAGTTTTTTCAGACCCATATCCTGTCAGGGCCCGAACCGGAGGCGCTCGCCCCGGAGGCCCGCGCGCGCAGGGCCGCGGCCGCACTGCTGATTGAAATGACCCACATAGACGACGAGGTGTCGCCGATCGAGCGTGCGACGGTGACCGAGGTGCTGACCCATTCCTTCGACCTCAGCCCCGACGAGGCCGCCGCGCTGATCGACTGCGCCGATGCCGAGCGCGATGGCTCCACCGACTATTTTCAGTTCACGTCTCTGATCAACGGCCATTTCGATGCGACCGACAAGGCACGACTGATCGAGGCCCTGTGGCGAGTCGCCTATGCCGATGACCGATTGTGCAAGCACGAGGAGTTTCTCGTGCGGAAGATCTCGGACCTCATCTACGTGCCGCACGCCGTCTTCATTCAGGCCAAGCATCGCGTCGAGGCTGAGAAACGGGTAAACGGCTAACGATCAGGGCACGGTGCTACCCCGCAAGCCGACGCTCTTGTTTCATCGTAACAGCCGAGACCGGCGGCCCAAACCGCCGGCGCAAGTTCGGCGCTGCTACGGCTGAGCGCCTTTAGGCTGTTCAGAAGGCGGGGCGGGCACGGGCGCAGGATAGTACCCAGGATAGCCGTAGAAGGGCGCCGGAGCACTCGGGCGCATGCGATAGAACTGCTCCCAACGTTGGCGCGCCTCCTCCACGGCCTGACGGCGCGCCTCCAGGTAGTGGCTGCGGAGCCGTTCAATTTCGCTGGCACTGGGGGCCATACCGGGCCTCCCCGGCCAGATCATCTGCGGCGCCTGTGCGGCAGGTGCGGTGGCGGTCTCGCCGGGTGCTGGAGCGGGCTGTTCGGACGGGCCCGCGGGCGCGGCCGCCGGCTCGGGCTCGGCCGGCTTGGACTCCTCGCTGATCACCGCGTGGGCAAAGGCCTCGGCCTCGGTCTTGCTGACCTGATCCCCGGGCTGTTGGGGCGGAACCGCCGCGACCGGCTGCGGCGCCGCGGCCGCGGCTGGCGGAGGCGGACTCGCCGGCTCGACGGTCGACATCGCGGGCGCGGCAGCCGGCTGCTTGGCGGGCGGCTCGGCGCGCACGGCCGGCGCCGCGGGACCGCCGCCGGGCGGCAACTCGGCGACTGCCGCTGGCTTCGCGCCTTCGGAATCGTCTCCGGTCCTGAGTGCGCTGAGGTAGAGGTAGCCGAACAGCAGCACCAGGCTCCAAAGCAGCAGCTTCGGGATGAAGCCAAGCTTGCGCGACTCTTCGGTGGTGTTTTCGGTGTCGGCCATGATGGATTCCTCTGTAAAGCTAACGATGCAATCGATGCGTGTGTCAGTGTGACCACTGCGGATTGACTAGCCGCGTGCCGCCATTCGGCAATCGCCGGAGACTTTTATACCAGATGACGCGGGATTGACGTTCGTCTTCAAAAAAGGGCTGGCGGGAGCATCGCAAGAGCTGCGACCGCGAGCCCGATCCCGAAGGCAGGCGTCAAGACAGGTCAGGTGGTACCAAAGTTCACAGACATCGCCCAACGTTCATGGCAAGGTGCCGCCTCGGAAGATGAAGCGTTTGTTTCATCGTAAGTCCCAGCGGTGGCCTTCAGCCTTCAGCGACCGGCCAGCCTCGAGGCCATGGCGACCAGCAGTCGGGCGACGTCGGCGCTGCACTGCTCGAGATTACGATTGATCTCGTCCATGCCGATCTCACCTTCCGACAGGCCGGCGGCCCAGTTGACGACGAAGGCCAGCGTCGCGTACTCGATGCCCAGCTCCCGGGCCAGCACCGCCTCCGGCATTGCCGTCATGCCGACCAGGTCGCAGCCGTCGCGCCGCAGCCGGCGGATCTCGGCCGCCGTCTCCAAACGCGGACCCTGGGTAACCCCATAGGTTCCGCCGTCGCGTACAGGCATGCCGATGGCGCCCGCGGCTTCGATCAGCAGGCGTCGCAACGGCTCACTGAACGGAAAACTGAAGTCGACGTGCACGACGGCCCCGTCGCTGCCGTCGTAGAAGCTGCCGTCGCGCCCATGCGTATAGTCGATGATCTGATCCGGGACGCAGAGTCGCCGCGGGGCGCAATCGCCGGCAATGCCGCCAACTGCGGCAAGGGCCAGGATTCGGTCAACGCCGGCATCGTTGAGGGCCTGCACATTGGCGCGGTAGTTGATCCGATGAGGCGGGATGCTGTGCTCAACCCCATGTCTGGGCAGAAAGACCAGTTCCAAGCCCGCCAACCGGCCGCAGATCAGCTCCGCGGAGGGTGCGCCGAAGCGCGTCTGCACCGACCGCCTGTCGATGATCTCGAGTTCCGGCATCGCGGCGAAACCCGACCCACCGATGATTGCGAGTCGACCCATCCGCCACCTCCGCAAGCCAAAGGACCACGATTTTACTGGAGCGGTCCCGGCGACGGAACGAAAAAAACCGGCGCCTGTCGGCGCCGGCCCGCAGATTGCCGATTGCAAACTCGCTGTTCAGCTACACGCGCTGCTCCGCAAACATGCCGATCTCGACGAGCTTCGGAAACAAGACCTGCTCCTCGCGGTCAATCCGGTAGCTCAGCATGTCGAAGATCTCGCGTGTCTCTTCCAGGAATTCCTCGGTGAAGTTGAAGTCGCACTCCTTCAGCCATTTCCTGTAGTACTCGTCGAAGGTGCGGCGCAGCGGCTTCTCGCCGCTGATGAAGCCCCAGGCGATGGATTTGACCTTCGGATCCTGGTGTATCAGGAGGTTCGGATAGAGCTGCTTGTCTTCGTCCGCCAGGTGCGCCTTGACCTTCTTGGCAAGATCGCACATCAACTGGTAAGCCGTCTTGGCATTCGGTCGGATCCTGAGCTGATCGACTGTCATGATCGAGCGCAGGTCATCGATCATTTGGCGCAGCTCGGCGTGGCTACTGCGATAGCCCTCGAGGGTCTGCATGGTCATCCTCCCCATCTACTTCGTTTGGGCCGTGCGGTGGCGCCGAGGCGACTCGGCGTTGCAGCAGATAAGCCGGCAACGCGGCCCATCGGAACGGATTCGCGCGCCCGCTCCGCGTATTTGTACCGTTTAACCCATAACGGGGAGGATGTCAAAAAGCCATTCATTATATTAGCGTTTTCTCGTATTTCCGCAGTCCTCAGACATCCTCGTCGGCCGCCGCGTAGATGCCCGGGGCATTGCGGAAATAGCTCTTGTAGTCCAACCCGTATCCCATGACATAACGATCGGGCAGGACCAGGCCGACGATGTCCGGGCGGTAGTCGGTAGCACGCGCGCGACGTTTCTCGGTCAGCACGACGCTGCGCACACTCGCCGCCCCGTCCTGATGACAGGCGTCGACGATCATGGCCATCGTGACGCCCTCGTCAAAGATGTCGTCGACCACCAGGACGTGCTCACCGCGAACGGCGTCGGATGGCCGATGCAGCCAGTGCAGCCTGCCGCCGCTGGTGGCACCCCGGTACCGGCTCGCATGCACGTACTCCAGACGCAGGGCGAAGTCGAGCCGCGGCAGCAGCAGTCCGGCCGTGACGATGCCGCCCGTCACGACGCACAGCACGAGCGGGTCCTTGTCGGCACAGACGGCAGTGATCTCCGACGCCATGCGGTCCAAGGCGGCCTCGACGCCGGTCCGGTCAACGAGGAGCTCGGAGCGCTCGCGGACACCCTGGTACTGCTCTGGGGTCATCTTGTTCATAGGGTTCTCCGGACGACGGTCGCAGCGGCCCGTCAGTCCTATGCCGGTTGGACTCGTGACAATGCCGCCAGCGCGGCCTGACGTCGGGCGGGGTCAGGTGGCAGCACGCGGCGCCGGCGCATTCGCGCAACCCGCTCGGCTAGCCGCGGATCGGAGCGGGTCGCCAGGGCATCGACCACCTCGATGGCGCCCGGCCGGTTGTTGCAGACGACCGCCATATCGCATCCGGCGTCCAGGGCGGCCATCGCTCGCTCGGCAAAGCCGCCGCCGGCGGCCGCGGCGGCCATGTTCAGGTCGTCGCTGAAGATCATGCCGTCGAAGCCAAGCCGGCCGCGCAACACCTCGCGCAGCCAAAACGCCGAGAAGCCAGCCGGATTCGGGTCGATGGCGCTGTAGACCACATGCGCCGGCATGATGGCCGGCAGTCCGTGCTGGATCAGGCGCCGGAACGGGATCAGATCGACGGCCTCCAGCTCGGATAGCGCGCGGTGGTCCGTCGGCAATTCCACATGCGAGTCGGCAACCACGGCCCCGTGACCGGGAAAATGCTTGCCGCAGCCCGCCATGCCGGCGCCGGCGACACCATCCAGCCAGGCCCCGGCCAGCTCGGAGACCAAGTCGGCGTCGGTGCCGAAGGCGCGATCGCCGATCACCTGGCTGACGCCGCGCTCCACGTCGAGCACCGGGGCAAAGCTGAAATCGACGCCCGCGGCACCAAGCTCCGCGGCCATCAGCCAGCCCGCCGCATGCGCCGCCTGGCGCGCCGCTTCCGCGTCCATTGGAAACAGCTCCGCGAAGCGCGCCGGCGCGGGCAATCGCGTGAAGCCGTCGCGGAAGCGCTGGACCCGGCCGCCCTCCTGATCCACGGCGATCAGCAGCGGCGGCTCCTTGAGCACGGCGATCGCAGCAGTCAAGGCACTGAGCTGCGCCGGATCCACGTAATTGCGGCTGAACAGGATGACGCCGCCGACCACCGGATGCGCCAGCAGCTCCCGGTCCTCGGCGCTCAGCTCCTGGCCGGCGACATCGAGCATGACAGGTCCGCTGCAAGCGTTCATTGGCATCGGGTCTGGCCTTGGGGAAATCGGAGGGCGGCGCACACGGGCGGTCTTGTACCACAGCGGCGCGGCGCTGTCCCGCGCGCGGCCGCCGGGCCGGCTCAGCCCGGGGCTCCGCGAACGTCCAGGCGATCACGCAGCCGGTCGCCGAGCAGGTTCACCGCCAGCACGACGAGCATCACCGCAAGCCCGGGCGCCAGCACCAGGTGTGGCGCCACCAGCATGTAGGCGACGCCGTCGCGAATCATGCTGCCCCAAGACGCGGTCGGCGGCTGTACACCGAGGCCAAGGAAGGAAAGCCCGGCCTCGGCGATCACCGCCGCGGCGATCCCGAAGGTCGCCTCGACAATCAACGGCGCCAACGCCAGCGGCAACAGGTGTCGCAGCAGCAGACGCGGAGGCTGCACGCCGAGCGCCCGTGCCGCGCCGACGTGATCGCGCGTCTTCAGCGACAAGACTTGGGCGCGGGCGAGACGCGCGTAACCCACCCAGCCGACCACCGACAGGGCAACGATGACGTTGCCGAGCCCAGGGCCGAGGATGCCGGCGAGGGCGATCGCGAGCAGGATTCCGGGGAAGGCGAGAAACACATCGATGAGCCGCACGATCATCAGATCAGCCCAGCCCCCGGCGAAGCCGGCCGCAGCACCGATGAGCGAGCCGACCAGCGCGGATAGGGCAACAACGCCGATCCCGACAACAAAGGAGGTGCGCGACCCGACCAGCAGGCGATCCAGCACCGGTCGTCCGAGATCGTCCGCGCCGAGCGGCAGGCCAGGCGAGGGTGTGGCCAGGATGCGCGGCAGGTCGATGCGGTCCGGTGCCGTCGCCAGCAACGGCCCGAGCAAGGCCGTCAGTGCCCAAAGCCCGATGACGGCGAACGGCAGCAGCCGGACCAGACGCCGTTGCATCGGCTAGCGCAACGCGACGCGCGGATCGACGCCGGCATAGGCCAGATCGGTGAGGGTGTTGACCAGTACGTAGACCAGACTGATCAGCAGCACGCAGCCCTGCACCACCGGGAAGTCACGGGCCTGGATCGCCTCGACCAGCAGGCTGCCGACACCCGGCCAGGCAAACACCGTCTCGGTGATGACCGCGCCGCCGAGCAAGCCGCCAAGCTGCATGCCGATCAGCGTCAGCACCGGCAGCCAGGCGTTGCGCAGCGCATGGCGCCAGAGCACCGCGGGCTCCGACAGGCCTTTCGCGCGGGCAGTCCGGATGTAGTCCTCGCCCAGCACCTCCAGCACACTGGCACGCACCATGCGCGCGAGAATCGCGGCGAGGGCCGTGCCCAGTGTCACCGCCGGCAGCACCAGGCTCGCCGGGTCATCGCTGCCGCTGACCGGCGTCCAGCCAAGCCACAGTGAGAACACCAGGATCAGCAGCGGCCCGAGCCAGAAGTTCGGCATCGACACGCCGATCAGCGAGAATGCCATTGCGCCCGCGTCGACGGGACTGCCGCGCCGGCGGGCCGCGAATACCCCGAGCGGCACGGCCAACAACAGCGCCAACAGCAGGGCCGCGGTGGCGAGCTTCAGGGTCGCCGGCAGACGCTCACCCAAGATCTCGCTGACCGGCCGCTGATCCTGAAACGAGCGCCCGAGGTCCAGGCGCAGCAGTCCGGAGAGGTAGCGCCGATACTGCTCCGCCAGCGGCCGATCCAGGCCCAGGGACGCACGCAGCGCGGCGCGGTCCGCCGGCTGAGCACTTTCCCCCAACATTGCCTCGACAGGATCGCCGGGCACCAGATGGATCAACAAAAAGACCAGCGTGCAAACGCCCAGCGCGACCACCAGCGCCGCGCCCAAACGGGTCGAGACCTGTTCAAGCATCGGCGCTAACGATCATGGCACGTTGCCACCCCGCAAGACGAAGCCTGTGTTTCATCGTCATCGATCTCCACCAACGTGCCCAACGGTGTCAGATCGAACAGCTCGATCAGGTCGGCGTCGCACATCCGGATACAGCCGTGGGAGCGGGCCACGCCCATGGGTTCACCGGGCGGGCAGCCGTGGATGTAGATGAAGCGGCGCAGGCTGTCGACGTCGCCGCCGCGGTTGCGACCGGGCTCCAGCCCACCGAGCCAGAGGATGCGGGTGAGTATCCAATCCCGCTCCGGATGACAGGCCGCGAGCGCCTCGGAATAGACCTCGCCGGTCCGGCGCCGGCCGCGGAACACCGTTCCCGGCTCACAGCCTTGGCCGATCTTCGCCCGCACCCGATGCCGACCCCGCGGCGTACAGCCGCTGCCGCGGCGCTCGCCGGGACCATTGGCGGCCGTGGAAACGCGATAGATGCGCTCCAGCTCGCCGCCGTCGGTGATCCGCAGGGTCTGCGTGCAAAGCTCGATGAGAATCCTGGGCTCAGACATGCCGTGCATTCGGGTCCGCGCAGTATGCCAAGGCCGATGCGTCGCCTACCGTGACGGCCCCCGTTGACGGGGGCTCCGCCTAGCTTGACGCGGCCCCCCGGCACCGCGGACAGAGGCCGTAGATCACCAGGGAGTGATCCTCGATACTGAAGCCATGTCGGTTGGCGATCGCCCGCTGGCGCTCTTCGATGATCTCCTCGAAGAACTCGACGACGGCCCCGCACTTGATGCAGACGAGGTGGTCGTGATGGCCGCCGCGGTTCAGCTCGAACACCGACTGCCCCCCCTCGAAATGGTGCCGGCACACCAGCCCGGCCCCCTCGAACTGGGTCAGCACCCGGTACACCGTCGCCAGACCGATCTCCTCGCCGGCGTTCAGCAACTCCTTGTAGACGTCCTCGGCGCTGAGGTGGCGCTGATCGCTGCTCTCGAGCACGTTCAGGATCTTGACCCGAGGCAGCGTCACCTTCAGTCCCGCCTGCTTGATCTGCTGATTTTCCATCGCTGCTCCACGCCTCCCCGATGAATCACGGCCTGGGACTGCGGTAACATAGGCCGCTTGGTCACAGGCAGTTATACCACTTAGATGCGAAAGCCTCTCATTCTTCTGATGATCCTTTTGATCGGGGCGGCGCCTGGCTGCGCACGCAACAAGAAGGATGACCAATACCGCGGCTCGATGCTATCCGACCTGCCTTTCGTGTACGAAATGCCGGTGCAGCAGGGAAACATCATCACCGAAGAGATGGTGAATCAACTCAAGATCGGTATGACGAAGAGCCAGGTGCGGTATCTGCTCGGCACGCCGCTGTTGATGGATATCTTTCATACCGATCGCTGGGACTATACCTACACCATGCGCCGCCCACATCAGCCGATGCAGACCAAGCGGTTGACGCTGTACTTCCAGGACGACGGCTTGACCCGTATCGCTGGCACGATACAGCCGGAACCGGGGGACATGCCCGCCGCGACTGAGCAACGTGAAGTGGTCGTCAAGGTGCCCGACTGGCGGGACAACCGTGGCCTGATCACCCGCACCCTGAACAAGATCGGCGTGGAGAGCAAGGACTGAGGCGCGACGGACGGACTTCGTCCCCCGGCCCGATCAACTGGCGACTCATCGCTCAGGCGTTGTCCTCGGCCGGCGGCTGCTGATCGTCCGCCCCTGCGCCCTTGCCGCCCTTGCGCTCGCCCGCGCCCCTCGCCGCGCGCTGCTTGCGCGCCTGTTTGGGGTCGGCGATCAACGGCGGATAGATCTCGACGCGGTCGCCGCTCTGCAGCGGCTGATCGAGCGCGGCCAGCTTGCCGAAGATGCCGACCTTGTTCACTTCTGGGTCGATCTCCGGGAACCGTGCACGGATGCCGGAACGTTCGATGGCGTCGGCCACCGTTAGGCCCGGCGGTCCCTTCACGGCCAGCAATGCCTGCGCGTGCTGCCGCGCATAGACGACTTCCACCTCGATCTGCTGCTCAGCCACCGTACACCTCATCCGCGCGTTTACAGAAGGCATCCACCAGCGAGTTCGCTATCTGGCTGAACACACCGCCGAAGGCCTTGTCGATCATGCGACCGGAAAACTCGAAGTCGAGCTCCAGCTCCACCTTGCAGGCATCCTCCCGCAGCGGCTTGAAGGTCCAGGCCCCGGTCAGCTTGCGGAAGGGCCCGTCGATCAGGTCGATCTGCATTCGATGCGGCGGATCGATGCGGTTGCAGGTCGAAAAGACCTGACGTATCCCGAGCCGGGCGACCTCGATACGCCCGCACAGCTGATCGTCGGTACGCGACAACAGCTCCGTCGAGTGACACCAGGGCAGAAACCTCGGATAGCCCTCGACGTCCGCGACCAGCTGGAACATCTGCTGCGCCGAATGCCGCACCAGCGCACTCTTCTTGACCACCGGCACGTTCAGATCAACCCGATGGCTTGCAGGAACACGACGATCACGCAGGCTGGGGCGACATAGCGGATCAACAAGCGCCAACCCTGGTAGACGATCGAGCCGGAGCCGAGCCGGAGCTCCTCCACCGACGAGGCACGGCGCATGATCCAGCCGGCAAAGACCGCGATCAGCACCCCCCCGAGCGGTAGCATCACATTGGCCGTGACGAAGTCGAACAGGTCCAGTATCCCCTTGCCGAAGACAGTGAACCCGGACCAGGCATTCAGCGACAGCAGACAAGCGATGCCGAGCAACCACACCGCGATGCCGGACAGCATCGCGGCCCGCACGCGGCTGAATCCGAGGTTCTCGACCAACAGGGCCACCATGGGCTCCAGCAGCGAGATGGCCGAGGTCCAGGCCGCGAACACCAGCAGAACGAAGAACAGCACGCCGAAGAAGCCGCCCGCGGGCATCTGG
>Ga0316575_10000098_pt1 | contig 21261 bp, 15 predicted proteins | sample J5NA_FD_203072 | JGI IMG/M metagenome (GOLD analysis project Ga0316575, IMG submission 203072) | Rhizosphere microbial communities from salt marsh grasses in Alabama, United States - J5-7_050615r2r3 | ecosystem: Host-associated > Plants > Roots > Rhizosphere | place: USA: Alabama | collected...
CACGGCTTGGCACCCGTTCCGGCCACCTCGCCGCGCTCCTTTGTTTTGTGCGTGCCGCGTCGGCGGCTCGCGAGATACGCGCGGACGACCTCCCACACGAGGTGCTGGTTGACCTCGCGCGCGAAGACCTCATCGGGGAGGTCGACATTGCCGACCACCTCGTTGTCCCAGTTCTTGACCTCGATCTTCATGACCCTACCCCTCGTCTCAGGAAGCCTTGACGATCCGGATATAGCTGTTGCGGGACCCGGGAACGCCGCCCTTTAAAAACAGCAGGTTGCGATCGGCGTCCACCTTCACGACCTTGGCGTTCTTGATGGTGGTCTTTTTGTTGCCCGTCTGGCCGGGCATGCCCTGGCCCGGGAACACCCGCGACGGCGACGCCGAGCGGCCGATCGAGCCCGGGGCGCGATGGAACATCGAGCCGTGGGTCGCCCTGCCACCCTTGAAGCCGTGGCGCTTGATCACGCCCTGAAAGCCGCGTCCTTTCGAGCGTCCGGCGACGTGCACCGTATCGTCCGCAGAAAATATGTCCGCCAACACCGAGTCGCCCGGCTTGCTTTCGTCGCCGGCGTCGACCGGTACCTCGGCGGTGTAACGGGTCGGCGGCACTCCGGCGGCCGAAAAGTGGCCGACGATGGCCTTCGGAGCGTTGCGTCGCGGGCTGCGCTCCACCAGGCCGATCTGCACCGCCTCGTAGCCGTCAGGCTCGGTGCTCTTGCGTTGCACGACGACGCATGGCCCGACCTCGACGACGGTTACAGGGATCACCCGCCCTTCGTCGTCGAAGATCTGGGTCATGCCGATCTTCTTGCCGAGAATTCCGCGTACCATGTCACCCTCACCTTGCACCGTAGGCCTTGATCTCCACATCGACGCCAGCAGGCAGCTCGAGTTTCATCAAGGCATCAATGGTCTGCTGGGTGGGCTCGAGAATGTCCAGCAACCTCTTGTGGGTGCGGATCTCGAACTGCTCCCGCGACTTCTTGTCCACGTGCGGCGACCGCAAGACCGTGAACCTCTGGATGTGGGTCGGCAACGGGATCGGTCCCGCGATGCGAGCGCCCGTGCGCTGCGCCGTTTCCACGATTTCGGTCGCCGACTGGTCCAGCAGACGGTAGTCGTAGGCCTTGAGACGGATGCGGATCTTGTCGCTCGCCATTTTTTACTCCAGGATCTCAGTGATCGAGCCGGCACCGACGGTGCGGCCGCCTTCGCGGATCGCAAACCGCAACCCGCGCTCCATCGCGATGGGCGTGATCAGCTCGACCTCCAGGTTCGTGTTGTCTCCCGGAATCACCATCTCCACACCCTCGTCCAAGTTCACCGACCCCGTCACGTCCGTCGTGCGGAAGAAAAACTGCGGCCGGTAACCCCGGAAAAACGGCGTGTGGCGTCCGCCCTCCTCCTTCGTCAACACGTACACCTCGGCCCGAAACTTCTTGTGCGGCGTGATCGACCCAGGCTTCGCCACCACCTGGCCCCGCTCCACGTCCTTCCGCTCCGTGCCCCGCAACAACAACCCAACGTTGTCCCCAGCTTCCCCGCTGTCCAACAACTTGCGGAACATCTCAACCCCGGTCACGACCTTCTTCATCGTCGGCCGAATGCCAACAATCTCCATCTCCTCGCCAACCTTCACCCGCCCACGCTCGATCCGACCCGTCACCACCGTGCCCCGGCCAGATATCGTGAACACGTCCTCGATCGGCATCAGGAAGTCCTTGTCCACGTCACGCTCCGGCTGCGGAATGTACGTGTCCATCGCCTCCAATAGCTCCCAAATCGACTTGCACTCCTCAGAATCCGGATCGTCCGACTCCCCAGCCTTCAACGCCGACCCCCGAATCACCGGGATGTCGTCCCCAGGAAAGTCGTACTCCGACAACAGCTCCCGAACCTCCAACTCCACCAGGTCCAAAAGCTCCTCGTCGTCCACCATGTCTACCTTGTTCATGTACACAATGATGTACGGCACACCCACCTGACGCGCCAGCAATATGTGCTCCCGCGTCTGCGGCATCGGCCCGTCTGCCGCCGATACCACCAACACCGCACCGTCCATCTGCGCCGCCCCCGTGATCATGTTCTTCACGTAGTCCGCGTGCCCAGGACAGTCCACGTGCGCGTAGTGCCGATGCTCCGACTGGTACTCCACGTGCGCCGTGTTGATCGTGATCCCCCGCGCCTTCTCCTCCGGCGCCTTGTCGATCGAATCAAACGGCGTGTAGTCCGCCAAACCCTTCGCGTGCAGCGTCTTCGTCATCGCCGCCGTCAACGTCGTCTTCCCATGGTCCACGTGACCAATCGTCCCAATGTTGACGTGCGGCTTCGTCCGCTCGAACTTCGCTTTGGCCATTACTGCCTCCTTAGGCCGTCACACCCCTGGCGCGGGCTACGATCTCCTCTGCTTTGGGCCGGGGAACTTCGTCGTAATGATCGAACTGCATGGTGTACGTGGCCCGCCCCTGGGTCGCCGAACGCAGATCCGTGGCGTAGCCGAACATCTCGGACAAGGGGACATGCACGGTCGCGACCTGGAAGCCGCCCCGCGAGTCCATTTTGATCACCCGCCCCCGGCGGCGATTGAGGTCTCCGACGACGTCGCCGAGGTACTCCTCCGGGGTGACCGCCTCGAGCTCCATGATGGGCTCCAGGAGGACCGGGCCGGCGCGCTTCACCGCGTCCTGGAAAGCCATCGATCCAGCCACCTTGAAAGCCATTTCAGAGGAGTCCACCTCGTGGAAGGAACCGTCGACGAGAGCGGCACCGATCCCGACCAGCGGGTAACCGGCCAGGTGCCCGCGATCGAGGGCTTCACGGATGCCCATCTCCACCGGGCGGATGTACTCGCGCGGGATGACCCCCTGCGTGATCTCGTTTTCGAACGCGAACTCGGTACCGTCGGTGGTCGGCCAGATGCGAATCTTGGCGTGGCCGTACTGGCCCCGCCCGCCGGTCTGGCGGACAAAACGGCCCTCGCCTGCGGCCTCTTTGGTGATGGTCTCGCGGTAGGCGACCTGCGGACGCCCGACGTTGGCGCCGATCTTGAACTCGCGCATCAGACGGTCGACGATGATCTCCAGATGGAGCTCGCCCATCCCGGAGATGATGGTCTGGCCGGTCTCCTCGTCGGTGGTGACGCGAAAGGTCGGATCCTCGTGGGTCAGTTTGCCGAGAGCCGCACCGAGCTTCTCCCCGTCGAGCTTGGTCTTGGGCTCGATCGCCACCGAGATCACGGGCTCCGGGAACTGAATGGCTTCCAGCACCACGGGGTGTTTGCGGTCGCAGATGGTATCCCCGGTGCTGGCGTTGCGGAGTCCGACCGCGGCGCAAATGTCGCCGGCAAAGACCTCCGAGATCTCCTCGCGCTTGTTGGCGTGCATCTTGAGCAGGCGACCGATACGCTCGGACTTCCCAGTCGCAGCGTTGATCACCGAGTTGCCGGTGGCGACACTGCCCGAGTAGACGCGGATGAAGGCAAGCTGACCCACGAAGGGGTCGGTCATGATCTTGAAGACCAGTGCCGCAAGGGGCTCCTCGTCGTCTGCGTGCCGCACCGCCACGCCCTTGCCGTCGAGGTGAAAGCCCTCGATGGGAGGAACGTCCAGCGGCGAGGGCAGGTAGTCCACGACCGCGTCGAGAAAGGGCTGCACACCGATGTTCTTGAAGGCCGCGCCACACAGGACCGGCACCAGGGTTCCCCCGATGGTACCGACCCTGAGGCCGGCAACAATCTGTTCCTCACTCAGCTCGCCCTTGCCCAGGTACTCTTCGAGAAGACCCTCCGAGGTCTCGGCAACCGCCTCTAACAGACGCTCCCGGTACTCCTCGGCCTCCGCCTCGTAGTCCTCCGGGATCGCCTCCTCGACGTACTCGGCGCCGAGGGTCTCGTCGAGGTAGCGGTACACCTTGCGGCGCACGAGATCGATCACTCCGGCGAAGTCGTCCTCCGATCCGAGAGGGATCTGTACCGGGACCGCATTGGCCCTCAGTCTGGTGTGGATCTGGTCGACGACGCGCGCGAAGTTGGCACCGACACGGTCCATTTTGTTGACGAAGGCCACCCGCGGCACCCGGTAGCGGTCGGCCTGGTGCCACACCGTCTCGGATTGCGGCTCGACGCCGCCCACTGCACAAAAAACGGCGGCCGCCCCATCGAGCACACGCAGGCTCCGCTCCACCTCGGCGGTGAAGTCGACGTGTCCGGGGGTGTCGATGATGTTGATGCGGTGGTCGCGCCAGAAGCATGTCGTGGCGGCGGAGGTGATGGTGATGCCCCGTTCCTGCTCCTGGGGCATCCAGTCCATGGTGGCGGTGCCGTCGTGAACCTCGCCGATCTTGTAGTTGATGCCCGTGTAGTAGAGCACACGCTCGGTAGTCGTCGTCTTACCGGCATCGATGTGGGCCATGATGCCGATATTCCGGACCTGAGCGAGGGGTATGACACGGGGCATTTTTTCAAAGATCTCCTGCGAACTACTCTCGTTACACTCTCTGACTCACCTACCAGCGATAGTGGGCGAAGGCCTTGTTAGCCTCAGCCATGCGATGAGTGTCATCGCGTCTTTTGATCGTGCCACCACGGTTCGAGGCGGCATCGAGAAACTCGCCCGCCAGCTTCTGCATCATCGTCTTCTCGTGGCGGGACTTGGAAAAACTGATCAGCCAACGAACTGCCAGCGCCTGCTGCCGGTCCGTACGCACTTCCATCGGTACCTGATAGGTCGAGCCACCCACGCGGCGTGATTTGACTTCTACCTGCGGCTTGGCGTTCTCGACTGCGCGTTTGAAAACCTTGAGGGGATCGTCGCCGGTACGCTCCTCGATCAGATCGAGCGCACCGTAAAAGATCTTCTCGGCAACCGCCTTCTTCCCGCTCACAGTCACGTTGTTGATGAATTTGGTGACCAAACGCGAGTTGTAAACGGGATCCGGAAGGACCACTCGTTTGTCGATCGTTGCTCGTCGAGGCATGTACTTCCCCCGTTCTAGCTCTTCGGCCGCTTGGCGCCATACTTCGAACGCCTCTGACGACGGCCCTCGACACCCTGGCTGTCCATGGTGCCGCGGATGATGTGGTAGCGAACGCCCGGGAGGTCCTTGACACGGCCACCGCGGATCATCACCTGCGAGTGTTCCTGAAGGTTGTGGCCCTCTCCGGGGATATAGGCGGTCACCTCGATACCATTGGTGAGTCGCACACGAGCTACTTTTCGAAGGGCCGAGTTCGGTTTTTTCGGCGTGGTCGTGAAGACACGGGTACAGACACCCCGCCGCTGCGGGCATGACTGCAGCGCCGGACTCTTGGTTTTCTCGGTCGCCGTTTTGCGGCCCTCACGGACCAACTGCGAGACTGTCGGCATGGTCACTCCCTATCCGGGGTTCGTAAGTCCGAGCGGTGACACCACTTGGGTGTTCCCGCGAATTATGCACTCTGGCCGTGAGTCAGAGCCGCGGAAGAATACTGGAGATGCCTCGTTCTGTCAAGCGGTTCTAGGGCGTTTCCGGCATAGGAGGGCTTTTCTTCGCCACAAGGGTGGTTCGATACCCGAACTAGAAGCGCTTTGCAGCATCGACGGCACCGGTGCCACTCTTCACATTGTCTGCCCTGACGGCGTGACTCGATTGGGAGGCGCCGAATTCAAACAATGTGAAGGGTGGCACCTTGCACACCGAAGCGAGAGGCGCAAAGAAGCGTCAGTGGCACTCTCCGGAAGCGCGTTGCGAGAGCGGCGCGCACAAGCAAGCACCGCCAGGTGCCATCTTTCGCATTGTTGGAGCGTGTCGTCGAAGCCAGAATTATGTCAGAGCCAATCAATGCGAAAGGTGGCTCCTCATACTCGGTGGCGTTGCGAGAGGTTTGCGTTCATTACGACGGAGACGGGTCCGATCCGGCTTCGTCCTCGCTGCTTCGTGCTTGGCACTCCGCCAGCACAAGTCGGACTCCGCCGTGATTGTCTGTCCGTGCCGACGGCACGGACAGACAAAAATGGCCGCCCCGAAGGGCGGCCGAAGTCGAGTTGATTGTCATGAAAGAGTTTACTTCTCAGCCTCGGCGACTGGGGTGTCGGGTTTGGCCTCCAAGAGAGCGGTCGCGGCTTCGGTCATCTCGCGATAGAGATTGTCCGGCTCCTCACGCGGCTCCATTTCGTCCTCGGGGACCGGATCGATGATCGTGCGGCGGTAGCGAGGGGAGCCCGTGCCCGCCGGGATCAACCGGCCAACAATCACGTTCTCCTTGAGCCCGTGAAGGTTATCCACCTTTCCGGAGACCGCGGCCTCGGTCAATACGCGGGTCGTCTCCTGGAAAGAGGCCGCCGAGATGAAGCTTTCGGTGGCCAACGAGGCTTTTGTGATGCCGAGCAGGAGCGAAGTCGCGGTTGCGGGCTCGCCGCCGGCCTCGATCACCCGCTCGTTCTCTCGCTGGAAGAGATAACGCGGGATCTGCTGGTCGAGGAGGAAATCCGTATCACCGGGGTCGACAACCTTGACGAAACGCATCATCTGGCGAACGATGACCTCGATGTGTTTGTCATTGATCGCCACGCCCTGCGAGCGATAAACCTCCTGAATCTTGTCCACGAGATGCCGCTGCATCTCCTTTTCACCAAGGATCGAAAGAATATCGTGCGGGTTGACCGCGCCTTCGGTGAGGGGATCTCCAGCCTGTGTGAACTCACCCTCTTGAACCGACACGTGCGCGTAGCGTGGGATCGAATACTCGCGATGCTCATCACCTTCGCCCTCGACCGCGATTCGGCGCTGGCCACGCACGGGCTCGGTGATTCGGATGCGACCGTCGATCTCCGACACCACCGCGGGATCCTTCGGCTTGCGCGCCTCGAAGAGCTCGACAACGCGCGGCAGACCGCCGGTGATGTCCTTTGTCTTAGACATCTCACGCGGGATTTTGGCGAGCACGTCGCCCGCAGCCAGCTTGCCACCCTCGGGCACCGCGAGATGCGAGCCGATCGGTAGCTGGTAGCGGCGGGTTTCCTTGTTCTTGCCCCGGCCCGTGCCGATCACCTCGAGGGTCGGAATACGCTTGCCCGATCCGAGAGGCTCGATCACGATCTTGTGGGCGTGGCCGGTGAGCTTGTCGATTTCCTCACGGACGTTTTCACCCTCGACGAGGTCGTGGAACTTCACCTTGCCGGCGATGGCGGTCAGGATCGACGAGGTGAAGGGATCCCACTCGACCAGCGGCGTCCCCGGCTCCACGTCCTGGCCGTCTTCAACCAGCAGATGAGAGCCGTAGGCCACTGAATACCGCTCCTTCTCGCGCTGCCGCTCGTCGAGGATGACCAGCTTCCCGGTCCGCGAGATGGCTACGACCTCACCCTCATTGTTGACCACTGCGGCAATGTTGAGGAATTTGATCTTGCCCAGATGGTTGGCAACGTGCCGCGAGGATTCGGTGCCGCGGGTGGCGGTGCCGCCGTAGTGGAAGGTCCGCATCGTCAGCTGCGTACCCGGCTCTCCGATCGACTGAGCGGCAATGATGCCCACCGCCTCACCGATCTCGACCATGCGCCCAGTGGCAAGCATCCTTCCATAGCAGAGCTGACAGACACCGCGCTCGGTCTCACAGGTCAGCGCCGAGCGAATGCGAACCCGCTCGATGCCAGCCTCCTGGATCTGGCTGGCGAGGCTTTCTGTGATTTCAGTGTTCACCGGGCAGATCCGGGTGTCCTCGATGGGGTCGTAGATGTCCTCCGCTGCGACACGCCCGACAACGCGGTCGCGCAGCTGTTCGAGGATCTCGCCACCTTCGGTGATAGCCGTTACCTCGATGCCGTTCTCGGTGCCACAGTCATGTTCGACGACGATCACATCCTGCGCCACATCGACCAAGCGCCGGGTCAGATAGCCGGAATCGGCGGTCTTGAGCGCCGTGTCAGCGAGGCCCTTGCGCGCGCCGTGGGTCGAGATGAAGTACTGGAGCACCGAGAGCCCCTCGCGGAAGTTCGCGGTGATGGGTGTCTCCATGATTTCACCCGACGGTTTCGCCATCAGACCGCGCATGCCGGCGAGCTGACGTACCTGCTCGCGGGATCCCCGGGCCCCGGAATCGGCCATCATGTAGATCGGGTTGAATTCGCCGGACTCCGCGTTGAGCGACGACATCTCGCTAAACATCTCCTTGGCCACATCTTCGGTGACCTGGTGCCAGATATCGACGATCTTGTTGTGCCGCTCACCGGCTGTGATCAAGCCCTTGCGTCGTTGGTCCTCGACCTTGTCGACCTCTCCGTATGCCTCGTCGAGCTGGCTCTGTTTGCTCTCCGGGATCACCATGTCGTCGGACGATAGGGAGAGGCCGGAGCGGGTGGCGTATTCGAAACCGATCTCCTTGAGGTTGTCGAGCAACGCGACAGTGGGCTCGTGGCCCATCTTCATGAACGAGAACGCGACGAGGTTTTGCAACCCCCTCTTGCGGAGCTGCCCGTTGATGAAAGGCATCTCGTCCGGCAACTGCATGTTGAATAGAACGCGGCCGACGGTGGTCTCCAGGAGCATGTTCTCGACGTCGATCATGTCGGCGTGGAGGATGTCCTGGCTACTTCCCTGGGCGATGAGATCGATCAAGCTGCCGGAGAATCTCAGCTGGATCGGCGCCTGAGTACCCAGGACCCCCGCGCTGTACGCGAGGAATACCTCCTCTGAGGTCGCGAAGGTCTTGCCGCCACCCTTGGCCATGTAGTTTTCGGTCGTCAGATAGTAGACGCCGATCACCATGTCCTGCGACGGCACCGCCAACGGTCGGCCGCTCGCCGGCGACAGGATGTTGCGGGCCGACATCATGAGAACGTGGGCCTCGAGCTGCGCCTTCGGCGAGAGCGGCACGTGAACCGCCATTTGATCGCCGTCGAAATCGGCGTTATAGGCCGCACAGACAAGGGGGTGAATCTTGATCGCCTTGCCCTCGACCAGCACCGGCTCGAAGGCCTGGATGCCGAGCCGGTGAAGGGTCGGAGCGCGATTCAGGAGCACCGGGTGCTCCTTGATCACGGTCTCGAGAGCATCCCAAACGTCTGGTGTCTGGAGCTCGACGAGCTCCTTGGCCATCTTGATAGTTGTCGCGAGCTCGCGCTTCTCGAGCTCCTGGTAAACGAAAGGTTTGAAGAGCTCGAGGGCCATCTTCTTGGGGAGACCGCACTGGTAGAGCTTGAGCTCCGGGCCGACCACGATCACCGAGCGTCCGGAGTAATCGACGCGTTTGCCGAGCAGATTCTGGCGGAACCTGCCCTGTTTGCCCTTGAGGTTGTCGGACAACGACTTGAGGGGCCGATTGTTCGAGCCCTTGATGACGCGACCGCGCCGACCATTGTCAAAGAGGGCGTCAACCGCTTCCTGCAGCATCCGCTTTTCGTTGCGGACGATGACCTCGGGCGCACGCAGATCGAGCAGCTTCTTGAGCCGATTGTTGCGATTGATCACCCTGCGGTAGAGGTCGTTGAGGTCGGAGGTGGCGAAACGTCCGCCATCGAGCGGCACCAACGGTCGCAGCTCCGGCGGCAACACCGGAATGACTTCGAGGATCATCCACTCTGGTCGGTTGCCCGAGCGCCTGAGGGCCTCCACCAGCTTGAGCCGTTTGGCGGCCTTCTGCCGGCGCATGATTGCGGTCTCGGTGCGCATGACCATGCGCAGCTCGGCCGCCATTTCGTCGAGATCGAGGCGTTCGAGATGTGTGCGGATCGCCTCCGCACCCATCATCGCGACAAAGGCCTCGCCGTACTCATCCTTTGCCAGTCGGTATTCTTCCTCGGTCAGAACTTGTTGGTCCGCGAGCTCAGTGTCGCCCGGGTCGACGACGACATAGGCCTCGAAATAGAGCACTCTCTCGAGCTCGCGCATGGTCATGTCCAAAAGGAGGCCGATGCGTGAGGGCAGTCCTTTGAAGAACCAAACGTGGGAAACCGGAGCCGCCAGCTCGATGTGGCCCATGCGTTCGCGGCGAACTTTGGATTTCGTAACCTCTACGCCGCATTTGTCGCAAACGACGCCGCGGTACTTCATCCGTTTGTACTTGCCGCAAAGACATTCCCAGTCAGTCACTGGGCCAAAAATCTTGGCGCAGAACAGACCGTCGCGTTCGGGTTTAAAGGTTCGGTAGTTGATGGTCTCGGGCTTGATGACCTCGCCATGCGACCATGAGCGGATCTTCTCGGAACTCGCCAAACCCAACCGAATTGCGTTGAAATCATTGAGGGGCTTGGGCTTTTCGAAGAAGCTGCGTACCTCGCTCAGGCTTGAACGCTCCATAGTCTGTACCCCTCTCACTCGTCGTCCTGCTGCAACAGCTCGACATCGAGGCCGAGCGCCTGCAGCTCTCGTACCAAAACGTTGAAGGATTCCGGTAGTCCCGGCTCCTCGGGCACCTGCCCCTTGACGATCGCCTCGTAGACCTTGGCCCGCCCTTCGACATCGTCCGACTTGACGGTCAAGAGCTCCTGCAGCGTGTGTGCAGCGCCGAAAGCCTCCAGCGCCCATACCTCCATCTCGCCCAACCGCTGGCCACCGAACTGGGCCTTGCCGCCCAACGGCTGCTGGGTAATGAGCGAGTAGGGACCGATCGAACGGGCATGGATCTTGTCGTCGACCAGGTGACTGAGCTTGAGCATGTAGATGTAGCCGACCGTCACCCGTTGCTCGAACGGCTCGCCGGTGACGCCGTCGTAAAGGAGGCTTTTGCCGTCCTCGGGCAGACCGGCCTTTTCCAGCATTTCACGGATCTCGCCCTCGTTGGCGCCCTCGAAGACCGGCGTCGCGAAACTCATTCCCAGCTCGTGACCGGCCCAGCCGAGATGGGTCTCGAGAATCTGACCGACGTTCATGCGGGACGGCACACCGAGCGGGTTGAGGATGATCTCGACCGGCGTCCCATCGGGCAGGAATGGCATGTCCTCTTCGGCGAGCGTCTGTGAAATCACGCCCTTGTTCCCGTGGCGACCGGCCATCTTGTCCCCGACCTGAAGCTTGCGCTTCATGGCGATGAATACCTTGACCTGCTTGATCACGCCGGGAGGAAGATCGTCACCCTGCCGCAGGAGCTCGATCCGCTCCTGATTGATCTGGTCGAGGACTTCGACCTGCGATTCGGCCTGGCGAATGATCAACCGAACCTTGTCGAGGAGCGATGCTCTCTTGAGCGGCATATTCTTGATCTGCGCGATCTTGAGCCGTCTCAGAGCCTCGGCAGTGATCTTCTTGTTCTTGTCAACCAGGACCTCACCGCCCTTGCGAACGACGACCTTATCCGCCACCACCTTGCCCACGAGCAGCCGTTCGATCTTTGAATCCCGAACTTCGAGAATGATTCGCTTCTCGTCTTCCGAGTTCGTTCGGATGCGCTCGATCTCCTGGTTCTCGATCGCCAGTTGACGGGAGTCCTTATCAACGCCTTTGCGGGCGAAGATCTGTACGCCCACGACGACGCCCTCGATGCCCGGCGGGCAGCGCAATGACGCGTCTCGAACATCACCGGCCTTTTCACCGAAGATAGCCCGGAGGAGCTTCTCCTCCGGTGTCAGCTGGGTTTCGCCCTTGGGCGTGACCTTGCCGACCAGGATCGAACCCTGTCTCACCTGGGCGCCGATGTGGATGATGCCTGCCTCGTCGAGCTGCGCGAGTGCCGACTCGGAGACGTTCGGGATATCGCGGGTGATTTCCTCCGGTCCCAGCTTGGTGTCACGCGCCGAGGTCTCAAACTCCTCGATGTGAATCGAGGTGTATTTGTCTTCTTTGACCAATCGCTGCGAGACGACGATCGCGTCCTCGAAGTTGTAGCCCCGCCACGGCATGAATGCCACCAGGACGTTGTGGCCGAGCGCGAGCTCGCCGCTCTCGGTGTTGGGACCATCGGCCAGCACCTGTCCCTTGACCACCTTCTGTCCCTCTTCAACCAGAGGCTTCTGGTTGATCGAGGTATTTTGGTTCGAGCGACGGAACTTGGTCATCTGATAGATGTCAGCCCCGAATTCGCCCTCGCCTTCGTCCTCGACCCGGACAATGATCCGTTGGCAATCGACCTTGTCGACCACACCGGACCGCCGGCAGATCACCACCGCCCCGGAATCCTCGGCAACCACCGATTCCATTCCGGTTCCGACCACCGGCGCTTCCGGCCGAACCAGCGGAACCGCCTGGCGTTGCATATTCGAGCCCATGAGGGCGCGGTTGGCGTCGTCGTGCTCGAGAAACGGAATCAGCGAGGCCGCCACCGACACTACCTGCCGCGGTGACACGTCGATGAAGTCCACTTGCTCGCGATCGAGGACCAGGAACTCTCCGCCGGAGCGTGCGATGACCTTGGCGTCGACCAGTTTGCCCTTGGCGTTGACCCGCGCGTTGGCCTGGGCGATGTTGAGGTTCTCCTCCTCCCACGCTGCCAGGTAAAAGGCATGGGGTTCGCCCCAGGCCTGGACCTTCTTGGTCCGTGAGCGCCGCACCGTGGCGTTGGCGGCATCGAAGTCCTTACGCAAGACCACCTGTCCGAGCTTGAACGCAGTGTCCCCAACCTGGGTGATCCTGACATGCTCCTGAACAGTTGCTTTCTCCACCTTCTTGTAGGGCGACTCGATATATCCCATAGGGTTCAGTCGCGCGTAACACGAGAGGGAGGAAATGAGGCCGATGTTCGGACCCTCGGGAGTCTCGATCGGACAGATTCGCCCGTAGTGGGTCGAGTGCACGTCGCGCACCTCGAATCCGGCGCGCTCGCGCGACAAGCCTCCGGGCCCGAGGGCCGAGAGCCGACGTTTGTGGGTAACCTCTGACAGAGGGTTCGTCTGGTCCATGAACTGCGACAGCTGCGACGAACCGAAGAATTCGTCCACCGATGCCATCACCGGTTTGGAGTTGACCAGATCGCGAGGCATTGCCGAGTCGATGTCCGGATGAATGGACATTTTTTCCTTGATCGCCCGCTCCATCCGCACCAGCCCGATGCGGAACTGGTTCTCCAGCAGTTCGCCGACCGTCCGCACACGGCGGTTTGCGAGCGAGTCGATGTCGTCGACCCGGCCCAGATCCCGATGAAGCCTCAAGAGATAGGTCACCAGGTGCATGAAGTCGTCGACGTCCAGGGTCCGCTGTTGAGCTTCCTTGGCGAGGCCGAGTTTGGCGTTGAACTTGAAGCGACCGACCCGGGACAGGTCGTACTTGCGCTCGTCGAAAAAGAGACCATTGAAAAGGGTCGTGGCGGACTCTTCGGTGGGGGGATCTCCCGGGCGTTGGCGCCGGTAGATCTCCATCCTTGCCCCCATCTGTGACGTGGTCGAGTCTTTCTCCAGGGTCTGGTGGAGGATTTCGCCGACCGGATCCCAATCCGGAAATGCAACGCTGATAACCTCGATGCCTGCCTCATCCGCCTGCGCCAAGACGTCATCCGTGACTCTCGCGTTGGCGGGCACGATGACCTCACCGGTCTCCTGATCGATCAGGTCATCGACCACAATCGCCCCAATCAGGTCCTCACGACTGACCGCAACCTTGGTCGGCTTGGCAACCGTGGCTTTCTCGAGGCGCTTGTGCATCGCCTTGTCGAGCGAGAGCCCGGCAAACAGCGTCGGCTCCGCAACCTTGCGGAATCGGAGAGCTTTCTGGCGTTCATCTTCGATGCCCAGAATGCGCGAATCGAGATGAAGGGTCGCCGAGGCCTTCTTGGTGCCGAGTCGGGCATCGAATACGGTGTGGAAACCACGGAGGATCTGAGAGTTGGTCTCCAGCTCGGGGCTCAGCGCGCGCAGAAACACCGTCCCCGGCAAACGCCGCTTGCGGTCGATACGAACCCAGAGAATCTGCTTGTTGTCGTACTCAAACTCGATCCACGAGCCGCGATAGGGTACGACCTTCGCGAGGTAGTCGTTGGGACCCTCGAGGGTGAAGAAGACACCCGGCGACCGGTGGAGCTGCGACACGATGACCCGCTCGGTGCCGTTGATGATGAATGTGCCCGTGTCGGTCATCAGTGGCATCTCGCCAAAGTAGAGCTCTTCTTCTTTGACATCGCGCACCTGACGACTTCCGTCCTCCTCGGTATCGAAGGTCACCAATCGGAAGGTCAGCCGCACGGGAACCGCATAGGTCATGCCGCGCTCACGACACTCATCGGACGTAAACGGCAGCCTCAGACCCACCGATGTGCCGCATACGCTACACATTTCAACGCGGTTTTTGTTGGCCTTACCGCAGTCCGGACAGACGACCGACTCGTCATGCGGATCACCGGCCTTGAAGCTGGCGCCGCAATGCTCGCAGGTCAGTCGCAAATGATGCAGCCCGTCAAGACGTCCACAGCGACAGGTCCAGTTCCCGATCTCGTAGCGAACGAACTGTAACTCACACGTCTCGCGAAAGTCGGTAAATGGAAAGATCGAGGATAGGACCGACTGAAGACCGCCAAAAAGACGTTCCTCAGGCAGCAGATCCATCTGCAGAAACTCCTCGTACGAGGACCTTTGCACCTGGATCATGTTCGGCAGCGGAATCGTGGACGAATGCTTGGAGAAGCTTAGCCGCCCATCGGGGCTCGTGGTCATGGACGCTCCCTCCCGACCAATTGAGACACGGGGAGACACACCCTCCCCGTCATCTCAGTTTGTGGCTCTCAACAGCCAGAAATCGAACGGCGTTAAGCGCGTTACTTGATCTCCACTTGGGCGCCGGCCTCTTCGAACTTCTTCTTGATCTCTTCGGCTTCTTCCTTGTTGACGCCTTCCTTGATCTTGGCAGGCGCACTTTCGACCAATTCCTTGGCCTCTTTGAGCCCGAGCGAGGTAACCTCGCGGACGGCCTTGATGACGTTGATCTTCTTGTCCCCGATCGAGTTCAAGACAACGTCGAATGCAGTCTGTTCTTCGGCCTGCTCGCCGCCAGCGGCAGCACCGGGAACGGCGCCGGCCATCATCACCGGGGCCGCGGCCGCAGCGGAGACGCCAAATTCGTCTTCCAGGGCCTTGACGAGCTCGTTGAGCTCGAGCACGGTCATTCCCTTGATATCGTCCATCATTTTTTGTATCTGGGCCATTTGTCGGATCCTCCTTAGGATTCTTGAGTTTCGTCTTGTCGGTTGTTGGCAATCTGCGAAACCGCGCTTGCGAGCTGCTGGACCGGAGCATTCAGCGCCACCGCCAGACGACGGATGGGCGATTGCAACAGATACACCAGCTTGGTGATCAACTCCTCACGCGATGGAAGGTCGGCGATCTTCTCGGCTTCCCTGGCTTCGAGAATCTGCCCCTCGAGGTAGGCCTGCTCGAACCGGAGCTCGGGGTGCTTCTTGATGAAATCCTTCAGCACCTTGGCCAGGGCGACGCCGTCACCACCCGTGTACGCGAGCACTTTGGGTCCGGTCAGAAAGGGAGTGATGCCCTCCATTCGGGTCCCCTCGACTGCCAACCGGACAACGGTGTTCTTGACCACTTTGTAGGTCGCATCAGTCCTGCGCACCTCGGTCCGCAGCACATTGACGTCGTTGACGTTGAGGCCGTGGTTCTCGAGGAGGAACAGCGTCGTGACGCCGTCCAGCTTTTCTCGAAGCAGTTGCGACTGCTCGTATTTCTGCTCTTTCGTGAGCATATTCCTCCTCCTACTTCAGATCGAGGCTGACCAGGTCGACCTGGACGCCTGGACCCATGGTCGAACACAGGTAGACGGTGTGTACGTAGCGGCCTTTGGCGGTCGCAGGTTTTGCCTTCTGCACCGCGGTGATCAGGCTGCGCGTGTTTTCGACAAGGTTTTCATGAGAAAAGCTGATCTTGCCGACCGGCGCGTGGATGATCGCGGTCTTGTCGACTCGAAATTCCACCTTCCCGGCCTTGATATCGGCAACCGCTGCGCGAACGTCGTTGGTTACAGTCCCCGATTTCGGGTTCGGCATCAGCCCGCGGGGGCCGAGAACCCGCCCGACCTTCGACAGGTTTTTCATCATGTCGGGTGTCGCGACAATGGCATCGATCTCAAGCCAGCCACCCTGGATCTTTTCGACCGCCTCGTCACCGGAAAGCACGAAGTCGGCGCCAGCCTCCTCGGCTGCCTTCTGCGCCGGGCCCTCGCACACCACCAGCACTCTGAGGCTTTTACCGGTGCCATGTGGCAGGACCACGGTGCCGCGCACCATCTGGTCCGCGTGACGTGGGTTGACGCCGAGTCGCATCGCGATCTCGACGGTCTCGTCGAATTTGGCGTAGGCCGATTCCTGAACCAATCCCACAGCCTCCTCGAGCGGATATGGTCGGCGCTCGAACTTGGCGGTCGACTCGCTATACTTCTTTCCTCTATGTGCCACTGACCACCTCCTGAACCGTTTCCTCCGGCTCCTCGACCTCGATGGCCCCGGCGATCGCACCGACCTCAATACCCATCGACCGGGCCGTGCCGAGAATGATTTGGACAGCGGCATCGAGCGAATCGGCGTTGAGATCAGGCATTTTCGTTTTGGCGATCTCCTTCACCTGAGACATGGTTACGGTACCGACTTTGACCCGGTTCGGCTCACCTGAACCCTTATCGATGGCGCAGGCCCGCCGCAGCAGAAACGATGCCGGCGGGGTCTTGGTGATGAAGGCGTAGGTACGGTCCGCAAAGACCGTGATGACGACCGGAATAATGATCCCTTGATCCTTCTGCGTGCGGGCGTTGAACGCCTTGCAGAAGTCCATGATGTTGAGACCGTGCTGCCCCAAGGCCGGGCCCACGGGAGGGGCCGGTGTGGCCTGCCCGCCGGGTAGGTGGAGCTTGATCTGTCCTATTACTTTCTTTGCCATCGCTGCTCCTCAAACAACCTTCTGCACTTGACTGAATTCCATTTCGACCGGGGTTTCACGCCCGAAGATGGTGACCATCACCTTGAGGGTCGATCGGTCGAGGTTGACCTCCTCGACGACCCCGTTGAATGAAGCGAACGGCCCCTCGGTGATTCGAATCTGCTCGCCCTTCTCATACATTTCCGTGGGTCGCGGCTTTTCCTGCGTCGCCACCGACTGATGGAGGATTTGATTGACCTCCTCCTCTGTGAGTGGCGTTGGTTTCTTGCCGGCGCCCACAAAACCGGTCACCTTGGGCGTGTTGCGCACAAGGTGCCAGGCATCGTCGGTCATCTCCATCTCGACCAGGACATAACCTGGGAAGAATTTCCGCCTGACCTCGCGCTTCTTGCCATTCTTCATCTCGACGACAGTCTCGGTCGGCACCTTCACCTCGCCGAAGAATTCTTCCATGCCAAGCGCCTCGATGCGCTGTTCGAGGGTCTTTTTGACGCGATCCTCGAAACCTGAGTACGTATGGATGATGTACCACTGCTTGGCCATTGAGATCGGCTCCTTATGAAAAGACCCTGAAGACGTCGAAGAGCTTGTTTCTCAAGAGCAGGAACACGAGATCACAGAGGTAGAGGTAAACGCCGAATATGAAGGATGCGATCACCACCACGGTTGTCGTGTTGATCACCTCCGATTTGGTCGGCCATGAGACCTTCTTGGTCTCGACCACGACCTCCGAGAGAAAGGTTTTCAGTCGTGTCCACCATTGCATACGGGCGACTCCAGTCGAACGAACTTGGCAGGCCAGGAGGGACTCGAACCCCCAACAACCGGTTTTGGAGACCGGGACTCTACCGATTGAGCTACTGGCCTACGCGGATAAATCTCACGCACCGCACCCCGGAGGAAACCCCAGAACGCTCCAGAGGGGTAACGTGCGGCCAACCGCGAGGCTTCAATCCCTACTCCAGGATGTCCGTGATGGAACCGGCACCGACGGTGCGGCCGCCCTCACGAATGGCGAAGCGCAAGCCCTTCTCCATCGCGATCGGCTGAATCAGCTCCACTTCCAGGTTTGTGTTGTCACCGGGAATCACCATCTCCACGCCCTCGTCCAGGTTCACCGCCCCAGTAATGTCCGTCGTCCGGAAGAAAAACTGCGGCCGGTAACCACGGAAAAACGGCGTGTGACGTCCTCCCTCCTCCTTCGTCAACACATACACCTCGGCGCGAAACTTCTGGTGGGGTGTGATCGACCCAGGCTTCGCAACCACCTGGCCCCGCTCCACATCCGTCCGCTCCGTACCTCGCAGCAACAGACCAACGTTGTCGCCAGCCTCTCCGCTGTCCAAGAGCTTGCGGAACATCTCCACACCCGTCACCACCTTCTTCATCGTCGGCCGAATGCCCACGATCTCCATCTCCTCACCAACCTTCACCGTGCCGCGCTCGATTCGACCCGTCACCACCGTCCCGCGTCCCGATATCGTGAACACGTCCTCGATCGGCATCAAAAACGGCTTGTCAATATCGCGCTCAGGCTGCGGTATGTACGTGTCCATCGCCTCCAAAAGCTCCCAAATCGACTTGTTCTCCTCAGAGTCCGGATCGTCTGACTCGCCGGCCTTTAATGCCGATCCTCGAATCACCGGTATCTCGTCTCCAGGAAAGTCGTACTCCGACAACAGCTCCCGAACCTCCAACTCCACCAGGTCCAAAAGCTCCTCGTCGTCCACCATGTCCACCTTGTTCATGTAGACGATGATGTATGGCACACCTACCTGACGCGCCAGCAATATGTGCTCCCGCGTCTGCGGCATCGGCCCATCTGCCGCCGATACCACCAGCACCGCCCCGTCCATCTGCGCCGCACCCGTGATCATGTTCTTCACGTAGTCCGCGTGACCAGGACAGTCAACGTGTGCGTAGTGACGGTTCGGTGACTGGTACTCCACGTGCGCCGTGTTGATCGTGATCCCCCGCGCCTTCTCCTCCGGCGCCTTGTCGATCGCGTCAAACGGCGTGTAGTCCGCCAGCCCCTTCGCAGCCAACGTCTTCGTCATCGCCGCCGTCAACGTCGTCTTCCCATGGTCCACGTGACCAATCGTCCCAATGTTGACGTGCGGCTTCGTCCGCTCGAACTTCTCCTTGGCCATTACTGCCTCCCTACGCCGTCATTCCCGTGGCGCGCGCGACGATTGCATCGGCCTGCTGTTGGGGAACCTCGTCGTAATGATCGAACTGCATGCTGTAGGTGGCCCGCCCCTGAGTCTGCGAACGCAGATCAGTGGCGTAGCCGAACATCTCGGAAAGAGGAACGTGCACGGTCGCGACCTGATAACCGGCCCGCGACTCCATGCTCGTGACCCGACCGCGGCGGCGGTTGAGGTCGCCAATCACATCGCCGAGGTACTCCTCGGGTGTCACCGCCTCGACCTGCATCACCGGCTCCATGAGTACCGGACCGGCGCTCTTGGCGGCATCCATCAGAGCCATGGAACCGGCGACCTTGAAAGCGAGCTCCGATGAGTCCACCTCGTGGTACGACCCGTCGTAGAGGGCCGCGCCAACGCCCATCAGGGGGTAGCCGGCGAGGACGCCGCGATCCATGGCTTCACGGATCCCTATCTCGACCGGGCGGATGAACTCGCGCGGAATCACTCCCTCTTTGATCTCGTCCACGAAGACGAAGTCGGTGCCATCGTTCAAAGGCCAGATGCGGATTTTGGCGTGACCATACTGGCCCCTGCCTCCGGTCTGACGAATGAACCGACCCTCGCCCGTGGCCTCCTCGGTGATGGCTTCACGATAGGCGACCTGCGGACGGCCGACCTTGGCGCCGATCTTGAATTCGCGCATCAAACGATCAACGATGATCTCGAGGTGGAGCTCCCCCATCCCCGAAATGATCGTCTGCCCGGTCTCGTCGTTCACCGAGACCCAAAACGTCGGGTCTTCCTGTGTCAGCTTGGCCAGGGCGCCCGAGAGGGTCTCCTGGTCAGCGGTTGTCCGGGGCTCTATAGCAACAGCGATCACCGGCTCCGGGAACTGCATGGCCTCAAGCACGATCGGATGTTTGCGGTCGCAGAGAGTGTCACCCGTACCGGCGTTTCGCAGCCCAACCGCCGCACAGATGTCGCCCGCGAAGACCTCGGAGAGCTCCTCGCGCTTGTTGGCGTGCATCTTGAGCAGGCGGCCGATCCGCTCGGACTTGCCACTGGCCGCGTTGATCACCGATGTTCCGGTGGCGAGTTGACCCGAGTAAATGCGAATGAAGGCCAGTCGTCCGACAAAGGGATCGGTCATGATCTTGAAAACGAGCGCCGCGAATGGCTCTTCATCATCGGCTCGGCGAATGGTGCTGCCTTTACTGCCCTCGGGCAGAAAGCCCTCTATGGGCGGGACATCGAGAGGCGACGGCAAGTAGTCGACGACCGCATCGAGCAACGGCTGGACACCCTTGTTTTTGAATGCCGAGCCACACAGCACGGGCACCAGCATGCCACCGATGGTGCCGATCCGCAGACCTCGGATGATCTGCTCCTCGCTCAGCGAGCCTTTGGCAAGATAGTGATCGAGGAGCTCTTCCGAAGTCTCCGCTACCGCTTCGAAGAGACGCTCGCGGTACTCCTCGACCTCGGCGCGGTAGTCCTCGGGGATCTCTTCTTCGTGGTATTCGGCACCGAGGGTCTCCGCGTGGTAGTGGTACGCCTTGAGGCGAACGAGGTCGATGACACCGGCAAAACCCTCCTCGGCACCAAGGGGGATTTGCACCGGTACCGCATTCGCCATCAGCTTGTTGCGGATCTGATCGGTCACACCGGCAAAGTTGGCGCCGACGCGGTCCATTTTGTTGATGAACGCGACCCGCGGTACCCGGTAACGATCGGCTTGCCGCCACACCGTCTCGGACTGCGGCTCGACACCGCCGACCGCACAGAAGATCGCCACCGCTCCGTCAAGCACTCGGAGGCTCCGCTCGACCTCGGCTGTGAAGTCAACGTGGCCCGGAGTATCGATGATGTTGATGCGGTGATCGCGCCAGAAACACGTTGTCGCAGCCGAAGTGATGGTGATGCCCCGCTCCTGCTCCTGCGGCATCCAATCCATGGTTGCCGTACCGTCGTGGACCTCACCGATCTTGTAATTGATGCCCGTGTAAAAGAGCACACGCTCGGTAGTCGTCGTCTTACCGGCATCGATGTGGGCCATGATGCCGATATTCCGGACCTGAGCGAGTGGGATGATACGGGGCATGTTTTCAAAGATCTCCTGCGAACTACGGTCTTTCTGTAGCTGTCTCCGCTACCAGCGGTAGTGGGCGAACGCCTTGTTCGCCTCCGCCATGCGATGCGTGTCATCGCGTTTCTTGATCGTGCCGCCGCGATTGCTGGCGGCATCGAGGAACTCGCCTGCGAACTTCTGCGTCATCGTCTTCTCGTGGCGCGACTTCGCGAACCCGATGAGCCACCGGATGGCCAGCGCCTGCTGG
>Ga0316575_10000099_pt1 | contig 21246 bp, 24 predicted proteins | sample J5NA_FD_203072 | JGI IMG/M metagenome (GOLD analysis project Ga0316575, IMG submission 203072) | Rhizosphere microbial communities from salt marsh grasses in Alabama, United States - J5-7_050615r2r3 | ecosystem: Host-associated > Plants > Roots > Rhizosphere | place: USA: Alabama | collected...
TTTTCAGCGTGACCGGCACCTTGACTGCGCCGACCACGGCCTCCAGCAGCCGGGCCACCAGCGGTTCATTCTGCAGCAGCGCGGAACCGGCCATCACGTTGCAGATCTTTTTGGCCGGACAGCCCATGTTGATGTCGATGATCTGCGCGCCGTTGTCCACATTGTATTGCGCGGCCTGCGCGAGCATTTTTGGATCGGCGCCGACGATCTGCACCGAGATCGGATCGACCTCCCCTTCATGGTTGGCGCGCCGTTTTGTCTTTTCCGATCCGTACAGCAGCGAATTTGAAGACACCATCTCGCTAACCGCCATGCCTGCGCCCAGGCTTTTGCATAACATGCGGAAAGGACGGTCGGTCACCCCCGCCATCGGCGCGACGATGAGATTGTTTGTCAATTGGTACGGACCGATGCGCATCCTGATATTTAATTAGAGAGTCAATGCGAGGGGGAGGGATTATAAATGAATCTTGGCGGCATGCTATTATTCTCTGCATGAAATTCGACGTCGTTATCATAGGCGGGGGACTGGTCGGGGCCAGTCTTGCTGCCGCGCTGAAGCAAAGCGGACTATCGCTCGCGATCGTGGAGAGTCAGCCCTCGCTCATGCCGCACATCTCGCCGGCCAGCGAAACGGACTGGGATAACCGGATATACGCGATCAGCCCGGGCAGCCGCGGTTTCCTTGAACGATCGGGCGCCTGGCCGTTGCTGGATGCCGACCGCATTGCGCCGGTGGAAGCAATGCGTGTGTTCGGCGACAGCGGCGCTGAACTGGAATTCAGCGCGTATCAGATGGGCGTGGCCGAACTGGCGTGCATACTTGAAAACCGCGCCCTGCACCATGCGCTGTGGCAGGTCGCAGCCCAGCAGGAGAATCTGACCCTGTTAGCCCCGGCGCGATGCGCCGCACTGAAATTTGCCGCAGATTCCGCCACGCTGACACTCGAAGATGGCCGCACCGTGGATGCAAAGCTGGTTGTCGGCGCCGATGGGAGGGACTCATGGGTGCGCAAGCAGGCGGGTATCAGCGCGGCGCCGCTGGATTACCGGCAACACGGGGTGGTGGCAAACTTTTCATGCGAATTGCCCCACCGCGGCATCGCATACCAGTGGTTCCAGACGGACGGTATCCTTGCCTTGCTGCCGCTGCCAGGCAACCGGGTTTCCATGGTGTGGTCGGTCAGTCCGGAGCGGGCGGACAGCCTGCTGGCAATGCCGCATCCTGAACTGTGCGGGCAAGTCGCTGCCGCATCGAGGCACAGCCTTGGCGAACTGAAGCTGGTCACCCCGCCCGCCGCATTCCCACTGCGTCTGCTGGTATTGCCGCATATCAGCGCGCCGCGCGTCGCTCTGATCGGCGATGCCGCGCACAACATGCACCCGCTGGCAGGGCAGGGAGTGAATACCGGCTTCCGCGACGCGCGCCAGCTGGCGGAGATACTTCTGGAGCGGGGCGCGCAAAACGACTGCGGTGACGCGATGTTGTTGCGCCGCTACGAACGAAAGCGCAAGGAAGATATCTATACCATGCAGGCAACGACTTACGGATTGAAACATCTGTTCAATAACGAAGCTCCGGTGTTGCGATCCGCGCGCAATTTCGGGCTGGATTCAGTCAACCGCATCGCTCCGCTGAAAAAAATGCTGATGCAGCATGCCTTGCATTAAACTGCCGCTACCAAAATAAAATCGAGAATACTCAATGAAGAAATTATCTGTTCCTGGCATGTCCGCGCTGATCGCCGTGCTGCTGATCCTGTCGTCCGCCGCCCACGCCGGCGTGAATGAGATTCGCCAGTCCCTGCAAAGCAAATTTCCCGGTATAGGCAACATCGAACACATCGTCAAGACGCCCTATGCGGGGCTGTATGAAGTCGTGATCGGAGACCAGCTCCTGTATACCGACGAAAAGGGCGAATACATTTTCGACGGCAGCGTGATCGATGCAAAAACCCGCCGCGACCTGAGCGAGGCGAGGCGCCGCGTGCTGTTTGCGGTCGACTTCGACAAATTGCCGCTTGACCTTGCGGTGAAAGAAGTGAAGGGCAACGGCAAGCGCAAGCTGGCCATATTCACCGATCCGAATTGCCCATATTGCAAACGGCTGGAAAAGGAATTGAGCGGCGTTACCAATGTCACGCTGTATCTGTACCTGTACCCGATATTTCCGGGCTCGCATGAAATCGTGCGCAACGTGCTTTGCTCCAGCGATCCGGTCAAGGCATGGAAAGACTGGATGCTGAAGAAAATCAGGCCCGCGAATGCGGTTTGCAAAACCCAGACCGACAAAGTCATGGCATTGGGCCAGAAGCTCCATGTCAACGGTACGCCTAACCTGATATTTGGCAATGGCATACAGGCGCCGGGATACCTGCCGGCAGAAGAACTTGAAAAGAACCTGAACGCGCCGAAGGAAAAGCAAGGCATGTCATGATTCCGGGTGAAGACACAAACCAGAGCCTGCTGGTCAATTCGCTGATCGGGGCTCGCGAGGGCGTCGCTATCGTAGATGTCCAGCAACCCGATTTTCCGGTGCGCTATGTCAACGATGGCTTTACCCGGTTGACCGGCTATGGCAGTGCCGATGTGATCGGAAAGAATTACCGCATCCTGCAGGGAACCGATACCAATCAGCCCGAAATCACGTTAATGCTTTCCGCGATCGCCAAAGGTACCGGCTGTGTCGTGACGTTGCGCAATTACCGCAAGGACGGTTCGATGTTCCGGGGTGAATTCAGCGTTATTCCCCTTCATAACGCGCAGGGCGTGCTGACGCACTTCATCGGCATCCTGAGGAACGCAACGGAAACAGGCCAGACAGAAAATAAGCCAGAACTTCCCGCCAGCAGCGACTCGCTGGTCGGCGTTGCCAGCCGCAGTTTTTTCGACAAGCGCTTTGCCGATCTGCTGGATGTTTCGCAGCACATCCGCAGCGGGATATCGGTGTTGATGATAGACCTGGATCATTTCAGCCAGTTCAACGAGCGATACGGGAAGGCGGCGGGAGACGAGTGCTTGCGCATGGTGGGAGATTGTATTGCCAAATCGTTCGTCCGCGCGTCGGATTGCGTCGCCCGCTACGGCGGGGAAGAATTTTCCGTTGTGGCATTTTTCCCCGGTGCAGATGCATTACGCCTCTACGCGCAAAGACTGTGCGAGCGCGTGCGCGGACTCAATATTCCGCACAGCGATTCCCCGCACGGCTTGGTCACAGTCAGTATCGGCGGAATATTTCACGTGCCTAATCGGGATACCACCGAAACCATGCTCATCGAACTGGCCAATCAGCAATTGCTGGCCGCAAAGCACGGCGGACGCGACCGGGTACATATCGCCGATTAGCGGCTGGTTTGGGCGGTGTGTTTGTGCTACACGGAGATTAGCCGCCGATTTTACGTAAGTGACAGAATCTAGGGAGGAGCCATGATCGATCTTTACTATTGGCCCACGCCGAACGGGCACAAAATCACCCTGTTTCTGGAAGAGGCCGGTCTCGAGTACCGGATCATCCCGGTAAATATAGGGGCAGGCGATCAATTCAAGCCGGAGTTTTTGAAAATCAGCCCAAACAACAAGATGCCCGCGATCGTCGATCACGCGCCGGCGGACGCAGGCGATGCACTGGCGGTATTCGAATCCGGCGCAATTCTCGTCTATCTGGCCGAGAAATCCGGGAAACTGCTGCCCGATGATCTGCGCGGCCGCAAGACTACTTTCGAATGGCTGTTCTGGCAGGTTGGCGGCCTCGGGCCGATGGCCGGGCAGAATCACCACTTCTCCCGATATGCTCCCGAGAAAATTCCCTACGCGATCGACCGTTATGTGAACGAGACCAACCGCCTGTATGGTGTACTCGATCACAGGCTGGATGGACGGGAATTCATTTCGGGAAATGCATACACGGTTGCGGATATTGCAACCTATCCCTGGATCGTACCCTGGCAGATTCAGCAGCAGAATCTGGAGGACTTTCCAAACCTGAAGCGATGGTTCGATGCGATCAGCAGGCGGCCAGCTACGATTAAAGCCTATGCCGTCGCACAGGCTTATGCGAAACCACCCGAAATGAACGAGGAAAGCAGGAAAAATCTGTTTGGACAGACCGCTGCAAGTGTTCGCGCACATCACAATCGGGACAACAAGCAATAATCAAATACAGCTGGATTACTGCCGGACGCCTGAATTTTTTGCGGCAAGAACAGGTCCGGATTGACGTAATTGAATTTAATCTATGAACGGTTTGCGTATCCGTAAAAAAGCCGGCTTGTCGCCGGCTTTGATATTTCTGCAACTTGCCTTATTAAACTAAAGTGCCCCGCCAGTTTGGGATGCCCAGAAGCCGATTAATATGGGCAAAGCTGCAATAATTGCTAGGGCAATCATCAACAATCTGCCCTTTGCGTCAGCGGATCTGTTATCTGGGGTATTGCTGATACTTTGAGCACTCATATTCGATCTCCTTTAATGAAGAAATCGTTATCCCAACGATCAGGGGGCATGCCGGTCAGAAAGATTCAATTCGATGACTGTCGTTACCTGAACCGATCTCAATGAAAGGGTTTGCCGGAACATAAAACCATACAGACTGCAGGGTGAAATTAGGTTATATGGCCATACCTGTCAAGTGGTCTTTAGTCCGTCGACATGAAGGGTTTGAATGTAAAGGGGAAAATTTACAGAGATCGGCTGTATTGTGGCAGATCCGTGCGCGTTAACTGCGCGAGCCAGACAGCCGTGGAGTCAGGCAGGTTGCTGCAGATGGAAAGTGTTGTTACGGACTGGGCGTGGGTTCGGCGCCCTTCGGAAACAGCACCCACATCTCGCCGGTCTGTTTCATGCTCCCTGCCTGGGCGCCGGCCTGGGCGCCGAAGCCCCAGTAGAAATCGCCGCGCACCGCGCCCTTGATTGCGCCCCCGGTATCCTGCGCCAGCATCAGGCGGTTCAACGGCTGGGTGGAGTTCGGGTAAGTGGTGGAAATGAAAACCGGTGCACCCAGCGGAATGGTGCGCGGATCCACTGCCAGGCTGTACTGGTCGGTCAGCGGGACCCCAAGCGCACCGAGCGGAGCTGGCAGCGAGTCGGGCAATATCCGGAAGAACACATAGCTGGCATTCTGTTCCAGCAGGCTGTCCATCTGGTCTGGGTGTTGTGCGGCCCAATCCTTGATGCCCTGCATAGAGGCATCTTCGAGTTTTATTCCGCCCATTTCGACCAGCTTCTTGCCGATGGACGTGTAGGGGTAGCCGTTCTGGTCGGCATAGCCGACCTTGACCACGCTGCCATCCGGCAGTTCGATACGGCCCGAGCCCTGTATCTGCAGGAAGAAAAGATCGACTGCGTTGTCCACCCAGAACAGTTCGTGTCCCTTCAACGGCGCCTCTCCGCTGTCGATTTCGCTGCGATTGTAATAGGGCACGACGCGGTTTCCCTGCAGCCGGCCGCGCAGGCGCAGATCCTTCAGTTGCGGATACGCATCGCCCAGATCTATGGTCAGCAAATCATCCGGTACGCCATACAGTGGATAACGGAAGCGCGCGGTCTTGACCGGGCTGCCATACAGTTTCGGTTCGTAATAACCGGTGAACAATCCCTGTGAGGTGCCGTCCGGGTTGTATACCTGATAGGGTGTGAAATCCTGTTCAAAAAATTGATGCAGCGCGCTGTTGTCCGGCTGCGACATCTGGTCGGCCTGGGTACATACGGTTTGCCAGCCCGGTTTGTTCTTCAGCGCAGTGCAGCTTTGCCAGAACGCGGCCCAGGCGGGTTGCAGATCGATCGTCTGCCAGTCCGGCAGCATCTCCCACTTGCTTACCGCAAACGGCGGGTAAGGCTGGGCGGGAGGACGGGACGTGGTGCAGGCAGCAAGAAAAATCAGCGGTATCAGCGCGGCCTTGAGCAGTGCCCAACGCGGCAAACAATTGACCGGATTTTTGGGGATATCGGGATCGATCTTCCCGGTGTTTGCAGCGGGCTGTTTCAGAAAACGGTCTACCACAACAGCGTCGGAATCAATGCAGGACACGCGGCACACTCAATACGAATTGCGGTATCTCGACGTCGAACTGTTTGCCGTCATCGGCCTGCATCTGGTAGCTGCCGCGCATCGTTCCTACCTGTGTGGTCAGCACCGTGCCGCTGGTATATTCGAAGCTCTGGTTCGGCTTGAGCAGGGGCTGCTCGCCAACCACGCCCTGCCCGCGCACCTCCTGCACATGGTTGTTGGCATCGGTGATGATCCAGTGGCGGCTGATGAGTTTGGCTGAAGACTGGCCGAGATTGGTAATGGTGATGGTGTAGGAAAACACGAAGCGGTTGCCCGATTCATCGGATTGATCCGGCAGGTAATTCACCTGCGTCTGTATCACCACGCCATGCTGATTGATATCTTCCATGCGCAGCATTTGACCCGATTTTCGCTTATGTCGCAAGGGCTTCGCGGTGTTTTTATGCTAACCTTGTCGTGAATTTTTCACTGAAATCAAATCATGAATGGCTATTTGAAACGCATCCTTAACGCGCGCGTCTACGACGTGGCGATTGAATCCCCGCTGGAGCTAGCGCCCAATCTGTCGGCGCGTACCGGCAATACGGTCCTGCTCAAACGCGAAGACATGCAGCCGGTATTCTCGTTCAAGCTGCGAGGCGCATACAACAAAATGGCGCAGCTTACGCCGGAGCAGCTGGGTCGTGGGGTGATTGCCTCTTCGGCAGGCAACCACGCTCAGGGTGTGGCGCTTTCGGCGCAAAAGCTTGGCTGCAAGGCGGTCATCGTGATGCCAACCACCACGCCGCAGATCAAGGTCGATGCGGTAAAAGTGCGGGGCGCAAAAGTGGTGCTGCACGGCGATTCGTATTCCGATGCTTACCAGCATGCGCTGCAACTGGAGCAGCAAGGAAGCATGACTTTCGTGCATCCCTACGACGACCCGGACGTGATCGCGGGACAGGGCACCATCGCAATGGAAATCCTGAGGCAGCATACCCAGCCGATCCACGCAATCTTCGTTCCGATCGGTGGCGGCGGACTGATTTCCGGAGTAGCGGCCTACGTCAAGCAATTGCGCCCCGAGATCAGGATCATCGGCGTACAGCCGGTGGATTCGGATGCAATGTACCGTTCGGTGAAGGCCAAGCGCCGCGTCACACTCGATCATGTCGGCCTGTTTGCCGACGGTGTCGCGGTCAAGCAGGTCGGCACAGAAACCTTCCGGCTGTGCCGCAAACTGGTCGATGAGATCATCCTGGTGGACACCGATACCGCCTGTGCTGCGCTCAAGGATGTGTTCGAGGATACCCGCTCGATCCTCGAGCCGGCGGGTGCGCTATCCGTCGCCGCCGCCAAACTGTACGCCGCGCGCGAACAGCTCAAAGGTGAAACGCTGATCGCGATTGCCAGCGGTGCGAACATGAATTTCGACCGGCTGCGCTTTATCGCCGAGCGTTCCGAAATCGGCGAGCGGCGCGAGGCGATACTTGCGGTAACGATCCCCGAAACGCCCGGCAGTTTCCGCAAATTCTGCACGCTGCTCGGCAAGCGCAACATCACCGAATTCAACTATCGCTATGCTGACGCCAGCGTCGCGCATGTGTTTGCCGGCATTCAGGTGCGCGACCAGTCGGAGACGGCGGATCTGGTCGACAAGCTGCAACGCAACGGTCTGGCCACACTGGACCTGAGCGACAACGAAATGGCCAAGCTGCATTTGCGCCATCTGGTAGGCGGGCATGCGCCGGAAGCCAAAGACGAGATCCTGTTCCGCTTCGAGTTTCCCGAGCGCCCCGGCGCGCTGATGCTGTTTCTCAACAGCATGAGCCACAACTGGAACATCAGCCTGTTCCACTACCGCAACCACGGTGCGGATTACGGCCGCGTGCTGGTCGGCATGCAGGTGCCGCACCACGACAAAAAAGCGCTCAAGACCTTTCTGGACACGCTCGGCTACCGATACTGGGACGAGAGCGCCAATCCGGCATATCGCCTTTTTCTGGGTTAATCAATCCGGGAGGCTCTTCCGCACATGGACAAAGCCGGCATCCGCAAGCAGATCCTCGCGCAGCGGGAACTACTTCCCGCCGCCGAGCGCGCCGCCTGCAACACGGCTATCAGCGAGCGCTTGCTTCAGCTGCACGAATACCGGCAAGCCGGGGTAGTGCTGGGCTACATGAATTTCGGCGCGGAGTTTGCCAGTGAAATCTGGGTCCGGCAGGTATTGGCCGAGGGCAGGAGATTGGCGCTGCCCCGGGTAAATCACCATACCAACCAGCTCGACCTGTACTGGGTGGAAGATCCGGAGAACCAGCTGGCGGCCGGATTGTGGGGAATACGCGAGCCAGTCGTCGAACGCTGTGAGCGGCTTGCCGGGCTAAATGAGGTAGAATTCGCCCTGCTGCCCGGGGTCGCTTTTACCCGGAGTGGCGCGCGGCTGGGCTATGGGGGAGGCTATTACGACAAGCTTCTGGCGCGCATCGCAACCCGGCCCGCGTTGGCGGCGGCAGCTTTCGGGCTGCAAATCGTCGCACAAATCCCGCAGGAACCGACGGATGTAAAAGTCCAGTGGATAGTCACCGAGCAGGAAACAATCGCTTGCCCGGAACAGGCAATACCCTGAAATTTATGTTGAGTTAATTTAGAGAGAACGGAACGATGGCTTCATTACCCGATTACGATCCGCAGGAAACCCAGGAATGGCTGGACGCGCTGGAATCAGTGCTGGAAAACGAAGGCGCGGACCGCGCCCATTTCCTGCTCGAGCAATTGATGGACAAGGCGCACAGTTCCGGCGCAAGCATGCCGTTCAGCCCTGTTACCCCGTACTGCAACACCATTCCGGTCAGCGATGAGCAGCGCTCCACCGGAAACCAGGATCTGGAGCACCGCATTCGCGCGTGGATGCGCTGGAACGCGATGGTGCTGGTGCTGAACGCGAACCGCGACTCGTCCGAACTGGGCGGCCATATCGCCAGCTTTGCTTCGGCAGCCACCCTGTACGATGTGGGTTTCAATCACTTTTTTCACGGCAAGACCGAAAATCACGGTGGTGATCTGGTGTATTTTCAGGGTCATTCATCGCCCGGCATGTATGCACGCGCTTTCCTCGAGGGGCGCATCAGCGAGGAGCAGATGTACAAATTTCGCCAGGAATCCGAAGGCGACGGGTTGTCCTCCTACCCGCACCCCTGGCTGATGCCCGATTTCTGGCAGTTCCCCACCGTGTCCATGGGTCTGGGGCCGCTGATGGCGATCTACCAGGCGCGCTTCATGCGTTATCTGGAACATCGCGGGATGGTACAGACTGCCGGGCGCAAGGTGTGGGTATTTCTGGGAGACGGCGAGACAGACGAACCGGAATCGCTGGGTGCGGTCTCCATGGCGGGGCGCGAGAAACTCGACAACCTGATATTCGTCATCAACTGCAATCTGCAGCGCCTCGACGGCCCGGTACGCGGCAATGGCAAGATCATCCAGGAACTGGAAGGCGTATTTCGTGGCGCCGGCTGGAATGTCATCAAGGTGGTATGGGGCGACAAGTGGGATCGGCTGCTCGCCAAGGACAAGAACGGCCTGTTGCAGAAACGCATGCAGGAGGCGGTGGACGGCGATTACCAGACTTACAAATCCAAGGACGGCGCATATGTGCGCGAGCATTTTTTCGGAAAGTATCCGGAATTGCTGGAGATGGTCGCCGACATGACCGATGAGGAAATCTGGCATTTGAACCGCGGCGGTCATGATACACGTAAGGTTTATGCGGCTTATGCGGCCGCTTCCAGACATACCGGCCAGCCGACCGTGATTCTGGCCAAGACGGTAAAAGGATACGGTATGGGAGTGGCGGGAGAAGGACAGAATATCACTCACCAGCAAAAGAAAATGGCCGGTGAGGTGCTGCTCAAATTCCGCGACCGTTTCAATATTCCGCTGACCGACGAACAGGTCGCCAGCCTGAATTTCTACCGCCCGCCCGAGGACAGCCTGGAAATGAAATATCTGAAGGAGCGCAGCAAGGCGATGGGCGTGGTCCCGCAGCGCAGGCCGGTCAGCGAACCGCTGCAGATACCCGGGCTGGATGCTTTCGACGCATTGCTGAAAGGCACCGAAGATCGCGAAATCTCCACCACGATGGCATTCGTGCGCATGCTCGGTATTCTGGTCAAGGACAAGAACATCGGCAAACAGGTCGTGCCCATCGTGCCGGATGAATCCCGCACCTTCGGCATGGAAGGCATGTTCCGCCAGTTGGGCATTTTTTCACAGCAGGGGCAGCTCTACACCCCGCAGGATGCCGATCAGCTTATGTTCTACAAGGAAGACAAGTCCGGCCAGATCCTGCAGGAGGGCATCAACGAAGCCGGCGCGATGTCGTCGTGGATTGCGGCCGCCACCTCGTATGCCAACCATGGCAAGGCGATGCTGCCTTTCTATATCTATTATTCGATGTTCGGTTTCCAGCGCGTCGGCGATCTGGCCTGGGCTTCCGGAGACCTGCGCGCGCGCGGCTTCCTGCTCGGCGGCACGGCGGGGCGCACCACGCTGAACGGCGAGGGCCTTCAGCACGAGGACGGCCATAGCCACCTGATGTCGGCCACCATTCCGAATTGCATATCCTACGACCCGACCTTCGCGTACGAGCTTGCGGTAATCATCCACGATGGCATGCGCCGCATGTATGTCGAGCAGCAGGATGTGTTCTATTACCTCACGGTGATGAACGAAAACTATGCCCATCCGGCGATGCCGAAGGGCGCTGAAGAAGGCATCATCAAGGGCATGTATCTCTTCAAGGGGAAAGACACAAAGGGCGATAAGCAAGGTAAGAGGCCGACTGTGCAGTTGATGGGCAGCGGGACGATTTTGCGCGAGGTGATCGCCGCGGCAGAATTGCTGGAGAAGGATTTTGGCGTCGAATCGGATATCTGGAGTGTGACCAGTTTCACCGAATTGCGCCGCGACGGGATGGATTGCGAGCGCTGGAACATGCTGCACCCGGAAAGCAAACCCCGTGTCAGCCATGTCGAACAGTGCATGTCCGGGCGCAACGGTCCGGTGATTGCTTCTACCGATTACATGCGCGCGTTTGCGGACCAGATCCGCGCCTTCCTGCCCGGGCATTTCAAGGTGCTGGGCACGGACGGCTTCGGGCGGTCCGACACGCGCAAAAAGCTGCGCAAGTTTTTCGAGGTTGACCGTCATTACGTCGCGGTTGCGGCGCTCAAGGCGCTGGCCGACGAGGGCACGATCAAGGCCACAGAAGTCAGCAAGGCGATCAAGCTTTACAACATCAATCCAGACAAACCGAACCCTACGACAGTTTAGGGTTGGGAGGAGATATACGTGGCAGAAATCAAGCAAGTACTGGTTCCGGACATCGGCGACTACAAGGATGTGGACATCATCGAGGTGATGGTCAAGGCAGGCGATACGATCAGTGCCGAAGACAATCTGGTGACACTGGAAACCGACAAGGCGGCAATGGATGTGCCGTCTCCCTACGCCGGTGTGATCAAGGAAATGAAGGTCAAGGTCGGCGACAAGGTGTCGCAGGGATCGCTGATCCTGCTGGTGGAGACCAGCGATGCGGCAGCCCCGCAAAAGGATCAAACGTCAGCGCAACCGGCTCCCGCACCAGCGGTTGCCGCTGCGCCTGCTACTGTTTCCCAGGCATCCGTTCCGGAAATGCCTGCAGCACCCGCAAGGGGCACGCCGGCGGATGCCCCGCTGTTACACAGCGACCCTGCCGCAGGCAAAGCGCACGCAAGCCCGGGGATACGGCGCTTCGCCCGTGAACTGGGGGTGCAGATCGCGCAGGTAAAAGGCAGCGGCGAGAAGGGTCGCGTCACCCGGGACGACGTGCAGCAATACGTCAAGACAGCGCTCGCGCAACCGCGCAGTGCTGCGGGCGGCAATGGCCTGCAGGTGCTGGCGGCGCCGGTGGTGGATTTCGCCAAGTTCGGCGAGGTCGAGACCAAGCCGCTGTCGCGCATCAAGAAAATTTCCGGCGCGAACCTGCACCGCAACTGGGTGACTATCCCGCACATCACGCAATTCGACGAAGCCGACATCACCGACATGGATGCGTTCCGCAAGGAACTGGGCGCGGAATACGCAAAGCAGAACATCAAGATCACGCCGCTGGCGTTCCTGGTGAAGGCGGTTGTCGTCGCGCTGCAGCAGTTTCCGGAATTCAATGCATCGCTGGATGCCGGCGGCGAGAATCTGGTGCTGAAAAAATATTTTCATATCGGCGTCGCGGTGGACACGCCGGATGGACTGATGGTGCCGGTGCTGCGCGATGCGGACAAGAAAGGCATCGTGCAGATTGCCAGGGAACTCGGCGAGATCAGCGCGCGTGCACGCGAGAAAAAAATCACCGCCGCCGAAATGCAGGGCGGCTGTTTCTCGATTTCCAGCCTGGGCGGAATAGGCGGGACGGCATTCACCCCGATCATCAACGCGCCTGAAGTTGCGATTCTCGGGGTGTCAAAGGCCATCATCAAGCCGATGCATCAGGATGAAACCTTTGTCGCGCGCCTGATGTTGCCGTTGTCGCTGTCTTATGACCATCGCGTGATCGACGGTGCGGCGGCCGCGCGGTTCATCGTGTTCCTCTCCCAGGTGCTGGCGGATACCCGCCGGCTTGCATTGTAGTCATTGGCGCCGCGATCCCGACGTTGCAATCGGTGAACAAGACATCAATCGGCAATCCTGTCGGCATTCTGGGGGGGACGTTCGACCCGATACATTACGGGCATCTGCGTCTGGCCGAGGAGATGCTGGAGCTGGCGAACCTCCGGAAAATCCTGTTCATACCGGCTGGCACGCCGCCGCACCGGGATGCACCGCAGGTATCCGCGCAGCATCGGAACGCGATGGTTCGACTGGCAATCACGGACCAGCCGGCCTTCGAGCTCGACGAGCGCGAAATTGCACGCACCTCGCCATGCTATACCGTGGACACACTGCGCGAATTGCGCGCGGAACAGGGCGCGGCACAGCCGCTGTGTCTGCTGATGGGCGGCGATGCATTCCTGCAGCTGGACACCTGGCACGAATGGGAGCAATTGTTCGAACTGGCGCATATCGTGGTCGGTTACCGCCCCGGTTTTACGCTGGACGAACGCATACACAGCGCTGCGCCGGCATTGCGCCGGCAATACCGGCAGCGCCTGTGCGCTGCGGATGCTCTGTCAGGACAACCGGCCGGAGGAATCGCCGAACTGGCCATTCCCAAGCTGGAGATCTCCGCCACGCTGATACGCAGCCGCGTAGCGGAAAATCGCAGCATCAGGTATCTGCTGCCCAACCAGGTGGCCGATTATATTCATCAACATCATCTATACGAGCATGCTAAATACTGAAGAAAAAACCAGAGCCATCGTCGCCGCACTCGAGGACGTCAAGGCACAGAACATTACCGTGATCGACACCAGCAAACGCAGCGCGATGTTCGAGCGCATGGTCATTGCCAGTGCCAATTCGACCCGGCAGACCAAGGCGCTTGCCGACAACGTCGTGGTCAAGCTCAAGGAGCTCGGCGAAAAAGTCTACGGGCGCGAGGGAGAAAAAAGCGGCGAGTGGATACTGGTGGACCTGGGCGAGGTGCTGGTGCATGTCATGCAGCCTGCGATACGCGACTATTACAATCTGGAAGAACTGTGGAACAAGGCACAAGAGGGACGTCCGAAACTCGCCAAGGCGCCGGAATAGCCATGGACCCGGAAACCGTGTTTGTCACAGAAATTACCGAGTACACAGGGAAATATCCGTTTGTCTTTTCCCTGTGTACTCCATGGACTGAACAGGGGATTTGAGCCTTGTGAAGCTGATCGTGTTGTCCGTCGGTCACAAAATGCCGGACTGGATCACGGCGGGCTTCAACGAATATACAAAGCGCATGCCGCGCGAGGCGCAGATTGTGCTCCAGGAAATCAAGCCCGAGCCGCGCACCACCGGCAAGACCACCGAGCAGATCATGGAGGCCGAAGCACGGCGCATCCTTGCCGCACTGCCGCGGAATTCCCGGCGTATTGCGCTGGATGAACATGGCGACCAGCCAACCACCGGACAGCTGGCCGCGCAGATGCAGGAATGGATGCGCGAAGGCGGCGATGTCGCGTTCATCATCGGCGGCGCCGATGGTCTGCATGCCTCGGTCAAGCAGGCTGCACACCAACTGCTCGCGTTGTCGGCGTTGACCCTGCCGCATGCGCATGTCAGGGTGTTGCTTGCGGAGCAGTTGTATCGTGCGTACAGCATGCTGCACAACCACCCCTATCACCGCGAGTAACATGCCCTTCCCGGCAGTCGCAGAGAACGCAACCATGGCTGGCCAACTTGGCGATGGTTGCGATTGCGACCCGGTAATTGGGCAGATTCCGGACTTTTTCGGTTATCCTTAATGCCATGATTACCCAGCCACGCATCTACCTTGCCTCGCAAAGCCCGCGCCGCCGGGAATTGCTCAAGCAGATCGGCGTCAACTTCGAAATGCTGCTGCTGCGCTCCGACCCGCGCCGCAACATTGAAGTGGACGAGACGCCACACGACGGCGAGTCGCCGGAAAGCTACGTCAAAAGGATAACCCTGGCCAAGGCTGAAGCGGGTTACGCCGCGCTCCGGTTCCGCAATCTTCCATCTTTCCCGGTACTGGCTGCCGATACCACGGTAACGCTGGACGGCAGGATTTTCGGCAAGCCGGAAAACGCGGAACATGCGGCCGACATGCTGCGCCAGTTATCCGGGAAACAGCACCGGGTGCTGAGCGCCGTCGCGGTCTCCCTGGGGGAACATGTTGAAGTCGCACTGTCGACTTCGGAGGTGCGTTTCGTCGAACTCAGCGAAGCGCGTATCAACCGCTACCTGCACACCCGGGAATATACCGACAAGGCGGGCGGCTATGCGATACAGGGACAGGCCGCCGCATTCGTCGAACATCTTTCCGGCAGCTATTCCGGCGTGATGGGCTTGCCGTTGTTCGAAACGGTGCAGCTGCTGCAGCACTTTGGTTACCCGACGCCATAATTCCCGCAGATCCAAAAATCATGAGTGAAGAGATACTGATCAACGTCACACCGCAAGAGACCCGCGTCGCGGTGATGCAGCTCGGTGTGGTGCAGGACCTGCACATCGAGCGGGGCAGCAGCCGCGGCATCGTCAGCAACGTATATCTCGGCAAGGTCAAGCGCGTGCTGCCCGGGATGCAATCGGCGTTCATCGATATCGGGCTGGAACGATCGGCGTTTCTGCACGTCGCGGATATATGGGAGAACAGCCACAACATTGAGACACCCCGGCCGATAGAAAAAGTGTTGTCCGAGGGGCAGACGCTGCTGGTGCAGGTGATCAAGGAACCGATCGGCAGCAAGGGTGCCAGGCTGTCCACCCAGCTCAGCATCGCCGGCCGATTGCTGGTCTACCTTCCGCAGGAGACCCATATCGGTGTTTCGCAGCGCATCGAGAGCGTGGAACAGCGAGATGCGCTGCGCGCAAGACTGCAGGCCGCGTTGCCGCCCGAACATCAGGGCGGCTATATCATACGCACCGTCGCGGAAGCGGCCGCAGAGCCGGATTTTGTCGCCGATATCGCCTACTTGGACAAGTTGTGGGGGAATCTGCGGACCATTTCGGAAACCGCCAGCGCGCCGCAGCTGCTGTATCAGGAACTGGATATCAGCCTGCGCGTGCTGCGCGACTTCGTCGGCCAGGAAACCGGGCGCATCCTGGTCGATTCGCGCAGCACCTTCCAGCGGATGCTGGAATTCGCACAGGCCTATAATGCGAATGCGAGCGACAAGCTCGAGCACTACCCCGGCTCGCGGCCGCTGTTCGACCTGCACGGCGTGGAAGAAGAGATCGAGCGCGCCCTGTCCAAGCGCGTCGACCTGAAGTCCGGCGGTTATCTGATCATCGACCAGACCGAAGCGTTGACCACCATAGACGTGAATACCGGAGGCTTTGTCGGGCTGCGCAGTTTTGACGACACCATTTTCAAGACCAATCTGGAAGCGACGCAGGTCATTGCGCGGCAATTGCGCCTGCGCAATCTGGGCGGCATCATCATCTGCGATTTCATCGACATGGATAGCCAGGAACACCGCGACGCGGTGCTGGAAGAACTGAATAAGTCCCTTGCGCGCGACCATACGCGCATCACCGTGAGCGGCTTCTCCACGCTTGGACTGGTCGAGATGACACGCAAGCGCACCCGCGAGAGCCTTGCACATGTGATGTGCGAACCTTGCCCGACCTGTCAGGGGCGGGGCGAGGTGAAGACCGCGCAGACCGTATGCTACGAGATCCTGCGTGAAATCCTCCGGGAAGCGCGGCAGTTCAATGCGCGCGAATACCGGATACTCGCGTCGCAGCAGGTGATCGACCAGTTTCTGGAAGAAGAGTCACAGGCGCTCGCGATGCTTTCCGATTTCATTGCGAAGCCGATCTCGATGCAAGTCGAGACGATTTATACCCAGGAACAATACGACGTGATCCTGATGTGAGGCGCCGTGCTATCCCGGAATATTGGCCGATGACGAGGAAGACCCTGCTGCTGACGATGCTCGCCCTGTCCGTGGCGATCGCAGGATGCGGGCGTTCGCAGCAGGGCGCACCCCGGCAGGAGGACATGTCCGGATTGTGTCCGGCTATCCAGCACACCGGGTTAACGAAGCAATGTGCAGTCAGCGGCTTCGACAGCGCGGTACACGTGATGATCGCCAATGACGATGACGAGGTGGCCAGGAATGTTTGCGCCGAGGTGGTAAACAGGATCGCGCAGCAGGCTGCCCGTCTGCCGGCGCAATGGATGTTGCAGGTCTATTCCCCGTATCGAAGCGACAAACCGCTGGCAACCTGCCCGCTTCATTAACACGCTTCTGCACAGCAGTTGCGGGGAGTTGCGATACCGTCTCAGGAAATCGGCTGGTCCTCGTCCGAGGGCATTGTCGTGAGCGCCAGCTCCAGGTTCGCGGCAAGGTTGCGGGCATATTTCGCCGCCTCGAACAGATGAAGCGATTCGTAGTATTTGGCCTTCTGCCGCAGATTATCGATGTCGTCCGACACGATCTTTCTTGTTGCATCCTTGTTCATTTCGCCGCTCCTTGTCTGGTTGATGTGATGGAAACTGGTCTCCGCTGGTATTAGGTTCCTCCAGTTCGAGGCACGTGGGGAAATTTCGTTCAATTGCCCGGCGGAAATCGAAGCCGGGACCGGCAAATGAGACGATATTTTCGGGGACGGGAGTTTGAACGGGAGTCGGGAGAGGATCACGTTTTCTCGCGCAATGTCTCTTCCAGATCCTCGATCTTGTCGTAGAGCAGGTTGATTCTCCGGGCCAGACCCTGGATTTCAGTATGTGCACGCCGGTTCACATCGAAATCGAGTTCGTTCCGGAGCCGGTCTTTCTTGTCCTGGCGGTTCTGGCTCATCATGATGATGGGGGCCTGTATTGCCGCCAGCATCGACAGAAACAGATTGAGCAGAATGAACGGATAGGGATCCCATGCATCGCCCTTCAGTTCGATGTTGATCAGCGCATACGTAAGCAGCACAAAACCGAAAATGATGATGAAGTTCCAGGAACCGCCGAATGACGCAACGACATCGGCAACCCGTTCTCCCAGCGTCTGGGATTCTTCAAATACCTCGTTCGGGTTGCGCGCGGAGCGCAACCGGACCAGCTTCTCGGCGGCATGAAACTGCTTGCCCATGACTTTCATGATATCCAGGCCGGCGTCAGGCTTGTTGCGCAGCAGCACGGCGATGTCATTGAGATCCAGTTCGATGCACTGGGACTCCTGCACCGCCGTTGCTTCGGTCTGGTGGGGTGTCTGGGCCAGCATCGACGCAAAACCGAACATGTCGCCCTTGATCGGTTCGTCCAGCAGCACGATCTGGTTATCCTCATCGATGGTCGAGACCTGGACCGAACCGGACATCAGGATATAGGCGCGGTTGCTCGGGTCGCCTATCTTGTAGATGCGCTGGCGCGGCGCAAACCGGCGCAGTTCGACCTGGCTGGCGAGAACAGCCAGTTCCTCCTTGTCGAGCAGGGAGAACAGAGAGGCATCCTGGAGGACATCCGGACTACAGGGCATAGTTCACCGTACTCCTTCCTGGTTTGCTTGCAATTGCCGGCGCCGGTCCGGGCCGGTTGTTCACAGCTGCAATTCTAGAACATGCCGGGCCTGCATTTTCAGGCGTTCACTTTTCGTCGCGGATGTCGACCACGTGTACTGCCTCGCCCTCGATCACTTCACCCCTGATCGTATCGTCGCCGGCAACTTCCCGTTCCATCGTTACGCTGCCGGGCGGATAGTTGCGCATCATTTTGCGCAGTTCGCGGGTTTTCCACCAAAGATAGGCCCAGCCGAGCATGGCGGCGACTACAATCACCGCGACCAGCACCGCCGAGAACATCAAGGCCAGGCCGAGAACGGCTGCTGTTGCGACCGCGGCGGCCAGATTGCGCAGCGCATCGGGAAAGTTTGCAGAGTTATGCGGGAGTTGTTTCATCTGTTCAAGTTCCGTGTCGATGATGTCGTTGCCTGAAAACTGCATTGCAGTCCGTCTGCCAGTACAGGACGAAGTTCGCGCGATTAAGTTCACCGCAAATATCCGTCAGGCCGATCATACACCGATGCAGCGCGGCGTTCCGTCCTGGATGGCAGGCACGGTGGTCGGTGAGAGGCGCTCATGCGCGGCGGAGCATTTTTTCGCCGACCTTGGCATCGAATTTCGCTTTATTGACGATGTACCGTTCATGGCGTCCCCTCGAGATCAGGTCCACGCCGTCATGGGCTTCCACTGCAAATACCAGCCTGCGTCCATCGATCGCGACCAGCTCGACGGATACCGTTACCTCCAGGCCGGGAGGTGTCGCGGCTTCGTGGCTGACATCGATGTGGGTGCCGAGCGTCTGCTCCTGCGGCCAGTCAAGGTGAGGATTGATGGCTTTGATGCAGGCCCATTCGAGCAGGCCCACCATGAAGCCGGTTGCCAGAACCTCCGGCATCACAGCAAATTCTTCTGCTTCCGGATAGAGTGCCGGGACGGTTTTCGATTCGGGTATCACGAACTTGTGTTTGTAGCTGATGCCTGTCTGCAATGTATCCTTCATTTCCCACCTCCGATATGTCCTGACGGGTCAGTTGTCCGGCAACAGGCTTTCCGGTTCGATTTTGCTGCCGGTAACCGCCACCACTTTGTGTCGTGATTGCCCTCCCAGTTTGAGCTCGGTGTCGCGCAGAGAAACGGCAAACAGGCCGGCGATGAACTTCAACAGCGCTTCGTTGGCGCGACCCTCGACGGGCGGAGCAGCCAGTCTGATTTTGAGCGCTCCGCCGTGCAAACCGGCGATTTCGCTGCGCTTTGCGCCAGGCTGCACATGCAGCGTAAGCGAGAGCGTATCGCCGCTGCGGCGATACCACCCAGCCTGATGCGCCGGGACCATTTACAGCAATCTTACCGCCAGGCTTTCCAGCATTGCGATCGGCACCAGCAGTATGATCTGGCAAATCACCAGCAGCAGCAGCGGAGACAAATCGATGTTGCCGACCAGCGGCAACACGCGTTGCAACGGGCGCAGGAAGCGGTGGGTGATTGCAGCAAGCAGAGGGGCCAGCGGCGTAAACGGATTGACCCAGGACAGGATCGCCTGCGCAACCAGCGCGCTCATCAACAGATAGACGCTGATCTTGAACAACTTTACCGCACTCAATGCCAGCAGCCCGAGCAGCGGGAAGTGCACAAACGGATAGCCGTCCAGCGAAAGTGTCAGGCCCAGATAGATGAATTCAACGGCAAGCGCCAGCAGCAGGCTTGCACTGTCCAGTTTCCATGCCGGCGGAATGAAGCGGCGCGCGGGCAATACCATAAAATTGCTGATGCCCATGATGAATTCGCCGAGCGGATTGCGCATCGGGGCGCGCAGCCATTGCAGAAGAAAACGGAACAGCAGCACGCCGGCGAAGCCTTGCAGGAATATATCGAGCAGCAGTTGTAGTGTCTGTCGGAGCATCACGCTTTCCCCAGTTCATCGCCCATTTCGCGCGAGCGTGTCGCAGCGGCCTGAGCGGCCTGAACGATGTGTTCGGAAACATGGCTGGCAGCAAGGCTCATCAACGCGCGCTCCGTCGTGCCGTTTTTGGAAGTGACGCGCTCTCGCAGCACGCTGACTTCCTCGCTGCCGGAAGCGGCCAGCTTGCTCGCACCCAGAAAAGTCGCCAGGCTCAGGCGGCGCGCATCTTCGGCATTGAACCCGAGCTGCTGCGCGGCTTGCTGCAATGCCTCGATGAAATAGAATACATAGGCCGGACCGCTGCCGGAAATTGCCGTAACTCCATCCATCATCGCTTCATCCTCCAGCCACAGGGTTTCCCCCACAGCCGCCAGTATACTTTGCGCCTGTTCGCGCTGCGCCGCGCTGACTGCCGGCAGCGCGTACACGCCGGTCATGCCGCTGTGGATCAGTGCCGGTGTGTTGGGCATCGCGCGTACGACGGACTGGCTGTTTGACCAGCGCGCAAGGTCGGTTGCAAGGATGCCCGCCGCGATCGAGATCAGCAGCTGCCCGGACAGCTGCGGGGCAAGCTGCCGCGCCACCGCGCCCAGCTGCTGGGGCTTGACCGCAAACACGATGATCTGGCTGCCGGCCACGCCCTGTTCAAGGCTTTCATGTACATGCACCGCGTAATCGCGCTGCAGCCGCACGCGATTGTCGGCGCTGATTTCCACCACGCCGATCTGTGAGGCGGGAAATCCCCTGCCGAGCAGACCGCCGATCAGGGCACTTGCCATGTTGCCGCCGCCGATAAAACAGATGTTCATTTGGCATTCTCCATTATTTTTCGGCTCCATAATTCCGTGCACCGAAAATTGCGGTGCCGATGCGTACTATGGTCGCACCTTCCGCGATCGCCGCGGGAGAATCATGCGACATGCCCATCGAGAGGGTATCAAGTTCCAGTCCCTGCCGGTTCAGGTCGTCGCGCAGCTTGCGCAACTGCGCGAATGGCCGGCGCTGCGCAACGGGATCGTTGCTGGGTGCGGGAACCGCCATCAGGCCGCGCAGTGTCAAACCGGGCAGTTTTGCGGTGGCATGCGCCAGCGCGCTAGCCTCATTCGGGAGCACCCCGCTTTTTGTTTTCTCTCGGCTGATATTTACCTGCAGGCAAACCTGCAGCGGGGGCAAATGTGCCGGACGCTGCTCGGACAAGCGTTCCGCAACCTTCAACCTGTCCACGCTGTGC